>Ga0207416_1001884_pt1 | contig 25058 bp, 26 predicted proteins | sample PaiPotPPM11metaG_FD_184107 | JGI IMG/M metagenome (GOLD analysis project Ga0207416, IMG submission 184107) | Iron sulfur acid spring bacterial and archeal communities from Banff, Canada, to study Microbial Dark Matter (Phase II) - Paint Pots PPM... ... | reverse complement strand
TGCTCGATTTTTTCTCTCCACACTGAGGTGGATGCAAGCGGCTGGAAGCCGTTACGTACTCTGAAAGCTTCGTCGCCGAGGCGATCAGCCAGCGGTTCATCCCGGTCCAGGTCAATGTCCTGGAGGACTGGGGAGCACCAATCATCGAGCAGTTTCGCCAGGCGTGGACTCCCGACGTTCGCGTCCTAGGTCTGGATGGCTTCGATTACGCTCACTGGAATGGTTATCTTCCACCTGCCGAGTATGTCCCACAGCTCCTGGTGGGCCAGGCAATGGCCTATCTGCGCATGCAAGACAACTCACGAGCTGCGTCCACCTATCAGGAAGTCCTGGATCGCTTTCCAACCAGTGCAGCTGCTCCGGAAGCGGCCTACTACTTCGCCATAGCCCGTTACAAGGATACTCACGAGGCGGGCGACCTGCGTGGAGGAAAGGGTTGGAAACGAGTTCAGTCGCGCTATCCGACCGGCATCTGGCGTGTGAAGCAATCGTTCACGGAGGATGAATAGGGGATTTATCCCCCACATAACGTGATAGATTCAGGCGGCAATTCAAAATGCGAGAGGGATTGTGGCGGTGATCGACCCAGTAGCTTTGGACAGGATTCTTGGCCGCGTCAAGAAGCCGGCGCGGTACCAGGGAGGCGAGTGGAATTCAGTCGTCAAGGATTTCAACTCGGCCAAACTGAAGATTCTCTTGAGCTATCCAGACGCCTATGAGGTGGGCGTTTCGAATCAGGGTCTACAGATTCTGTACTCCATTCTGAATGCCAGACCGGAGTACGTGTGCGAGCGGGTGTATGCCCCATGGGGAGACATGGAGCGCGAGCTGCGTTCCGCCGGTATGCCCCTCTTCAGCTTGGAGAGCAAGAGGCCCTGCAGAGACTTTGACGTCGTCGGCTTTTCGCTGGGCTACGAGACGGTCTACACCAATGTCCTCACCATGCTCGATCTGAGCGGCATACCGTTGCGCGCAGTCGACCGGACCGATGCGGATCCGCTCGTCGTCGCGGGCGGTCACGGTGCCTACAACCCAGAGCCGATGGCGGCATTCATCGATGCCTTCTGTATCGGCGAGGGCGAAGAGGCGATGACAGACGTGCTTGACGTGGTGGCTCGCCATCGGAAAGCCCACCAAGGCGCGATCGATCGAGCAATCCTGCTGCGCGATATCGCGCAGGTTCCTGGTTGGTACGTTCCCTCTTGCTATGAGGTGGAATATCGAGCGGACGGGACGATCGCGGGCGTGGTGGGTGACCCGCTGCCTGTGAACAAGCGATATGTGGAGCAATTGAAGAGCGACTGGTATCCACAGACGCCGATTGTTCCGTCGATGCGGCCGGTGCACGCCCGGGCGCAAATCGAAATCGTACGCGGCTGCACGCGTGGGTGCCGCTTCTGCCAGGCAGGGATGGTTACGCGTCCGGTGCGAGAACGGCCGGCGGAGGAGATCAAGAGACTGAGCACCGCGGCACTGCAGAGCAGCGGCTACGGGGAGCTCTCTCTCCTGTCGCTGAGTAGCAGCGATCACAGCCAGATCGAGCAGATCGTCCATGATGCCGCCCAGGAATATTGTGCGGAAGGTATTTCTGTTGCGCTGCCATCGCTACGTATCGAGTCCTTCTCGGTGGCTCTGGCCGACGCCATAAAAGAGGGAAAGAGATCTGGCTTTACGTTTGCTCCAGAGGCTGCGACCGAGCGGCTGCGGAAGGTGATCAACAAGGTCATTCCCGATGATCGCTTGATTGCGACGGCAGAAGCCGTCTTCAGTCGGGGGTGGCGCACTATCAAGCTGTATTTCATGATCGGCCTTCCTACCGAAACCGATGAAGATGTAGTGGCTATCTGCAATCTGGCCAAGCGGGTACTGCACGTCGGGCGCAAGTATCACGGAAAGGGCGCGTCCGTCCATGTGGGCGTATCCACGTTCGTGCCGAAGCCGCATACGCCGTTTCAGTGGGTTGCCCAAGAAGGGCGCGCGACTATCGAGCGACACCAGGAGATTTTGCGCCGGGAATCGCGAATGCACGGGCTCAAGATAAGCTGGAACGATTACGACAGTAGTCAAGTGGAGGCTCTGCTCTCGCGGGGTGATCGGCGCCTCTCGGACGTGATTCAACGGGCGTGGGAACTGGGCACGCGCTTCGACGGTTGGAGGGAGTGTTTCCGGTTCGATGCCTGGGTGCAGGCTCTCGCCGAAACCGGATTGGAAATGGAGTTCTACTGCCGACGAACGCGCGGACGCGATGAAATCCTTCCCTGGGCACACATCAACGCCGGCGTCAGCGCGGAATTCCTATGGCGGGAGTGGGAAAAGTCACTGGAGGCAGGGACCAGCGATGACTGCCGTTACGGGAAATGCCTGCGCTGTGGCACGGATCCGCACGACTGCGGAGATGCGCATCGCATCCGCCGGACGATCAGGTTGGAGCTCAAGCACGAGCGTCAGGTGGCCGCCTCATAGGAGGCTAGGAGCTAACGGCTAGTGACGAACCGGCAGACTCAACTGCCTCGAGGCCTGCGTCTGGGCGGTGCGGTAGCGGCGGCCCTGGAAGCCGATCGACCCGTGGTTGCGCTCGAAACTGCAGTGGTAACCCACGGCTTGCCGGAGCCGCGCAATCTCGAAGCGGCGCAGGAATTGGAGCGGACGATTCGCGACGCCGGGGCGACACCGGCTACCTGCCTGGTACGTGATGGAGAGCTGTGGGTTGGAGCCACCTTCGAGCAGATAGAGGCCGTGTCTCGACACGAGTCCAGAGAAAAAGCCTCGGTTCGCGATCTCGGGGTGGCGCTTGCCTCGGGTGCCTCGGCAGGTCTGACGGTATCCGCCACTCTGTTCGCCGCGGAGCTTGCCGGGATACGCGTGTTTGCAACCGGCGGGATAGGAGGCGTGCATTACGGATCAAGCGGCGATGTCTCAGCCGATCTTCCTCAACTGAGCCGAAGTCAGGTAATCACCGTATGCGCCGGCGCCAAATCTATCCTCGACATACCGCGGACCCTGGAGTATCTGGAAACGTTGGGAATCCCGGTGTTTTCCTATGGCACGCAGGAGTTTCCCGCGTTCTACCTTCGATCGAGCGGGGTACCGGCGAGGGCGCTGCAGTCGGTTGACGAGATAGTGAAAACGGCGAGCGCGCACTGGAGCCTGGGATACCGCGGAAGCATCATCATCGCGAATCCGATCGACGCCAAGGAGGCTCTCCAGCCCGGGGACTGGGAGTCCTGGTTAGAGAAAGCGCAGCGGTCGGCACATGCTGAGGGCATTCAGGGCAAAGAGGTCACGCCATACTTACTTTCTTACGTTGCGGAATTGAGCGGCGGGCGAACGGTCGATGCAAACGTGACGCTACTGAGACAGAATGCACGTCTGGCGGCCGAGATTTCCGTCGCGCTTGGACGATGAGATGATCGCTACAGTGGGCGATCTGATGCTGGACGTGTTTCTGTTGTCTGACCTGCAGCAGGAGGAGCAGGGCAGGGGCATCATCCTCCGACCGGGCGGCTCTGCTGCCAATACAGCCGCCTGGATCGTCCAGCTGGGCATTAGCAGCGCCTTTGTCGGTTGCGTTGGGTCCGACGGACCGGGACGACTGCTGATCAATGACCTGGAGGAGTACGGCATCGCGAACCGAGTGCGCTCCGTGCCGGGTGTGGAGACAGGGGCCGTGGCAATCGAGGTTCGAGACGATGGCGAGCGGGTAATGCGATCGGCGCGCGGTGCGAATCAAGCATTGAGTGTTGACGACATCAACCGGCTGGAGGCGATGCGGCCGGTCATCGTCCACATCACGGGTTACGCGTTGCTCGGAGCGGCCGGACCGGATCTTCTATCTGAAGTCGGTCGAGTTGCTCGGTCTGTCGGCGCAGCCGTCTCATTCGACCCCTCGTCTGTCGGAGTCATCCGGCGATTCGGCGCTTCCCTCCTGCTTCGAACCGTGCGCGACGCCGAGGTGACTCTCCTGCTGCCGAATGCGCTCGAAGCTCACGCGCTCGCAGGGCGCACAACGTCCGAGGAGGCGGCCCAACACCTGGCAGAGCAGACCCACACAGTCGTGGTCAAGGACGGCCCTCGCGGAGCCATCTACTCCTCGGCAGGCGAGGTCGGACGTGTGTCGGTGGAGGCCGTGCGCCCGGTCGACTCCACCGGAGCAGGCGACGCATTCAACGCAGGCGTGCTTGCGGGCCGATACCTGGGAGAAGCGTGGAGCACAGCATGCGCGAGGGGCCATGGCTGTGCGCATGAGGTCCTCGGCCAGTACGGCGCACGTCCGCAGCGTTCGCGTTGACCAAGGTCGCGGGATGTCATCCGGGGCCGCGACCGCATACCGGTTCTCGCCACCGAAGATCATCGGGTGGGGTGTAAGCAATACGCCCCTACGAAATATACGTCAAGTGTGCGAGGGTTTCCGCGGTACGACTACCCGGAGCGCTGCGAGATGAGGGCATCAGCTGCGATTGCAGCCACGATGGATGCGCTTCCAACCACGATGTTCCACCTGTGCCCGGCCAGGATCGCGAGGTTCACAACCAGGACAGTGGCCGCCAATGCTGCTCGTCGAGCACATACGCCAAGGCTCGGATAGGAATCCCGGCGCCAAAGCACACCGTAGGCTGCCATGGCGCCTGAGGCGCTCACCGCGATCCAGAGTGGAGCAAAAAACGCCAGATAGGTAAGGAGGCGGGCAGGCGGGATGGTGAGGAGGACTACCAGCCAGCACACCCAGGCCGTGGCGGCCACGAGCGCCAGCGCAGCCAGATAATGGCGATCTGGAGCGCGGCTGCGGGCGGCGCGTCGCCTCCGAACGTCGCCGAGAGAGATGATGCGGTCTGATTCGTCCAGGGCGTGTCGATGTGGCGTGGGGCGCATGATTGTCCTCGTGCAGCATGCTGCTGACGAGATAACTATACTCGCGGCGAGGGCTGTTCTCAAGCCGTGAGACGGCTGATTTGATTGCTACAATGGCCTGACATTCGAGCCCAGGACGTTGCCACGAGCTTGCGACCCACTCGACCCATCTTTGTGACCAACACGCTTGGTCAGGAGCTGCAGGAATTTCAGCCCATTGACCCACCGAGGGTGCGGCTGTACAGCTGTGGTCCGACCGTGTACCAGTACGCGCATATCGGAAACTTCCGTGCGTACATCTTCGCAGACACACTTCGACGCATGCTGGAGTACAACGGTTATGAAGTGGCGCACGTACGAAACATAACCGACGTCGGTCACCTCACCAATGACACGTTGAGCACCGGGGCAGACAAGATCGAGGCCATGGCGCGAAAGCAGAATCTCACGCCAAGGGACATTGCCGAGCATTACACCAGCGCTTTCCTGGCGGACGCCGATCGTCTCAATCTGCAGGATCCGAATTTCATGCCTCGGGCTACCGAGTTCATCCAACCAATGATTGCGCTGACACAGCGTCTGATGGATCGGGGTTACGCCTATCAGGCAAATGGTGACGTGTACTACGAGGTTGGAAAGTTCCCGGCCTACGGAGCGCTCTCCGGTAATTCTGTCGAAGACTTAATTGGCGGGGCGCGTGTGGAGGTGGGCGAGGAAAAGAAGGCACCAGCCGATTTCGCGCTCTGGCGAGGGGCTGGACCGGATAAGATCATGCGCTGGGAGAGTCCCTGGGGCGAAGGGGTGCCAGGCTGGCACATCGAGTGCTCGGCCATGTCGATGCAGCTGCTGGGCGAGGAGCTGGATATCCACACCGGCGGAGTCGACAACATCTTTCCGCACCACGAGGATGAGATAGCGCAGAGCGAAGCGGCAACGGGCAGGCGATTCGTGCGCTATTGGATGCACTCCGCCTGGCTCATACTGTCCGAAGGCGAGAAAATGTCGAAGTCCCTCGGCAACATCTACACCATCTCCGAGCTGATCGAGCGAGGATTCCATCCCCTCGGCTTTCGCTACTTCACCTTCCAAGCACACTACCGAAGGCCACTCACTTTCAGCTGGCCGGCGTTAGAGGCAGCGCAGACCGCGCTGGTGCGCTTATGGGAAGGCGTCGCCGAGCTCGTGCAGTCTGCGGAAGCGGAGGAACTGACGCCCGAGGCTGCACAATACCGGCGTCGTTTCCACCAGAGCATCAATCAAGATCTGGATCTGCCTTCGGCCATTGCCGTGCTCCACGACCTGATGTCCTCCAGGCTGCCCGCGGGCCAGAAGCTGGGCCTGATCGAAGACTTCGACACGGTCTTTGGCCTGGACCTCATTCCGACCGGGAATCGACTCTCGGAGACGAGCGAGACACAACGCCGGCTACTCAACCGGCGCGCTGAAGCTCGCCAGAGAAAGGACTGGCAGCTATCCGACCGACTGCGCGACGAGCTGAGCAGCTTGGGCCTGGACGTCAAAGATACGCCACATGGCCAGCGTTGGGTCCGGAGAGACCTGCTACCGAGCGGACGTGGTCAGCTTGAGGACGCCACCAAAGGTTAGACCGAGCATCAAGCCCAAGATCCCACCGAGGCAAAAGCCGAGGCTGCCGAATGCAGGGTAGGACAGAAGAACGAGCACCTGGTCCATGCGGTCCTGTGGCCAGGTCGTGTAGCTCGCCAGATACGCGGCGGTCACGGTAAGGGCGAACGCACAGCCCACAATGCCGCCGGCCACACCACCGGCCAAACTGGAAAACAGAGCGAGATGATCCCTGTTCCGCGTCGCCCTTCGGCATATGACGGAGCCGGCCAAAAAGCCGACGATCCCGGCCAGGCTGAGCAAGAGGACGATCGATATGCGTCCGGCGGTAGCGGGCAGGTTACGCGTGCCCCATCCCGCCAGCGCCCACGTTCCGGACATGGTGGCCACAGAGGCCACAAGGCCACTCAGTACTGTCACGGCCTGCACTCCCAATGACTGTGATGCAAAGGTCTGAACCCCTGATGGGACACAGACTGCCGCAGGGTCCGGCGCCCCGGATAGTATAGGCGTATGGAGACCAGAATTCGCAAGCGAAAGGGAGACCAATATTGAACAAGCGCAAGAAGGTAGCCTGGCACAAGCACCTCAAGGCATTTAAGAAACGCGAAGCCAAACGAAAGGCGGCAGGCAAGTCTTAGGCGCAGGGCTTGATGTGCGCGAGATAGGTGAGAGCCTGTTGAAGCGACTTGACCGGTACGACGGTCACATCGCCCCGCGCAGAAAGAGCCGGACCGACGTTGTCGGGCTCATCTGGAACGAGGAAGTACCCGGCGCCAGCACGCCTGGCAGCGATGACTTTCTGCTTTGCCCCGCCGATCGGTCCTACGATGCCTTGAGGATCGATCGTTCCCGTTCCCGCCACGGTGCAGCCCTTGGTGAGGTCGCGATGCTTCAGGCGCTCGACGATACCAAGCGCAAACATTAGGCCTGCGGATGGGCCGCTGATATCTCCGACTCGGATCGCAACCTTGACGGGGAACGGTGGGAAGTGCAGCTGGTCCTCGACAAATACGCCGATGATGGGAACTTGGCTCTGAGTGCTCGAGCTTCCGGGCGCTGCAATCGTGTGTATGCGTAGATTTCGGAGCTGAGCCTGGCGGAGGACTGTCAGCGCGACCGGGGCACCAATCTTATGGCGTTTGACGAGGGGACCAACTTGTCTTGCGCAATGGATTCGATGTCCGTCAATGCTCTCAATGACGTCTCCCGCCTTCAGAGCGCGCGCGGCGGGAGTCTCCGGCTGCGTCTCCACTATGACAGGACCTTGTGAAGAGCACTGTACCGAGTAGCCGAAGGTAACGTGAAACGCCGCTGCTTCTGCATCCTGCACGCTACTGTCCATGGCGCGAACATTTTCACGTTGGTATTGACTCGGTGTCAGGCTGCCGGACACTGCCTGCGCAGGCTCCAATTGGGCATCAGGATTCAATCTTCCGTACAGCTCTTCCAGGAGATGGTCGACCTTCTGAAGACTTACATCGGTCATGAGCAGCCGGCCAGATCCCTTCGGATTCGGATAGCCCTTGACTGCGATCATGGGCGCGACGGGTAGCGCATCACCGGGAAGAAACAAGTATTCGTTCGCCGGAATCAGCTCGAGGATCAGGAGCGCGAGCGCGATCAGGAGGAGGATCGTGGAGACTCCGTACAAGCCGAACCCTCGCCGGCCCTTGGGGCGAGCAGGTATAGCTCCTTCATCCTGCGAGGACATTGTTCTCCTCGGGGGGAGCGAGCCACATCGGTGCGTAACAAAGCTGCAAGCGTTGCGTGCCTGCCTTGTCAAATAAAACCGTTGCGATAGTCTCTCGTCCTCGTCCTTCTACCGACACGACTGTACCATCCCGCCACCGGGAGTGTACCACCCGCTGACCCGGTTGCACCGAGGCGAGGCGGGGCTTGGCGGCGAGCGCAGGGGAGATACGGAGCCTGACATTGGCACGACCCATCTCGGCGATGAAACGACTCGCGCGGCCCATCAATGCCTGGCCTGCAAGCAACCTGCTGTGCGCATAGGACAGGCGGAGGTGCGCACGCGCTCTGGTCATGCCTACGTAGCAGAGACGTCTCTCTTCCTCGAGACTGTCCGGGTCGTCGACCGAACGGCGATGCGGCAGAAGACCCTCTTCCACGCCCACCATGAAGACGACATCATATTCAGTACCCTTGGCGGCGTGGAGCGACATACACGATACGCCCGACCTTTCTCCCGCAGCGCCATCGCCGAGAGCAAGGCGGTCGACGAATGTCTGGAGCGACGCCTTACGGTCAGCAAACTCGCGAGCCAGGGAGCGAAGCTCGCCGAGGTTTTCGTGCGCCTCCTCGAAGTTCGCGCGACCATCCTCTCGCAGCTGCTCCAATGCGGCGTCGATCGCGCGCCCAGCAGCCGCCTCGAGTGTTGACTGACGCTGATCGATCGTCGAGTATATCCGTTGTGTCAATCGCTCCAGTCGCGAGCATACAGCCCTTGGCAGCCGAGCACACTCCGCCCCGGAGCCGACGGTGAGCGCCTCGAGAAGGGTCTGCCGGCATGCGCGCGCCTCGCGAACAAGCGCGGCAAGACGGGTATCGCCAATGCCCGGTGTATGCCCCAGGATGCATGCCATGGCATCATCATCTGTCTGGTCGAGCGCCAGCCTCAAATAGGCTACCGCAAGCCGGATTTCTCGACGTTCGTAAAAGCGGTGACCTGCGTGTATGCGGTATGGGATGCCATGCCGTAGCAGCGCATCCTCGATAGGCCGCGACTGGAGTTTGGTCCTGTAGAGGATCGCAAAGTCGGTCCACGGACGCTTCTGCTGCTTCGCCAGCGACAGCAGCTCGCGCGCGACCCATTCTGCTTCCTGCACCTCATCGAACGCGACGTGGCAGAGCGGCTGCTCTCCGGCCGGATTGTCGGTGCGGAGGGATTTTTCTATGCGGTTCTTATTGTGTGAAACCAGGGCACGTGCTGCGCGCAGGATATATTTGGTACTCCGATAGGTCTGTTCGAGCTTCACAATTTCGGCGTCAGCAAAGAGCTCGGAGAATCGCAACACACTCCGCGGGTTTGCCTCGCGCCATCCGTAAATAGCCTGGTCCTCATCACCCACCGCAACAATTGAGCCCCGGCGCGGCGCCAGGAGAACGAGCAGCTGATTTTGGACGGGATTCACATCCTGATACTCGTCCACGAGGATTTCGTCGTATGCGTCGCGGCACGTGTTCCGAGCGTCGGAATCCTCCTCGAGTAATTTCACCGTCAGTCGCAGTAGATCATCCAGATCCAGCGCATTCATCTGATGCAATTGAGCTGCATAGACATGCAGCGCCCGCTTGAGCAACGGGACGGCCACCGTGTGTCGCCGAGCAGCGAAGGTGAGGGAGGATCCATTCTTGACAGAAGTCACGGCAGATGCCAGGCTCGAAACGCTTGAGAGATCCACGCGGGCAGCGCTCGCTAGTGCCTGTCGCAGGGCAGCACGAGCCTCACCGGGACCAAGCAGGTGAAAATCGCGTCTGTACCCGAGGCGATGGCTGTGTCGTCGCAAGATTGCATGGCACATCCAGTGGAACGTGCCTATGCGCACGCGGGTGTCGTCCGACAGGAGCGCGCCGACGCGCGCTGTCATCTCCTGGGCAGCGCGGTTGGTAAAGGTGATGGCCATAATGCGATCAGAAGCCACGGCGCCGGACGCCAATCCATGCGCGATACGCGACGTGATGACGCGGGTCTTGCCGGTGCCGGGTCCGGCCAGAACCAACAGCGGCGCACCTCGCCGAAGGACGGCAGCTCGCTGCTCCGGGTTGAGATCGGCCAGATAATCGTTCATTGAATCATCCGCGGCCGAGGATACCGGGCCACAGTGTGCGCCGGCAACGGATGGAGCTCGTCCCAGTACCGCTGCTAACCGACGATATAAAAATCGCTCTCTCGGCGGAAGTGGGGCGAAACAAGCGATTCGAGTGTTTCCATGGCGGCACGCAATTCATCCGCGACGTCATGCCAGAACATCGGATCAGCCTGGTCAAGCGAGGTGTCCGTTCCCATGCTCGCTCGCTGCACCGCGCGCCACACGGCTTCTGCCGGATATCCGGCGTCGGCCAGGGCAGAGCGAGCCTCAGTCAGCATGCTTCGGAGCCGCCGCCTGTCCTCCCCCGTGGGAACATTGCTGGCCTCGAGCGCTGCGACTATGCCGAGGGCGTCTCGGGCCAGTTCTAGCATTTGTGTGCGGGCTTCATACGTGTCCATGGTGCGTCACATTGCACTAAACGTGCCAGAGTGACCAATTATAACGCGGCCGGTACTCCCAGCCTTGTGACGGATAATGGGACATGCTTCCACGCACGTACACGGAGCGGCACCGGCATCCCCACGAGCTCCTGGGAGATGTCCTCCTGGGGCTCAACGACGGAATCGCCACCACACTCGTCTTCGCGCTGAGCGTGGCCGGTGCTTCGAGTACCTACAACACCGTCATTCTGGCCGGGTTGGCAGAGATGTTTGCCGGCGGCGTCTCCATGTTTCTGGGAGGGTACGTCTCGGCGCAGAGCGAACGGGATGCGGCGCAGCACCAGATCGCGGTCGAAGAGCAAGAGATCGAGCATGAGCCCGAGGAGGAGCGTGAAGAGCTCCGCGAGATTTACCGTGAAAAGGGCTTTAGTGGCCCGCAGCTCACGGGCATTGTCGATCACCTCACGAGCGACAAGCAGCGCTGGCTCAATAGCCTCATTCGTGACGAGCTCCTGCTTCGACCGGGAGAATTTCAGAACCCGTGGAAAGTAGCAACCGCCCTCGGCGTGTCGTTCATCATCGGCGCGTTCGTCCCGGTATTCCCGTTCATCCTGCGCATCGACGCGGCACCGCTGGCCGCGGCAGCCCTATCAATTCTTGCGCTCTTTGCGGTCGGTGCCGCTCGCTCCCGCTACAGTCATCGATCCTGGCTCCGAAGCGGAGCAGAAATGGTGCTGGTCGGCCTTATCGGCACAGGAGCGGGCCTGCTCATCGGGAAGCTGCTCACCGTGCGCCTCTAACTTGCTGCCTGCAAATGCTCGTATCGGTCCAGCAGATGCAGCCAGTGCTGTAGCCAGCGCAGATACTCGGCTCCTGTGTCGCCGCGCTGCTCCATCTCGAATAGCAGATCGGCGCCACGAATTAGCCGCTCCTCAAGACCCTCGACCGCGGGGGCTAACGTAGCGACGCTCATATGTGCCTCCCGAAGAGATTTCTCAGCTATACGATTCAATACTAGTACATTCGTTCTATACTGTCAATAGTCTTCACAATATTTGGAAGGGTTCGTGGATTATCGTGCCTGTCGTCGGTAGTCGCACCCTTTATTGGTGCGCGTCACCGGTGCGCGAAGTCGGAGCGGACCTGGAGCAGCAAGACGCGCACCCTGTAGCCCCGGCCCTTGTGGCCGGGGTCTGGGTGCGACTACACGAGGCCACTGTCAAGGGAGCCAGCGGAATAACTCACGGCCCCTCCAAAATTTGGGGCTGGATGACGAATTCGAGGCTATGAGTTGACAATGCCAGAGCTCGGCGCAGGGGCAGCGGCTCCGTGCCTGTCAACCCTGGTTGCTCGCGGGAGACGGTGCTCGTGTTTGGCGGGTGACGCAGGCTGACAGAGGCAGGAGCTGCGGTCCCTATGGGATGGCTTCCCTTCACCAGATGCGCGCCTGCCGGAACGTCCGTTCTATTAGCCTGTTGTGCTACTTTGGCTCGATGACAGATGCGAGCTTGCGGAGTCCGGCGGCGACACGCGTTCGCGTTATGTCCAGGATGAGGTTCTGCAAGCGTAGCTCGGCGGGTGGAGTCGAGGTCCGCGGCGGTGGGGCAGCCACGGCGGAAGGAGTGCGCCGAGCTTCGGCGTCGCCGGCCGAGGCAGGTGGCGCAGTCGGAGCCGAGGACGGCTTGGTTTCTCGTACGATCTCAGCCTCGGTGGCGGGTGCGCTGGTCGCAACGTCGCCCTGCGCTCCAGAAGGAACAGTGGGGTGCAGACGATCGTGCAGCTTGGTCTCCAGGCACTTCGCGAATTCTTTGATGAGCCGGTTCGACACGTCCTGCATGATGCCGCGGCCGAATTGCGCTACCCTACCGGTCACATCGATCTTGGAATGAATTTCGACATGGGTCATACCGTCAGACCCTTCAGTGACGCGCGTCGTCACCGTGCCGGAAGCACCCCCGCTTCCCCGCACCTCGCTGCCCTTGGCCCGGAGACTTATGAGGCGCGCGCCCTCATCGGGATCCATTTCCAGCTCGCCACGATAGGTCATCTGCACGGCCCCGAGCTTGATTTTCATCATCCCTTTGAAGTGCCGCTCATCCAGTGTCTCGGTTATTTGGGCTCCCGGAACACAGGGAGCGACTTCCTGAGCGTCCACCATGAAGTCCCACACCACTTGCAGTGGGGCTTGCACGTCAAACGTATTGGTAAATTCCATGAGACCTCCGTCGTGGGGCCGAGTGCGGTCAGGGGTCCGCAGCGCCCCTGACCGCACTCGGAGCTCCCTTTCTTAGCCTAGCTGCAGCGCGGCCTGGAGGGCGCGTCGTGTCAGGACACGCGCCAGGTGCCGCTTGTACTCGGGCGATGCTTTCAACTCCGGACTTGGATCCAGACCCTCGGATGCGCGCTCGGCGGCCGAATGCAGGACATCGGCGGATGCCTGCTGACCCTGCAGAGCCTGTTCGGCGGCCGATGCCCGCACCGGGACGCTGCCGACATTGGTGAGCACGATCGACGCACGGCTGATACTCCCGTTGTCGCGCTCGACGTCGACCGCCACGCCGACCAGCGCCCAGTCGGAGGCTCTGATACTGAACTTTTCATAGGCCTGAGCCGGGCGCCCACGACCGTAAGGAACACGAATTTCCGTTATGATCTCGTTCGCGTCCAGCGTATTCGTCCAGATGTCCTGGAAGAAATTCTCGGCGGCAATGATACGCTGGCCATTCGGACCGACGGCGACGATCTCACCCCGAAGAGCCTTGAGCACGGCCGGCAGATCAGAAGCAGGATCGGCATGCGCCACGGTTCCGCCAAAGGTGCCGCGATTGCGAACTTGCGCGTCGCCCACCATGCCGGCTGCCTGTGCGACGAGCGGTAACCGCTCCCTGAGGAGCTGAGAGGTTTCTAGTGTACGATGCGTCGTCATCGCGCCGATGGCCGCATGGTCGCCTTGATCGCGAATGTACTTGAGCTCCGAGATCTTGCCCAAATCCACCAGGAAGGAGGGAGCGGCCAGTCGCAATTTCATCAGCGGGATCAGGCTATGGCCTCCCGCCAAGAGCTTGGCGTCATCGCCATTTTCCTGCAGCAGGCGGATCGCCTCATCAACCGAGGAAGGTGCCGCGTAATCGAAAGCGGGAGGTATCATGCTTTGCCTCCTTGATTCATGTGCTGCCAAACCTTTTCAGGCATGAGCGGCATGTCGATGTGCCGCACGCCGAAGGGCCGCAAGGCGTCGATCACAGCATTAACCACTGCCGGGGGTGAGGCGATGGTCCCCGCTTCGCCGATGCCCTTTACCCCCAGCGGATTGACGGGACTCTCGGTCACGGTCTCATCCGTGTCATACATGGGCAGCTCGTTCGCGGTAGGGATGGCGTAATCGGCCATGGACCCCGTCTTGAGCTGGCCCTGATCGTCGTAGACGCCATGCTCGTAGAGAGCCTGTGCGATGCCCTGTGCGATTCCACCGTGGACCTGACCGTCTCTGAGCAGTGGATTGATGACCCGACCGCAGTCGTCCACCGCCAGATAACGAAGAATGAAGACCTTGCCGGTGTCTCTATCCACTTCCACGGTGCAAATGTGCGTGCCGAAGGGCCAGGTGAAGTTGGACGGATCGTAAAATGTTTGCGCCTCCAGCCCCGGCTCCAGATCTGCCGGGTAGTTGTGGGCGAGATAGGCGGCGAGCGAGAGCTCGGCAAGACTCTTGGCCTGATCAGGCGCGCCGCGCACAAAAGCCTGTCCGTTCTCGTAGACGACGTCGTCCTCGTTGGCTTCCAGCAGGTGCGCTGCGATCTTCCGAGCTTTGTCTTTGATTTTTTCGACGCTCTTGTAGATGGCGATTCCGCCGACCGCTGCGCTTCTACTCCCGAAGGTGCCAATCCCAAACTGAACCTTCTCCGTATCTCCGTGGACAACCTCGACATTCTGCATCGGTATGCCGAGCTCACCGGCCACGATTTGAGCGAAGCCGGTGTCGTGTCCCTGGCCGTGCCAGCAGGAGCCTGAGTAGACGGTCACAGTCCCGGTGGGGTGAACGCGAACGTCTGCACTTTCCCATCCGCCTGCTCCGGCACCCGTAGCCCCAAGCACCTGAGAAGGAGCCATGCCACAGATTTCCACGTAGCTCGAGATGCCGATGCCGAGGTAGCGTCCGTGCGCCCGGGCCTGCTCCTGCTCTCGGCGGAAGCCTTGATAGTCGATCGCCTGGAGCGCCTTATCAAAAGCGGCCGGGTAGTTGCCGCTGTCGTAGATGACGCTGGTCGCGGTGGTGAATGGGAAGTCCTCCGGCCCAATGAAGTTCCTACGTCGGACCTCGGTCGGGTCGAGACCGAGCTCACTTGCTACAATGTCGACCATTCGCTCCAACAGATAGGTGGCCTCGGGCCGGCCGGCGCCCCGGTACGCATCCACCATTACGGTATTGGTGAACACGCCGGTGACCTCACAGCGGATATTCGGAATCTTGTAGGCTCCGGAGAGCATCAGACCAAAGAGTATCGTCGGGATCCCGGGTGCAAAGAGGGAAAGGTAGGCACCCATGTTGGCAACCGTGTCTACCCGTACCCCCGTAATCGTGCCGTCGTTCATGACACTGAAGGCCGCGTGGTCGACGTGGTCACGCCCATGGGTAGTCGACTGGTAGTCCTCGGTGCGTCCCGGTACCCACTTAATCGGCGTTCCCGGAAGCCGCTTCGCGAGGAAGGCGACTACCATTTCTTCCGCGTACAAGTACAACTTGCTGCCGAATGCGCCACCCACGTCGGGCGAGATCACCCGCAGGTGATTCTCCGGATGGTTGAGGGTGAGGGTCAGGAGCAGACGAACCAGGTGCGGGATCTGGGTGGAGCTCCAGATAGTCAGATCACCCGTGGCTTCCTGATACTGAGCGATGATCCCCCGACACTCGATGGCGTTCGGGATAAGCCGCTGGTTGATGAGTCGCTGCTCGATCACTCGGTCGGCCTCGCGAAATGCCCGGTCGACATCGCCACCGGACATAGTCCAGCGGAACGAGATATTGTCCTCGATCTCCTCGTGCACTCTCGGCGCACCTTCTGAAATGGTCTTCTCCAGGTCCACAACAGCCGGCAACGGCTCGTAGGTGACCTCGACTAGCTCGAGCGCATCCTCTGCACCCTCTCGACTATCTGCAACAACCGCCGCCACGGCGTCTCCCTGAAAGCGCACTTTGTCAATGGCCAGTGGCGGGTGGTTTGGAAGCTTCATGTCCGGCACGACGATCCATCCGCAGGGTACGGCGGCAACGCCTGCTTCCTGCAGGTCTTTGCCGGTATAAACCCCGAGGACTCCGGGAGCCTTCCGGGCCTGCTCGGTGTCGATAGACATGATGCGGGCATGGCCATGCGGACTCCGCAGAATAGCCACGAATGCGGTACCGGGAAGCACGATGTCGTCCACGTAGCTCCCGGTGCCGGTAATGAATTTTGGATCTTCACGGCGTCGTAACGCCTGGCCAAATGGCGTTTGACTCTTGGTCTCAGTCTCTACAGCCATCATCTTCTCCTTACCGCGCGCCGTCTCCTCCATAGAGAGACTTATACCTGGCACGCACAGCTGTGGTCTCCGGTTCGCCGGCTGAGATAGGCCGCTATTCGGCGGGGCCGGCCACGGCGATACGCTCTTCGGCCTTTGCGCCACTCATTTCGCGGGCTGCAGACTGCACGGCCTTGATGATGTTGTGGTAGCCGGTGCAGCGGCAGAGGTTGCCCTCCAGGCCGACTCGTATCTCATCGACCGATGGGTTGGGGTTTTGCTGCAGCAGGCCGACACTTGCCATGATCATGCCCGGCGTGCAGAAGCCACACTGTAAGCCGTGCTCATTCCAGAACGCTTCCTGCACGGGATGCAGCTTACCATCCTGAGCGAGACTCTCGATGGTCGACACGTCATGACCGTCCGCCTGAACCGCAAAGACGGTGCATGATTTGACCGCGTCACCGTCCATGAGCACGGTGCAGGCACCACAGCTCGTCGTGTCGCAGCCAATGTGGGTGCCGGTCAGCCCCAGAAAATCGCGGAGATAGTGCACGAGAAGCATCCGCGGCTCAACTTCACCTTGATGCTCCTTGCCATTGACCTTGATGGAGATGGGAACTTTCATCTATTCACACCTTTGCGCAAACTTACGGTCGCGTGGGGAGCAGGCATGGTGGATTACTCGATAGGCGCCTCCTCGTTTCTCGATCGGACCTTTACACCACCGTCATCTTGACGCGCTCACGCATCAAAGCCTGGATTGATTGTAGCGCCAATACTGCCCGAGAAACTCACCGGCAAGATAGGGATTATGTGCGAGTTGGGACGGGACCTCCGGCGAGCAGCGGCTGAGACAGATTGGACTCGATCCCATGACGGCACGGTCCTGGATGGCCTTCCATGACGCCAGGGCGATGGCTCCCGACCGGCCGGATGCGCTGGGAGATCTTCGCTAGCTGTTGCGGCGCTCGAACCGCTCGCGCTTCATTTGCGCGCGGCGGGCCCGTTTCTCGGCTTTTGCTTTCGCGAGGCGACGTTGCTCTGAAGGCGGCTGGTAAAATCTTCTGCGCTTAAATTCCGCCACGACCGTCTGCGAATTGCGCTTCCAGCGCTTCACCAAGCCTTCGAAATCTCGTCCTCGTTCTTCCAATCTTCTACCTCACTGATTCGCACCGCATTGCATCCATCGCCGTCGGACTGTTCGCCGGAATCCAACGCCACACCACCGCAAAATACAGAAAGAGCCGGTTGCGGCCCCTGTGATGATACACGATCGAGCTTCTCTATGAGAAGAGTCAACGCCGTCCGGCTTGAGCGCGTCCGACTAGCTTTTCAACCCTGTCGAGGTCCGATCGAAGCACAAGCAGGTTGTGCTGCAAGTCGTGGAGTAGGCTCGGTTCAAAGGCTGCATCGGCGACACCCGCAGCCTCGTCGTCCAGATAGTGTCGGGCAAGTTCGGCGGCACGGTGCAGCGGCAGACCCTGGCCTCGGGCCTGGCGAATGAGCATGATGAGATCGAGGCTGTCCCCACTGATCTTCCGGGTACCCTTCGTCGCCGCAACGATGTAGCCCTGATCCATCCAGTGCTGAATCTGTCGCTCCGACGCGCCGGTGAGCGTGGAAGCTTGACTCATCGTGAGGGCCAGACTCCTCCAGAGGAGACGTCTGTTGGGTCGTTCAAACTGACACTCCTGCTCGCTCATGCCTGCCTGGATTCCTCTTCCCAGCGGTCTACCATCTCTCGTTCTTCGGCGCTGAGTTCTGCCTGCTGCAGCAAATCCGGCCGGCGAGCGAACGTTTGCCGCAACGCTTGCAGCCGACGCCACCTGGCTATTTCGCCGTGGTGGCCGGAAACCAACACGTCCGGGACCTCCCACCCCTGAAAGTTTGCAGGGCGCGTGTATTGAGGATACTCGAGAAGGTCTGCACTGAACGATTCGTCCGAGGCCGACCCGTCCGCCAGGGCTCCGGGCAACAGGCGTACCACGGCATCGGCCACCACCATGGCAGCCAGCTCCCCACATGAGAGCACATAATCGCCGATCGAGAGCTCCTGCGTCACGAGGTGCTCGCGAACGCGCTCGTCGACTCCTTCGTAATGCCCGGCGAGGAGAACAATGCGTGGCAATGACGACAGCCGCTCGGCAATCCGTTGATCAAACGGTACTCCTTGAGGGGACAAGAGAATGACCGGGACATTCTCTGCGAGTCTCAGCGAGGACACGGCGTCGAACAGCGGCTCGGGCTTCATGACCATACCGGGGCCGCCACCAAAAGGGTAGTCGTCGGTTAGCCGGTGCCTCCCAACACCAAAGTCGCGCAAATTGGTCAGAAGGACCTGCGTCAGTCCCCGATCGGTGGCACGCGACACCACGCCCTGCTGCAGCCAACTATCGAAGAGCTGCGGGAAGAGGCTGACAATGTGGATTGTGAGCTTGGGCGCTGTCTCCAATGATTCAGATTACAGCGATAATTGGAATGATTGGATTGCGATCACCAGGCGGGCTGGGAGGGCACCCACAAGGGGATGCCCCTACAGGGTATATGTCAAGGACAATGGCTTTAGTCGGGCGGTTGTACCGCCCAGCGAGCTACCACGATGACTCCGGCGGCAACGTCCAGCTTGACCACGGCATCTTTGGTAGCCGGCACCAGAATGGTGTCGCGTCCTTCATTGACCATCCAGACGTCGTTGCTGCCGGTCCGAATCACATCTTTAATCCGGCCCACATAGGCGTTCGCGTCATCATAGACAGCTGCACCCAAAAGATCAGACAGCCAGAAGTGTCCTGGCGGCAGTGCGACGGCTTCGGCTCGTGGCACCAGAATGTCCTGGCCAATCAACGTGCGCACTTGCTCGGGCGTATCAATATCCTGGAGCTTTAACAGCGCTTGCGATTTGTGCAGTCGAGCACTCAGGACCGAGATAGGGCTGCGGTCGGCTCCCAGATACGCGCGCTTAAGCCCGCGAAAGCGCTCAGGAAAATCCGTTTCAAGCTGAACTTTGACCTCGCCCCGCACTCCGAATGGGCCGACGATGCGGCCGATGACCATCCAATCATCACGCACGGGGGCACCGAGAGAGTGCGATTGCCGGCCTTCAGTCAATTTCCAGAATGGCTCGCCGTTGATTGTGAATTGATGCAACTTTCAAGAGGGTGCGCATGGCGCGGGCCACTCTCCCCCGGCGGCCTATGACTTTCCCGATATCCCGCGACGAGACGTGGAGCTGATAAACCACCACACCGTTGTCCTCTACCTCGTTGACGGTCAGCTCATCCGGATGATCGACGAGCGATTTGGCCACGTACTCAATAAGCTCGCGGGTCACGCACCCGACTCCTCGGGTTCAACTTCGGAGTGCTCCACCGCGCGCGTCTCTTCACCCGAACCCGCCGATCGAGCGCGACGCGCACCCGTAGTACGGCGGGAGCGGCTGCCTTCCTCGGCGGGAGCGGTCGCGACAGCTTCACTCTCGGCGTCCGAGACGGCCTCCGTGGGCGCGCCGCCAGCTTTGCGGACTTGTTGCGGGTCGATGTCGAACTTGCCCAGCAGAATTGAGACGGTTTCGGTGGGCTGTGCACCCTTACGAAGCCACTCGATCGCCTTGTCCGTCTTTAGCGTTATGGTCGCGGGATTGGTGAGGGGGTTGTAGAACCCAATCTGGTCGATGTACCGGCCGTCTCGCGGTGAGCGGGAATCCGCTACGACGATCCGATAGCTCGGTTGATGTTTTGCGCCCATACGGCGCAAGCGCAATTTGACTGTCAAGTGTTTCCTCCTAGATCCGGCTTCTGCCGGCCAAAGCATTGCCGAGCGTAATTTCGTCGGCGTATTCGAGATCTCCTCCCACCGGTAATCCTCGGGCCAGCCGTGTCACGTTGATTCCCGATGGCTGTATGAGCCGAGTGAGATAGAGGGCAGTTGCATCGCCTTCCAAATTGGGGTTGGTCGCGAGAATCACTTCCTCGATGCCGCCATTCTGCAGGCGACGAATCAGCTCTCGAATTTTCAGCTCCTCGGGCCCTATTCCTTCAATGGGAGACAATGCGCCATGGAGCACGTGGTAGCGACCTTTGTACTGACCCGTGCGCTCGATGGCGACGACGTCCAGCGGTTCCTCCACGACGCAGATGCCCGTACTCTCGCGCTGTGGATCCACGCAGATGCTGCAAGGGCTCTGGTCCGTGATGTTGAAGCACGTGGAGCACAGCACAACCTTTCGCTTGAGCTCCAAAATCGCCTCTGCCAGGGCTTCCACCCGCTCGGTTGGAGCGCGCAGTAGGTGGTAGGTAAGCCGTTGCGCGGTCTTAGGACCCACTCCGGGAAGGTGCGACAATTCGTCGACCACGCGCGCAATCGGTTTTGCAGTTATTGTCATGGCTGTACTCTGATCTGGTCTCTAGCCGAGGGCCGACGGGCCAGACAGAAGTGTCGGACGTCGGTCGCCTGGACGAGAGGGCTTACGGCAGGCCCGGCAAGCCCAGGTTGCCGAGGCCGCCCGCGGCCGCTCCCATTTTGTCTTGCGCTACTTCCTGAGCTTTACGCTGGGCGTCGTGAAAGGCCGCAACAATCGCATCCTGCAACGTGTCCACGTCCTCTGGATCGACGAACTCTGGATCGATCGTCAGGCTCTGAAGCTCCTGGTGGCCGTTCATCACGAGCGTGACTGCTCCACCGCCGGCGGATCCCTCAACGGTCACTGAGCCCAGCTCTTCCTGGGCCTTTATCATGTTGGCCTGCATTTGCTCAATCTGCTTGAGCATCTTCGGATTCAGCACGCGTCGAACCTCCATGCTGGCCGCTGCTTTGCGTACCTCGTCTCCGCTTCCACACTGCAAAGGCAGGCTATTCGGCCAGTTCTTGTCATTTTATCAAGAACGGCCGTTTCCTAGCTCTCTGGAATGGAACTCTCTGAGCCGTTCGGTGACTTCCTCGATGAACCCGTCGTCTTCCTGTGCGCCCACCGGTCCTCGGAGCGACCGGATCTCCTCCAAGGTTGTTCGAACGCAGCTCACACGGTAGGATGCACCCGTCACCTCGGCGACCACTTGTTCGAGCATCTTTCGATTCTTGACCTCGGCGAATCGGCCGAGATGGAAATCGTACGGAAAGCCAATCGTAATTTCACCATCCTGAGTCTTCATCGGGTATCCCGAACGGAGCAACGCCTGCAGGCTGGGACTCTTCGCCCTCATGCTGGCAACGATTGTGTCCCAGGCGGTCTCAATACTCGCTCCGGCGAGCGATGCTCCCGGTGGCGGCACCGGGAGACTCGGTTCAGGCGGCGAGGGCGGAGAGTCCTGCCGGATCACCGGGTCCTTCAGCGTCCTCTCTTCGACGGGTGGAGCGCCGGAGGGCTGCTGGGTAGGAGGCGAGAATGTTGGAAGCTTGATGGACTGTTCTTGAATCGAGGCGCCTGCTTCCACATAGGCCACCTCAAAGGCGAGCGATGCGGGAACGTTGAATCGGGAGCCAAATTCCTGGTCGGTCAGAGCTCGGAGCGCCGCTACCAGCCGAGGTCCGCCGATCCGCCTGGTGTGCTCTTCGAAGAATCCGGCAAGCGCGGGATCATATGCGATCTCATCGACCCGAACGCCGGTGGCCCGAAGAAGGAGCGCCTGCCAGTACTCGACCAGTTGTCGCGTCAGCTGGCGGCTATCGCCCCCGCCGTCGACGAAGCGCTGAAACGCCATCAGGCCGACGCCAAGTTCCGGCTTAAGAAGACACTCGGTGAGCTCGCCCACCAATGTCGCTTCGGCCAGTCCCAGAGCGCTTCGGACGTCTGAATCGTCAATTTCTCCCTCGGTATAGGCGGCTACTTGATCGAGTAGGCCGAGCGCATCGCGCAAACTGCCATGTGCGTGGAGAGCCATGAGTCTCAGCGCGTCTTCGGACACGCGTAAATGCTCCTGCTCACACACGTAAGTGAGCCGTCCCAGCATGTCGATCAGGGTGTGGCGCCGAAAGTCAAAACGCTGGCAACGCGACGCAATCGTCTCCGGCACCTTATGTGGCTCGGTGCTTGCGAAGACGAATATGACGTGTGGCGGGGGCTCCTCCAGTGTCTTCAAGAAGGCGTCGAAGGCGGCACCGGATAAACGGTGGACCTCGTCGATGATATAGACCTTGTACCGACCCTCGCCCGCGGCATAGGCAACGCGCTCGCGCAGCTCACGCACATTGTCGACGCTGGTGTTGGAGGCTGCGTCGATCTCAATGACGTCCAGGACGCGACCTTCATTGGAGGCAACGCACATCTCGCATCGATCGCACGGATTGCCATCCTGCGGATCGAGGCAATTGACGGCCTTGGCCAGGATTCGGGCCATGCTGGTCTTTCCGGTGCCTCGGGGTCCGGTAAAGAGGTATGCGTGGGCGATGCGGTGCTGCCGCACTGCATTGCGGAGCGTGCGGACTACGTGTTCCTGGCCGACGAGATCGGCAAACGAGCGCGAACGCCACTTGCGGTAGAGCGCAACCACGGAAGAACCTCGGAGGAGACAGTCAAGGTGGAGGGGGAAGGGTGAGAACCCGTGGCGACATTATACCGCGGAAGATACTGCCGCAAGGTCGCGTGCGCACGGTCTGAGGCCGACTTTGTCCTGAGCTACCGACAAAACGGGAGACGCAATCGCGTGGGCCTTCTCGGCACCCTCCGCCAGGATCCGATCGACGATCTGGGGCTCCTCGGTGAACTGCCGATACCGCTCCTGCAACGGCTGCAGAGCGCTGATAACCCGCTCGGTCACTGCCTCCTTGACCGCCTTGTATCCCTGGCCTTCCAAGCGGTTCTCAAGCTCCCGTTCAGACTCACCGGATAGGAGCTGAAGGATCGTGAGCAAGTTGTGTAATCCCGCCTGGTCGGGGTTGAATCTGACAATTCCAAGAGAGTCGGTGACCGCCCTGCTGATTTTGTGACGAATGGCGTCGGGCGATTCGAGCAGCAGAAGGGCTCCGGCCGGATTACTTTTGTCCATCTTCCGAGACGGATCGTCGAGCGACATGATACGAGCGCCGACGCGAGGGATGAGCGGCTCAGGGATAGTGAAGGTATCTCCGAAGATGCTGTTGAACCGGGCGGCGATGTCACGCGTGAGCTCGACATGCTGCTTCTGATCCTCTCCCACCGGAACATATTTTGCATGGTAGGCAAGAATGTCGGCGGCCATGAGGACCGGATAGTCAAAGAGTCCCATGCCGGCGTTCTCACGTTCGCGAGCTGCTTTGGCCTTGAACTGTGTCATCCGGTTCAGCCAGCCGACCGGGGTGACGGTATTGAGCAGCCAGCATAGCGCAGTATGCTCGGGCACGTGCGACTGTACGAACAGGAGCGAGCGGGCCGGGTCGATACCTGCCGCCAGCAGGATGGCCGCGGTCTCCCAGGTGCGTCGGCGCAGGGCCGCCGGGTCCTGCGGAACCGTAATCGCGTGCAGATCCACCACGCAAAAGATATTGTCGAATTCGTGCTGATCTCGGACCCAGTTGCGGATTGCTCCGAGATAATTGCCGATGGTCGGCGTTCCACTCGGCTGGATGCCCGAGAACACGCGGGGTTTCATTGACCGGCAACCTCCTTGCATCCATGTTAGCCGGAATTCTTCACGCGTCCGGCTGGCCGCCCATGGGAAGCTGATTGCGGGCCGCACCCAAGCAGGCCGGGTACCCTCTGGGTGTGGCACCCCCGGGTACCGGGGCCATGAATGGCCGCGCTACAGGATAAATCCAGGCTAGGTCACGGGCTCGACGGCCGTGTGGGGCACAAGCGCCGTGGCCTTGCGCCACCCTTCCTCCCGAAACAGCAGCTTGAGCGCAGTGATCTGCGCCTCTCCCGCATTAATGGACAGAACCGCGATCATGCGAGTTTCGCCCGTGGCTTCGTTGCGAACTGGTACCTGATAAATTTCCAACCCGGCCCTTTCTGCCGGACTTTGTGCCGTGCTCCCCCAATGAATTCGGCGCTAGCCTATCATGTTGAGTTGGGGGTGTCAATGGGTCAATCTGATGAGGGCCGGGCTGAGCACGATCCACGACCCCTTGTCACTTTGGTGTCGACGCACACGCGCGACCGCGTGCCGCAGGGGAGTGGACTTGAGCCTCTCGAAATGCCCGGTGGTCCTGCATACTACGTTGCGCTCGCCCTGGACCGGCTCCAGTGTCCCTTTCGATTGATCACCGGCCAGGTCGCGATCGTCGACGTCGTGCCTGGCCCGGAAGGGGAACAGTACGTGATCCCGCCGATCGAGCCGATCCCCCTGCCCGCATTGATCGAGGGTGACGCGGTAATTCTGTCGCCAATCATTCGTGAGATCAATCCGGAATCCGTGCCGCCGGCGCAAGGAATCCTAGTTGTCGACCTGCAGGGGTTTGTCCGCGAGCCTTCCAAGCCGTCTGGTGCCGCGACCGGTCCCTTTCAACTGAGCAACCTCTTGAAGCGCGCGACGATCGTCAAGGGATCGGACCGGGAATTGGCTCTGCTCGATACAGAGTCTCGCGCTCAGCTTGAAACCTCGATTCTGATAGTGACACGCGGCCGCCGCGGCTCTCTCATTCGACACGACGGCCAGGAGCATGCCGTAGCGGCCGACGCAGTACCTGTGTCCAATACTATTGGAGCCGGCGATACGTATCTGGCCGGTTTTGTGTACGCATATTTGCGCGGTGCCTCCCCTGCAGAGGCTGCGCGGGACGCGGCCCGCTTCACCGAGGAGTTTCTGCGGGAACGTCTCAAATGAGTGTCCATAATCGGGTGCCGAAAGGTCATGGTGCGAGACTAGGGACAGCTAGTGGATAGCGAAACCTGGCGCCTCCTGCCATATCACAACGGATCGAGCGCCTATCACTTCGCATTGAGTGACGCTCTGGCGCGTCACGTCCGAACGCCGACCATTTGGTGGCACGCGACGGAAAG
>Ga0207416_1001882_pt1 | contig 25070 bp, 23 predicted proteins | sample PaiPotPPM11metaG_FD_184107 | JGI IMG/M metagenome (GOLD analysis project Ga0207416, IMG submission 184107) | Iron sulfur acid spring bacterial and archeal communities from Banff, Canada, to study Microbial Dark Matter (Phase II) - Paint Pots PPM... ... | reverse complement strand
CCCCCAACGCATTGGGGGAGGGCCAGGGAGGGGGCCGGCCCGACGGGGCAGTATCTCAAGAGCTTCGATCCGTACGCGCAGTTCCTGGCCGACCACGGCTATGTGGTGCTGGAGCCGAACCCGCGCGGCAGCACGGGCTACGGCGTCAGCTTCCGCGACGCGGCGCTGAACGACTGGGGTGGCGTGGATCTGGAAGACATCGCTGCGGGCGCGGCGTATCTGAAGGCGTTGCCCGATGTGGACCCGCAACGCGTGGCCGTGTTCGGCGGCAGCTACGGCGGCTTTATGACCTTCCTGATCACGGTCAAACGCCCCAAGCTGTTCAAGGCCGGCGCCGCCTGGGTGGGCATCAGCGACCTGCCGCGTCTGTACGCTGCCTCGATGGAGCACTTCAAGTACTATCTGCGCCAGCAGATGGGCGACCCGGAGGAGCACGCCGAGCTGTGGCGCGACCGCAGCGCCGTGAACTTCATGGAGAACCTGCGGGCGAAGCTGCTGATCGTCCACGGCGTGAACGACCCGCGCTGCCCGATCGAGCAGGCGCACGTCGTGCGGGAGCGGCTGCTGGCGCTTGGCCGCCGCGAAGGCGAGGACTTCGAGTACATCGAAAAGGGCGCCGAGGGCCACGGCAGCACGGATTTGGAGCAGAAGACCGAAACCTACCGCCTGCTGGCCGACTTTCTCGCGCGGCGGCTGTGAACGGGGTGAGTGGGGAGTAGTGAGCGGTGAATGGAAGACGGCGAGCGGCGCCGCCGGTCGATGCCACGGGCGACCGCTCTGACTGGGGAGGCGGCGGACGGGCCTATACGGCCGGCAGGCTTCAGCCAGGTTTCGGCTGCCGTTCAGCCGGCCTTCACGACGGCTGAGTCGCTGCCGGCGATGCTGGTGGCATCACACCAATGCAGGAGGTGCCACGATGATTCGCGTCCCAAACACCCGGGAAGAGCCCGATGACTCGCGCGGTCCAGGCCGGCGCGCCCGGTATCTGCTCGGCCTGGTTCCGGCGATCGGCTTGATGCTCGGCGCCGCGAGCCTCGGCAGTGCGCACCGCGCACACGCAGCGGCGCCGAGCACCGCCTCGGCCGATAGCTGCCGCCAGGGCTACGTCTGGCGTGAAGCCGCGCCCGGCGACCATGTCTGCGTCACCCCGGCGACACGCGACCAGGCCGCGTTCGACAACGCGCATGCCGCCGAGCGCGTGGACCCCGGCAACCACACCTACGGTCCGGACACCTGCCGCCAGGGCTATGTCTGGCGCGAGGCGGTCCCGGGTGATCACGTCTGCGTAACACCCGCTGTGCGAGCGCAGGCCGTGGACGATAACAATCAGGCCGGCGCACGGATCGACACGGGCAGCGCCGGCCCCGCTGCGCCCGTCGCCCCGGACCTGGTCGTGGTGCGTGACGGCTACGACGGCGCGGGCAACGACCGCGTGCGCGTCGCGAACATCGGCCAGGGCTACGCCGTGCCCTTCCGCATCGCCGTGATCGCGAGCGCGCAGTCGTTCTCGGTCAACTCCGGCGGCCTCCAGGCCGGCGAGTCCGAGTATCTCTCCATCCCCGGCATGGGCTGCGGCCAGGCGGTGACCGTGATCGTGGACGTCGATAAGCAGACCAGCGACAGCAACTTCGACAACAACATCATCAGCTTCTACGCGAGTTGCTCCTACGGCGACGACTTCGTGGGCAACCCGGTGAGCGGCGGCTAGCAGATCCTGTCGCAAGGGGAACAGGGGACGGAGGGACCGCCCGCCGCCTACACGAGCGGCGGGCGGTCTCGCGTTGTTTGGCCGGTGATTCCGAATCACGATCAGGGCCTCGGGCCGCACGTACCGGGCATGGCAACGGGCTGGCGGCCGGTCACGCGCCGAGGCTCGCCGGCGCGGGCGGTCTCCTCACGCCGGGCGATCGTGGCGGGCTGGCGGCCGGCTTGCTCGACGTCGGTTTGGGGCGCAGCGCCTGGCGATCACCGGGTTGCCGTGCCCTGTTCAGCGGTCAGCGTAAGGGTAAGGGAAGCGGTGCGGACGGTGTTGGGGCGAACAGTGATGGTATAGCGGCCGTCCGCCGGCAGGGGCGCCTCCGTGCGCAGCGTGGCGCCGGCCGTCGAGAGCGATTGGTTGATCGCAACGACGGTCGTTCCGTCCGGCGCGGTGATGGCGACGGTCACGCAGCAGTCCGGGCCATCGGTGCGAACCGTGGCCAGCGCCAAATCGAGCCGCTGGCCGGCGTGCGCATCGGCGGTCAGCAGCGCCTGTTGCCAGGGGCGCGACAGCGCGATCGAGATTGGCCCGCCGCCGATACCGATCTGGCCGATCACGCTGCTCGTGAGTTCGACGGTGGCGGAGGACGCGGCGACGCCCGGTTCGAGACCAAGCGTGATCAGAAAGCTGCCCGCGGCCGGCAACGGGCCGAGGAACAACGGACCCCCGGGGCTTGCAATGGACGTCGAACCGATCTCCTGGCCGTCGGCATTGTTCACGAACACGTCAATCGCGTAGCTCGCCGCTGCTGCCGGCACGTCCGTCAGCGCCAGGGTCACGGACGCTCCGGCAGCGCCGGAGAATTGCAGGCGGCGCGGCTGCCCGGCGCTGAGTTGCACCGGCAGGCCCGGACCGTCAATACGGAGTGCATCGACTGCCGGCGCGACGCCGATCGGCAATACCGAGGCAGCCGCGGCTGCCGTGCCGGGTGCGCCGAGGTCTGGACCGTTCACGCCGACGGCGGTTGCCGTCGCCGGCCGGGGCGCCGCGCCGCTTCGCCGGCCGAGGCGCAGCACCGCCGCCCCGAGCAACACCAGCAGCACGCTCCCAATCGTGATGCCGGCAAGCGCCCACCGTCGCCGGCCGGCAGCGTGCGCAGCGCGCTCCGCGGGTGGGTGCGGCGTAACCGACCACGCTGGACGGCGAACGAAGATCGGATCACCGAGGGCAGTCGCGTCGTCTCCACCGACGGCGGCCGCGCCTGGCTGCCGCGGTGCGGCGGGCCGGGCATCCAGCGCCGCGCCGGCAACGGCGGGCTCCGGCGCGGCCTGCTGCGCGGCAACGAGGGCCGCCAGCAGCTCGCCAGGCGTTTGGAAGCGCTGCGCCGGATCCTTTTCGAGGCAGCGCAGCACGATGCCCTGAACCCCGGCGGGGATATCATCTGACAAAGCCGGCGCTGGCGTCGTCGCGTGCTGAAAAAGCACCGCCGCTGCCGTCGGGGCGGTGAACGGCAGCCGTCCTGCGAGCATGCGGTACAGCACGATCCCGAGCGAGTAGAGGTCCGCCCGAATGTCTCCCGAGCTCCACTGCCGCTCGGGAGCACTGTACTGCGGGGTGCCGCTGAACCCCTGTGTCCGGGTTGTTTGCCCCGCGGTCAGAATGCGCGCGATGCCGAAGTCGAGCACCTTGACGTGGCCATCCGCCAGCTTGAGGTTGCGCGGTGTCAGATCGCGGTGGACGATGCCGGCGGCGTTTGCTGCATCCAGGGCGCGCGCCACATCAGCGGCGATCGCCAGCGCCTCGACCACGGGCAGGCGGCCGCGGCGCCGCAGCATCTCCTGCAACGTTTCGCCGGGAACGTATTCCAACACAAGAAACGGACGGCCGTCGTGGACATCGAGGTCGATCACTTTGACCACGAGCGGAGACGTGATCGCCGCCGCCGCCCGCGCCTCGCGTCGCAGCGCCCGGCCGATTCCCGGATCGTCGGCGTCGTCGATGTGCAAGAGTTTGACGGCAACTGAACCGCCGGTACGCTGATCCGTCGCCCGGTAGAGCGTGCCCATCCCGCCCTGGCCGATCGACTCCGCCAGAAGATAGCGTCCGCAGAGCAGGGCGCCCGGGCCGGTCACCGCGCCCATCCTGGCGCGTGCGCCGTCAAGCAGAACCGGCCGCGGGGAGAGCCGTTACGGCCGCTCACGATACGCCGAGTCGGTATCCGCGCCCGCGGACGGTGAGCAGTTGACGCGGCCGTTCCGGATCCTCCTCCAGCTTGCGCCGCAGGCGGTAGATCAGGTTCTCGATGCTGTCGTCGCTGACCGCGCCGGCGAACTCCGGCCATACGCGTTCGGCCAGCTCGTTCTTCGTCACCAGCGCGCCGCCGCGTTCGTACAGCAGTGCCAGGCCGTGGTACTCCTTCGCCGTCAGGTTCACCGTCACGCCGCGCACGCGCACTTCCGTGGTACGCGGGTCGATGACCACCGCGGCCTGCGGCCGGGCGCCGGCCCGCGCCGTCACCGTGTCTTCGTCGGCCTCGAAGGCGAGTTGCAGGCCGGCCAGCCCCGGCACGCTGATGATGTCCCCATCGGCCAGAACATGCTGCGCCGCGACGCGCTCACCGTTCACCGCGATGCCGTTCTTGCTGCCCAGGTCGTAGAGCACGTACAACACGCCGTCCCAGCGCAGCTCGGCGTGCCGGCGCGAGATCAGCTGATCGGCAAAGACGAGTTGATTCTCGGCGCTGCGCCCGAGCGAAATCACCGCATCGCCCAGCGGATAGACCATCCCCGCCCATTTGCCGCCCCGGCCAATCAGACGACCCGGCATTGCCTCACCGTGCTCGCGCCGGCCCGGCGTCCTCTAACCGACTGCGAAGCATCCGGCTCCGCGCAATGGATTCCACTACAGCGCACCGCGCGCGGGCCTTTGCCGCCGCCGCCGCTCTGCGGTTGCTGTAACCGCGGTGAATGGTGAATGGTAGGCGATGAGCGGCGGCCCGGTTGGCTGCCCCGCTGTAGCATGTGCCCGGCGGCATCAGCGCCGCGCCGGGAAGCGAACGCGGGTGATGCCGGAAGAACCCTCCACTCACGACTCACCATTCACCACTCACCCCCGTCGCGAAGTCGCGGCGCTGTTCCTGCGCCTGGGTGCATCGCCTTTGGCGGGCCGGCGGCGCACGTGGCGATGATGCGCCGCGAGGTCGTGGAGCGGCGCGGCTGGCTCTCCGCGCAGGAGTTTCTCGACCTCTTCGGCGCCGCGAATCTCATTCCCGGCCCCAGCAGCACCGAGCTGGCGATCCTGCTGGGCTACCGCCGCGCCGGGCGCGTGGCGCTGCTGCTGGGCGGCGCGCTGTTTATTCTGCCGGCGATGCTGCTGGTGCTCGCCTTCGCCTGGGCCTACGTACGCTTCGGCAGCACGCCGGCGGCGGGGCGGCTGCTCTACGGCGTTAAGCCCGTGATCATCGCGATCGTCGCCGCGGCGCTGTGGAGCCTCGGCCGCACGGCGATCAAAGGTCCGCTGTTCGCCGCGCTGGCGCTGGTGGCGCTGACGCTGTTTCTGATCGGGCTGAATCCACTGCCGCTGCTGCTCGGCGGCGGCGCGCTGGCGCTGGTGGTGCGCGGCCCGCGCCTGCGCTGGCAATGGCTGCGCGGCGCGGTGCGATCGTTCACGCCGGCGCTGCCGCTGGCGCCCCTGCCACCGCTGCTGGCCGCGGGCGCGGCGCACGCCGCTGGCTACAGCCCGCTCACGCTCTTCCTGACCTTCCTCAAGATCGGCGCCGTGCTCTACGGCAGCGGCTACGTGTTGCTCGCCTTCCTGCGCGACGATTCGTCACGCGGCTGCACTGGCTCACCAACCAGCAACTGATCGACGCCGTTGCCGTCGGCCAGTTTACGCCGGGGCCGGTGTTCACCACGGCCACGTTCGTCGGCTACCTGACCGGCGGCTTCGGCGGGGCGCTGCTCGCCACGCTGGCGATCTTCCTGCCCGCCTTCGTCTATGCGCCGCTGATCGTGCAGGTGCTGCCGCTGGCGCGGCGCTCGCCCGCCGTCCGCACCGTGCTGGACGGCGTGAACGCGGCGGCGCTTGGCCTGATGGCGGCGGTGACCTGGCAACTTGGGCGCGCGGCGCTCGTGGATCTGCCGGCGGCGGTGCTGGCGGCGCTCGCGCTGGTGCTGTTGCTGCGACTGCGCCTGAACTCGGCCTGGCTGGTGCTGGGCGGCGCCGCGGCGGGGCTGGTGCTAAAGGCCTTCTGAATCCCGCTCGAAGATCAGGTGTCGGAGAAGGAGTGAATCGCGCGCCCGGCGTCGTTTATATCTGAGCAGGATTGGGGGGTTCAAGCCTTCACCAAATTGCAATACTGGTTGACGCGTTACGTGACGGAATTTTGCAACCCTGCCACCTCCGCGTTCGTACTCTACGTGGTGTTACGGTATGGTTGCGCCGGGCGCAGGCCCGGTCTATTGGCGTTTGGGTGTGTCTGCGCTGGTCTATTGGCTGAATTTCGTACGCTGCCGACGCCACGCGGGCGGTCGTGTGTGATCTCTGAGGAGTGGGTGTCGTGGGTATGATCAAGAGCTGGGTTCTCGTACGCCGTCTTGTTCTGCTGCTGGCCGTGGCCGGCCTGCTGCTCGTGGGGCCGATCCGCGGCACCACGCGCGCGCAGCAGACACCCGAAGGCGGCGCGCCGCCCGCCGGCAGCGGTCCGCAGACGCTCAGCGCGCCGATCCGCGCGATCGACGGCAGCACGCTGTGGGGCATGATCCACAACCAGCTCACCGAAGTCGGCATCATCGGCCTCGACGTGCCGGCCGGCAACACGCTCTGCGGCCGCCAGACGACCAAGACGCTGCTCAGCCTCACCTTCAAAGGGCCGCTGCATCTGACCGAGGATCCGCAGATCACCTTCGACTCGCGCGCCCGGCGCATGTACTACGCCACGACCGCCGACGGCAAGGACGTGGCGCTGACCTTGATCCAGGCCGGCGTGGCCAAAGCCGATGGCACCGGCAATGAGGCAGCGCAGCTTCGGGCCGCGCAACAGCAGGCGCAGGCCGCGCACACCGGCTGTCTATGGAACGGCTCGACCGGCGCTCCCGGCTCCGCCGGTCCGATCACTGCGCCCAGCGCGCACGCCGTGGCCGCGCCCAGCGCCACGGCGCTGCCCGCCGGCTTCGTGCAGGACACGATCGCCAGCGGCTTCGTCGATCCGACGAACTTCGCCGTGCGGCCCGACGGCAGCATCCTCGTCAGCCAGAAAAGCGGTAAGGTCATGGTCTGGAAGAACGGCGCCATCCTGCCGACGCCGTTCCTCGACCTGACCAGCACGACCAACGACTACGGCGACCGCGGCCTGATCGCCATGGCGCTCGACCCCAACTACGCCACCACCCACTACGTCTATCTCGCTCACACTTACGAGGACAATCCGACCAATTACACGGGCACCAAGACCGCACAGCTCATCCGCGTGACCGCCAACGGCGATGTGGCCGACCCGGCCAGCCTGACCGTGATCCTCGGCACGGAAGTCGGCGCGACCTGCAACAACTTCCCGGCGGGCAGCAACTGCCTGCCGTCCGACAGCGCCTCGCACTCCGTCGGCAACATCAAGTTCGCGCCGGACGGCACGATCTTCTTCACGATCGGCGAGTCCGCCGGCTTCAACGCCGTCGACCCCACGGCGCTGGAGTCGATGGATCTGAACTGGATGCGCGGCAAAGTCCTGCACATCACGGCGACGGGCCAGGGGCTCGCTTCCAACCCGTTCTACGACGGCAACGTGAACGACAACGCCTCGCGCGTCTGGGCGGACGGCCTGCGCAACCCCTACCGCTTCGCCCTGCAACCGGGCACGGGCACGCCCTTCGTCGGCATGGTCGGCTGGGACACGTGGGAGTCGCTGTTCGTGATGCCCGCCGGCGCCAACGGCGGCTGGCCCTGCTACGAGGGGCCGTATCAGCAGGCCGGCTATGCACCCCTGTCGCAATGCCAGACGCTCTACGGACTCGGCGCCAGCGGCTGGGATAACCCGCTCTACACCTACAATCACTGCTGCGGCAGTTCGGCGATCACCGCGGGCGCGTTCTACACGGGCAGCAGCTACCCGGCGCCGTATCAGGGCGCCTTCTTCATGGGCGACTTCGGCCAGAGCTGGATCAAGACGCTGCGCGTGGACAGCAACAACCAGCTCGTGCCCGGCTCGGTGCAAACCTTCGCCACGGGCGCCGATGGCCCGGTAGACATGGACCTCGGACCGGACGGCAACCTGTACTACGTGGCGATCAACACCGGCGAGATCCGCCGCATCCGCTACATCGGCACGAACCCGCAGCCCACGGCTCAGGTCAGCGCCAACCCGACCTCCGGCCCGCACCCGCTCGCGGTGCAGTTCAGCAGCGCCGGCTCCAGCGACCCGCTGGGCGGCACGCTGACGTATGCCTGGACCTTCGGTGACGGCGGCACCGACACGACGGCCAACCCGCAGCACACCTTCACGGCGGACGGCACCTTCACCGTGCAGCTCACCGTGACCAGCCCCAGCGGCGGCACGGGCACGGCGCAGACCAAGATCACCGTCGGTCTGGGCGGTCCGACGCCGACGATCACGGCGCCGGCCAGCGGCTTGCAGTATAAGACCTTCGACACGATCAACTTCGCGGGCACCGCAACCGATCCGGTCGACAGCTCGATTCCAGCCAGCAACTACAGCTGGTCGATCATTATGCATCACTGTCCGGGCGGCACCTGCCACATCCATCCCTCCGGCACCTTCAACGGCGAAACCAGCGGCTCGTTCCAGATCCCCGACCACGGCGACGACACCTTCTTCGAGATCGACCTCACGGTGACGGACAGCCGCAACCTGACCGGCACGGCCAGCGTGAACGTCTTCCCGCAGACCGTGCAGGTCACGCTGGCCACGACACCGCCGGGGCTGAGCGTCACCTACAACGGCATCACCCAGGCGGCGCCGCTGACGATCACGGCGGTCGTGGGCGGCACGCGCACGATCACGACCAGCAGCCCGCAGGGCAGCTATGCCTGGCAGAGCTGGTCGGACAGCGGCGCCATTCAGCACAACATCGTCGTGCCGACGGCCAACACCGTCTATACGGCCGCATTCGCCGCACCGAAAGCGACCACCAACTACGTCGTCTTCGGCGATGCGCTGAATCCCGCCTGGGTCGATTACTCCTACGACGCGACGACGAACTTCAACGTCACCAGCCCGGTCTATGCCGGTACGAAGGCGGCGGCTTTCAGCATTACCACCACCCATAACGGCGGCTTCTACCTGCACACGGCCTCGCCGCTGGACGGCACGCAGTACACCACGCTCAACTTCGCCGCGCAGGCCACCGTCGCCGGCCAGCAGGGCAAGACCTTCGGCGTCGAGTTCCGCGACGTCAACGGCGCCCTGATCGGCAACTCGGTCTACATCGGCGACTACGGCGACGGGCCGCCGGTCGGCGCCTGGCAGTACTACAAGATTCCGCTGGCAGATCTGGGCATCACCGCCAGCAGCGCGAAGATCGGCGGCATCATCTTCCAGGAAGAAGCCGGTGCGGTCTGGCCGAACCTCTACGTGGACGAGCTGGCCTTCGCCAATCCGGGCAACCCCACGCCTACGCCCAACCCGCCACCCACCGCGACACCCACGCCGCCGCCCAACACGCCCGGCCATCTGGTGATCTACGATAACCATCTGGTGCCCGGCTGGGGCGACGCGAGCTGGAACTCGACGGTCAACTACGCCAACACCAGCCAGTCGCATTCCACGCCGGATTCGGTCTCGCTGACGATCACGGCGGCGTGGGGCGCGTTCTACCCGTTCACCTCGACGCCGCTCGACACGACGCCGTTCAGCAACCTGCAGTTCTGGGCCAGGGCGACGCAGGTCAATCAGACGTACGACGTGGCGCTGATCTCGCCGACGAACCAGGTCATCAAGCTGGTGCCGATGGTCGATTACGGCGGCGTGCCGCCGACCAGCGGCTGGCAGCTCTACCGCATTCCGCTCGCCGACTTGAACGGCACGGCCATCCCGATCGGCGGCTTCATCATCCAGGACGCCACCGGCGGAGCGCAGCCGCCGCTCTATCTGGACGACATCGCCTTCGACAACGGCGCTAACCCGACGCCGGCGACGACAGGCGTGAGCCCGAACAGCATCGCCGCGGGCGCCCCGGCCTTCACGCTGACGGTCAACGGCAATAACTTCATGGCCAGCTCGACCGTGCAGTGGAACGGCAGCAGCCGGCCGACCGCGTTCGTTTCGGGCTCGCAGCTCACGGCACAGATCGCGGCCGCCGACGTGGCCAGCGCTGGCACGGCCAGCGTGACCGTAGTCAATCCCGGCCCCGGCGGCGGCCCCTCCAACGCCCAAACCGTGACGATCACGCAGGCGAACAACCCGGCGCCGACCACGACGAGCCTCAGTCCGAACGCGGCGGCGGCAGGCTCGGGCGCCTTCACACTCACCGTGAACGGCACGAACTTCATCAGTAGCTCGACCGTGCAATGGAACGCGAGCAATCGCCCGACGACCTTCGTCAGCGCCACGAAGCTGACGGCGCAGATCACGGCGGCCGATGTGGCCAGCGCCGGCACGCCCACGGTCACGGTCGTGAATCCGGCGCCCGGCGGCGGCACGTCCAACGGACAGACGTTCACGATCGGCACGGCGCCCGGCGCACTCACACTCACCGCGCCGGTCGAGGGCGCTACCGGCGTCAGCCTCACGCCCACGCTCCAGTGGACCGCCCCCAGCGGCGCGGTGAGCGGCACGACGCAGTACACGGTCTACGTCTGGGATCCGGACGCGCAGGTGATGAAGTTCCAGCAGGCGACGACGGCGCTCAGCGTGAACGTCCCCGCCGGCGCCGGGCTGGTGGCGGGTCATTTCTACTACTGGGCGGTGCAGGCTTGCAACGGCGCAGCCTGCGGCCCGCAGGCCCGCTGGATCGGCTTCACCACCGCCCCGGGCCTCGGGGCACCGGGGCTCAGCAGCCCGCGAGAGGGCGCCACGGGCGTCAGCACGACGCCCACGCTGACGTGGACGGCGCCGAGCGGCGCCACGGGCAGCACCCAGTACACGGCGTATGTCTGGGATCCAACGGCGAGCACGATGGCCTGGCAGGGCAGCACCGCCGCGCTCAGCATCACGGTGCCGGCTGGCTCCGCCCTCAAGGGCGACCACTTCTACTACTACACCGTGCAGGCCTGCAACGGGACAAGCTGCGGTCCGCTGGCGCGCTGGGAGGGCTTCACCACCGGTGCGGGGCTGGGGGCGCCGGGGCTCAGCAGCCCCGCGGAAGGGTCCACCAACGTCAGTCTGACGCCGACGCTGGCGTGGACGGCGGCCAGCGGCGCGGTGAGCGGCACGCAGTACACGGCGTATGTTTGGGATCCGACAGCGAGCACGATGGTCTTCCAGCAAACAACCGCCGCGCTCAGCCTCAGCGTGCCCGCCGCCTCGGCCTTGCAGGCGAGCCACTTCTACTACTACAGCGCGCAAGCCTGCACGGGCAGCGTCTGCGGCCCACTGGCCCGCTGGGAGGGCTTCACCACCGGCACGGGGCTGGGGGCGCCGGGCTTGCTGGCGCCCGTGGAAGGCTCGAGCGGTAACGGCGTCACGCCGACGCTGCGCTGGAGCGCGGCCAGCGGGGCCACGGGTGGCACGCAGTACACGGTGTTCGTCTGGGACCCGACGGTCGGCAAGATGATGTTCCAACAGACGACGGCAGGGCTGAGCGCGGCCGTGCCGGCGAGCGCCGGGCTGGTGGCGGGGCACTTCTACTACTACAGCGTGCAGGCCTGTAATGGCACGACCTGCGGCCCCCTCGCCCGTTGGGAGGGCTTTACCAGCTAACGGCGGCCGGGGGCATGCCGCCGTCGCCCGCACGTGGCTGCGGCGAAACGCCCCCGGCCCGCTCGCTGCCGCGCACCGTGTGGACGCCGTGCCTGCCGGCAGCGTCGCGTCTTCCGTAACGATTCGGCCAGCGCGCGCGGAGGCGGCTTCAGGCCAGCCCGGCTTGCTTCGATACCTGCATCAGCGAACTCACGCGAGGAGGTGATGCGATGAGCGGCGTCACCACGGTCAGCGGCCTTCCGGCAAACAGTGCGCCCAACCAGGCGAGCGTCACGCAACTCGTGCAGCGCGAGGGCAGCGCGGCGGTCTCGCAGCTTGCCGTGGAGAACGAGTTGGTCTCGCGCGTGCTGGCGCCGGCAGCGGCCGGCCCCGCCGCCACGTTCGACTTCAGCCCGAGCGCGCAGAGCCCGATCGCCAGCCTCCTGCAGGCCGCGCCGCTCTATCAGATGCTCGCCACGGGCGGCGCCACCGCCGTGCAGGCGCTGCAGGGCGGTCCGATCACGCCGACAACGCCGCGGCCGACCGATACGTTCGACATCTCGCAGCTGCGCCCGCAGACGCTGCCCGCCGCCGCGACGAGCGATGGCGCCTCGCCGCTCGGCCAAAACCTCGACGCCACGGCCTGAGGCGGCTCGCGGCAGATCGTCCCTGCCGAGCCGGCGACATGCCATACTGACCATTGCCCGCGCAACACCGTGCCAGGCAGCGAGCGGAGCATGGCAGAGGCGACAAACCAGCAACCAGATCCATCCGATGTGCCCCGCCTGCATACGCCAGCCGGGCCAGCGCTGTACACCGTCGGCCACTCCAACCAGTCGCTCGATGCGCTGATCGGCCTGCTGCGCCAGCACGGCATCGCGGCGCTGGTGGACGTGCGCAGCGTTCCGCGTTCGCGCTATGCGCCGCAATTTGACCGCGAGGCGCTGCGCGCGGCGCTGGCGGCGGCCGGCATGCGCTACGCCTTCATGGGCGCCGAGCTGGGCGGCCGACCGCGCGACGTGCACTTTTACGATGCCGACGGCCGGGTGCTGTACGGTCGCCTCGCGGAGTCGGATTCGTTTCAACGTGGCATCGTCCAGATCGAGCAGGCGCGCGAACGACGCCGCACTGCCTTGCTCTGCAGCGAAGAAGACCCGCGCGGCTGCCACCGGCGTCTGCTGATCGCGCGTGTGCTGGCGACGCGCGGCGTGCCGGTACAGCACATCCGCGGCGACGGCCGGGTTGAAACCGAGGCGAATCTTATCGCCGCGGCGCAGAAGCAGGGCGATCAGCTTGCGCTGTTCACGGCCGCACAGGCGCCGCCGGAGGGGGGCGAGTGGAAGTCTGCACGATCGGTTTTACGCAGAGATCCGCCGCCAGCTTCTTCGGAACGCTGAAGCAGGCCGGCATCCGCCAGCTCATCGATGTGCGGCGGAACAACGTCTCGCAGCTCGCCGGCTTCTCCAAGCGCGATGACCTCGCCTTCTTCCTGCGCGAGATCTGCGGGGCGGGCTACCGTCACGAGCCGCTGCTCGCGCCGACGCAGGAGCTGCTGGACGGCTACCGCAAGCAGCAGAGCGGCTGGCCGGCGTACGAGCGCGGCTTTCTCGCGCTGCTGGCTGAGCGCCGCGTTGAAGACCATCTGCCGCGCGACCTTTTCGCAACACCCAGCGTGCTGCTCTGCTCCGAGCCGGCCGCCGAGCACTGCCACCGCCGCCTCGTGGCCGAGTATCTGCGCGAACGCTGGGACGGATTCGAGATCCGGCATTTGTAGCCGGGCAGGAAACGACAATGCCGCAGGTCGAGATCATCTGCCTGGCCAACTCGCGCAAGTACGGCGGGCACTGTGTCGCCGGCTATGACCTCGCGGGGCGGCGCTGGCTGCGCCCCGTGAGCGACACCGACACAGGCACGCTGGAGCGGCGCGACCGCATCTGCAGCGACGGCACGGAGCCGGGGCTGCTGGACCTGCTGCGTCTGCCGCTGCGCGGACCGGCGCCGCGCGCCCACCAGCCGGAGAACTGGCTGTTGGCGCCCGGCCGCTGGCAGCGCCGGCGCAGCCTGTCAGGCCGCCAGGCGGCGACGCTGTTGGCGGGCATCGCCACGCCTGGGCCAGAGCTGTTCGGCGGAGCCGGTGACCGTGTGCCCGCGGCAGAGTATGCGGAGCAGCCCGCCGCGTCCTCGCTCGCGCTGATCGAGCCGGCAGAGCTTGCCTGGCTGGTCGAAAACCGGCCAGGCGGCCAGCGGCGCACGCGTGCCGCCTTCTCGCTCGGCGGCACGGCGTACAGCCTCGCGGTAACGGACCTGGAGTTCGAGCTGCGCCTCGCCCTGCTGCCGCCCGGCCAGCACGCGCGCGAAGCGGCAGGTATCGGCGCGGCGGCGCGCGTCTTCCTCACCGTCAGCCTGGGAGAGCCGTTTGAGGGCTTCTGCTACAAGCTCGTGGCGGCGGTGATCGCGCTGCCCGCGTAGCCGCCGCTTCTGCTACCGTCCGGGCAGCAGCGCACGGAGGCAGGCAGATGTCCGGCAGAGCCACCCGTGTCTTTTTCAACGGCACGGTTCATACGCTCGACGAGCGGCGCGGCGTCGCCAGCGCCATTGCGCTCGACGGCGAGCGTGTGCTCGCTGCCGGCGGGGATGCGGCGATGCGCGACTTGGCCACGCCGAACGCCGTGCGCACGGATCTGCAAGGCCGCACGGTCGTGCCGGGCCTGATCGATTCGCACAACCACCTGCTGCAGACCGGGCTCAACGCCGAACACGTCGATCTGGCGCAAGCGCGAACCGTGCAAGACGTGCTCGATGCCTGCGGCGAGCGCGCGGCGCAAACGCCGGCTGACAACTGGGTGATCAGCTCGTCGCGCTGGCACGAGTCGCAGCTCGCCGAGCAGCGCTTCCCCACGCGCGACGAACTGGACAGCATTGCGGATGGCCGGCCGCTGCTGATCCGCCGTGGCGGCCACAACGTGGTGGCGAACAGCGCGGCGCTGGCGCTGGCCGGCATTGATGAAGAGACCGTCAACCCGCGCGGCGGCACGTTTGTACGCGATGCCGCGGGCCGTCTCACCGGCCACGTGATCGGTCGCCCGGCCTACGAACGGCTGACGCGCCTTCTGCCCGACCCCACTGACGAGCAAATGGTCGCGGCGATCGCGCGGGCCTGCCGGCTGTACAACGCCGCGGGCATTACCGGCGTGATCGAGCCGGGCCTGGGCGCGGCCGAGTTGCGGGCCTATCAGCAGGCGCGTGGCGCCGGCCGGCTGAGCGTGCGTACGGTGCTGATGCCGCGCCTCGCCCCAGGCATTGAGGGCGACGCCGAAGGACGCGCGCTCGGGGCGCTGGCAGCGTCGCCGCTGCTCACCGGTCTGGGTGACGACTGGCTGCGCATCGGCGGCATCAAGATCGTCGCGGACGGCGGTGTGGAGACGAACTTCCTGCGCGAGCCATACGCCCACGCCGACGACCTCGAAAGCCCGCGCGGCAAACCGCAGGTGAGCGAGCAGAACCTTGCCGCCGTTTGCGTCGCGGCGGCGAAACTCGGCTGGCAGGTGGGCGTGCACTGCGTGGGCGACGCGGCGATCGATCTGGTGCTGCAAGCGTTCGTGGCCGCCGATCGGGCTGTCGGCATCCGGGCGCTGCGCTGGACGCTCATTCATATGATCCTGGCGCGGCCGGAGCATTTTGAGACGGCGCGGCGGCTCGGCCTCGGCATCGCGGCGCAGCAGCCGCTGATCTACGCGCTGGGCGCCGGCTGGGTGAAGTACTGGGGGCCGGAGCGCGCCGCCCACGCCATGCCATTGCGGGCGTTTTCAGCAAGCGGCCTGCCGGTGGGCGGCGGCTCCGACTCGCCCGTGACGCCGTATCAGCCACTGCTCGGCATTTGGAGCAGCGCAACGCGCCAGACGCAACTCGCCGGCGTGGTCGGCGCCGAGCAGGCGATCCCGCCCGCCGAGGCGTTGGCCTGGTACACACGCGGCAGCGCCTGGCTCTCGTTCGACGAGGCCCGTCGCGGCTCGCTTGAGCCGGGCAAGCTGGCGGACCTCGTCGTGCTCAGCGCGGACCCGCTGCGCGTGCCCGCCGACGCGATTCAGGAGATCGCCGTCGCAGAAACCGTGGTCGGTGGGCAGACGGTGTTCTCAGCGGAAGGGCTGTAATCCGTACCCGAGTATATGGCAAAATAGGCAGTGATGGAGCAACTCAGGAGATATGTCAGATGAAGCCGGTCAGGGTAAAGGTCTGTGAGGGTGGCAGGATCATTATCCCCGCTGAGTTCCGCAAGGCCTTAGGCGTGCATACAGGTGATACGCTGATGCTCTCGTTACAGGGCAACGAGTTGCATCTGTTCACGTTCGCTGAGGCCGCGCGTCAGGCACAGGAGACCTTCCGCAAGTACGTGCCTGAGGGACGCTCGATCGTGGATGAGTTCATTGCTGAGCGGCACGCCGAGGCCGCGCGTGAGTAGTACCGTACTCGATGCCTCGGCGTTGCTGACCGTTTTACTGGGCGAACCGGGTGCACAGCGAACCCTTGAGGCAGCTCGGGAAGGCGCGGCGCTGGGAGCCATCAATCTTGCCGAAGTCGTCGCGCGCATGCAGCAGACAGGGGCAAGCGAGAGCGAAATCCGCGATCAGATTGCCAAGTTTGGCCTCGAGATCGTCCCCTTCGACGAAGAACTGGCCTACCAGACCGGCCTGCTGTTGCGGCTGACGAAGCACCGCGGCCTTTCGCTGGGCGACCGGGCCTGCCTGGCGCTGGCCGCGCGCCTCGGCCTGCCCGCGCTCACGGCGGACGCGGCCTGGGCGGGGCTGCAGGTCGGCGTGCGGGTCGAGTTGGTACGATAGCACCGGAAACTGGACACGGTTTGGAGGTGTACCGATGCAGACGAGGAAAGTGCAGGTAACAGAGAATGGGGAAGTGATCCTTCCAGCCGAATTCGTTCAGGCGATCGGGGCGCGGCCGGGCGAGCGAGTAACTCTCGCGCTTGACGGGGACGAAGTCCGAGCCTTCACTCCGGCAACGGCGATCCGGCGGGCGCAGGCGTGGGTTGCCGAGCATTTCCCCGGCGATCGTTCACTCGTCGACGAACTGATCGCGGAGCGCCGCGCCGAGGCGGCCCGTGAGTAGTCATGTCCTGGACGCCTCGGCCCTGCTCGCGCTCTTGAAGCAGGAGCAGGGACAGGAAGTTGTCGCCCCGATCGTCGATGCCGGCGCGGCCATCGGTGCGATCAATTTGAGTGAAGTGGTCGCCAGACTCTGCCATGACGGCCGTGACGAGCATGAGATCCGCCGAATTCTTGGCGAACTCAATCTGGAGATCATCTCATTCGACGAAGAGCTTGCCTACCAGACCGGCCTGCTGTTACCGCTGACCAGACACCGCGGCCTCTCGCTGGGCGACCGGGCCTGCCTGGCGCTGGCGGCGCGGCTGGGCCTGCCCGCGCTCACCGCGGACCGAAGCTGGGCCGGGTTGCAACTCGGCGTGCAGATCGAGGTTGTGCGCTGAGACGGCTTCGCGGACAGGCAGCAACAGGCGATGGGCCGAAGCAGGCGCACCACCTGTTGCTGCGTTGAACAGGTGCTACGGGTGCTGGTGCACGTCCAGCGGGTTGTGCGCCGGGTGGACGCTGTCTTCGCCGAGGAAGATGTTATCCACCGAGGTCTTGTTCCCGTCGCGCATCAGATCCAGCGTGATTTTCGTCGCGCCATCGACGCTGAAGTTGATGCCGTCGATGCCGCTCTGCGTGTGCAGGTCGAACGTCACCGTGCCGCCGCCCTGGCCGCTCACGTGGTCGTCGCCTTCGGGCTGCTCCAGGCTGACGGCGCTGAAGCTGCCGTCCGTGGTCAGCGTGCCCGTGTAATGGCTGTCGATATTCTCTGGATCGGTCGTCCAGAGGTGGAAGCCCTGGTCGTCGATCCAGAAGTAATAGCCGCCGGTGCCGCCCGCCTCGAACGACTTGGGCATGCCTTGCACCCGCGCCTCCCAGGGCAGCACTGCGCCGGGCGCGGTTTGGGCGGGCTGTGCCGGGGTGGTTTGTGCCGCGGCCGGCCCCGCTGCGCCGAACGCCAGCGTGAGCGCCATGCCAGCGCCCGCGAGCAGACCGAGTTTTGCCAGTTTTCCAGACATGAGCCGTACCATCCTCGTCGCTCCGTCAAGGAGCGGAGTGATTGACGCCGGCGGTCGTCGGAATGGCATGGCGGGCAGGCTGTGCCCAATCCCGAGACGGTCCGCGTGGCTCTTGCTTCCGTGCCACCCGGCCGCGTTGACGGCGCCGGTTGCCGCGCGGCGCCTGGCCCTGCGCACCACGGCGAGATGTTCAGCTCGAGCCGTAGAGCTACACGAATGAGGAGAGCGGGAGGTTTCGCTGTTGCCCGCATTCACTCTCGCTCAGGCGTTCTTGCTCCCGGTCGACTACACCTCGTCAGCCGCGACGGTGATCTCGCGAATCTGGCGTTAGCCCGATATCATGGCTCCGAGGTGATGAGCATGGGACAGCGGCCCTACGATCCCGCGAGGGTTCTGGATGAGGAGCACGCACAGGTCCGGCGACGGCTGCAACCGTATCTCGCCGACGAGACCCCGCCTGGCGCCGAGCAGCTTGCATCTCTCCGCAAGGCTATCGCGGCACACGATGAGCGAATGCGGCTGGTTCAGCAGGTGCGGATCGCGGGAGGGAACGGCGCTGCAAGCAGGAGTTGAGCGGCTCGTGCTGCATCCCGGCGTCGCCGTTCAATGGTACACGCAATCCCTGCCCGGTGGGCCGGAAGCGGATCGCCTCCTGCACGAGGTGCTCCCAGCTCGAACCATCAGCCTGTACGCCGTGAGCGGGATCGAACGCGAAGTCTTTCGTGGTATTGCGCAATTCCTGGGCGATGATCTCGACACGTATATCGGCTGCTACTTCGCTGATGATATCCCGAGCCTCTTCCGTGAACTGCGCCTGACGAAGATACTCAAGATCGTTCCTGAGCGACCATTGCTTCGCGCCGCGTTCCTCACCACCGCGGAATACCACGTCCCGCTGAGCGAAACGCTGTATACCGCATACCGCGCTTGCGGAAGATACCGGCTATCCGCTGCTCGTCGCCGATTCCGGATCACGGGCCACGCTTGAACTGGTTGCTGAGCAGCGACCGGCGCTGCGCCTGCTCTGGCTGCCCGATTACCTTGCAGGCAGGTAAATCGAGCCGCGTCTGCCTCGTGGGACCTTACAGCCCGCTCACCATCAGCGTGCTGACCTTGATCGTGGGGGCGGCGGTTGCGCCAAGCGTTTGCACGTCGTCGCCCACCATCTCGATGCCGAGCAACAGCTCGTTGAGGTTGCCGGCGATGTTGATCTCGCTCACCGGGTAGCTGAGTTTGCCGTTTTCGATCCAGAAGCCGGCCGCGCCCTGCGAGAGGTCGCCCGTCGTCAGGTTGACGCCGAAGCCCATCAGCTCAGTCAGATAGAGGCCATCCGCAACCGAGGCGATGATCTCGTCGCGCGTATGCGGGCCGGCCTCCAGCACCAGGTTGGAGACACGCACCGTCGGCATCGAACCCAGGCCGCCGCCCGCGCTGCCCGTGCTCTGATGCCCGGTGCGGTTGGCCGTGTAGCTGTCGAACAGGAACTGCTTGAACACGCCCTTGTCGAACAGCACGTTGCGGCGCGTGGGCACCCCCTCCGCGTCGAACGGCCGGCTGCCCACGCCGCCCGGCAGCATCGGGTCGTCCACGATCGTCACCAGCGGAGAGGCGGCCTGTTCGCCCTCGCGCCCGATCAGGAAGCTGGAGCGGCGGTAGAGCGCCGTGCCCATCACGGCCGACGACAGCTCGCGCAGCAGCGAACGCGTCATGCCCGGCTCGAAGACCACGGGCACTTCGCGCGTGCTGACTTTGCGCGGCCCCAGCTTGCGCAGCACGCGCTCGGCGGCGATGCGTGCCACCTCTTCCGGCGACTGCATGCGCGCCAGTGAACGCTCGACCGTGTACCAGTAGTCCGTGCGCTTCTTCTGGTCCGCGTCGTCGACGATCGCCTCGACCTGCAGTGATGCGGCGCTGGTGGGGTAAGAGCCGGCGAAGCCGCGGCTGTTGGCGAAGGCGACGGTGCCGGTTTCGCTGGAGAACTCGGCGCCGTCGGAGTTGGTGATGCGCGGGTCGGCCGCGAACAGCGCCGCCTCGCAGCGTTTGGCCCAGTCGATCTGCTCTTCCGGCGTCAGCCGCGCGATCGCCTCGTCGTAGAGGTTGAGATCGGGCAGCGCCGGCTGCGCGTCGAAGTCGGGCAGGCGGCGAAACTCGTCCGGGTCGGCGATCAGCGCCAGGTCCAGCGCCCGGTCGATGAACTCCTCGATGCCCTCCGGGCTGAGGTCGGAGGTATAGGTCGCGGAGGCGCGGCCGTCGCGGTAGAGGCGCAGGCCGAGCGTGCGCGAGCCGGCCTCGATCAGCTTCTCGATCTCGCCTTTGCGCACGGCGACGGTGAACTCGCTGCCCGCGTTGATCACGGCCTCGGCGTCGTCGGCGCCCTTCGCCAGGGCGCGGCGCACGATCTGCTGGGCCAGCGCCTGATAGTCTTCGCTCATGGTAGTTGTCGTGCTCATGACAGCGCACCGCCGCCCACGGCCTGCTCGGTGCCTCCCACCGTGATGGCCGAAACGAGCACCGTCGGCATGCCCACGCCGACCGGCACGCTCTGGCCGTCCTTGCCGCAGGTCCAGCGGCCGTCGCTCAACTTGAAGTCGGTGCCCACGGCCGTGACCTTCGAGAGCACGTCCGGCCCGTTGCCGATCAGCGTCACGCCCTTGATCGGCGCGCCCAGCCGGCCATTTTCAATCAGATAGCCCTCGGTTACGGAGAAGACGAAGTCGCCGTTGCTGATGTTCACCTGGCCGCCGCTGTAGGCGACGCAGTAGATGCCCTTGCCCACGCCGCGGATGATCTCTTCCGGCGGCGTCTCGCCGGCCAGCATGTAGGTGTTGGTCATACGCGGCATCGGGTAGTGGCGGAAGGTCTCGCGGCGCGAGTTGCCGGTTGGGTCGGTGCGATAGTGCTTCGAGGAGATGCGGTCCTGCATGTAGGCACGCAGCACGCCGTCCTCGATCAGCGTGTTGCGCCGGCCGGGGTTGCCCTCGTCGTCGATGTTGATCGAGCCGCGGCTGTTGACGATCGTGCCGTCGTCCACCACCGTGACCAGATCTGATGCCACGAGCTGCCCGACGCGGCCGGAATAGGTGCTGGTCTGTTTGCGGTTGAAGTCGGCCTCCAGCCCGTGCCCTACCGCCTCGTGCAGGAGGATGCCCGAATCGCCCGCGCCCAGCACGACGGGCATCACACCCGCCGGCGCCGGCACGGCCTCCTGCAAGAGCACCGCCTCGCGCGCCGCCTCGACGGCTAGCGACTCGGGCGTGACCTGAGCGAAGTACTCCATACCGAAGCGCCCGCCGCCGCCCGAGCGCGCCGTCTGGCGGCTGCCGTTCAGCTCGGAGAGGCAGCCGACGTTGAAGCGCACCATCGGCTGCACGTCCGAGGCGAACTTGCCGTCCGAACTGGCGATCAGCACCCGTTTCAACTCGTCCACCAGGCTGACGTCGACGCGCACGATCGAGGGGTGGTAGCGGCGCGCGGCCTCGTCGGCGCGGCGGATCACGGCCAGCTTCTCGGCGGCGCCGACCTCGGCCGCCGGGTTGAGCACGGGATAGTACGAGGGCGTGGGCGCCGCGTCGATGCCGACGGGCAGATTCTGCTCGCCGGCGGTGCTGATGTGGGCGGCGGCCTCGCAGGCCGTCTTGATCGCGTCGAAGCTGAGGTCTTCGGTGTAGGCGTAGCCGATCGAGTCGCCGCGAATCACGCGCACGCCGACGCCGGACATCACGCCGCCGCCGGCGCTCTTGACCTTCTGGTCCTCGAAGATGATATTGCCGCTCTCGCGGTGCTCGAAGTAAAGCTCGGCATAGTCGCCGCCGCGGCCGAGCGCGACGCCGATCAGCCGTTCGCAGAGCTGCTCATCGATGCCGAAGCGGCCGGCGAAGAAGGCCGCGCCCGCGCCGCCGCGCGGCGCACTGTTCGCTGCTGAAGTCATGGAAGCCGCCTGCTTTCTGACCGGGGCGGTGCGCCCCGCGATGGTCTGCTGTCAGCAGTATATCGCGGGTCGGCGGCGCGACAGGTGCAGCCCAGCCGGGTGTGACTAAGACATGGTTTCAAAACCCGCCCGGAGCCGCCGAGCCACACTCCTGCCTGTCGCCATCGGCGGGTTTGAAACCATCTGCAAGAGTTGTGGGTCGAGGGCTCTGGCTGCGTAGCGAATGCGTCCGGCCGCCGCGGCCTCACTTCCGCCGTAGTATGCGGCATGCGCTGACCAGCTTTGTTAGACTTGGCAGGGAGTCACAGGAGGCTCCAATAGTGCGACTGGGAAGAGGCAGAGGGGCAAGGAACCATGGCAGCCTCAGTGAAGTTGACGCCAGACATGCAGCGAGTCCTCAACGAGCAGCGACTAGGATTTGTGGCCTCGATCTGTGAAGATGGCACGCCGAATCTTTCGCCCAAAGGAACAACTACCGTCTGGGACGATGAACACATTGTTTTCGCCGATATCTGTTCACCAGGAACGATCGCCAATATCCGCCATCACCCCATCGTTGAGATCAATGTTGTTGATCCGGTGATCCGCAAGGGGTATCGCTTCAGAGGCTCTGCGACCGTTCACCAGCAGGGACCAATCTTTGAGCAAGGGCTCGCATTCTATCGGCAACGTGGCACCATGAGTCCCATCCGCAGTATCGTGCTGGTGCAGGTCGAACGCGTCATCCCCTTGATCTCCCCAGCCTATGACCAGGGAAAGGCGGAGGCGGAGATTCGGGCCGCGTGGCTCCAATATTGGCATGCGCTCTACGATCGTGCAGCCGGAATCGACGAACAGGCGGTTGGCTCAGCGATCGAGCAGATCTAGCGTGTCTGCTCGATCGCTACCCACCAGGTCTCGTCTCAAACGAGCGTGACCGCCAGCCGCCGCGCCTTTGTGCTCATGGTCCTTCCTGGGGACGATCGTGCCGCGAACGATGCATAAACGACGGTGGTCTCAGCCGGTTGTTGCATCACTCGAGGTTTTGAGGCCAGCGCGCTGCACCGCTCGGTAGACGGTCGATCGGGCGACTCCGAACAGCTCTGCGAGTTCTGCCTGGGTGTGCTCGCCAGCGGCGTGGACGGTGAGCAAGTGGCGCTGCTGCGCGGCGGAGAGCGTCGGCTGCTTGCCACGCAGCCGGCCTTCGGCTTTCGCGACGGCCACCGGTCGGCATCGACACCAAGGCTCTCGGGCGTGTTCCGCTGCGCGGTCAGGTCTTGTTCGTCGGTTGCTCCGCGGGCGTACCCGATCTTGATCCCGGTCACGGGCAACGTGTTGCCGTTAGCCCTCCGCTGGCGGGCAGTTCACCGGGCGGCTCTTACGGGCAGCTTCTGCTCCCGGATCTGCGGGAGCAGGCATAGAGACGAACGAGTGCCCGCTGGGGGTCCGGCTATCGGGAGGCACCACGGGCTGCCCTGGAGAGGTACCGGTCTTCCGCTGCATAGTCGAGCAGTGGGGCGAAGAAGGGATCGTCGGTCGTGGGCGCGCGTCCGGCGCGTGCTGCATCCACCAGCCAGTCAAGCTCGGCGGGCACGGTCTGCGCATAGCTGCCGATCGGTACGTAACCGAGGTCCAGGGAAGCGCTGGTGTCGAGGATGATCGGTGGACGCGCATCCCACGGGTGTTGCCCCAGATCTGGCTCAGCGTCAGCGTTCAGCAGGATCTCGTCCCACGCGTGGTCGAGGTAACCGGCGATCGTACGCGCGATTTCCAGGCCGCTGGGCGAGTCGGGATCGGCGCTGTTGAGGACGCGCTGGCCCGGGACGGCGGCAATCCGCTCGATGAGCGCCGCGGTGTTCACTGCCGCGGTTGTATGGTCCGTGCCCGCGCCTCGGTGTGTTAGGAAGACGGCAGGTCGCCGGTCGAGCACCCGTTTGACGAACATCCATTCTCGGGGGCGAGCCGCACCTTCGCCGTGGAACTTCGACGCACGGATGACAGTGACGGGTAGACTGCTGTCGAGCAGTGCTTGCTCGGCCGCCACCTTGTTCGCGCCGTAGCCCTCGCGTGAGGTGTAGTCCGCGTTGCTGGGACGCATTGTGGGGTGGTCTTCCCGGATTGGGAAGGTGAAGTGCGGAGTGCTTGCGGAGTTGCTGTGCCGCCCTTCCCGATCGACGTACACGGCCTTGCTGGAGAGCATGACTGCCGAGGTGACGTCGTGAAGCAGCGGAATGAGCTGGCGCGCATCCGCGGCGGTGAAGCAGAGCGCGTCGATAAGCAGGTCGGCGCCGTTGCGAAGGATGCGAGCGAGGGCAGCCGAGTCGTGACGATCGGCTGCATGGAACCGAGCACTGGCGGCGGTGAGGTCAGCCGGCATCCGTGCAGGATCGCGCCCGGTGAGATCGATCGTCCAGTTCGCGGCGAGCAGTCGACGAGCCGTAGCACGTCCGAGGACGCCAGTTCCACCAAGAATCACCGCTCTGGGCATCGTCCCAGCCTAACCAGCACGGGGCCGGACCTCAAGCTGTGTCCGGATGCAGGACACCTCTCAGGGCACCGATGCGCGCAACGGGTTCCGCTTACGGGCGGCCTATCGATAGATACCGCGGCCAGAATCGTTCATGGGCAGTGGCCCAGTCGAAGACTCGCCGCGACCAGTGTTGATGCGGTGGGCAATCTCGTCGAGATCTCGCACGAAAAACTCGGACAGGTCGCAGCCGCCGGCGTTCTCCGCCAGCACAGTCCGGTCGTGACCAGCGCAAATCCGGCGAGCCGGCGGTCGACTCGAAAGAGGAAGGGCCAGCGCCTCGGCTCGGTCCAGTAGTGGTCGAGATAGCGGTAGCCGAAGAGGCTGTTTGCGTCCACGTCCTCGCCGGTGAACTCACTGAAGTCGTGCTTGTACAGCTCCAGCAGGTGGCGCAGCACGATCTTCTCGTGCAGCGCGGCGGGCGCGATCTGGACGTTAGGCACGTTCCCCATCAGCAGCGCCTGCCTCCTGTCGCGTCAGAAGGCGTTGGCCTCGTTGATGTGCACGACGCGGAAGGGGAACAGCTCGGCGCGCATCACGCCGTCCTGAACGAACGGGTCGCCGCTCATCACCGCACGGGCGGACTCTTCGGAATCAGCCTTGAACACCGTCGTGGCCCAGACGCTGGCATCGGTGTTGAGCGTGCGACCGACGAAGCAGGCGACGCCGTCGTCCACCAGCTTTTGCAGGTAGGCGCTGTGGCGCTGGAAGCTGTCCAGTTCGGCCGGGTTCAGGCCTTCGGTCAGCATCGCCGGGCGCGTGGGCTGAATGCGGTAGGCGTAGAACTGCGGCTCGGGCACGGCGGGTCGCTCCTCAGCGTAGTCGCTTCGCCATCCACGCTAGTAGGCAGTCACGCCGGGATTGTGGGATAGAGATGCTGCAACCGAATGCGGGCGTCTGTGGTCGTAAAGCGCCACTTCACACCGACCCCGGCGCGGTTGCGGTCTGCGACCCACGCGGCCACTT
>Ga0207416_1001881_pt1 | contig 25076 bp, 26 predicted proteins | sample PaiPotPPM11metaG_FD_184107 | JGI IMG/M metagenome (GOLD analysis project Ga0207416, IMG submission 184107) | Iron sulfur acid spring bacterial and archeal communities from Banff, Canada, to study Microbial Dark Matter (Phase II) - Paint Pots PPM... ... | reverse complement strand
CCCGGCCCCGGGCGCGATCCTGAGTCGATGGCCCATCCACCGCAATAGATTCGGGTCGATGGCCCATCGACTCGAATGGCAACGCCGCACCCGGGGCTGCGAATATCCGCAAACCGGGCAGAACGTCGCCGGGCGGCCTCAGGTCGGCTCGCCGTCGCGGTCCGCGAGCAGCCCGTCCTCGGCGAAGGCCACGCCGGGCATGGCGTCCCACCCCAGGACCTGCAGGATCTTCTGGAGCTGGGGTGGCACCGCGTGCAGGATCACGCGGCGCGCCGGCTCATCCGCCAGCAGTGGCCCGGCCAGGCAGACGATCGCACGGAGCCCGGCCACGTCGCAGAACTCCACCCCGCGCAGGTCGACATGGACGTCGCGGTCCCCGGTCAGGCCGGCCAGGCTGTGGGCCAGGACCGAGTAGCTGGATTCGTCGATCTCTCCCGCGAGGATCAGCCCGGCCCGGTTGCCCGCCCGGGTGACGCGCAGCGTCTCGTCAGCCATGGCGCGGGAGTTCGCCGGCCGGTCCGCGCCGGTCACCGTCCACGACCCTCGTCAAGTTCCCGGCCCGCCGACCGAAGGACCTTCGAAGAGCACACGGTGAACGGTACTCCCGGCACCCTGGCGGTAGGAAGAGAACGCGAGCGGCCCGAGTCGCGGGCCGCGGCGCCCGGGCCGGGCCGCTCAGGTCAGCGTTCCGGGCTGAGGAACGGGTCGCCCGGGCCCGGGGGGTTGCTCGGGGCAGGCGGGGCGGACGAGGGTCCCGGAACGGCCAGGGTGCGCGGGGCCGGCTGGGCGGCCAGGCGAGTGTCCTGCTGGTTCAGGCTGTTGATCATCGCGTAGGCCACGCGGGCGTTCATCTTGAGGATCACGGACGGCTGCCCGCTGGGATCCACGAACGGCGAAACCGTGCACGACCGGCCCGCGCCGCGGCTGCTCAGCCACTGCTCCACGGCTTTCTGCAGGTCGTCGGCTAGGCGCAGCGCCTGCCGCTCTCGGTCACTGAGGTTCGGCATGCCGCCTTCCGTGTTCAGAGGTCATCGCTGCTGCCTCTGCCGCAGCACCATCTTGGGGGCGCCTCTGGCCTTACGCAAGTTCGGATGCAGATTCATCCGCAAGAACATTCGATTGCAAGCACAAATGCGCGTGCACGCGGTAGCTTTGAGCGCGGGGCAGGGGGCGCTGGCGCGAGTGATTGGCCATACGGGGATCCGGCTGGGCCAGTCGCGGGGTCTGGGTTTTCACCAGCGCGCCACCCACCGCCGGAGGGGAGTCCTGGCCGGCCAGACGGGGTGTCTGGCCGCGGCGCGACAGGCCGTGCGCTACCTACGGGATGGAGGACTCAAGGTGAGAAGGCCGATGGCTCGGGCTAACAACGGGATCCCGGCGTCCGAGCTGCAGGGGGTCAGCTGGCGCAAGAGCGGCCACAGCAACCCGAACGGGAGCTGCGTGGAGGTCGCGCGGCTGGCAGACGGCGGCGTGGCCGTGCGCAACTCGCGCTTTCCCGGCGGGCCGGCGCTGATCTACACCCCGGCCGAGATCGGCGCGTTTCTCCAGGGGGCCAAGGACGGCGAGTTCGACGACCTGGCGGACTGACCGGCCGCCCCGGCGGCCGTCCCGGCGGCCTTGACGTGACCGGTTAGGCATCGGGGATGAGTCGGTGGGAGACTCGGAGAGGTTCGACAACCCAGCCGTAACCCCTGATGGAGTCGTTGATGATCTCGGATGAGGCACGGAACAACCCGGCTGGCCGTGCCCCGGCGGAAGGGCCACTGGTCGGCGCGCGCAGCGGGCCGATGGCGCTGCGGATCGCGCTGGGCGCTCACCTGCGCCGACTGCGCGAGGCCAGCGGCATCACGCCCACCGACGCCGGCGAGGCGATCCGGGCTACCCATTCCAAGATCAGCCGGCTGGAACGGGGGCGCAGCGGGGCCAAGCAACGGGACGTGGCGGACCTGCTCACCTTGTACGGGGTGACCGACGAGGCGGAACGCGAGCAGGTGCTCGCCCTGGCCCGCCAGGCCACCACGCCGGGCTGGTGGCAGCAGTACAGCGACGTCCTGCCCCGGTGGTTCGAGCTCTACGTGGGGCTGGAGAAGGCCGCCTCGATCATCCGGACCTACGAGCTGCAGTTCGTCCACGGCCTGCTGCAGACCGAGGACTACGCCCGCGCGGTCATCCTGATCGCGAACGCCCACGCGCCGCAGGACGAGATCGACCGGCGGGTCAGCGTCCGGATGAAGCGCCAGCAGCTGCTGACCCAGCCCGACGCGCCCGAGCTGTGGACGGTGCTCGACGAGGCGGTGCTGCGCCGGCCGCCCGGCAGCCCGGAGCTGATGCGCGGCCAGCTCGAGCACCTGCTGGAGATGACCGAGCTGCCCAACGTCACGCTGCAGGTCGTGTCGTTCGACGTCGGGCCGCACGCGGCCGCCGGGGGCCCGTTCACCATCTTGCGGTTCCCCGAGCCGGACCTGCCCGACCTGGTCTACCTGGAGCAGCTCAACAGCGCGATCTACCTGGACCAGCCCAGCGACGTGGTCAACTACGTGACGGTCATGGACCAGCTTTGCGTTCAGGCCGAGACCAGCACGGTCAGCAAGGACATGCTCGCCGCGCTGCTCAAGCAGCTGTAGCCGGGCCGCAGCCTAGACCGAGAGGATCACGCGTGCCGTACAGGACGCCCGGACCCGATGTCGTCGCGATCGTTGACGCGCCGCCGACCCCCCTGGCGCTGCTGGCCCCGGGCGGGCGGTTCGTCGCGCTGGTGCACTACGAGTCGCATCCCCCCGTCGACCTGCTGGCCCGGCCGTACCTGTCGCTGGCCGGGATCCGGGTCGATCCGGTGCTGGCCGGCCGGCAGCGGGTGCGCCGGCTGACCGGGCTTTCCGTGCTGCGGGTCGCGGACGGGACGGCCGCCGCCCTGCCCCTGCCGGACGGGGCCCAGCCCAGCGTGCCCGCGTGGGCGCCGGACGGGCGCAGGTTCGTGTTCACCGTGGACGAGCCGGACGGCATCGGGGTCTGGATCGGCGACGCCGAGTCGGCGACCGTCCGGCAGGTACCCGGGCTGCGGGTCCGCGACGTGCTCGGCGGCGACCAGCTCACCGTGGGCGCCGCGGTCCGCTGGTCACGCGACGGCGCCTGGCTGCTGGCCCTCGGCGCGCCCGCCGAGGCGCCCGACCTGCCCGTGCCGCCGCTCGAGCCGCGCACCGAGGAGACCGCGGGCAAACGCTCGCAGATGGCCACCTACCAGGACCTGCTGCGGACGGCGGCCGACGCCGACACGTTCGAGGCGCTCGCGACCACGATCCCGCTGCGGGTCGAACCCGGGACCGGGGCGGTCAAGGAACTCGGGCCACCCGGCCTCTACCGCCGGCTGACCGACTCCCCGGACGGCGAGCACCTCCTGGTGCAGCGGCTGCGGCGGCCGTTCTCGTACCGGGTGCCGTTCCAGTACTTCGCGCGCAGCGCCGAGGTGTGGTCGCCCGCGGGCGAACTGGAGCACGTCGTCGCGGATCTTCCGGTCAGCGACGAAGTCCCGCGGCAGGGCGTGCCAACCGGCCCGCGCCAGGTGTCCTGGCTGGAACGCGAGCCGGCCAGCCTGGTCTGGGCCGAGGCCCTGGACGGCGGCGACCCGGTCGCCCCGGCCGAGCATCGCGACCAGGTCATGCGGCTGGACGCGCCGTTCACCGGGGAACCGCGGCGGGCGTTCCTGCTCAGCCAGCGGTGCGTGGGCTGGCTCGACCTCGACCAGCCGCAGCGGCTGCTGATGACCGAGCACGACCGGGACCGCCGCTGGCTGACCACCTGGGTATGCGACCTGGCCGAGCCGGAGCGCAGCCAGGTGCTGTTCGACCATTCCATGGACGACGCCTACACCGACCCCGGCTCGCCGCTGATGGCGACCAACCCCGACGGCACGCGGACCGCGCTGCAGGACGCGGCCGCGATCTACCTGCGCGGCGACGGCTCGACCCCGGATGGGGACCGGCCGTTCCTGGACCGCCTGGACCTGGAGACCGCGCAGAAGACCCGGCTCTACCACAGCCCGGCGAACGGGCTCGACCACGTGCTGGGCTTCGCCGCCCCCGGGCCCGCGGCCACGCCGGGCGAGATCTTGCTGTGGCACGAGAGCCGGACCGAGCCCCCGAACCTTTACCGCACCGCGCTGGACGGCTCGGGTTCCCGCGCGCTGACCGCCTGGCCGGACCCGCATCCGCAGCTCACCGGCATGCAGAAGCGGCTGCTGGTGCACGACCGGGGCGACGGGGTGCAGCTGTCGGGCATGCTGCACCTGCCGCCCGGCTACGACGAGGCCACCGGCGGCCGGCTGCCGTTGCTGATCTGGGCCTACCCGCTCGACTACGGCGACCCGGCGACCGCCGGCCAGGTGCGCGGCAGCAGCCAGCGCTTCACCCGGCTGAACGCCCTGGAGCCGACGTGGTTCGTGCTGCGCGGGTACGCGGTGCTGTCGGCGGCCACGATGCCGGTGATCGGCGATCCGGAGACGATGAACGACACGTTCATCGAGCAGGTCACCGCAGCCGCGCGGGCGCACGTGCGGGCCCTGGACGAGATGGGCCTGATCGACCCGGCCCGGGTCGTGGTGGGCGGGCACAGCTACGGCGGGTTCATGACCGCGAACCTGCTGGCTCACTCCGACCTGTTCGCCGCCGGGATCGCCCGCTCCGGGGCCTACAACCGGACGCTGACGCCGTTCGGCTTCCAGACCGAGCGGCGCAGCTTCTGGGAGGCGACCCAGATCTACGACCAGGTCTCGCCGTTCCGGTACGCGAACCAGATCAGCGCCCCGATCCTGCTGATCCACGGCGAGCAGGACAACAACTCGGGCACGTTCCCGATCCAGTCCGAGCGCCTCTACCAGGCGATCCAGGGCAACGGCGGCACGGCACGGCTGGTGATCCTGCCGCACGAGAGCCACGGGTACCTGGCCCGCGAGTCGGTGCTGCACGTGCTCGCCGAGCAGTTCGACTGGCTGGACCGCTGGCTGGGCTGACGCCGCCGGGTAAGGCCACCCGGGGGCCCGGCGGGTTCCGTGGGCAAGCCGGGCCGTTCCGGGTGACACGCGCGCGGCTGGCCGGAAAGTTTGGGAGCACAGCAAGTCCGGCAAGACCATCAGTCGCGCTATGCCTTCAGGACACCTCGGAAAAATGCGGCCAGGCTGGGAGCTGCCTGCAGATCGCCTGGAGGCGGGGTTACCGTGGCCAGCTTGGCCGCGGTGGCGCGGTGGCGCAGTATGGAGCGATGGTGCAGACTCGCGCCAGCCGGGCCGCCTATCACCACGGCGACCTGCCCCATGCGCTGGCCGACGCGGCGACCGACCTGGCCCGCGCGGGCGGCCCGGAGGCGGTCGTGCTGCGGGAGGCGGCCCGCCGGGTGGGCGTGTCGGCCGCCGCCGCTTACCGGCACTTCGCCGGGCAAGGCGAGCTGCTCCAGGCGGTCAAGCAGCGGGCGCTCGCGGCCCTGGCCGACGCGCTGCAGGCCGGGCTGGACAGCGCCGGCCCGCTGCCGGGCACGCCGGACGCCGCGATCGGCCGGTTCCGGAACCTGGGCTGCGCCTACATCGGCTTCGCGGTCGGCCATCCCGGCCTGTTCCACACCGCGTTCTGCCGGGTCGAGGCCGCCCCCGGCGCCCCCGGCTCCGGCGTCGGTGGCGCCCCGGACAGCGTCACCGAGTGGATCGCGGCCTCGCGCGCGTACCAGATCCTGACCCGGTCCCTGGACGAGCTCGTCACCGTCGGCGTGCTCGACGGGGCCCGCCGGGAGCTGGCGCCGATCGCGTTCTGGTCGGCCGTGCACGGCCTCGCTACGCTGCTCGTCGACGGCCCGCTGGCCGGCCTGACCGAACCCGAGCGGGCCGGGGCCGTCCAGCGCACCCTGGACATCCTGATCGACGGCATCCGCGGCCCGTCGCGCCCGGCCTGACCCGGAGATCGCGACGCGCCGCCGCGTTGTCACAGTGGTGGGGCAGGATCCAGAGTGTGGAGGAACGAGTGACGCCGGACGTCGGGCCCGCGGTGGCCGAGGCATTCCGCGAGGAGTGGGGCCGCGTGGTGGCCGCGCTCATCGGGATGACCGGCAACTGGGATCTGGCCGAGGAGTGCGCGCAGGACGCGTTCGCGCAGGCCCTGAAGACCTGGAGCCGGGACGGCGTGCCGCGCCGTCCCGGCGCCTGGCTGACCACGGTGGCGCGCAACCGGGCCCTGGACCGGCTGCGCCGCGGCGCGGTCGAGGCGGCCAAGCTGAAAGAGGCGGCCACGTTGTCACTCATCGACGATCCCGGCCAGGACGGCGACGATGACAGCGGGATCCGGGACGACCGGCTGCGGCTGATGTTCACCTGCTGCCATCCCGCGCTGTCGCTGGAGGCCCGGGTGGCGCTCACCCTGCGCACCCTGGCCGGGCTGACCACCGCCGAGATCGCGCGGGCGTTCCTGGTCCCGGAGGAGACCATGGCCAAGCGCCTGGTCCGGGCCAAGCACAAGATCCGCGACGCCGGCATCCCGTACCGGGTCCCGCCGGCCCACCTGCTGCCCGAGCGCACCGCGGGCATGCTGGCCGTGCTCTACCTGCTGTTCAACGAGGGATACGCGGCCAGCGCCGGGGCCGACCTGGTGCGCGCGAGCCTGTGCGCGGAGGCGATCCGCCTGGCCCGCGCGCTGGTCCAGCTCATGCCGGCCGAGCCGGAGGCCGCCGGGCTGCTGGCGCTCATGCTGCTGCACGACGCCCGGCGGGAGACCCGGGTGGACGAGACGGGCGACCTGATCCGGCTGGAGGACCAGGACCGGTCCCGCTGGGACCAGGCCGAGGTCGCGGAGGGCACCCGGCTGCTCGAGGCCGCACTGCGGCGCGGCCAGGCCGGGCCCTACGAGCTGCAGGCCGCGATCGCCGCCTGTCACGTCACCGCCACGGAGGCGGCCGCGACCGACTGGCCGCAGATCGCCCTGCTCTACGAGCGGCTCGCGACGCTGATCCCGTCGCCGGTGGTCGAGCTGAACCGGGCCGTCGCCGTGGCCATGGCCGACGGCCCGGCCGCGGGGCTGGAACTCGTGGCCGCGCTCGAGGCCTCCGGCGCGCTGCGCGGCTACCACCTGCTGCCCGCCACCCGCGCCGACCTGCTCCGGCGCCTCGGCCGCGTCGAGGAGGCCGCGGCCAGCTACCGGGAGGCGCGCGAGCTGGCCGCCACCGACGCCGAGCGCCGCTACCTCGACCGCCGCCTGGCCGAAACCGGAGCCTAGGCCGGCCCGGCCCGGGTCAGGACGCGGGGAGCGCGCCCCCGTGCACCAGGGCGGCCACCCCGCTGACGTTGCCGCTGCTGAGCATGGCCGCGCGCGCCTGGGCCTGCCCGGCCAGGTACCGGTCAAAGAACTCGAGCGTGACCCGGGCCACCAGTTGCTCCTGCGGGCCGTCGCCCTCGTAGGGGGTGAAGTGGCCCGCCCCGAGCACGTCAAGGTAGTAGCGCGGGCCCGTGGTGTCGTCTGAGTACATGTTCAGGGTCGCCGAGGGCGGGTGCACCGGGTCCTCGTCGCCCTGCACGAACAGCATGGGCGGCGTGGCCGACTGGAAGTAGCCGCCGCCCAGCGCCGGCCAGGTGGCGCCGGCCATGACGACCGCGGCGTCCACCCGGTGATCGGCGCAGCAGGTGTTGGCCGCCAGTGCGGCCACGGTGTCGGCGCCGTCCGAGTGCCCGGCCAGGCCGATGGCCCCGGCGTTCACCCGTCCCGACAGGAGCCAGCCGGGGGTGGCGCTCATCGCCACCAGCTTGCTGATCACGGCGGAGACCTCGGCGGGCTGGTTGGCGACGTAGTCCTCGTCGCCGTCGTCGCCCACGTCGCAGTTGGTCTCGGGGAACTTCACGACGGCGACCACGTACCCGGCGCTGGCCCAGGCGTTCAGCAGGTCGGCGTAGTAGCTGCCGCACTGCAGGTAACCGGGCGCGAAAACGACCAGCGGGAACGGTCCGGCGGCGGGCGTGGTCACGCCGGGGGACGACCCCGGGGCGACCGGGTAGCGCACGACCACGGGCAGCACGGCGGAGGCGGCATCGGCCGGGCCCGTTCCCGCGTCGGGCTGGTCGAAGACGGTGAGCGACAGCTCGCCGACGGCGTAGCTGTCCAGGGCTCCGATCGACGGGGCGGCCGGACGCGGGGCCGCGTGCCGCACCCGGGCCGTCCGGACCTCGCGCGGCTGGCCGTGCCGTGGCGCGGGCCGGGCGGCACTGAACAGGCCCGTCACGAGGCGCGCCGCCTGCCCGGCCCCGAGCACGGCGATCACGATGGCGCAGACAGCGATGAACCGCCGCCACCGGGCGGCCGAGTCGGGGCGCGGAACACTCATGCCTGCGGTCTTAGCAAGAGACCGGCCGCCGCGCCGGCCCGCCACGCCCAAGCCCAGGTAAAGCCCGCACGTCACAGCCCGGCTTCCCGGTCTCCGCTGGATTTCACAATATGCAACGGACCATTACTGAGAGTAGTAACGTCGTTCACGGTCACCGGTCGGAAAAGGGGGATGTGGCGCCATGCCAGCTGAGACGAGGACGGGACGGCGGGCGGTGCGGCGATGGCTGGTCCTGCCCGCGGCGGCGATCTCGCTCGCCCTCGGCCTGGGCTCGGTGGTGCCCGCGCCGCACGCCGCGGCCAACGTGGCCCGGGCGGCCGGATCCCCGGCGGGGCCGGGAACCCCGGCCACCGCCTACGTCGTTAACGAGACCTCGGGGACGGTGAACCCGATCGCGACCGCGACCAACATCGCCGGCCCGCCGATCCCGGTCGGCAAGGAGCCCAGCGCTATCGCGATCACCCCGGACGGCAAGACCGCTTATGTCGCCAACTACGAGTCGGGCACGGTGACCCCGATCGCGACCGCGACCAATACCGCGGGCCCGCCGATCACGACCGGGTACTTACCCCGCGCCATCGCGATCACGCCGGATGGCAAGACCGCCTACATCGTCAACGAAGACTCGAACACGGTGACCCCGATCGCGACCGCGACCAATACGCGGTTCCGGCTCTGACCAGGACCGGACCGCTGCCCGCCGGCCTGACGTTCACCGACAACGGCGACGGGACGGCCACCATCGCCGGCACCCCGGCCGCCGGCAGCGCCGGCCGTTACCCGGTCACCGTCACCGCCACCAGCACCGCCGGGACTGCGACCCGGCGCTTCGAGATCGTCGTCACCCAGCCCTAAGAAACGATGGCCCCCGCAAGGTGGGGTAAGGCGCTGGCGGACCCGGCGGCGGTGAGCGGCTCGACCTTGGTCCGCTGCGTCTCGGCGTCGATGACGAGCACGTGGCGGTTGGGCAGGCCGGCCCAGCCGTCCTGCGGCCAGCCCGTCGACGCGACGACTACCCCGCGGTCGGTCTCGGTGTAGGCGAGATCGAAGTAACGCTCGGGCGGGCCGTGGTAGCCGTGCTGCGCCACCGCGCCGGGCGGGATGCGCTCCGGGTGGTACCAGCAGACCGCGTAGAGCGCGTCCGGGGTCAGGACGAGGGCGTTCAGGCTGTTGACCGAGAACTCGCGGTCGATGTGCGCGATGGTCTCGTCGAGCGCCGCGATCATGTCCCCGCCGTTCGCCTGCAGGCGCGCCATGACGTGCAGAAAATACCGCTCGCTGTCGGTGGTCCCTTCCAGCCGCTGGACCGAGGCGGGCAGTTCCAGCTCGCCCAGCCGTTCCTGCGGGTGAATCGCGCCGTTGTGCGCCATCATCACGCCGTCGAGCTGGAACGGATGGCAGTTGCCGGCCATGACCGGCAGGCCGGGGGTGGCCCGGCGCAGGTGGACCAGGCCGAGCTGGCCGAGCCCGCGGTGGGTCAGCTCACGGTAGGCAGGCTCGTCGGCGGCCCGCCGCGGGGCCTTCTCGAGGGATCCGTGCTGGCCGTCATACCAGGCCAGGCCCCAGCCGTGGCCGTGGAAGCGAGACAGGGCGGTGAAATCGTGCAGGCCCCGCTCGCCGAGGATCTCGGCCAGCGAGGCGTGATCGCGTGCGCCATACCCGAGCATTCGACACATGCCCAGTGCTACTTCCCTAGAGGTACTTGCCCATGCCGCCGGCCACGTCGACCGACGCGCCGGTGATGTAACTGGCCCGGTCACCGGCCAGGAAAGCCACGATACCGGCGACCTCGTCGGGGCGGCCGAACCGGCCGAGCGGCACCTCGGCCGCGGCGAGTTCCCCGAAGAACTGCTCGGGCGCGGTGTCCGGCGCGCGGCGCCGGTGGATGTTCTCCCACTGCGGCGTGGTCACGAATCCGATGTTCACGCTGTTGACCAGGATCCCCTCGGGCCCGAGCTCGATCGACAGCGCCTTGGCCAGGCTCAGGCACGAGGCGCGGTTCACCGAGGAGGCGAGGAAGCCCGGGTCCGGGTAGCGCGCGTAGACCGCGTTGATGTTGATGACCCGCGGGGCCGGGCTCTGCCGCAGCCAGGGCAAGGCGGCCCGGGTGCAGCGGATCTGCGAGAGCACCTTGACCTCGAAGTCCTCCTGCCAGTCGGTGTCGGTCAGCGACTCGAACCGGCCCGGTCGCGCGCCGCCGGCGTTGTTGACCAGGATGTCGATCCCGCCGCCCAGGGCGGCCGCCGCGTCCTCCAGGAACGCGCCGACCTGGTCCGGGTCGGTGACGTCGCACCGCAGCGCCGTGACCGTGCTGGCTGATCCGGGGCCGGCCGCGGCGCGGAGCTTGTCGGCGGTCGCCTCGAGCTCGGCGGCGTTCCGGGAGCAGATCACGACCTGCGCCCCCTCGGCCACCAGCTCGGCGGCGATCGCCTGGCCCAGTCCCTTCGAGCCGCCGGTGACGATCGCGCGCCGGTCGGTCAGGCCCAGCTCCATCTAGTCGCCGTCCTGCTCACCAGGCACCGCGTTCTGGCTCTCGGCCAGGGCCAGCAGCGTCTCGCGCGGCGGGCAGAAGACGTCCACCTCGAGGCAGCGGCTGTCGGTGGTCCAGGCGCCGTGCGGCACCCAGGCCGGGATCACGGCTACGTCGCCGGGCTTCATCGTGCGCACGTCGCCGTCCAGGTCGAAGGTGAACTCGCCCTCGAGCACGATGACGATCTGCTCTTCCTCGTGGACGTGCCGCGGCGCCTCCACGCCCGGCTCGAAGCTCACGAAGTTGGCCATGGCCCGCTGGCCGAGCACCGGCCGGAAGCCCAGCCCGGGCACGAACTCCGCGGCCTTGATGTCGTCGACGTGAACGAACCGGCCCGGTCCCGCGGGCTCGCCCTCCGCCTCGGTCGAGAAGTGCGCGGCAGCGTCGGTCATCAGTCCTCCAGGGCGGTCCGGATGAGGCCGCCGAGGCGGCGGGCTCCTTCGTCGATGAGGTCGTCTTTGACCCGGCTGTAGGCCAGGCGGAGCTGAGCCGCGCCGCCGTCGCCGGGGTAGAACGGCACGCCGGGCACGTAGGCGACCTTGCGCTCGCGCGCGGCGGGCGAGAGCGCCACGGTGTCGACGCCGTCGGGTGCGGTCAGCCAGGTGAAGAAGCCGCCGCCCGGCGTGGTCCAGGCCGTGCCGTCGGGCATGTGCTCGGCCAGCGCCCGGCCCATGACCGCGGCGCGGCGCTCGTAGAGCGCGCGGGAGGCGACGATCTGGCGGTCGAGGTGCCCGGCGCGCCCGTACTCCTCCAGCATCCGCTGGCCCAGCGCGCCGGAGCACTGGTCGGAGTTCTGCTTCGCCGTGACAAGCTGCGCGATGACCTCGCGCGGGCCCGCGGCCCAGCCGAGCCGGACGCCGGGGAAGAACGTCTTGGAGAACGTCCCGGCCTGCACCACCACGTCGGGCGCGATCGACCAGAGACTGGGCGGCGCGCTCCCGGCAAAGCCGAGTTCGCGGTAGGCCACGTCCTCGAGGATCAGGAAGCCGTACCGGCGGGCCAGGTCGACGAGGGCGGGCCGGCGTTCCGCCGCCAGCGACAGCCCGGTCGGGTTCTGGTACTCGGGGATCGTGTAGAGGACCTTGGGCCGCAGGCCCGCGTCGAGCATGTCGGCCAGCAGGTCGACCCGCATCCCGTCGTCGTCCATCGGCACGCCGCGCAGGTCCGCCTCGAACCCGCGGAACGCCATGATCGCGCCCAGGTAGGTGGGCGCCTCGACCACGGCGGCGTCGCCGGCGTCGACCATGCTCTTGGTCACCAGCTCCAGGCAGTCGATCCCGCCGCTGGTGATCATCAGCTCGCCCGCCCCGGGCCGGGTGCCCTGCAGCGCCTCGAGCCGCCCGGACAGGTAGTCGCGCAGCCCCTCGAGCCCTTCGGAGGGGGAGTACTGCAGCGCCACCGCCGCGTCCTCGGCGACCAGCCGGGCGGCGATCTCACCGAGCACGTCGCTGCGGAACGTCTCCGGGTCGGGGAAGCCGCCCGAGAACGTGATCACGTCGGTCGCGCCGGCCAGGGCCAGGATCGCGGTGATCTCACCGCCGCCCAGGGCCCGGGTCCGGCGGGCAAAGCTCGCGGTCCAGTCACGTACCTGCTCGGGCGCGGCGGTCATCCCTGCGTACCCGCCTCTCTGCTCAGAACGATCTCTTGACACCTGGACTGGCAAACGTAAGAATTACGGCCAGCAGAACGTACATTTGATGCAATCTAGTCGAGATTATACACGAACTCGTGAACCTACTCGAAGAGACATCTGTCAATTGACAACCACCTCAGCGCCGCTCGCGCACCTGACCGAAGTCGCCTCTCCCTCGACCCCCCTGGCCGAGGTTGACGAGCTGGATCTCACCCTGCTCCGGGCGCTCGCGGTCGACGCGCGCCAGTCGCAGCGCGCGCTGGCCCGGGCGGTCGGGATGTCGCCGCCGGCCGTCGCCGACCGGCTGGCCCGGCTCGAGCGCGCGGGCGCCATCCGGGGGTACCGGGTCGACCTGGACTGGGCCGCGCTCGGCTACCCGGTGGTGGTCTACCTCGCGGTGACGGCCGGGCCGGGCATGGACCTGAGCCAGATCATCCAGGTCATCCGGGCGCTGCCCGAGACCCAGGACATGAGCGTGGTCACCGGCGGCCTGGACCTGCTGGTCCGGTTCCGGGTCCGCGACCACACGCACCTGCGCGAGCTCCTGCTGAACTCGATCTTCCAGATCCCCGGCGTCCAGCGCACCGAGACCTACCTGTCGCTCGCCGACGCCGAGCCCGACAACTTCACGGTTGCCCTGCTCGACCAGATGAGCCAGCGTGGTCAGCGGGGCAAGCCCGCCGACCGGGCCCGGAGCGGGCACGCCGCAGACGACAAGACCTGAACCACCCGTGATTGGAGCAGGCAGGTGACCGTTTCAACGAACGAACCGCCCGAGCAGATCGACGCGGCGGGCGTGGGCCAGCCCGGTTTCGTGGCCCGCCACGGGCTGTTCGACGACCGGCAGGCCAGCGCGGCCGAGCTGGTGGCGGCGCGGATCACCGAGCTGGGGCTGCGCACCGTGCGCTTCGTGGTCGTGGACCAGCACGGCATGCCGCGCAGCAAGTCGCTGTCGGCCGACGCGGCGCTGGCCGTGCTGGCCAACGGCCTCGACTTCTCCGGGGCGATCTACAGCCTGGACACCGGCAACCAGGTGTTCGTGCCCGCGTTCGCCCAGGGCGGCGGGTTCGGCATCGACGAGTTCACCGGCTTCCCCGACGTGGTGCTCGTGCCCGACCCGACGACGTTCCAGGTCCTGCCCTGGGCGGACCGGACCGGCTGGATGCTCTGCGACGTGTACTTCAGCAACGGCCAGCCGATGCCGCTGGACGGCCGCGGGCTGATGCGCCGCACCCTGGCCGAGCTGGGCGAGACCGGCCACGACTACCTGGCCGGCATCGAGATCGAGTACTACATCGTCAAGCCGGACTCCGACCGGATCACCCCGGAGAACGCCGGGTTCACCCCGCCGCCGCCCGAGGTCAGCGTGTTCCAGCGCGGCTACCAGTACCTGTCCGAGGTGCGCCTGGACAGCGTGGGCAGCACGCTCGAGGCGATCCGGGACGCGCTGTGGGACGTGGGGCTGCCGCCGCGGGCCATGGAAGACGAGTGGGGCCCGGGCCAGATGGAGTTCAGCTTCAGCCCCATCGGCGGCCTGGCCGCGGCCGACGCGGTCGTGCTGTTCCGGTCCGCGGTCAAGCAGGTCTGCCAGCGGCGCGGGCTGCTGGCCAGCTTCATGTGCCGTCCCGGGCTGCCGAACTTCTTCTCCTCCGGCTGGCACCTGCACCAGTCGCTGATCTCGCGGGAGAACGGCCGCAACGCCTTCGCCAGCGCGGACGAGCCGCTGTCCGCGCTGGGCCGGCAGTACGTGGCCGGGCTGCTCGAGCACGCGCTGCCGATGATGCCGTTCTCCACCCCCACGGTGAACGGATACAAGCGCTACCGCCCGTACTCGTTCGCGCCGGACCGGGTGTGCTGGGCGGTGGAGAACCGCGGCGCCCTGGTCCGCGTCCAGGGCTCACCCGGCGACACCAGCAGCCACGTGGAGATGCGGATCGGCGAGCCCGCGGCCAACCCCTACCTCTATATGGCGGCCAACATCGCCGCCGGGCTGGACGGGATCCGCCGGGAGCTGGCCGGACCACCGCCCGTGGAGGCCGACCCGTACGCCGCCGAGGCGCCGATGCTGCCGACCTCGCTGGCCGACGCGGTCAGCGCCCTGGACGCCGACGAGTTCTACCGCAAGGCGTTCGGCGACACCCTCGTCGACTACCTGCTGATGATGAAGCGTGCTGAACTCGCCCGCTATGAAGCGTTCATAAAAGAAAACCCGCCCTCCGATCCGCTCGACGTCAGCGAGTGGGAAATGCGCGAGTACTTCGAGTTCTTCTGACCCGTCACGGAGCCCACGGTGACCCTGCAGCACATCGTCCTGTTCAACTTCCCCCGCCCGCTCACCGCCGACGAAGACGCCGCGATGCGGGCCATGGTGGCCAGCTGGCCAAGCGAGATCGGGCTGATGACCAAGTGCCGCCTCGGCACCGACCTCACCGGGGCCCGCAACCGCGGCTACACCCACCTGCTCTACACCGAGTTCCCTGACGTCGACACCATGCACCGCTACCGGGACCACCCCGTGCACATGCGCTTCCTGAACTGGACCCTGGAGCGCGACTGCACCGTGATCGCCTTCGACTACGAGCTCGACGAGCACACGGTCCTCATGGCCGAACCAGATTCTGCCGCCCAGGAGTGAAAGGGAGGGCACTATGGCAGACACCGACCACACCCTGATCGCCACCGGATCCGGCCAGAACGAGCTGGCCCACGGCACACTCCGCATCTGGGACGCCATCGCGATCTCCGTCTCGGTCATCGCGCCCGGGATGGCGATGCTGCTCAACGTGTCCGGCGTCGCGATCGTCGCGGGCGGGTCCACGCCGCTGGCGTTCCTGCTCGGCGGGATCGGGTGCCTGGCCCTGGCGTTCGTCGTCATCGGCTTCACCCGCCGGATGGCGTCGGCCGGCTACGCCTACACCTACGCCAGCCGCAGCCTGGGCAAGGAGGGCGGCTTCCTGGCCGGCTGGCTGTACTTCGCCGGCATGATCTGCTTCGTGCCCATGACGATGTCCGGCGTCGGCTACCTGGCCGCGAACCTGCTGGGCATGAACCCCGACTGGTGGATCCTGTTCTTCTTCATCGGCATGGCGCTGCTGGTCGTGCTGTCGATCGTGCGGATCAAGGTCACCACCCGGACCCAGCTCGTGGTCGGCGTCGTGACCGTGGCCGTGATCGTGGTCGTGGACCTGATCACCACGGTCAAGGGCGGCGCCCACGGCCAGGCCCTGTCCGCGTTCAGCTTCGGGCACACGGTCAGCGGCGGCTTCAACGGCGTCTTCTACGGCATCATCTTGGGCGTCACCTCGTACATCGGGTTCGAGACCGCCGCGGACTTCGGCGAGGAGACCGCGAACCCGCGCAAGTACATCCCGATCGCGATCATCGCGGCCACCGCGTTCGCGGTGATCTTCTACCTGTGGACCACGTACGCGATGGCGATCGGCTTCGGGGTCAAGAACGGCGCGGCCTGGGGCGCCGACCCGGTCGCGCTGCAGACGATCGCGGACAAGTTCGTCACGCCGTGGGTGGGCACGCTGGTCGAACTCGGCGGCCTGGCCGCGGCGTTCATCGTGTGCGTGGCCTGCGCGACGGCCGGCTCGCGGACGCTGTTCGCCATGGGCCGCGAGGGCGTGCTGCCGCGGGCGTTCGCGCGCACCCACCCGCGGTTCAAGACGCCGGTCAACGCCACGCTGGCGGTGGTCGCGGTGGCCACGGTCATGGCCCTGCTCATCGGCTACCCGCTGTCCGACAGCGCGTTCGGCCATCCGTTCAGCAACTACTACTTCTGGGCCACCGCGGGCACGCTGCTGATCATCGTGGTCTACATCATGATCTGCCTGGGCGGCATAGTGTTCTTCGCCCGTACCCGGGCCACCCGGCGGTGGAACCCGCTGATACACGTGGGCATCCCGGTGGTCGGCGCGGTGGTGTTCGGCGCGGCGCTGTACGGCTCGGTGCACCCGACCCCGCCCGGCATCCTGAAATGGACCCCGTACCTGGCCATCGTCTGGCTGGTCATCGGCATCGGCGTGCTGCTCTGGCTGCGGGCCAGGCGCGCCGACGCGGTCGCCCGCATCGGCTCCATCCTGGGCGAGGAAGGCGGCTCCGACGCCAAGCTGCTCGACTAACTGGAGTCTTTTAGATCATGGATCGGGCTATGGGGCCGGCCCCGGGCGCGCGGGAAGGCGCCCTGGGCCCGCTTGTCACCGGGTCTGACGCTGGAAATCCGGCATCTGGGGCATAATTTCGCCACCATAGGTGACAGGTCGCAGTTGCTGTACGGTTTGTACCGTATGTGAACAGTGGCCGGCCCCAGGCCTGCCCGCTTATCCCGAGACGGCCTGGCCGCGGGTCCGCAGTAGCTCGGCCACGCGGTCGCGGGGCAGGGCCGGGGTGCGGTGGCCGTCGCGGCCGGTCATGTCCTCGTTGGCGACCAGCGCGTTGGCGACCGCCTCCTCGGAGGCCTGCACCACGGCCGCGTAGAACGGGTCCATGAAGCCCCACGGGATGAACCGGAGCTGGTCGTACCCGGAGCCGGTGGCGCCCCGCAGGACCGCCGCGCCCGAGGTGATCGCGCCGGGGTTGCCGGTGGAGAAGGCCAGGAACAGGTCGCCGGAGAAGTGCGAGCCGGTGGTGCCGGTGCGGGCCAGGCCGAGCGTTACCCGGCGGGCCAGCGCGGTGGTCTGCGGCGGGATCAGCGGCGCGTCGGTGGCCACGATCGCGATGATCGAGCCCGCGCCCTCCTGGTTCGGCTGCCGGTCGGCCATCGGGTTGTCGTCGGCCAGCAGGTGCCCGAGCGGCAGGCCGGCCAGGGTGAGTTCCTCCCGGGTGCCGAAGTTGGCCTGGACGAACACGCCGACGGTGAACGTGGTGCCCGCGTAGCCGACCAGCCGGGACGCGGTGCCCGAGCCGCCCTTGAACTGGTAGCAGTTCATGCCGGTCCCGCCGCCGACCGAGCCCTCCTCGACCGGCCCGGACGCCGCGCCGTGCAGCGCATCCAGGCAGGCCTGCTCGGTGACGCTCGGGGTGTTGATGTCGTTCAGGTAGCCGTCCCAGGTCTCGCCGACCACCGGCAGCAGCCAGGCCTCGGCCATCCGGGGGTGGTGGCGGACCGCCCAGGCCACGGTGGCCGCGTGCGCGATCCCGACCGCGTGGGTGTTGGTGATGGCCACCGGCCCCGCGAACGTGCCGGACTCCTGGATCCAGGAGACCCCGGTCATCTCCCCGTTCCCGTTCTGGGAGAAGAACCCGGCGATGACCGGATCGCTGGCCCGGGCCGCGCCGCGCGGGTGGATCGCGGTTACCCCGGTACGCACCGAGGTGCCCTCGATCAGCGTCGTGTAACCGACCTCCAGGCCCGCCACATCGGTGATCGCGTTCCACCGCCCGGGCGCCCCGGCGAACGGGATCCCCAGCGCCCGGGCCCGCGGCTTCCCGGCCGGCGTCGCCGCATGCGGATCGTCTGGCATGGTCGCGCGGCGCGAACCGGTCAGCCGGTGACGGAGATCGAGTCGGCGCCGGCCGGTTCGGCGCTGGCCGGGGCCGCGGCGGGGCGGCCGAGCGCACGGTACTGCCAGCCCGCGGCGCGCCAGCGGTCGGCGTCGAGCGCACTGCGCCCGTCGGCGATATTGCGCTGGGCCACGACCTGGCCGAGCACGGCCGGGTCGGCCTCGGTGAACTCGCGCCACTCGGTCAGCAGCAGCAGCACGTCGGCGCCGGTGGCGGCGTCGAGCATCGAGCCCGCGTACTCCAGCTCGGGCTGGACGTGCCGGGCCCGGTCCATCGCGGCCGGGTCGTAGACCGTGACCCGCGCGCCGAGGCCGTGCACCGTGCGCGCCACGTCCAGGGCCGGGGAGTCCCGGATGTCGTCGGAGTTCGGCTTGAACGAGCAACCGAGCACGCCCACGGCCCGGTCCTCCAGCGACCCGCCCGCCAGCTCGAGCGCCAGGTCGACCATGCGGGCGCGGCGCCGCAGGTTGATCGCGTCCACCTCGCCCAGCAGGTCGCCCACCGAGCTGACTCCCAGCTCGCGGGCGGTCGACCCGAACGCCCGGATGTCCTTGGGCAGGCAGCCGCCGCCGAAGCCGAGCCCGGGCACTAGGAACCGCCCGCCGATCCGCTCGTCGTAGGACAGCGCCCGGGCCAGCGGCACCACGTCGGCCCCGGCGGCCTCGCAGACCTCGGCCATCGCGTTGATGAACGACACCTTGGTGGCCAGGAACGCGTTCGCCGCGACCTTGACCAGCTCGGCCGTGGCCAGGTCGGTGGCCAGGAACGGCACGCCGTCGGCCAGCGGCCGCGCGTAGACCTCCCGCAGGGTGGCCTCGGCCCGCGCCGAGGTCACGCCGGCCACGATCCGGTCCGGCTGCATGGTGTCGGCCACGGCGTGGCCCTCGCGCAGGAACTCGGGGTTCCAGGCCAGCTCGGCGGCGGGTCCGGCGGGCGCGAGCTGGGCCACCCGCTCGGCCAGGGCCGCGGCGGTGCCGACCGGGACGGTGGACTTGCCGACGACCAGGCAGGGCCGGGTCAGCAGCGGCGCCAGGGCGTCGACGCAGGCCCGCAAGTGGGACAGGTCGGCGGCGGCGGAGTCCGCCCGCTGCGGGGTGCCCACGCAGACGAAGTGCACGTCGCCGAACTCCGCGGCCTCGGCGTAGCTGGTCGTGAAGCGCAGCCGGCCGGAGGCCAGGGCGGCGCTGAGCAGTTCCTCCAGGCCCGGCTCGTGGAACGGCAGGCTACCCCCGGCCAGCGCCTTGACCTGGGTCTCGTCCGTGTCCAGGCCGATAACTTCGAAGCCGAGCTCGGCCAGGCAGACGGCGTGCGTCGCGCCCAGATAGCCGGTGCCGAGAACGGTGATGCGTAGTGGCATGAACGCCCTTCCTGAGCGCGGCGGACCCGACAGTCTTGCTAGGTGATCCAGTTCCCCGTTTCTCCGGGGATAATTGAATCAGATGAGACCATAGCGATCCTGTTCCGCTGCCGGGGGCAAAGCGGGATGACCGGCTCCGCTAGGAGATGTACTTGTCCGCCAGGGTTTGGTACCCGTGCATGTCGGCCTCGGTGAACCAGACGTCGATCTCGCGCTTGGCTTCCACCGCGTTGGCTGATGCGTGTACCAGGTTAGCGACGGGAAGCTTGTGAGCGTTGGCGTATGCCTTGCTCTGGTGGGCGTAGTCGCCCCGGATCGTCCCGGGTGCGGCCTGGTCCGGGTAGGTGGCCCCGACCAGTTTGCGCACGTTGGCGATCGCGTCGATGCCCTCCAGGACCAGCGCGAACACCGGCCCGGTCTGCATGAACGCCGCGACCGCGTTGTACACGTCCGGCCCGAAGCGTTCCTCGAGGTCAAAGTAGTGCTGCCGGTTGAGCTCGGCGTCCATCCAGACCATCTTGCAGGCGACGATCTTCAGTAGCGCGTCCTCGAAGCGGGCCAGCACGCGTCCCACCAGGCCCCGCGTTACAGCATCGGGCTTGAGCAGGACCAGCGTCCGCTCGATCCCGGTGACGTCAGCCATGTTGTATCGACCCTCCGCTGTCAATATTTGCCCGCACAGCTTAGCGATCAAAACGAGCTGCAAACGCCGGTCAGCCGGGACGTACCCCAAACGATATGGAACATCCGGCCTCGGGCCGAAGCCGGCGCAGAGCGCCGGGCTTCCGGTGCTGATGGTTCCGGTGGTGGGTATGAGGCGGATGAGACGTGGAAGCCGCGGCCAACCGTGGCGCAGCAGACGCCCGGGGCGTGAATGTGGTTACCTTGGGTAACTAGGCAGTCGCCGAAGGTCGAAAGAGGGAGGGACTGTAGCCTCGTGCGGATGGAGGATTCCCGCGCGGCCACGGCGGCCGGGCCCCGGGCCGCGCGGCGACGACCGCAGTGGCTGCTGCCCGGCGCCCTGCTGCTGATCCTGGTCCTCCTGACGATCAACGTGCTCGGTCACGGCCCGCTGCTCGGCGCGGACGCGCGGATCCGCACGATCGTGCAGGCCCAGGCGAACTCGGCCATGTGGCGGTGGCTCAGCGACCACAGCTATTCCCCGGCTCAGCTTCTCGTCGATCTCGGTTACGTCGAGGTGGCCGTCCCGATCCTCGCCGTCTGCACGCTGGTCGCGATGATCCGGCGGCGCTCGCTGCGGCCGCTGCTGGCCGCGTTCGCCGCGGTGCTGCTCTTGCTGGGCACGGTGATCCCGGCGAAGATCCTCATCGGGCGGGCCGGGCCCGGCTACACCACCGTCAGCCCCGGCGGCCTGGGCGTGTTCCCGTCCGGCCACACCGCCACGTCCTCGGTGTGCCTGGGCGTGGGCGTGGCGGTGCTGCTGCCCCTGCTGTCGGCCCAGGCCGGCCGGGTCGCGGTCGCCGTGGTGGCGGCCGTGTGCTTGCTGGTCGGGGTGGCGCTGGTCTGGTGCGACTACCACTGGTTCACCGACGTCGTGGCCGGGTGGGCGCTCGCGGGGCTGATTATCCAGGGCTCCCTGCTGGTTTCCCGGTGGCCGCTGCCGCCGTGGGCACGCGGTCGAGAATGATCCCGAAGTGGTCGCGGTAGGCGGCCAGCACCGCCTCGTCGCCGGGCAGCGCCTCCTCGGTCCGTGACTCCCCGCTGGTCCGGATCAGCGTGCGGTCGCTGATCGAGACCCGGCCGTCCTCGGTGAGCCGCGAGCAGATCGTGCCCGCCGTGAAGTGCGAGCGCGGCGAGGTCTGCTGATACCAGCAGGTCGGGCCGAAGTCGTCCAGCGCGCGGGCGCGCGGCTCGATCCGGTACTGCGGCTGGCCGTTCTTGTGCACGTCCACGTCGGCGTCGGGGGTGTCGGCCAGCCGGAACCGGGCGGCCGGGTCGTCCTGCTCCGCCCGGCTGTCGAACCGCAGCGGGTAGACGCTGTGACTGCCGAACCCGACGTCGGCGAGCCAGGGGCCGCTTCCGTCGGCCGGGCGGACGACCAGCGCGAGATGGTCGAACGGCGGGCCGAACCCGGCGTCGCCGTGGACCCGCGCGGCGACCCGCGTGACGCCGGCGCCCAGGGCCTCCAGCAGCAGCGCGAACGCCCCGTTGAGCTCGTAGCAGAAGCCGCCCCGCCGGCGTTCCACGATCTTCTCCAGCAGGGCGCCGGGGTCCAGCGAGATCGGCTCGGCCAGGTGAATGCTCAGGTTCTCGAACGGCACGCGCGTCTGGTGGGCCCGGTGCAGCGTGCGCAGCTCCGCGGCTCCGACCGCCGCCGGGCGCGGGACGCCGATCCGGTTCAGGTACGCGGCGACCGCCGTCTCGTCCATCACCCGGCCAGCGTGCCCGCTCAACCATGGTTGAGGTCAAGGCTCCGGGCGGGAACACCGGCCCGGGGCGGGCTGTTGCCGGTCGTGTCCGCCGAGATAAGCCGGGGCGATAAAGGAGAGGAACGAATGGCTGAGCGCGCGCGTGATCACCTGGGCCGGTTCGGGATCTGGCGGTGGTCCGGCCCGGAGGTCCCGGATCTGGCCGTGCACGTGGAGCGGCTCGGCTTCGGCACGTTGTGGCTGGGCGGCTCGCCGGACGGCGATCTGCGACAGGTCGAGGAGATACTCGACGCGACGACGACGCTGACCATGGCCACCGGCATCATCAACATGTGGAAGGACGACGCCGCCGCGGTGGCCGCGTCGTTCACCCGGGTGCAGGCGCGCCACCCGGGCCGGTTCCTGCTGGGGGTGGGGGCCGGGCACCCGGAGGCCACCGCGCAGTACGCCTTGCCGTACGAGACGCTCACGGCCTACGTTGACGTGCTGCTGGCCAACGGGGTTCCGGCCGACAGCATGGTGCTGGCCGCGCTCGGCCCGCGGATGCTGCGGCTGGCCGCGGAGCGCACGGCCGGGGCGCACCCGTACCTGGTGCCGCCCGAGCACACCCGCTGGGCCCGGGAGATCATGGGCCCGGGGCCGCTGCTGGCCCCCGAGCAGAAGGTCGTCCTGGAGACCGATCCCGAGCGCGCCCGCGCGATCGGCCGGCCCCGGGTGCAAAAGCCCTACCTGGGCCTGGTCAACTACACCAGCAACCTGCGCCGCCTGGGCTGGAGCGACGCGGACCTGGGCGACGGCGGCAGCGACGCGCTGATCGACGCGCTCGTCGCGCACGGCACCGGCGAGCAGGTCGCGGCGCGGCTCGACGAGCACTTCCGGGCGGGCGCCGACCACGTGGTCGTGCAGTTGCTCACCGAGCCGGGGGCTGACCCGCTGGACGGCTACACCGGGCTGGCCCGGGCGCTCGGCCTGTGACGCACGCGCCCGGTCAGGCGGGGGCCGGGCGGTCCTTCTTGGGCAGCTTGCTGACCACCGCGTCGTAGGAAGCGTCGACCGCCTCGAGGAGTTCGTCGTCGGCGATCGCGCCGCCCACGCGCAGGGTGTTCCACCCGGACCGGCCGATGTAGGCCATGACCGACGCGTCGCCGGGGTAGCGCGCGAGCCATTCGTCGGCCACCTCCCGGTTCGGGCCGCACTTCAGCCCGACCGAGGACGCCTGCTCCGACCCCAGGAACGCGAAGATCTTGGCCCCGACCTTGACCACGACGTCGCCCTCCCAGGGCTCGTCCGGCCAGGCGCCGGGCTTGGCCAGGCAGTAGCCGAGCAGTTCGTCAAAGGTCATGGCCGCCTCCTCGATCCCGTGCTCCATGATGGCCGACCGCCTCACCCGGCGTCCCTGCGGCGGGCCCGGTGGGCGGCCACCGTGGTCCGGCTCGCGCAGGCGTTGCCGCAGAACCGGCGGCTGCGGTTCCTCGACTCGTCGACGTAGAACCGGGGGCAGCCGGCCGCCTGGCAGCGTCCCACGGTGACCGCGGGATCGCCGCAGATCACCTGGGCCAGCGCCGCCGCGCAACTCCGGCCGAGCCACGCGGCGGGAGCCTCCCCGTTGCGGGCGAAGTGCAGGTGCGGCGACCCGTCGTGCCCGCTCACGTGCATGTCCGGCGGGAACCTGCCCAGCAGGCGGTTGACCGGGGCGACCGGACCTCCGTCGGCCACCGCCGCCACCGCCTCGCGCAGCCCGGGCCCGAGCGCGGCCAGGTCGTCCGGTGCCGGGTCGGCGGTCTCGTGCTCGCCCAGCAGACTCCGGACCAGGTCCGAGCGGAGATCGCCGTTGACCAGGTCGACGGCGAGTTGCGTGAGGTTCGCGATGTAGCTGGCGTAATCCACTTGACCACCTACAAGGGCGGGCGCAGGGTAGGCGCCATGAATAAGGACACCGCCTACATTACCGACCGCGGCCCGGACTTGGCCCGGGCCCTTCAGCGCGCCGGCCGCTGGGACGAGGCGCTCGCCGCGCTGCCCGCGGGCCAGCGGGCCTTGCGCGCCGAGATCCTGACCGACCGGTTCTGGTGGCGGCTCGACGACCCGGCCGAGGCCGAGGCGGCCATCGCCGAGCTGGCCGCCGAGGACCGGGTGCTGGCCGGGTTCTACGGCGGGCAGCTCGCCTACATCCGCCTGCTGGGCGGCATGTACCAGGCCTTTGGCGGCTCCGGCCCGCCCCGACCCCGGGCGGGCGACCACGACCTGGCGCTCGAGGGCTTCACGGCCGCCGTCCGCGACCGCCGGCTGGCGGGCTGGGGCGCGTTCTGGCGGGGCGTTCTGGCTGATTTGATTGAGCACGATCCCGGGACGGCGGCGAGTTCGTACGCCCGGGCGCTGGCGCTGGCCGGTGAGCACGACGACCCGCTGCTGGAGTCCTACGCGGTGCGACATCAGGCTGGTCACCTGATGGACGCCGGCGAGCGCGAGCGCGGGCTGTCCCTGCTGCACCGGTCCTATTACCTGCGGGCCGCCCTCGGCGCGCGGCCGCAGACCGCGGCGGCCGCGGTCACGCTCGCCGACGCGCTCGGCCCCGGCGAGCAGACCCGCCAGCTCCGCGAGACCGCGGCCATCACCGCCCGCGAGCTGCGTCTCACCTGGCTGCTCACCGAGTTCTGACGTCCGCCAGCGCAGCCACGACGGCGTAGGGCAGGTAGCGCGGATGAATGAGCATGGCCCGGGCCACCTCGCGGATCTGCAGCCGCCGCGGAGCTAGCATCCGCTCGCTGTAGCGCCACGCTCCGCACTCGTCGTCGCCGAACCGCGGGCCCAGGGCCAGCCGGAACCGCCGCGCGTCCCCGCCGTCCCGCTTCCAGGTCGGCAGCCAGGCGCGCAGCTCGTCGTCGCGTTCCAGCATGGTCCAGGTCCGCAGGCGTTCCGCGATCTGTCCCGCCGCGTCGATGACGAACGCCAGCTCGCATCCGCCGGTGATGCCGTGCACCCGCCCCTCGTTCCCGCAGCCATGATGGATGCTGGCCGAACTGAAGCGCGCGCCCACGGTCAGCGCCGCGACCGCGTGACCGGCCTCGTGCCAGGCCGCCTCGACGGCCGCTTTCCTGGCCTTGGCCAGGCCGGGGAAGCAGCCGCAGTCATAACGCTGCCGGACCCAGCGGCTGTTCACGATCGACTCGTCGTCGTAGCGGACGACCCGATTCAGCTCGGCCTGGATCCCGGCCAGGGCCCGCGTGTCGGACGGCTTCATCGCGCAGCCCGGATCCGCCCGGCCGGGGGAGGACCGGGCTCGGCGGGGAATCGGGCAACCCGAGCATAAAC
>Ga0207416_1001879_pt1 | contig 25117 bp, 19 predicted proteins | sample PaiPotPPM11metaG_FD_184107 | JGI IMG/M metagenome (GOLD analysis project Ga0207416, IMG submission 184107) | Iron sulfur acid spring bacterial and archeal communities from Banff, Canada, to study Microbial Dark Matter (Phase II) - Paint Pots PPM... ... | reverse complement strand
CCCTCCTCCGCCGCCGACGCCATCACCGGCGCTGCCGCGGCGGTGGCCGGAGGTTGCGATTGCGGCTGCGGCGTCGGCGCCGGTGATGGCGTCGGCGGCGGAGGAGGGGGCGGCGGAGGTGGTGGCGGCTCACCGCCGACGAGCAGGATCGTTTGTCCTTCCCGGATCGCGTCGACGTTCGGCACGCCGTTTGCGCCCAGCGCGATCACATCCTCCGGTTTGACCTTGTAGGTATCCGCGATGTCATACAGCGTGTCGCCGAGATGCACGTTGTAGAGCACGCCGTCGGTGGTGGGCACGCGCACGGTCTGTCCCACGAACAAGGCGTCGCGGTCGGTAATCAGCGGATTGTTCCACAGCACGGTGCTGGTGGAGACGCCGTAGCGCGCGGCGATGGTCGAGACAGTATCGCCGGGCTGCACGACGTGATCGTAGTAGAGCGGCCGGTTCGGGTCGTTTGTCGCATACTGGCGATGGCTGTCATCCGGCGTCGGCGTCGGCGCGGGCGAAGGTGCGGCCGCTGGCTGGCCGTTCTGCTGTCCCGAGTCGCTCGGCGTGGCGCTGGCATCGGGGCTGCCGCCGTCGCCGCTCTCCGGCACGTTGGGCCGGTGCGGCACATCGCCCACGAAGCCCACCGCCGGCGTCGCCGAAGCGGTTGGAGCCGCCGCGGCATTGTCCGCCGGTTGTGCGGCGTTTGCGGCCTGTCCTGCACCGGGCGCAGCAGCATTCGCGGCGGGAGGCTGACCGGCCTGAGCGGGTACCGCGGCGTTCGCCTGCAGCGGCAGGCCGGTCGTACGCGCCTGGTTCACGCCGTCCAGCACGAGCGGCGCGCGCAGGTATTGAATCTCACCAGCCACGCCGCCGCCGGTGGGTTCGCCCGGGTTGAGCGCGGGCACCGGCGGCGATTGCCGGCGGGGAACGTAGGCGGCAGCGGTGTGGCGCGTGCCCATGTGTGCACGGCCGCGCAGCGGAACCAGGCCAAACGCGATTACGGCTATCAGCAGGACGATTGCGGTGTGGATGCGGAAACGGCGGCGGTGGCGGGCACGTTCGCGAGCCAGCCGCTCGGGATTAATCAGGTGATAGTCGTACAGCGGGCCGCGCGTCAGCCGCGGAGGCCGCTGCCGTTGCGTGCCGTCGATGCGCGCGCACTCCCTCTCCGGCGGATTCGCCGGCGGATTCGTCACTTAGCGTACACAGGTTAGCCGTTATACGTAACGGTTTTATGCAAAACCGTCCCGCCTCGCTCGACTCTACGTAACATTGGCCGGGATGGCAAGTCGTGCGGCGATTTGCATCGCGAACGGCGCCGCCCGCGACGTTTGCTCAATACGGCCGCAGCGTCCAGTGCTGGGCGGCGTCCGGGCGCAGGCGATTGCTCAGACGAGCCGGGAATGCCAGCACGTTGACGTCGCCGTCGCTGACGTAGCGCTCGTCCGGATGCTGGTCGAACCAGCTAAGCCAGTAACTGAGCGACTGCTCGCCGGCCTGGACGCGCGGCAGGACGAGCGGGTTGTAGGCGGCGCTCGCCGGGGCGGGCGCGGGCTCCGAGCCGACCTGCAGGATCGCCTGGAAATGATAGGCAGCGTCGCCGGCGGCGCCTGCCTGCGCCAGACCGCGGTCGCGCGGCCAGTTGCCGTAGGGCAGCGCCATGGTCTGCATCTCATAGCCGCCGAGCGCCTGCCGCACCAGCGCCTGCTCCTGACCCAGCTCCTTCTGCACGCTGGCAGTGGTGCCGTGGCTGAGGTCGGGGTGGCTGATGGTGTGGTTGCCCAGCTCGAAGCCGTGATCGACCAGATAGCGCAGCTTGTCCGTGTTCCGGGCGCCGGGACCGCCGAACAGCGTGTTCCAGGTGATGTAGAAGACGCCGTGCAGGCCGAAGTCGGGATGTTCGGCGGCGAAGCGCTGCATGATGCCCACCGCGCTGTCGGACGCCGGCGTGCCGTCGGCCGTAAACCAGAGCTGGCTCACGTAGCTGTCGTCGAAGGTGAAGACGACCGGCGAGGCGCCGAGCGGCAGATCGATGCGGTTGGCGAGCAGATCGCCGAGCGAAACCGAACGGAAGCCCGCGGCGTACAGCCGTTCGAGGTCGCGGCGGAAGCCCGCGGTCGAGCGCTGCCACGGCGCCTCCGGGTTCCAGATGCGGTGGTATTCCATGATCGGGATGCGGCCGAGCTCGTTTGGCGCCCGCCCCGTGATGTTGACGGGCTGCGGGTTGACTGCCTGAGCCAGCGGCGTCGGTGCGCTGCATCCGCCCACGTCTGCGATCCAGAGCTGCGGCAGCGCGTGCTCGATTCTGGAGGGCGAAGCGGGACGGCGGGCGGCGCTCGCCCGCCCTGCTGAGCCGGCCCCAAGCACGGCCGCGACCAGCGTGACGCAGGTGAAAGCGGCGAGCCGGGCGGGCGGCAGCGCGGACATACGTACGTCTGCTCCTGGCGCGCCCGGCGCTGGGCTGGACTGCCCGTATTCGTACGCCGGTGGCGAGCCGGCGGATCTGGTCATCGTTCAGCGCGCCAGCCGCAGCAGGCTCTCGTAGTCACGGAACGGCGGGCGGCCGGCGCGCACCAGGCTGTGCAGCTCCTGCACCGCGTCCTGCGCGCGCTGCACGACATCGGGCGGGTAGCTCATCGCGGCGGCGTTGCGGCGGAAGTCGTCTTCGCCTTCCAGCCGGGCGCTGAGCCCGTCTGTGACGGCCAGCTCCAGATCGAGATCGACGTACGTGAGTTCGTTCTCGCTGAACGTGGCGGGCATTGCCACGTTGCAGGAGTAGAAGTAGAGCGCACCGTCGCGCAGCGCGGCGCGGATGTTGTACCAGCGGTCGCTCCAGTAAAACTGCAGCGTGTCGGCCGGCCAGGGGTACTGCCGTTCGCCGGAGACGACCGGGTCGCCGGCGGCGGAGTGCACGATCAGCAGGCTCGGCGCTCTGCCGACGAACTCGGCGTCCCAGTGCCAGCTTGTCTGCCTGTCGAAGCTGCGTGACTCAACACGATAGGTTCGCCGAACCGCCATCGATCCTCCCGCAGCGCCGCGTACCTCGACGGCCACAGTATAAACGAACTGTTGCGCTGCTGGCGCAAGAGCGTGACGTAATGCCGCCCGGCTCACGCCGCGGCGAGCCGGGCGACCGCGGCCCCTCTGCGCCTGTACGCAGCACGCGTACGGCCAGACGCCTGGTCAGCCGCGCCGCTGCCAGCCGCTGCCCGCGCGCCAGCGGTACAGCTCGTTCGCGAGCGACGGGATCTGCGCCAGGAGTCCGGCGATTGCATCAGCCTGCTCAGCGGATGGCCGCTCCTGAGGAACGAGCAGCACGCCGGCGTGCTGCGCCGTTACACCCCAGAACTCGGACCAGAGGCGCCAGGCATCATGCAGCAACTCGAAGTCGCCGTAATTGTGGCTCACGAGAATCGTGCCGCGCCGCGCCGCCGTGAGCAACTGTTCGTGGTCGCGGGCGCGGGTCAGTTTCAGGTCGCGCGTTCTGGTCGTGACATGACCATGTGCCTGAAGCAAATCAGCGACATCGGCGCGAACGTTGTGGTCGAGATAGATACGCGCCACGCTCGGCTATGCCCGGTTCGCCGCAAGGCGACTATCAATCAGGCACTTGTGCCGACGATAGTATGCGAGTGCTGCCTGCACCGCTTCGATCGAAATGCCGTAGCCGCGCGCTGTGTCGGCAATGTCACCGTTGTTCGTGCTCAGATCGCCGACGATCGCCCAGATCGACAGGTCGGACTCTCTGAGAATCGCTTCGTCCTTGCCGCTCTTCCAGGGGTGCGCCTCGATCCAGCGGGCGATCAGTTCATCGTCGGTCATGGCGCGATGCTCCTGCTGCTGAGCACAGTATAGCGGTGCGAGTCAGCGCTCGACATCGAGCGACGTATCAGCGGCGTTGTACCCATCCAGCGGTTGGCCGCCAGCGATGAAGCGTGTTCGCCAGCGACTCAGCGGGCAAGACAATCTGTTCGAGTTGAGCCGCCGCCTCTTCGGCCGCCATTGGCTGGTGCAGAACAAGGATGCCTGCGTGGTGGTGCCCGATGTTCCAGGCCCGCGTCCAGCGCCGCCACGCGTTATGGAGCAGCTCGAAGTCTTTGCGGTTCGTCGTCACCAATATCCAGGCGTTTTGGGCGGCAAGCAGCAGGTGTTCGTCGTCACCTGCTTGATCGAGACTGAGGTCACGCGCCGTGCGGGCACCGTGACCCCGGCCGTGGAGGAGTTCGGCGATGCGCGCTTTCACGTCATGGTCGAGATAAAACTCCGCCACCCGGCTAAACCGCGTTTGCCCGCAGGCGATTGTCGATTAAGCACTTGTGCTGGCGATAGTAGGCCGCGGCTGCCTCAATCGCTTCGCCTGGGACATCGAAGTCGCGCGCCAACTCCGCAACGCCGACGCCGGGCGCTTGCAGTTCGCCGGCGATGGCCCACACCGAGATTGCATAGCGCTTCAGGCGGGCTTCGTCCTTGCCGCCCTTGTGCGGGTTTGGCTCGATCCAGCGGGCGATCAGTTCATCATCGGTCACGGCGCAACACTCCTGCTGCTGAGCACAGTATAGCGGTGCGACCATGCGGCGGGCCGAATTGCCGTCGCCCTCAGAAGCCCCAGTGTGTCCACGCCGCGATCGGCTTCTCCGGGGTGATCACCAGCAGCACGCGCTGCTCGCGCGCCAGGCGGTCGAGGATCGTGCGATCGTCCGGCGCCTCGCCCCGGTGTTTGATCGTGATCCGCCGGAAGAAGGGCAGGCCGCGCTGATGGTTCTCCCAGATCTCGACCGTTCCGTCCACCACGATGCATTGAAAGCCCGTCGGGTCATCGAAGGCGAGCTGCACACGCGGGTCGCGGCGGAAGTTCTTGTACTTCTGCCGCGTCTTCGTCGTGGAGATGTAGAAGGGTTGAGAGAGAGAACCCCACTCCGTTGCCGCATCGGTACTCACCCGCCGCTCCGCGAACCGCGCCGTTCCTGCGCGTACCGGCGCGTTCGTTGCACGTATCCCGCCCGTTGCAGCATCGAACAGGGCATGACGTGCAACGAACGAACAGCAACCGCATGGAACGATGCACGCCATCCGCAGCGCGGCACGCTGCCACCGCTTCCAGCCGACCCGGCCGCTCTCCTCGCAGCCGGTTGTGGGCCCAAGCGTGGCGAGGCGCCAGAATCGACGAGAACCCGCCCGTGCCGCGGGAGATGGCCCAGAGGAGCCATCCAATCGCGTACAGGCACCCAGAATCGCAACGTAGCGTGTCGCTTCAGCGCAGCCGCGTCCGACCGGGAACCGCCGTCGGGCTGAGTGCGGTCAGCCGCGCCGCATCGCGGGCCAGCTGCGCCGCCGTCGCAGGCTCAAATGGCGGCACAACCGGCGCCATCGCCCCGTGGTTCCAGCCGCCCACGGCCCGTCTTGTCGTGAGCACCGGACCGGCTTGGACCTGTACCGCGGGTTTGACATTCAGAGGGCGAGGTATCGATACTCTCCGCACCATGTACGAACCGTAGGCGCGTCCACCATCTCCTCGCCCGCAAAGGATGATCGATGGCACAGCTACCAGCGGTACTTGTTGGCTGCCTTGTTGGCGGGGTCATTCTTGCGGGTGTTGCCATCGCTACTAACTGGCAGGCCATCGGCCGGCATTTCGGTCCGAGCTGTACAGTAGGCGTGACCGGCACGGCCGCGAAGTTGACTTTCGAGGGCTGGGGAGCATCCGGCTCGTGCGATAATCAGCTGCACACAGCCGGCGCCTATCGCTACAACGGGCCGCTACCGAACGAGCCGGTCATCTGCCAGTACACGATTCATGGCATACGCGCCACAGTCCGCGACGAAGGCGTGGTGAAGCTGGTGGGGAATCTACTCTGCGCCGACCTCACCAAACAAGCGGCGCGGTAAGGCGATAACACGACCGAAGAGCTTCGGGTAGAAGTCACGGCACCTGTTGAATCCGCGCCGAGTCGAGTCGCCAGCCACCTGGCTCTTGGACGAGGGTCCAGGTTCCAGCGAACCGCCGCACGACGGTCTGGCCATTGATGAGATCGGTCGCAACGATGGTCACATTCACTTGCTCCGGCATCTGTGATGCCTCGGAAACCGCTTCGTCGTAGGCGCCCCGCGTCGTGGTGTAGCCGGCTCTCCACGAATCGTACGGCTGCTGGGCGCGGTAGCGGCTGCTCAGCAGCGCATAGGCGTCCGCATACCGCTGGGCACCAATGTAGGTATAGAACAGGGCCACGGTCACGGTTGGGCTCGCCGTGCGCTGTCCGCTGCTCCGACCGCCATTTCCACTGGAATTGTCGAAGGTCCCGTCGAACGAGTTGGCGAACGTGCCGTCGAGCGACACGACCGGCGTATCGAGCATCCAGCGGAAGCTCCCGGCGCTGCCATTGTCCTGCTGATACGACGCGCTCAGTACGGACCCGTCGATCGTCCCCTGCAGACTCAGCCCGTCCCCTCCCCCGGTAATCCGGTTCCCGTCCTGCAGCAGCACGATATGAAAGGCGAGTTGTGCCCCGCGATACGCACCAACCTGCACAGTATCCACAATGAACCATGAACCGGCGACGATGGGCATGGGTACCAATGTGGGTTCAGGGGTTGCGGCACGCCGCACCGCGAAGGCCACGCGTGCCAGCTCGTGCCACTGACTGTCATAGAGCAGGGCCAGATAGTTGCCCGCCGGGATCGCCCCGTAGGTGGGCACCGAGTTGCAGAAGTCGCCACCGGCCGCCGGCAGCGGCGTCAGGGGACCATCCGCCACCGGGCTTTGTGGGTCGCTGGCCGGAGCAATGCGCACCCGCAGCGCCGTCCCACTCGGAGCGTTCGCGTAGGGGTAGCACGCCTGTAGGTCAGCTTGGCCCTGTGCCCACGCCTCGCTATTGGGAAGCTGGACGGTGCTCACCATCAGCGGAACCGGGTTGGCGATGGCTGTGGATGTGGATACCGGGGATGGCAGGTTCTTGAGACTGGGGGTGAGAACAGGTGCAGCTGAGGCAACGACCACCACCGGATTACTCGCCGGGACCGTTCCGCTGGCCACGATGGTCGTGCGTCTGCCGGCAGGGGTGTTGTTCGCACCACCGCGCTGCGCCGCGACCACCAAGATGGTAACCAGCAAGACGGCGATGGTCCCGACGACTGCGCCCGCGAGCCATCGCATGCTGTGCGACGGCGTTTGTGATGTTGCGATCGTGGGCTGCGGAACGGCGAAGCCGAGGATGGCGCCGCTTCGCGTGACCGGTTGCGTTGGCTCGTCTGCCACGGTGACGACAGCGGTGGTCGGTACGGATTCCACGGATTGCAGAGCGTGCGCCAGCGTCGTCGCCTGAGCGGGCCGCGCCGTAGGGTCCTTGTCCAACGCCCGGTGAACGGCCTGCACGACTGCGGCCGGGAGATCGGGCCGCAACTGGTCCAGCGGTGGCGGCGCTTCATAGAGTTGCGCGTGCATGACGGCGCCGGTTGGGCCGCGGAAGGGTGGGCGCCCGGCCAGCAGCTCATAGAGCAGCACGCCCATCGCATAGAGATCGCTGGCCGCCGTCGTAACACCCTGAAACTGCTCCGGGGCCATGTAGCTGGGGGTTCCGAGCGCCTGTCCACCGGTCGTCAGCCCAGCGGCATCTGCCAGCGGCCGGGCAATCCCGAAGTCCATCAGCGTGAGCTGTCCGGCTGCGTTGACGATGATGTTGGACAGCTTCAGGTCGCGATGGACGAGCTGCTGGGCGTGAAGATAGTCGAGTGCTGAAGCCAATTGGGTGACCAACGGCGCAACCTCGGCAAGCGGGAGCGGGCCGCGCTCGGCGATGAGCGCGGCGAGCGTGCGCCCGTCGAGCAGCTCCATGACCAGATACGGCTGGCCGGTCGTGGTGTGGCCGACCTCGTAGATGGTCACGATGTTGGGGTGGCGCAGCCGGGCCGAGATCTGCGCCTCGGCGTGAAAGCGAGCCATGAAGCTGCTATCACGCGCGAGATGCTCGTGCAGGAGCTTGATCGCGACCTGCCGGCCCAGGTCCGGGTCTTCGGCGGCGTAGACGGAAGCAAAGCCACCGCTGCCCAAGAGCCGCAGCACGGTGAAGCGGCCGATGCGGCTGAGGCCGTGTGGCCCCATCGCGATGGTCGTGGCGTCCGTGTCCGATGCGGACGGCGCCCAATCCCGCGGGGCAGGCGAGAGAGCGTCTTGGTTACGCGCCTCATCGGCGTTCACGTCGCCCACCTCTGTACGGGTCGGCCGGTGGCGATCCGCTGCGAAAACCTTGCAAGCCGCATCGTAGCGCCATGAAGCCGGGCGTTTCAACGCGGCATGGCGACACGGGCAGCGTACGCAGATCCTCGCTCATGCTTCCGCAGTGGGTAGCCGGAGTGCGACGGCTCACCCGCTATGATCGTCCTCACCCGGCTCGCCAGCGTTCGAGTGCTCTGCGCCGCCCAGATTTCCGGCCGTCCCGTCCACACCGACGAGCTTCGCCAGCGTCTCCCAATGCATGGGGTGGGGGATTCGGCCGCCGGTGCGGATGCGCAGGCAGTATGGGGCCGATAGCCCCGTCGCGCGTACGATCTCCATCGGCTTCACACCACCGAGCCGTGGGTAAATCCGCTCGATGAAGATCGCCGGGTCGAAGTTCTGCGCCCGTCCGTGCATCGCTTCCCACGCCGCGATGGCTTGGTGCATGGCGGTAGACCGCTCGCTGTGCTTCTTGCGAGCCGCTTCCGTGCTCCGTGGGTCGGTTCCCGCCTCGCTGAGCGCCTGCAGTTTCGCTTGCCCAACGGCTCGCATCTGAGTTCGCCGCTCTGCAACGAATTGCGGCAAGCAGTCGGCACAGTACTTGCGGTCAGCGTCAGCGAGCACCACCCCGCAGCTGTGACAGGCCGCAGGAACCTTTGGCGGCACCGGCTCACGGCTCGCTCGGCTACCAGTGCGGAACGGCTCTCGTGCGGCGCGGTGATTGGCGTGGGTGAGTCGTGCCGGATAGCGTACGTCGGACCGCGGTGCATTCGCACGCGCGATGAGGCCGCTTGGGAGCGTCAGCGTATCAGCGCTCGCAAAGAGCGTCCGTGCGACGTGCTCGACGTACGGACCGATGGCTTTGTACCACGTGAGCGCCGTCTCGCTCAGTGCATGCGTAAGTGGCGGGAGCACCCGACAGACGCCGCTTTGCAACTCACCAAAGTCATCCCACGTCCAGGCGCGGTGTTGCAGGGTGTCGTAGAGCCAGAGGTCTACCTGTGGGCGCATCGGCTCCATCACATCCAACGCAAGCGATTGCCGTTTGCGGAGGTCGGTGTGAAACAAGCCAAGTCCCGGATCAAGACCGGCCACGACGCAGGCGGTTCGTGTCTCCGCTTCGAGGATGGCGTACAGGTAGTTCAGCAAGGCGTTGGCCGGGTTCGAGGCGCTCCGCTCGACACCGCTCACCGCCGACATGCGACTACCAAACGTCCGCCAGTGATCGGGGATGCGGGGAAGATCGCGTTTGGCAAACGTCAGTGGGAGTGTCTCCCAAGCGGACCAATAGGCCGATGCCGCTGCACCCTCCAACCGGCGGAGGTCCAGCGGGTCGGTCGTGGCCTCTAGCGTCTCCATATACTGCCGCACGGTAGCGAGCGCGTCGCGCTGCTCGGGGAAGCGGCGCTCTAACACATGCGTCTGACCAAGCAGCTTCTCACGCAAGAGGTACTTGGTCAGCGACAGTCCGGTGTCAGTCCACGGAGCAAGCGCCTGTGCCCGTCTGAGGCGGGCATCGTCGTGTTTGGGGGGTGACCACGCAGCAAGGATCTCGCCGTCGAAGCCGACGTTGAGGAAAGAGGCACCGATCTCGGTGAGCCATGCCAGTGCGTCGCCGGTGATGAAGTAGGCGGACCCACGCACGACCAGCCGTTTGATACCACACGTGGCACGAGAAAAGCGGGCTGCTCGGCGGCTACTGCCCAGCCCATCGGCAAGCTCAAGCTGACCGTTACGAACAGCGACGCGTACACCGTAGCCGTTGAGGCTGATGACGCCATCGTTGACCGCGATCGGCTCGATCTGCACCGCCGGCACCCAGCCGAAGCGCTTGTGCCACTCCGACGGTGTCGATTTCTCTTCCCCACTCGCTAGCACGAGCTGAGTGCCGCGCTCCGCGGGCTGGCCGGCTGCTGCAACGGTTGGTGCCTGATCCGTGGGACGCGGTGTGCGTGCTGCTGAGACGCCTGCCCTTCCCTTGCCGCGTCTTCCAGCCGGCTCTGGCGTTGGTCGCGCGGTCTGCTCCGCGCGGATGCTAGACTTGGACCGCATAGGGAAGCTCCTTTCCTTGTGCCAAGCCGCCGGGCTGTCGGCGCAGCCGCGGCGGCACTTCTTGCGTGGTCAGACTGTCAGCGAACCATCCTCCATGACGCTGATCCCCGCGGCATCCATCGCGTGTGCGGCGATCATCGTGCAAGCGATGCCACTTGCCAAGAATCCCGCGGCGCTCCAGCGGCCATTCGTATAAAAGAAGCGATCGATCGCCGGATGCGTCTCCCCAAACAGAGTGAGCGGCCCGCCGCGCCGTGCCCACGCTCCCACCGCACGTTGTTGCCGGCGCATGTCCGCTGGCTCGATCCGCCACAACGCGCAGCGTAGCTCAGCGAAGTGCCTGATGAGGAAGTGCCGCCCGCGCTCAACCATCACGGCGTCGAGCGAACTCAGCCACGACTCGATCGTTCGGCGTGTGGGTGCCAGCCCGGCAAGCGACTCTTCGAACAGCTCAAGGACGAGCGATAGCTCGTTGCCGTGCCCACCGGCCACGGCGGCGGCCGGATCATCAGCGCCGAACCACGAGGACACGGTGTCAGCCCCGAGCGCCTGCAGCAGCAGCACACTCCGCGGCAGGTCGTAGTCCGTCACACTCGTACTGGGTATGCCGAACAGGGTCTCCGTCGCTTGCTTCTGGCGGAAGGCGATCGCCGCGTCGAGGTCGATATCGGACTGTGCTGCGAAGCGGTAGCGCGTCTGCGCCTCGATACTGTGGAGCACTGCCGGTTCGGTCAGCAGCTTCCGCGGCCCTTTCACGTGCCGGAAGTCCTCATCCATCGCCCGTCGCGCGGCCGCTGCCACTGCCGGCCGGATCCGCTCCCAGCCCCAGCCGTCGCGCAGCCAGAGCAGCAGCGGCAGCACATGCCCGTTCACGGCACGCTGCCGCAGCCGGCTCATATAGATCACGCGGCGTACCGCAGCCGGCGTCCAGCGCACGACGTAGCCCGGCCGTGGCCGGTGCGCTTCGGGTTGCTCGGGAGACACGAGCCCGCGATGAATGTCCTGCCGCAAACCTATCGCAGTCGCGGCGATGCCACGGCGGGCAAGTGCCGCCACAAGCTCAACCGTGGTGATGCCGCGTTCGGGGTGCGGGTCGCGCGTTGCGTCTGCCATACGGGCAGTCTACAGCCATGTGACGTGTTTTGCAAGCATCATGCCGAGAAGATGGAGTATTCAGTCGCACAGACATCATTCGCCAACTATGATGAACGTAACCACCGTTCTGAACAGGGGTAGTCAGGAGAACCAAATGGTGCACGAGGCAACCGTTACCGAGATCGATCATGTACCGGCGCTCGCCAACATGATCCGGTCGCAAGCTGACCACGAACGTCCAAATCCGTTCGTCACCGCGGGATTACTCATGCTTCTACCCACACAATGTGGCTCTGATGGCGTGCTCTACCGGCGCCAGACGAGCGCCATGCAGGCGGCCGCTGCGTACGAAGCGGCGGTTGCGGCCTTGCGCCCACGGGCGCGGCTGGTCTGGCACGTCGTACCGGACGGCAACGGTTGGCGCTGGTGGGCAGTGCTGCTGCCGGCCGGTGACAGCGAGCGAGTGTAAGTGATGGATGACGTGCAGACCACCGCGCTCGCCGCGATCACCGTTCGCCCGGAGCTACAGCCCCGCACAGCCGGGCTTGATAACGATCACGTGCACGCGCTTGCGGACACACCCGATAGCTGGCCGCCGCTCCGCGTGGTCAGGGACGGCGCGGCGCTGGTGCTGGTGGACGGATTCCATCGCTTCGCCGCGGCGCAGAATCTCGACCGCGACATGATCGAAGTCGAAATCGTGCCACCGCCGGAAGACGGCGATCTGCGCGGGCTGGCCTTCCGCCTGAACGTCGGGCACGGCCGGCCGCTGACACTGACCGATCGCCGCACCGAAGCCCGGCGGCTGCTCGGACGCATGCCGGACCTGTCCGACCGCGAGATCGCTCGGCGCTGCGTTCTGGCACCCACCACGATCGGCACGCTGCGACGTGAGCAGGTTGCTGTCCAAAATGGACAGCTCGACCGGCCAGCCAGCGGTGCCCGGTCTTCGCGTAGCCCTACCCAGGAGACGATCGAACACCACCACGGGCCGGGCGAGTTGCCGCCACCCAACGTGATCACGGGCGAAGACTATTCGATCAGTTCCGCCGAACGGCGCCAGCAGCGCCAGATCGCAGGCTACTTCAAACGGCTCGCGGTCTCACTTGATGAGATGCCCGCGTTCGGTGGCGCCGATGAGACAGCCACGGCTTGCCGCGTAGTGCTCGGCAGCGAGCAGGCTGCGGCCCTGGCCGGCCGGCTTGGCGATGCCGCTCGTGACGTGCTCGCCGTCGCCTGTGCCCTCGGCTATCCAGACACATCCCAGCCGGTGGCCGCGGGCGTGGCTCACGGCGTAGCCCTCTCGGAGGGTGCTGCATGAGCCCGATCGCCCCGCCTACCCCGTCTTCTACGCGCGAGTCGTTTAACGAGGAGGACGCCGCGGATGCCACCGCGGAAGCGACGGTGCAAGGCCGATCCTCGCGCTCCATCCCGAAGTCGCTGGTGGTCACGGACGTACCGGCTGAAGTCGCGCAGCCGCTCATCGAGCAGTTCCACTACCTGCACCGGATGCCGGCCGGCGTCGCGCGTTGCTTCGGCGTCTATCTGAATGGCGATCTCTGCGGCGCGGTGGTGTTCAGCAACGGCGCCCGCCAGAGCCATTGTCTGCTCGCGGCCGGCCGGCCCGGCGATGTCGTGACGCTCGCGCGGCTGTGGCTGGCAGATGCCTTGCCCAAGAACAGCGAGAGCAGGGTGCTGGCGATCGTGCTGCGCCTCTTACGCCGCACATCACCCTACAAGCTGGTGATCTCCTACGCTGACCCGGCCGCCGGGCATACCGGCACGATCTACCGAGCCGCCGGCTGGACCGCGCTCGGTCAGGCGCGATCCCGCGCGTACCTGCGTCTGCCGGACGGCCGCATCCAGCACCCGCGCAGTGTCGGCAGTGCCTATGGCAGCAGCGGCGTGCGGCAGCTTCGCGCCACAGGTATCGCCGTCGAGCCGGTGCCGGTCGCCGGCAAGCACCGCTACGTCTCCGTGCTCGATCCGGCGTGGCGCTGGCGGCTGCGTCACCGGAAGCCATCGGCTGTGAAATCGTGAACAGAAAACGGCCCGTTGGCGGTTGGCGTCCGCCAGCGGGCCACACCGAAAGGACCGATCACGTTGACTGTACAACTATTTGCTGTCGCCTGCAAGCCTGCGGGACTGCAGCGTATCTCCTTTGCTTCCCCCGTCCAGGCCTCCCGCACCGACGGCACTCTGCCTGACATACTCGTGCGCGAGAGATTAGCGCTCGGCAAACGCGGCCACCGGGCGACAGCCGATTTGGTGAGACATGAGGGGCCGCTTCGCCGCGCTGCGCGACGGCGGGAGCGTGCCGCCGGGAAGGGCGGTGCGCGATGAATCGTGCCGAACGGCGGCGCTGCATCCGCGCCCGGCGACGACTCCTTACTCCGCACACGCCGGCATGGTACGTGCGGCTCAGCGGCATCAATTCGCGTCAGGCCGAACTCAGCAGCCCCTACGCCGGCAAGCGGTGCTGCACGATCTGCGGTGACGTGCCGGCGACGCTCTACCGACCGGAGCATGCGCCTGATCTCCCGGTCTATCTCTGTGCTAACTGCATGGTGATTCAGGGCCGGATGTACGGGGTGACCTTCACCCGCATTGCTGAGCCGGGGGTGCGCTGATGGCTCGCGGTGCAAAGGGTGGGATCTTTCGTCCAACCAAAGGCATCTTCAAGGGCGTCCCGTTCCGTTCGTACCGGCAGTATCGCAACGCGCTGGAAGAGTACCGCGGCGGTACGACGCTGGCCGCGCGGCAACGCCGGCCCGCGCGGGTACTGCGCGAGCACGTTGGCCGGCTCTCGCCCGCCGAGCGCCGCGCCTACGAACGCGCGTGGAAGGCCGTGGAGTTCAAGCGCGAAGACCGGCACCTGTCGGTTGAGGAAGCCGCCCGCCGCGCCGGCACCACGCCCAACGCGATTCATCGCTACGTCGGCGCGGCGTGGCCTTCAGGCTACGCCCGCTGGGATGTCCCCGTCCAGAACGCGGGCGTGGACCCGGCGGACATCAATCGACCTGGCGTGCTGACGCTCACCGTCAAGAATCGGCGCACAGCATCCACACTCGGCCGCTACCTCAATGCGGTCTCGGACGCGTTAGGCGGCGATGACCAGCCGCTTACAGCGTTCCGCGGCAAGAGCGTTACCGTAGACGGGGTGCGCTACCGGCTGATCGATGACCCTGATCTCCTCCGAGAGATGTTCGACCACGGTGAATTGCTCATCGAGTATGCATCAGGAGATGTCGCGGCATGAGTACCGATGAGACCCAGCGCATCATGCGCAACGCCCGGCGCCGCGAACGATTTCCTCTCGGTGCCACCTGCATTCGGTGCGGCGAATCGGACGCACGAGTGCTGGACGCCGGCACAAAGCCGATCTTGTGTTACGCCTGCCACGCCGCGGCCGCCGGCCGATCAGTGGTTGAGTACCATCACATCGGCAGCCGGGCGAATGGCGATCTGACGATCGTCATCGGCGCGAATGAGCACCGCATTCTCTCAGAGATGCAGCGAGAACACGATCCACGGCTACGGCGCAACCCCGACGGCAGCCCGGTGCTCAGGGCAGCCGCGCATCTCGCAGGCGTGCGTGACGCACTGGCCGTGCTGGTCGAACGCCTCTTCGACCCGCTCATCACATGGCTGCTCGCCTTCGAAACCTGGCTCGTGGCTCGGCTCGGCCCGCGGTACTGGCAGCAGCCCGACTTTCCGCAACTCCGATTGTGTTGAAACTGAGGAAATCATTGATGGCACCGACGACACGATCATCTTCCTCTGCATTGGCGCCCGCGGAGATCACGAGTCTCGACATCGCCGTTGGCGCCTGGGCGGAGCAGACCACACTGACCAAATCCCAGCGCAGAAAGCTACGGCGGCACGAACGTCGCGCCGCGCTGGGCACTGAGAACCGGCCGAACGTGATGGACGTGATCATGCGCTCCGAACACGCGGACGAGTCAGGGGCATTGGCTGGAGAGCGACCGCGCATCCCTGATGTCGCGCTCGTGTTCGACACCGAGACCGCGACCGATACCAGCCAGCGCTTGCAGTTTGGCACCTGCCGGATCTACGAACGCGGCCAGCTCCAGACGGAATATCTCATCTACGGCGATGACCTGCCCGAGCACGACCCCGACGGCCACCGCGTGCTGCAGCAGTACGCGGAGACGACGCCGAGCGAAGCACCGACCGCGCCCGGCACGGGCCGCAAGCCGCTCAGACTCATCAGCCGTACCGAATTTGTCGAAGAAGTATTCTGGAAAATCGCCTATCGCGGGCACGCGCTGGTCATCGGCTTCAATCTCCCATTCGACCTGACACGTATCGTGCGAGACGTACACTATACGCAAGACGGAGACGGCTTTTCACTCGATCTGAGGGAGAATCCGAACCGCCCGCGCTTGCAGATCTGGATCGACGATAGTAAACGAGCGCGGATACAGTTCACCAAGCGGCAGCCGTTCAACAAAGACGATGAGCGTGATGCATCGTTTCGTGGCTACTTTCTCGACTGCAAAACGCTCGCCTTTGCGCTCACTGACAAGGGCTATTCGCTCGCATCGGTGTGTGAAGCATTCGGTGTGGAACATAGGAAGCTGAGCACTGAGCAGTATGGCGTTATCACAGCGGAGTATATCGACTACTGCCGCCGCGACGTGCTCGCCACGTGGGAACTCGCACGGGAATTGCTGAAACGGTTTGCTCTTCACCCGATCGCCCTGGCACCGTGGTCAGCGAAGTCGGCCGCGAGCATCGGCAAGGCGTATCTCCGGGCGATGGGGCTCGCACCGCGGCTCGCGCTGCAGCCGGGCTTCGACAAGCACGCGCTCGGTGATGCGATGGTGGCCTACTTCGGTGGACGCGTCGAATGCACGATCCGCCGCACACCGGTGCCCGTGGTCTATCTCGATTTCACCAGCATGTACCCGACGGTGAATAGCCTCATGGGCTTGTGGCGGTACTTCATCGCGAAGCGGCTGGACATAGTGGATGCAACGGAGGAGACTCGCGCGTTCCTTGAACGCGTCACACGGGATGCGATGTTCGACCGGGACACGTGGAAGCAGCTGACCGTATTCGTTGAAGTGTTGCCCGGTGGCGATGTGCTGCCGCTACGTGCCCAATACGAGTCCGGTGGCAGCTACGGCATTGGCCTGCAGGAAGTCGAGAGCAGCCGGCCGCTCGTCTACACGCTCGCGGATTGCATCGCCTCGACACTGCGCACCGGCAAGGCGCCGCACGTGCTGCGGGCGTGGCGTCTCGTTCCAGCCGGAGTACAGGAGGGGCTCCGGCCGGTGCAGCTTGCCGGAGAAATCGCGGTCGCTCCGAGAACGGACGACTTCTTTCGCTTCGTGATCGAGGCGCGGAATCGGCTGCCCGACAAGAAGTCGCCCACGGGAACATTTCTCAAGGTACTGGCGAACAGTAGCAGCTACGGGATTTACGTCGAGCGGAACCCGGAGCGGCTTGGCGCGGGAGAGCGGGCAGCCGTCGCGGTGTACGGGACGCACGCGTTTTCCACGCGCGTGGTGCACCCGGAGAAACCGGGCGAGTGGTGCTTCCCACCGCTGGGTGCCCTGATCACCGGCGCGGCGCGGCTGATGCTGGCGTTGCTCGAAGCTCTGGTGACTGAATCCGGCGGTAGCTATGCCTTCTGTGATACCGACTCGATGGCGATCGTCGCCAGCGAACACGGCGGGCTTATCCCCTGCGAGGGCGGGCCTGAACAGATGCCAGACGGCACACCGGCCATCCGGGCGCTGTCGTGGGAACAGGTCGATGCGATTCGACAGCGCTTCGCGGCGCTCAATCCCTACGACCCCGAAGCGGTGCCCGGTAGCGTGCTCAAGGTCGAAGATATGAGCTACACCGATTGCGGGCTGCCCGGCCACGACCGGGACGAACGCGGGCAGCCGAAGCGCTGCATCTGCACGAAGGTGCAGCGCGAGGTGTGGGCGTTCAGCATCAGCAGCAAGCGCTATGCGCTGTACACGATTGACGGGAACGGTGAACCCGTGCTTGCCGGCGTCTCGGCACATGGGCTCGGGGCGTACCTTCCGCCTGATACGGCGACAGCTTCCCCTGCAACGGACGGCGCCGATGAGGCGCAGAAGGTCAAGCCCTGGCACAGGACGGCGTGGCTCTTGTTCATCCGCGAGGCGCTGGTGCTGCCGACGGAAGAACCGGCGTGGCTTGACCGCATTGCGATGCGTCGCCTGACGCTAAGCAAGCCCAGCACACATCGCCTCTTCGCAGACCTGAACGCCGAGAAAGCGTACGCCGATCACGTGAAACCGGCGAACTTCCTCATCTCTCCGCAAATCTCGAAGACCGGATACCCGCCGGGTGTAGATCGGAACCGCTTCAGTTTGGTGGGGCCGTATGAGACGGACCCCGAGCGCTGGGGCGAGCGTACGTACATCGATCGCTATTCCGGCAGCACGTACCGCATCACGCCGAACCTTGATTACGAAGCGATGGCGTTTTCTCCCGAGCGGGAACGCACCGCCGAAGTCGTCACCTATCGAGAACTCCTCAGGGACTACCGCACGCATCCCGAGGCGAAACGACTGGGGCCGGATGGTAGGCCATGTACGCGGGAGACCGTTGGGCTGCTCTCACCACGCCGCGTACGGGTGGGACGCATCACGCACATCGGCAAGGAGTCCAACGAGCTTGAGGCGCGGGAGTCGGGCGAGATTACTGACATCGATGAGGTTCAGAACATCTATCTCGACACCCACGATGATTGTCTGCGCGACATGCTGGTACACCTGCCACGTCGCCCGTTTGCGAAGCTGGTAGGTATTTCCGAACGAGAACTGCGCTACATACTCACCGGCGACGTGGCGCCTGGAGCCGAAACCCGCGCGAAGCTCGTATCTGCTGCCGCTACGTTGATGCGCGATAGCTTCAAGCAACTTGGCACAACGCCCGGTGACATTCCGCGCGACTTCGACGCGCTGGCCGCGACCTATGCTGAGCGGTTGGCCGCGGAGCGCGAACGGCTGACGGTGCAGCTACGCTCGCTCACCGGCACGCTGGTACCGGCCGGTTGGTCGAAGCCGCTGTCGCAACGGGATGTGGCGCGAATGCTTACCCGTACGCAGAAGACCGTCTCGAATTGGCAACGGGTCGGCGTGCCCGCGGAACCGGAGACGCTGGCCCACGCCGCGGGCCGGCTCAAGCCTATTGCCGGGCTGCTCGACCGGCTGGCATTCCTTGCCGCGGATGGGTTCAGATGCACGGGTGAGCGCGAGCGCGGCCGGTTGCACCGCGAGTACGAGCGCCTGCGAGTACGCCTACTAAACCAGCTCGCTCGGAACGGTGCAGCATGAGTCAGGCATCCTTCGGGGTGTTCGGCACTGCGATAACCTGATCCCAGTTCAGCACTGCCGTTCGTGTCCGGAGCCGATACCCCCACATAAGGAAATGACGGGGCGAGCTTGCGCGATGGCTGACATTGGCAGATTATTGCCATCGGCCGCAGTGAGGCTCTGGGAGTAAGAACCATCTATTCGGTGGTGAAGCTGCTAACTTATGCGCCGTCGAAGAGTGTGTGCCGCGCCGCGATATGGATGGTGGCTCGCCGTCCTCATTCTGGTGTCGCTGGCCTGCTTCGGGGCGCCGAATGCTGAGCAGATTCATGCGCAAACCACTCCGGCGGTATCGAGTCCCGAGGCCGTCATTCCTTCAGATGCCACCTCATCCACCGTGAGTCGCTTTTCGTTGTCCGGGCAGGCCTATGCCGCGGTGACGTACACGAGGCAAGAGAACGTCGAAGCTCCCTTTCTCCAACCACCACCGACGGATCGCCAGTATGTGGTGCTGCTGCTCTTCGACGGTACGAACTGGGACATCGTTGCCGACAGTTACAGCATCGCGCTCGATGCCTTTGGCCCCGATGCGCTGGGGCCGCTCGGTTCCGATGGTCCAGTTGCAGCGACCGCGTTTGTCACCGCGAAAGTGACTCCCTTACCCCGCACACCGTTCGAATCCGGCTCTATGCCTGACGTGCTGGTGCTGGAGATGTCGTACCTGTTCGGTCCGGAATCGATCTTGCATCCACAACCGACGCTGGTCTTGCTCATCCCAACGGCGAGCGGATTCGCGTACGGGTATATCGGTGCTGTCGGCGGGTGGGTCACGATCGATCAGCTAGATCGACTGGACGATAGTGTGTTCGTTTCGCTGCCTGGATACCTACCGAGTGACGCGGCTTGCTGTCCGACCGGCACGGAAATCTGGCGTCTTGCCTGGGCCGATGGCTCGTTCGTGGTCGCTGAGCATTGTGTCCGCCAGAGTCGGGCACGTTCATGCGTCTGAATGTCAAACCCGCGGTACAGGTCCAAGCCGGTCCGGTGCTCACGACAAGACGGGCCGTGGGCGGCTGGAACCACGGGGCGATGGCGCCGGTTGTGCCGCCATTTGAGCCTGCGACGGCGGCGCAGCTGGCCCGCGATGCGGCGCGGCTGACCGCACTCAGCCCGACGGCGGTTCCCGGTCGGACGCGGCTGCGCTGAAGCGACACGCTACGTTGCGATTCTGGGTGCCTGTACGCGATTGGATGGCTCCTCTGGGCCATCTCCCGCGGCACGGGCGGGTTCTCGTCGATTCTGGCGCCTCGCCACGCTTGGGCCCACAACCGGCTGCGAGGAGAGCGGCCGGGTCGGCTGGAAGCGGTGGCAGCGTGCCGCGCTGCGGATGGCGTGCATCGTTCCATGCGGTTGCTGTTCGTTCGTTGCACGTCATGCCCTGTTCGATGCTGCAACGGGCGGGATACGTGCAACGAACGCGCCGGTACGCGCAGGAACGGCGCGGTTCGCGGAGCGGCGGGTGAGTACCGATGCGGCAACGGAGTGGGGTTCTCTCTCTCAACCCTTCTACATCTCCACGACGAAGACGCGGCAGAAGTACAAGAACTTCCGCCGCGACCCGCGTGTGCAGCTCGCCTTCGATGACCCGACGGGCTTTCAATGCATCGTGGTGGACGGAACGGTCGAGATCTGGGAGAACCATCAGCGCGGCCTGCCCTTCTTCCGGCGGATCACGATCAAACACCGGGGCGAGGCGCCGGACGATCGCACGATCCTCGACCGCCTGGCGCGCGAGCAGCGCGTGCTGCTGGTGATCACCCCGGAGAAGCCGATCGCGGCGTGGACACACTGGGGCTTCTGAGGGCGACGGCAATTCGGCCCGCCGCATGGTCGCACCGCTATACTGTGCTCAGCAGCAGGAGTGTTGCGCCGTGACCGATGATGAACTGATCGCCCGCTGGATCGAGCCAAACCCGCACAAGGGCGGCAAGGACGAAGCCCGCCTGAAGCGCTATGCAATCTCGGTGTGGGCCATCGCCGGCGAACTGCAAGCGCCCGGCGTCGGCGTTGCGGAGTTGGCGCGCGACTTCGATGTCCCAGGCGAAGCGATTGAGGCAGCCGCGGCCTACTATCGCCAGCACAAGTGCTTAATCGACAATCGCCTGCGGGCAAACGCGGTTTAGCCGGGTGGCGGAGTTTTATCTCGACCATGACGTGAAAGCGCGCATCGCCGAACTCCTCCACGGCCGGGGTCACGGTGCCCGCACGGCGCGTGACCTCAGTCTCGATCAAGCAGGTGACGACGAACACCTGCTGCTTGCCGCCCAAAACGCCTGGATATTGGTGACGACGAACCGCAAAGACTTCGAGCTGCTCCATAACGCGTGGCGGCGCTGGACGCGGGCCTGGAACATCGGGCACCACCACGCAGGCATCCTTGTTCTGCACCAGCCAATGGCGGCCGAAGAGGCGGCGGCTCAACTCGAACAGATTGTCTTGCCCGCTGAGTCGCTGGCGAACACGCTTCATCGCTGGCGGCCAACCGCTGGATGGGTACAACGCCGCTGATACGTCGCTCGATGTCGAGCGCTGACTCGCACCGCTATACTGTGCTCAGCAGCAGGAGCATCGCGCCATGACCGACGATGAACTGATCGCCCGCTGGATCGAGGCGCACCCCTGGAAGAGCGGCAAGGACGAAGCGATTCTCAGAGAGTCCGACCTGTCGATCTGGGCGATCGTCGGCGATCTGAGCACGAACAACGGTGACATTGCCGACACAGCGCGCGGCTACGGCATTTCGATCGAAGCGGTGCAGGCAGCACTCGCATACTATCGTCGGCACAAGTGCCTGATTGATAGTCGCCTTGCGGCGAACCGGGCATAGCCGAGCGTGGCGCGTATCTATCTCGACCACAACGTTCGCGCCGATGTCGCTGATTTGCTTCAGGCACATGGTCATGTCACGACCAGAACGCGCGACCTGAAACTGACCCGCGCCCGCGACCACGAACAGTTGCTCACGGCGGCGCGGCGCGGCACGATTCTCGTGAGCCACAATTACGGCGACTTCGAGTTGCTGCATGATGCCTGGCGCCTCTGGTCCGAGTTCTGGGGTGTAACGGCGCAGCACGCCGGCGTGCTGCTCGTTCCTCAGGAGCGGCCATCCGCTGAGCAGGCTGATGCAATCGCCGGACTCCTGGCGCAGATCCCGTCGCTCGCGAACGAGCTGTACCGCTGGCGCGCGGGCAGCGGCTGGCAGCGGCGCGGCTGACCAGGCGTCTGGCCGTACGCGTGCTGCGTACAGGCGCAGAGGGGCCGCGGTCGCCCGGCTCGCCGCGGCGTGAGCCGGGCGGCATTACGTCACGCTCTTGCGCCAGCAGCGCAACAGTTCGTTTATACTGTGGCCGTCGAGGTACGCGGCGCTGCGGGAGGATCGATGGCGGTTCGGCGAACCTATCGTGTTGAGTCACGCAGCTTCGACAGGCAGACAAGCTGGCACTGGGACGCCGAGTTCGTCGGCAGAGCGCCGAGCCTGCTGATCGTGCACTCCGCCGCCGGCGACCCGGTCGTCTCCGGCGAACGGCAGTACCCCTGGCCGGCCGACACGCTGCAGTTTTACTGGAGCGACCGCTGGTACAACATCCGCGCCGCGCTGCGCGACGGTGCGCTCTACTTCTACTCCTGCAACGTGGCAATGCCCGCCACGTTCAGCGAGAACGAACTCACGTACGTCGATCTCGATCTGGAGCTGGCCGTCACAGACGGGCTCAGCGCCCGGCTGGAAGGCGAAGACGACTTCCGCCGCAACGCCGCCGCGATGAGCTACCCGCCCGATGTCGTGCAGCGCGCGCAGGACGCGGTGCAGGAGCTGCACAGCCTGGTGCGCGCCGGCCGCCCGCCGTTCCGTGACTACGAGAGCCTGCTGCGGCTGGCGCGCTGAACGATGACCAGATCCGCCGGCTCGCCACCGGCGTACGAATACGGGCAGTCCAGCCCAGCGCCGGGCGCGCCAGGAGCAGACGTACGTATGTCCGCGCTGCCGCCCGCCCGGCTCGCCGCTTTCACCTGCGTCACGCTGGTCGCGGCCGTGCTTGGGGCCGGCTCAGCAGGGCGGGCGAGCGCCGCCCGCCGTCCCGCTTCGCCCTCCAGAATCGAGCACGCGCTGCCGCAGCTCTGGATCGCAGACGTGGGCGGATGCAGCGCACCGACGCCGCTGGCTCAGGCAGTCAACCCGCAGCCCGTCAACATCACGGGGCGGGCGCCAAACGAGCTCGGCCGCATCCCGATCATGGAATACCACCGCATCTGGAACCCGGAGGCGCCGTGGCAGCGCTCGACCGCGGGCTTCCGCCGCGACCTCGAACGGCTGTACGCCGCGGGCTTCCGTTCGGTTTCGCTCGGCGATCTGCTCGCCAACCGCATCGATCTGCCGCTCGGCGCCTCGCCGGTCGTCTTCACCTTCGACGACAGCTACGTGAGCCAGCTCTGGTTTACGGCCGACGGCACGCCGGCGTCCGACAGCGCGGTGGGCATCATGCAGCGCTTCGCCGCCGAACATCCCGACTTCGGCCTGCACGGCGTCTTCTACATCACCTGGAACACGCTGTTCGGCGGTCCCGGCGCCCGGAACACGGACAAGCTGCGCTATCTGGTCGATCACGGCTTCGAGCTGGGCAACCACACCATCAGCCACCCCGACCTCAGCCACGGCACCACTGCCAGCGTGCAGAAGGAGCTGGGTCAGGAGCAGGCGCTGGTGCGGCAGGCGCTCGGCGGCTATGAGATGCAGACCATGGCGCTGCCCTACGGCAACTGGCCGCGCGACCGCGGTCTGGCGCAGGCAGGCGCCGCCGGCGACGCTGCCTATCATTTCCAGGCGATCCTGCAGGTCGGCTCGGAGCCCGCGCCCGCCCCGGCGAGCGCCGCCTACAACCCGCTCGTCCTGCCGCGCGTCCAGGCCGGCGAGCAGTCGCTCAGTTACTGGCTTAGCTGGTTCGACCAGCATCCGGACGAGCGCTACGTCAGCGACGGCGACGTCAACGTGCTGGCATTCCCGGCTCGTCTGAGCAATCGCCTGCGCCCGGACGCCGCCCAGCACTGGACGCTGCGGCCGTATTGAGCAAACGTCGCGGGCGGCGCCGTTCGCGATGCAAATCGCCGCACGACTTGCCATCCCGGCCAATGTTACGTAGAGTCGAGCGAGGCGGGACGGTTTTGCATAAAACCGTTACGTATAACGGCTAACCTGTGTACGCTAAGTGACGAATCCGCCGGCGAATCCGCCGGAGAGGGAGTGCGCGCGCATCGACGGCACGCAACGGCAGCGGCCTCCGCGGCTGACGCGCGGCCCGCTGTACGACTATCACCTGATTAATCCCGAGCGGCTGGCTCGCGAACGTGCCCGCCACCGCCGCCGTTTCCGCATCCACACCGCAATCGTCCTGCTGATAGCCGTAATCGCGTTTGGCCTGGTTCCGCTGCGCGGCCGTGCACACATGGGCACGCGCCACACCGCTGCCGCCTACGTTCCCCGCCGGCAATCGCCGCCGGTGCCCGCGCTCAACCCGGGCGAACCCACCGGCGGCGGCGTGGCTGGTGAGATTCAATACCTGCGCGCGCCGCTCGTGCTGGACGGCGTGAACCAGGCGCGTACGACCGGCCTGCCGCTGCAGGCGAACGCCGCGGTACCCGCTCAGGCCGGTCAGCCTCCCGCCGCGAATGCTGCTGCGCCCGGTGCAGGACAGGCCGCAAACGCCGCACAACCGGCGGACAATGCCGCGGCGGCTCCAACCGCTTCGGCGACGCCGGCGGTGGGCTTCGTGGGCGATGTGCCGCACCGGCCCAACGTGCCGGAGAGCGGCGACGGCGGCAGCCCCGATGCCAGCGCCACGCCGAGCGACTCGGGACAGCAGAACGGCCAGCCAGCGGCCGCACCTTCGCCCGCGCCGACGCCGACGCCGGATGACAGCCATCGCCAGTATGCGACAAACGACCCGAACCGGCCGCTCTACTACGATCACGTCGTGCAGCCCGGCGATACTGTCTCGACCATCGCCGCGCGCTACGGCGTCTCCACCAGCACCGTGCTGTGGAACAATCCGCTGATTACCGACCGCGACGCCTTGTTCGTGGGACAGACCGTGCGCGTGCCCACCACCGACGGCGTGCTCTACAACGTGCATCTCGGCGACACGCTGTATGACATCGCGGATACCTACAAGGTCAAACCGGAGGATGTGATCGCGCTGGGCGCAAACGGCGTGCCGAACGTCGACGCGATCCGGGAAGGACAAACGATCCTGCTCGTCGGCGGTGAGCCGCCACCACCTCCGCCGCCCCCTCCTCCGCCGCCGACGCCATCACCGGCGCCGACGCCGCAGCCGCAATCGCAACCTCCGGCCACCGCCGCGGCAGCGCCGGTGATGGCGTCGGCGGCGGAGGAGGG
>Ga0207416_1001878_pt1 | contig 25133 bp, 23 predicted proteins | sample PaiPotPPM11metaG_FD_184107 | JGI IMG/M metagenome (GOLD analysis project Ga0207416, IMG submission 184107) | Iron sulfur acid spring bacterial and archeal communities from Banff, Canada, to study Microbial Dark Matter (Phase II) - Paint Pots PPM... ... | reverse complement strand
TCTGAAGCGTTCGGTAATGCTTTCATTTTACTACCTCATCCTCCCTGTATAACCCACTACCCGGCAAGCAAGGCTAGCAGCTTGGTATCAACTGTAGTATCATTGGTTGCTGATGACACATTTATGCGGTATAAAGTGGCTCTGGAGGCTTGTTCTTGTGGGTGGTTCTCTGGACGTGCTATTATGCTATTATATCTATTATAAAAAGGAGTTGGTACGATGTTTCGTTTTCTGACAGCGGGAGAGTCGCATGGCCCTTGCTTAACGATGATTGTCGAGGGCTTGCCTGCTGGATTAGCGCTTGAGAAATCGATTATTGATGCAGATTTACGTCGTCGCCAGGGTGGCTATGGACGTGGTGGCCGTATGAAGATTGAGAAAGATGCCATTCGCTTTCTCTCTGGTGTACGTCATGGCGAGACGCTGGGTTCGCCGATTACCATGCAGGTCGAAAATCTGGACTGGGTCAACTGGGAAGAGCGGATGAATCCAGCCCCTGTAGATGCCTCCATTGAGACTGTAACTCGTGTACGTCCCGGTCATGCTGATTTTACCGGGGCGGTTAAATATGGTCATGGTGATGTACGTAATGTGATTGAGCGCTCAAGTTCACGTGAGACTGCTTCACGTGTTGCTGTTGGTGGGCTGTGCCGTCAATTTCTTGCGCAGTTTGGTATAATAATTCACAGCCATGTGCTCTCGATTGTTGATGTAGGGTACGAGACGCCTCGTTCTCTCAATCGCGATGCCTATCCTGATGAAATGTGGGAGGCGGTGGAAGCTTCACCGATGCGTTGTGCTGATGCAGCTCTGACAGAGAAGATGATTGCGCGTATCTTGGAAGCTAAGGGCAATGGTGATACGTGCGGTGGTGTCTTTGAAGTGGTGGCTTTCGGGGTTCCAATCGGCCTGGGAAGCTTTAGTCAGTGGGATCGACGCTTGAGTGCACGCCTGGGTATAGCAATGATGAGTATTCCTTCGGTGAAGGCTATGGAGATTGGGGCAGGTTTTGAGGCTACGCGTACGACGGGATCACATGTCCATGATGTCTTGCGCCGCGCTGAAGATGGGAGTTGGTTTCATCTTTCCAATAACGCTGGTGGTATCGAAGGTGGTATTTCCAATGGAGAGCCAATTGTAGTACGTGTCGGCGTCAAACCTATCCCTACATTGGCACATCCACTACCTTCAGTGGATCTGGCGACTGGTGAAAATATTGATCAGAGCCGCTATGAGCGCAGTGATGTCTGTGTTGTCCCAGCAGCTGGTGTGGTCGGTGAGGCTATGATGGCAATTGTCTTGACCGAAGCGATGGTTGAAAAGTTTGGTGGTGATAGCATGGAGGAGATAGTGCGCAATTATCGCGCTAGCCAGGGCGGACTAAGGTAACTGGATATCTAGTGAAGTGTATAGCAAGATGTTTTATAAACTGCTCAGGTATCAATCGGGCTGCTTAACACCCAGAGTTAGCTATCAAGTGACTACTCAGCTCACCTCGCCACCGGAGGCAGTGAGAAAACAGAAAGGGACCTGAGTAGTTACACTATCAATAATTCGCCATAGGGGGCTGCAATTCATTGCACGAGTTGTAGGGGCCCAATTCATTGCGCCCGTCTTACCCCCATCTAATCTAGAGGGTGCGCAATCTTATGAATATTAGTACGAGCATACGTAAATTGACGAATTTGTTCATCATTCTTTTTGTGGGGCTCAGCGGTGGGCTGGTCTACTGGCAGGTAGTGGTAGCGCAACAGGTTACCGACAATACTCACAATGGTCGTCTCTGCCTGAGCCAGAACTCGCCACTGCGGGGAACAATCTATGACCGCAATGGGCAATGGCTGGCAAAGTCGATTCCTGATTCAACTGCACCGTGTGGCTACCGACGCGTTTATTTTGATCCTTCACTTGCAGGTTTGATCGGTTACTATGCTGGTCCCAACTTTGCTGCGACTGGAATTGAAAAGCAATTTGATGGTTACTTGAGTGGACGTATTGGTATAACGACACTGAGTAACACGGTCAACCAGTTGCTGCATCGTGCTCCTATTGGGGATGATATTTATCTGACAATCGATGATAAGATTCAGCAGCTTGTGGATCAGCATTTTAGTGAACCATATTATAATGGTTATAATGCTGGCGATGCAGAATATGTCTATCCTTCCGATGCAGGTGCGGTGATTGTGTCCAATCCTCACACCGGAGAAATCCTGGCGATGCTGAGTCGTCCTAGCTATGATCCAAGCAAGTTGGTGCAGACCTTGCAGCACAATGATCTGTCCTATTACAATCAGCTGAACCAAGACCCAGAACAGCCCTTGCTTGAACGCCCACTTAAGGGCAATTATGTGCCAGGATCAACTTTCAAGACGGTGACGCTGATGGCTGCACTTGATTCGGGTAAGACAACGCTAGCGCAGCAGTTTGATAAACCACACGCTCTCGGACCAATCAATTATAATGGACAGAATATTGGTCCTTCAGGCAATAACATTGATCCATACACATTCCACTTCCCGGTGACTACCGAGTACGGTTATACCCATTCAGATAACATCATTTTTGCTCAGCTTGGAGTAAACACTGGTTTGGATACATGGCTGAGTTACAACCGCAGTTTCTATATTGAAGGTCAGATTCCCTTTGATCTACCAGTAGCAACAAGTCATGTTCTACCAGCAGGACAGTCACAAATGGCAAATAATCAGCTGGCAGCAGATGCTTTTGGTCAGGGGACTGATTTTGTGACCCCGCTACAGATGTCACTCGTTGATAATATTGTGGCAAATAATGGTCAGTTAATGCGTTCCACCTTGATTTACAAGATTACCGAGCATAAGGTTTCCAATCAGGACAATCCTGCTTCTATTCAAACCTTTAGCCCTCAATCTCTGAGTACACCTATTAAGAGTGATACGGCTGTCGCGGTACGTCAGGCCATGTATGGGGTCATCCAGTGTGGCCCTGGTCCAGAGGCTCATGTGAATATGAATACTTCCCCCTGGAGCATTATTGGCAAGACAGGGACGGCTCAGCTAGGTGATGTCGCGGATACGGGTCAGTTAGCTGTAGGGAATCGCGCTGAGGGCTGGATGCTTACAGAGGCTCCCTATTCGATTCAGAATCCTGATCAACTTCCGGCGCTCACAGTGGTTGCCATGAGGGAACATGGTGGTGATGGTGCTGCATCTGTGGGACCAATGATTGCCAAGATCTATGATGACGTCTTTAGCAAGGGCTATGTCCAGGCTAATAAGCTGCCTGTTCCCGGGCTGAGTTACTGTTATCAAGCTGGTTTGCTCCAGTAAGGTGTAGTCGCTGATAGCCTGATGATAAGGATGGGCTGTCAATGGATATTAGTGCCAGTATACGGAAATTAACAAATTTCTTTATCCTTGGTTTTGTAGTACTGAGCGGGGGATTGGTCTACTGGCAGGTAGTAGTTGCAGCTCAAGTTACAGCGAATAGTCATAATAGTCGCTCGTGCCTCTTGGAGAATTCGCCGTGGAGGGGCACGATCTATGATCGCAATGGAGTCTGGCTAGCGAAGTCAGTTCGCGATCCGGTTGCCCAATGTGGCTATCAACGTGTTTACGCCGATCCTTCTTTGGCAGGCTTGATCGGTTACTATGCTGGTCCCAACTATGCTGCAACCGGCATTGAGAAGCAGTTTGATGGTTACCTGAGTGGACGTATAACTGGTCTGTCTTTCGATAGTACCATTGATAAACTGCTCCATCGTTCTCCGGTGGGCAATAACCTCTACCTCACTATTGATGAGCGTATTCAGCAACTCGTGAACCAGCATTTCGACGATCCTATACAGATCGACAATCAGTTCACCTATGAAACGGATCGTGGGGCAGTAATCGTAACCAATCCGCAAACAGGCGAAATTCTGGCCATGTTGAGTCGTCCCACTTTTGATCCCAATAAGCTAGTGCAGACCGTGCAGAAAGGTGATCTCTCCTATTACAATCAGTTGAACGACGATAAAATAGAGCAACCCCTATTAGAGCGTCCGCTCCAGGGGCGCTATCCTCCCGGCTCAAGCTATAAGACTATGACTTTGATAGCAGGCTTGGATACAGGTAAGACAACTTTGAAGCAGGAATTTGATCAACAACACGCACTTGGGCCAATCAATTATAATGGACAGAATATCGGTCCCGAAGGGAATAATATTCCAGGAACAAACCACTTTCCTGTAACGACCGAATACGGATTTACCCATTCAGATAATATCATTTTTGCCCAAATCGGGGTAAATACAGGCTTCAATGCCTGGATGGGCTACAATCGCGAGTTCTATGTTGAAGATCAGATTCCCTTTGATCTGCCAGTAGCAACGAGTCATGTTCTGCCAGCAGGAAGATCAGAAATGGCAAGTAATGAATTGGCTGCCGATGCTTTTGGTCAGGGGTTTGATTTTGTGACCCCATTTCAAATGTCACTTGTCGATGATGCTGTGGCCAATGATGGTGTACTGATGCAACCAATGCTGGTATTAAAGATCGCCGACCACAGTGGCAACCCGATCAACACATTCAGTTCACAATCACTGAATACTGTCATGAAGCTTCAGACAGCTATCGATGTGCGACAAGCGATGTTTGGCGTTACTCGCTGTGGCACTGGTGCTACTGTGAGCGATATGTTTACATCAAGTGCGAGTGTCGGTATTATTGGCAAAACGGGCACAGCTCAAGTGAATAATACTGCCAATCCGCATGCTTGGTTTATTACTCAGGCCCCGTATTCGCTTGAAGCATCCGATCAAAGGCCAGCTCTTACTATTGTAGCAATCAAGGAAAATGGCGGTGAAGGCGGTTATGCAAATGGCCCTATGCTTGCTCATATGTATACCGAAATATTTGCCAAAGGCTATGTCAAAGTGCAGTTCCCACCGCCAGTGCCATCAGACTATTGTACGAAGACAGGATTGACTCAATAGTAGTAGAGAGTTTCCTCTTATTTGATGAACTGGCCCAGTATAGTTGAATCCATATGGATGAACCCTTGGGAGTCTACAGAGAGCAATACGATTGCTTTATTAATCGGGTCGCCATCAGGGCCAAAGGCAATCTGTCCACTCACCCCCTGAATGGTATTTGCACCGTTGAGGTTTCTCAATGCTGACTCTAAATCTCCAGGTGTAATAGACTGTTTGCCTGAACTGAGAGCCACGTTACAACCACTTAACATTGCAAGGGTCGCGTCATAAGAGAGGATAACGTCATTGTCGGCACGAATAAAGCCATAGGGATGAGGATCATTCTGGTGTGAGCCGTTTGGATCAAAATATGCTGGATATTCAGAGAAAAATACGGGCTTCGGACTATATCCCAACACATCCCACTCGTCGGGATAGGCAAAGGCCGTGAAACGGAGATGGGTGAAGCCCCCGGAGGCACGAGCGCTAGTTGAATATCCTCCTAGCTCGTAGAGCGCGTCACCACCCAAGACAGGTAAATCGCTCGGAAGCGGGTTGGAAAGCAGTGTGCTTACATCGGTCGCATAACCAGAAAAGTAAATCAGGTCAGGACTTTTGTTCAAGGCGTCCTGCAATTCCGCAGGAAGTGTTCCAGGTTGCCCCACAGTATATTTCTCCTCGACCGCCAACTGCCCACCATCTTTCTGAAACTCCTGTAGGAAATCCTGCGCCAGGCTCTGGCTATAGGGGTTCTGCTGGTCATAAAAGAGTGCAACATGCTTTTTACCCAATACATTTATTGCGTATTGTGCTCCATGAATTCCTTGTTGCTTGTTGGAAGGAACCACGCGAAAAAAGTAGGGTGAAGCATTTGTTAACTCATCAGAAGAGGCCGTTTCTGAGACGAGAGGAATCTGTGCTGAGGACAGAGGGTTAATCGCAGAAAAGGTATAGGAGCTGAACGGCCAGCCAATCACCCCAACAAAAGTTTTATCAGTCTGAGCTAATTGGGCGACTTGTTGTGTTATGTTCGAAATATAATCTGTCTTACTCCCAGCATTGGCAATCAAGAGACGTACTTGCCCTCCCCCATGCAGCTTTGATCCATCATTAAACTCTTTCTGTGCGACATAGGCTCCTTGCAAATCATCACGACCAATAGTGATATTAGTGCCAGAGAGCATTGTTCCCACCACAATCGTCACATAGGGGCTGTGAGAATTGAGAACATCTAGGTCTTCCTTGTAGATCAAAGCTTCTGCATCGTTTGAGTTCTCAGCAATCGCCCTGTTGAGGAGCGAGATGACTGGACTAGGATCATTTTTATTCTGTCTGTATGTCTCTGCAGCCTGGGATTTCAGTGGGCCATCGGGAAGCGTTGTATCAAAGGCGAAGGAACTATCGCTGATACCTATGGGTTCGTTCCCAATTTCCGTCACACCAATGCCGGTAGGAGAGCTATGGAAATACCAAAAAGCAGCATAACCTCCAACACAGACCACCACAGCAGTCAGAGTAGACAAGACAATCAGCCACCAACGTCGAGGTGGAGGCTGATGAGGAAAATAAACTGTTGGTGACTGATTATGCATTATACCCTTAGCATGCAAAAAGCAGGAAATGATACTCTAATCCCAAGTATATTGAATTGGATGAATGACCACAAGTGAAAAGAAGAATCATAGGAGAAAAAGCCTATAGCTCTTCTGCTGAGTGCGATGCCTGCGCTTCTTGCTGGATAGCCTGCCAGCATTGTGAGCAGTAGCCTGCCGCGACCAAGTCAAGCGTCAGATTATGGAAGTGATACTTCTCTTGCAGTTTTTCATGCAGATCTCCCAGCAGGGTTTCATTGAGGTGAATAGTTGTGTGGCATTTGCGGCATACCAGGTGGTGATGAGCATATCCCTCGGCTGTTTCATAATGTGGTGATTCTCCTGGAAGATGGCTTTCACGGATCAACCCCAGGGATTTCAAAAGTTCGAGTGTACGATAGACCGTTGAGAGGCTGACATGGGGATTATATTGCTGTACCCGCTCCGTAATTTGCTCGACGCTTAAGTGTTCGTTGGCTTCCTGGATCACACTCAGGATCATATGCCGTTGGGGTGTTAAGCGATATCCGCATTTACGCAGCAGTTCATTACTGGATTCTAAAAAAGAATGCATGATCTAACCTCTTAACCAGTAAACCACGATGCATCAAGATGTATATATCCTAGCACTGTGCTACTGGACAGTCACCAAACCGCGACTTGTGGATGCCCCTGGCTTTAGCCATGGGGAGGAAACAAGTCTTCCTTAGCCGGGGCTTGGGCATTGGGGACAATCGTCAGCCTTGCTGTCATCCGTAGGGCTAGTTTGATAGCTGCATTATCTGATGGGCAGCCATAAGCCTCTCGAATGCGAGCGATAGCCTCTTTGTCTTGTGCCTCTAATCGAATCGTTGTTGTTTGAAATTTATGTCTATCCATATCAGTATGATAGCACATTGACATGTGGATAGCAATCTGATAGAATATTGCTTCTGGTCAGAAGGCACTCTGCTGAAGGAAACTTCTAGCGCAGCCGGACTTTTCCGTTAGGCGTAAGCACGAGCTTGCAGAGAGAGACAGTTGCGACCCGTTCCTGGAGATGTACTCCAGGTTCCTGATGAGTCGGCCAGGGTAAAACAGCGCATATGAGAAACGTTCCTATCTCGCAAGTACTCGGTTCCTCTGTGAGTTAGGACGGGTACCTTGTCAGAGTGCCCGGCGGGACGCGAGGTCCCCATGATGTGTCGGTCATTGAAGCCAAAGCGCGGGCAACCACGAGTTGAGGTGGAGGCTAGACACAAGCCCCTGCCTTTATGCATGGGGTATCTGACATCCAACCAAAAAGAAGTAGAAATGGGGTTCATATTTTTGCGTGGAGGTGTCCGAGGTTAAGCGGACGCGATAAATCGGGGCCCTACAAAACAGGTGATAAATCGCCGCACGAGCAATTTATTGCGCGAGTCGTAGGGGCCCAATTCCATGACTCTGATGGGAATTTTTGTGCGGACAACCGAATTGGCAAAAGCGAGCCCCCACCCCACTCCAGCGGACGCGATAAATCGGGTCCCTACGACGCACGCAATGAATTGCCACTTCTTCTGCAAGAAGAGCAAAAATGAATAAAATCATTATTGTGGTCATATCGCCTGTTTTTTCGTTGATTTTTTCTCCCGGACAAAAGAGCATGTCTTGTTCAACAGAAGAAAAGCGACACAGCATTTTTTTCAGGCGATTTATCGCGCGAGTTATAGGGACCCGATTTATCGCGTCCGTTGGGTGAGGTGGGGCAACACGCTCGCCATCCACAAACCTCCCGCTTTCTTGTCCTGACATGCTCACAAAATTTCCCATCAGTGTCATTCCATTGCGCCCGTGGGATGGAGCATGTGCAATGGCTACGCAAAAATATGAACCTCACCCCTCAATTGGTGCTCTCTTGACAAACATTCTCACTCGATGATAGGCTTGCTTGGCACGAAGGATGCATTTCACCATCATCAGAATCTTTCCTACTTGTGGACTGCTTCGTTGCTAGAAAATAGAGACACGTCACATGGTATACGATAATTTTGTAGTAACGTCAAAGGATAGGGCTTCCTTGCGGTCTGAATGCAGAAGGTGCTGCAGTAAGTGTAGATGGAACTGAGGCGAGGTTAGCAATTGTTCCGTATGGGCAGGCTATCACTCCTGCTTGTTACCGATATACATATCGAAACGGAAGGACATGCCATAGTTAGACTTCGCAGAGGCTGAGATAGCAAGGCTCGGTGAGGACCATATCACTATTCGTATTGCTGTGAAGCGATTAAGGAGTTTATGCAGCCTGCTACGGAAGCGCAGGTCGTAAAGCCAAGGCCATTGTATCAGGACGGGCGATATTAGGACACTCCTAATACACAACTCAAAGAGCAGATAGCTAGCATCCTGATTCACAAGTCTATTGATCTCTTTTACACAAATGTTTAAGAAGGTGGATTTGCCAAAGGTATCATGGGCGAGTCGTGCGTAATAAGTGACCACCTTGTCTTTCAGTGCGATAGATGGTTGGCTGACCATATCCTAAAGAATCACCCATATCATGCTGCATAAGACCTAATTCACCTAGCTTACTTTCCACTATAATTTTACCATCAACTTGCACTACTAGCGATGTATGCGAAATGCTTCTATCTCGCCAATAGGCTACTATATCATTAATTCGTGCATGCGTGGGAGAAATAGAATAATATCCATTATCCTGCAGAATCTTCCGAATCTGGCTCTCTGTATATTCACCACACTTCTCAGGAACAAGCCAAGCTGTTCTATCAATGAAATGACCGTGGCAGTTAAAAATCGGCGTTGGATCTCCGATGGTGCGATAACGAGAGGGTGGATAGCGCCTATTGTGCTCTTCTCTATTATATGGTTGATAGCGAGGAAAAACTAATGCACGGACCTCGTTACCCATGTCTGTGTAATAGACTTCTTCTGGCAGGGTGGGATATGTGAGCCGAGTACACTCCCAACCGTGAACGTTATCGTCTTCTCGTAATCTCACCACTTGACTTTCTGTGAGGGCTTCACCTCTATTGTATATGTTCTTATAGTACTCTAACTGTTGGGGTGCAGGATGATACCCGTGTCCTTCCAAAACCTGGAAGCTTTGGTTAGCGAATTGATTTCTGCAATCACTAATACGTCTAGAAGTAAAGCGAGCAATATCTTCATCAGATTCTCCTCTATTGAAGACATGTACTATACCTTCTGGATCTCTAAGGGTTATAATGCGGCCATAATACTCTTGGGCATCTTCGTCATAACCATAAAATATCCCTCCTTTGAGACCCATAGTTTTTACTGGTAATACTACAAAATATTCTCTTTTGAATTTATCTAATGTTTTGTTAAAATTTCTTACAGCCCTATTATAGTCAAGAAGGTCATGAGGATCGATCCTCTTGAGCCTTTGACTTATCAATTGAAGACACGATTCATTAACTTCAATACCTCTCTCTTGAAGCTTATTTTGCCAATCAGGCATACTTAGGACCTTAAGCAGTGCTGGGTTTGCGGTGATGTTGTCTGGGTGAGGACCTACGCCTTCTTGACGCCAATATTTTGCATATATCTCTCTAATACTTCCGAGAAGTCGCTCTTCTCTGTCTATACGAGCGCTTACAGCCGCCATAGCAGAGAGATCACTAAGGCTTTTTGTGCCTCGCAGCCGAGACCGAATTACATTTTGACTATCTCCACTATCTTTTTGTTTTGTTGTATCAAATCCACTTGGCATATTTTCTCCTTTTCATAAAACTTTTAAACATATCTCATAATTTACCCACAATGACTATTACTCTCAACTGTATCCAAGATGATGCGCCATGTCTAGTGGGAAAGAGGGACAATTGCGCCAAAAGAGTTATAGGACTTTCCTCCGAAAATAGATCTCCCGTCTGGCAGGAGGAAAAAAGGCCAACAGAGCCCTCCTCACAAGGAATCTCAGTGGGAAAGAGGCTAGATATGAAGACGGGACAAACAGCTAAGCGCTTTGGACCTCCTTTTGTGGTAAGGGCTGGAGAGAGACGGTGTAGCCCAAGTTCTCCAGTCGCTGCACACTGCCTTTGACCAGCCGTTCTTTCTCCAATGTCTCAAAGTAAGTGGCGCCGAGATCGTGGTAGGGCTAATGGCTGTATGATTTGACTGAGGAAGAGATACGCATGGTTGAAGGGCAGGCCTGAAGTTTACGGCTCTGCAGTGTAAATTTTGACATTTCATGGGAGGAAATTCGCTCATAGCGTGGGAGATTGGGTCTCTTTCATGTAGCGATATAACGTCGTGCAGGAAATCCCAAGAGCAGCGCAAATTTCTGGGATGGAGTGACTCTGATGAGCCAACATGCACCCAGCCAGCGCCACTTTCCCATTGGTCTTGAGTTTTCTGGATCGCCCACCCAATGTGCCAATTTCCTCCCATGAAACGAGCAAATTTACAATCTACGGGCAAATGACCATAGAGAAAGCGGCCAGAACCAGCCGCCAGCTATGACCCCCCCCACTGTGTTTACTTGAAAAATTTTGAGGTGTGATGAAGGGGTTGCAGTTTGTTTTATGCCATTGTTGAGGTCATCCCTTTGGAATTGTAATGTTGCCCGTGATGTGATACTATATGTAAATGAGATTGGTTGTTGATACGGATGTGATCGTTTCTGCTATGCGAAGCCCAGCAGGAGCGTCGGCGGCATTGCTTGTTCTGCTTTTGGAAGAAAAAGCTATTATGCTTTTAAGTGTGGCCCTAGCGCTTGAATATGAAACGACCTGTATGAGGGCGGAACATCGGCTGTCGGCAGGGGCAAGTGATATGGACGTACAAAACCTGCTTAATTCTATCATTGATGTGATTGTGCCAGTCGAGGTTCATTATCAGTGGCGGCCGCAATTGTCGGATGCTGGTGATGAAATGGTCTTGGAAGCAGCGGCTAATGGTCAGGCGGATGCAATTGTGACGTTTAATCGTAAGGATTATGGGGAAACCCCAGCCCAATTTGGGATCGAAGTGCTGACACCAGCGGAAGCGCTAAGGAGGATACAAAAATGACGACGAAGGTAACGACTTTTTCCCTACGACTGCCGCTTTCCCTGAAAGCAGCAGTCGAAAGGCTGGCAGCGGCTGATGGAACCAGTATGAACCAGTTTTTAGTGATGGCAGCGGCTGAAAAACTCACTGCGATGCAAACTGCCGAGGACTTCTTCGCTGAGCGCAAAGGAATGGGTGATAAGGCATCTGCAATCCGCTTTTTGACACGGACGGGTGGTGAACCACCGCGCCCAGGTGATGAGTTACCGAACTGATATAGCGTGATTGACGTTAGTTTGCCATATGGGGCAATGCCCTCAGAAGCCTCTAGTGTAAATTTTGACATTTCATGGGAGGAATTGCGCTCATAGCGTGGAAGATTGGGTCTCTTTCACGTAGAGATACAACGTCGCGCAGAAAATCCCAAGAGCAGCGCAAATTTCTGGGATGGAGTGACTCTGATGAGCCAACATGCACCCAGCCAGCGCCACTTTCCCATTGGTCTTGAGTTTTCTGGATCGCCCACCCAATGTGCCAATTTCCTCCCATGAAACGAAACGAGCAAATTTACACTGGATGGATAGATGTAATCCCACAAATCAGCTCTCTATTCTGGTGAGTAGAGAGCTGATCTCTTTGATTTATGGTACACTTACGTATAAGTATGCTAAGGCATATTCATCAAAACTTTGGAGATTTTATACATGGGCGTAACCATACTCATACAATAGGGACCTATTGAAATAGCGGTTATATAATAACCCTGGTAAGCAGCACGCTGTACAGTGTATCATTTACAGCCTGTAACGTCAATTAAGGTATTATGAAAGGATATGATCATGGTAGCTAGAAGACATGATGCTATGACAGTAGAGGACTTCCTAGCCCTAGACCGTGAAAACCTAGACCAGAAATATCAATTTATAAATGGGAAAATGGTTGCAATGGCAGGAGGTACTATTAATCACGGCACGCTTTTAAGTAACACACACGCACTCATACAGGTACATCTGAGAAAAAACCCGTGTCGTGTTTTCTCTGAAGGTACTCTAAAAATAGAGGATGATTGTCACCTTCCAGATATCATGGTCACATGCAACGAGCAAGATTTAACTGAAAATAAAACATATATCGAACACCCAAAGTTAGTGATAGAAATATTGTCCCCCACTACTGAAAAGTACGATAGAATGGACAAACTTTGGATCTATACTCAATGTCCCTCTATTCAAGAATATATCCTTGTGAATTGGGATATTATGATTGTTCAGAAGATGACTAGGAAAAGTACAGAAGGTCTAGACGTCTATGTATGGATGGATAGTTTTCACCACCAGGGTGAGACCGTAGAACTAAACACTATTGGCTTATCCATGGTGGTAGAGGACATCTATGAAAAAGTTGAGTTACCTCCCCTTGATCCTTTTAGAGGATTTAAGAGACGGAAATGATCCTATTGGTCTTGAGTTTTCTGGATCGCCCACCCAATGTGCAAATTTTCTCCCATGAAACGAGCAAATTTACACGCTTCGACAACTTTGAGCTGAAGTTGGGCATTGCACAGCGAGCATATGAGAGAAAGCAGGCAGCAGGGTAGCGGGAGAGCGGCACCCCTGTTTCTCAGATTGCCTGTTGGTTCAGTCCCATTTGCAGCCGCTCTCATGAAGTACAACGATGCATCTATAATTGTGGATACATTAATATCTTGTTAAGTATTATATAAGAGTAGTGTGTGTAATTCATGTAGCCATAGAATGCACGACGAGAGCGAATTAATGGTTCATCCTATTCATCTTCGCCTGTTCTTTTTCGTGCGATATACTCTGCTCCAAGTACATCTTTGATATATTTCTCTTGTTCTCCAAGCATATAAAATAGCATAACAAATTTCCTTGCATATTGATGCGTGTAACAAGCATGTCTTGGCCTAATCCACGAATGTAGTCACCTTCTCTGAAGTGCTCAAGCTTACGCCACTCATGAGTGGCATCAATGCTTTTCCTCATGTTTGTCTTTCCTTGGTCTCTCATACTCAACACCTGGCAATTTGACTTATACCTCAGCTACCGGTTGAGTGCAAGTGCTCCCCATCGTGTTGCCCGGTGTCGTCGGAGCCACGGAAGCACAAGCGATCTATCACGTTCATGGCAACACTGAAGGCCTCTGTTAAGAAGAGTTGTCAGAGCAAAGCAAAAGGTTATGGATACTACCAATCTGCCCTATTGGCATCTCGGCTCGTCGGTGGTCCAGCAGGAATGTGTAACCAGATAGGCAGAGGTGGTTCGAGTGCTGGGAGAAACGAAACAGGCCATTGCAGAAGTGATAGTTGTCCTTGATGCATACACACAAAACAATAGGTAGCGCTGCAATGGTCATCGTAGTGTAGCACAGCGGGACTTGTCCCCGGTTGGCAGCTCGTTCCCCGATCCAGTAACGGGCAAAGGGTCCCTCTACTTAATTCCTTTTGCTTCTTCTTCAAATAATTCTAGAACTTCTCTTCCGGGCATGGCTACTTCCTCAGAAGTATCACCATAAATATCGATATCTTCGATACGCCAAGTTGTCCTCTTTGTCCGGCAAGTTGTCCCCTAGATGTCCTGGAAAAAAGCACTCATTTTGAGTATCCTTTATGGTCCCGACTCTCACTGCAACAGAGGGACAAACCACCGCAGTATATACATGACTTTGTTGGTCAATGACACAAGGCGTACTTCCAATCTATACGCTCCCGAACGGCATTGGCTGCTTGTCGATCGGTGAGACCTTCGCCATACTGCAGCACCGTGACCAGGGCCAGTCGCCATGGTTCATAGGCAGGCTGACCCTCCACGGGATACAGAGAGATAAAGTGCTCATCTTGATACAATTCCCCCAACTCATCACGTAAGCGCATGGCCAGTGTTCCTTTTGGACAGGCTGCATGCGCTACACGAGCCGTTTCTTCTGGGATATTTCCCAGTTCTCGGGCGTACATTGACATTGGCTTTCTCCTTGAGCTGCTTTTTTCCCTCTATTGTACCACTCTTCTATTTCTTTCATTGGCCAACAAAGTCCTGAAAGTGGGGTGGGGCCGGGGCCGCGCCTTCTGGCGGGGTTTTGGGCCGTGCATTCTGGCTGAAGCAAACGAGCAATTGCAGTATGAAAATAGAAATGCGCTTAAAACAGGGTTGACAACAAGAAACGGCTCGGCTATAATTGGAACATCTGTCCAGATAAAGTATAAAATTTTGTTATGGCATACGGACCGGACTCACAGATGTGGGCATGGTGGTAAAATAGACACGTGGGGGGGTAGACCAAGTGGAAAAAACTTGGGATAATCTTATGAGTGCACTGGTTGGTAGCAATCCGCAAGCCTTCTTGGATCTCGTTCTTCCAGGATGTCGCTTCATCAAACATCATCGTAACAAGCTCGCCAGTTCCGAGCGGCAGCCTGATGCCATTATCGAGGCGTGGCATCCGATAAGCGTGAGGTTCCTTTTCAACCTGGAGTTTCAGACATATAAGCAAGCTCACATCCCTGAGAAGTTATTGCTGTATAATGTCCTTTTATGGTGGTAGTATAAGTTGCCTGTGAAATCCGAGGTGGCCTATCTGACTGGCAACGAGCAGATAGATCGGCCTCCACTCTGTTGGCCTCCACTTGGTGAGTGCAACAAAGACATGTTGCGGTTTGATTATGGCAATACTGAGATGTGGAAGAAATCTCCAGAGGACCTCCTTGGCTTAAAGCATATGGAGTTGCTGCCATTGCTGCCATTGACACAAGGAGGAATGGAGCATGAAATCGTGGAGGACATGTTTGCCCGTCTAGCAGGTGAGCAATATCGCCAGCTAGCCACAATGGGATTTTTGTTTGCAACGCTCGCTTTTCATAATTCAAAGCGTGATAGTGACCAGAAATGGTTAGAAAGCAGATTTAAGCATATGCATGACATTTTACGAGAATCTCCCGCGTATCAATGGATTTTGGATGAAGGCATAGAAGAGGGTATACAGAAGGGCATACAGCGGGGAGCACAGGCAATGCAGCAAGCCGCTATCCATATGGTTATAGCACACTTTGCTGATTTAGAGGAGTTAGCGAGAGCTAAAATCATTGCTCTTGGCGATTTGGAACGTTTGCAACACCTGATCATCGACTTGAGTATCTCACATAGTCAAGAAGAGATGGAACGGGTATTGCACTCGCTTTGATTTCAAAGCTATCCCTGATTTGAGTGTTACATGGACGAGGTTAGCAAGCAACTTACTCTCACTCCCTATATGGATGAAGGTGTTTCGCCCGATGGTTTGCCCATAATCAAGAATATTCCCTTTGTGATCGATAATCAGCAGTATACGATGCGCGATGTGCTCAATAGTCTGCTGGTTCGGCACCAAGGGACATGCACTTGATATCGCTACGGCCTACTTTAATGTTGGAGGCTGGCAGTTATTGCGGGAAGGCATGGATGGGCTCAGTTCGTTTCGTTTGCTATTGGGCGATGAACCTGAAGTGGAGGCCGACCTGGGCCTACGCGAGGCGGGCGCGAAACCTGTCAAGGGGCTGATCCGTGAGCTGGATGAAGCTAGCTTTAATGAGAAGACTCTCCAGATGATCGAAGGGCTGATTACCTTTCTACGACAAGAACATGTGCTGGTCCGACTCTATACAAAGACATTTCTGCACGCCAAATGCTATCTGTTCTATGGAGACAGCGATTTTGTGCGCTTAGCGCCCGATACAGCAATTGTGGGTTCTTCAAATTTTACACGGGCAGGGCTGTTCACCAGCCGCGAATTGAACCTGGTCCATCGTGCCACGCTTGCAGCATCAATCGTCAGCAGGATAGCAGTGTGGCGCTCTTCAATCTGCTGGAAGAGGTCGTCATCCGGCGAACACGTCCCTTTATCAAAAAAGCCTATCTCAACGCAACCATTAATTGGCTCAGAGTCCTGCTTTGCAAGGATTGCTCGCTCTGTTATACTATCGAGAAACAGCTATTCTCAGGGAATAAATCGGCGGTAGAGTCTCACTGCCTTAGGAGGAGAGACAAGCATGAATCCGTTCCTATCCTTAGAAAACCAACTGCTGACAACCAAATTCTATGTGCCCGTTTCATTGGGACCTCTGCTCTCGCGTCCTCGCCTGACGAGCTTGCTCAACGAAAGCCTGAAGTATCCCCTGACGCTCGTCTCTGCAGCCGCTGGCTTTGGTAAGACGACTCTGCTCTCTACGTGGAGCCAATCGTTGCCTGCAAACCATCCTCGCGTCGCTTGGGTCTCTCTTGACGAGGAGGACAACGAACCTCGCTTGTTCTGGACATACATTTTGACAGCTTTCAACAAGCAATTGCCAGGGCGCTTTAGCTCACTCTTAGCGCTGTTGCAATCCCCACAATCCCCACCTCTGAGCACGCTCTTGGCCGAGCTGATCAATCTGCTCGTAGAACAAACCGATCACTTCCTGCTGATCCTGGACGACTATCAGGTCATCACCGAGCCACAAGTGCACAGTACGCTCTCGTATCTCGTCGAGCATCTGCCTGCTCAGTTGCGCATCATCCTTTCGACGCGTGCTGACCCTCCCTTGCCGCTTGTGCAGCTGCGAGCGCGTGGGCACATGCTAGAAGTGCGCACCGATCAGTTGCGCTGTACCGCAGCAGAAACCGGAGCTTTCTTCCAGGTGGTGATGGGGATCCAGTTCCCTGAGGAGACCACCCAGGAGGTGACAGTTCGCACAGAAGGCTGGTTGGTGGGTCTGCAATTGCTCACTCTTTCTCTGCCAGAGCAGGCTAATCCTCTCAGCCTGCTGAAGGAAGTCAGTGGGGACCAGCGCTACATCTTGGACTATTTGACTCAGGTGATCTTACAACAACAATCCCAGGAAATGCGGATGTTTCTGCTTTCCACATCTATCCTCGGACAGCTCAGTGCCTCACTCTGTGATGCTGTGATGGAACAGACTGGTAGTCAGCGGGCGCTAGAACAGCTCGAGCGAGCCAATTTATTTGTGGTATCTCTCGATAGTAAACGACAATGGTATCGTTATCATGCGCTGTTTGCTGAGGTCTTGAGCTATTGGCTGGAGCAGACACAGCCAGATTTCATGCTTACCTTGCACCATCGTGCTAGTCTCTGGTATGCTGAACATGGCCAGACCACCCAGGCCATCCTGCATGCTTTGCATGCCAAAGAGTGGGATTTGGTTGCAGATCTCATCGAAGGGATGAGTTCACAATTACTGAGGCTTGCTTGGGGAGTGAGCCTACATAAGTTGACCATTCTCCACCAGTGGCTCAAGCAGTTGCCGACAGAGATAGTAGGCTCTCGGCCTCTTCTCTGTCTTGCTTGTACTGTGATGCTGTGGACAGTAGCCTCATCTTCTATGCAGCAAGCTTGGCTTAGCACAGCAGAGGCGACGCTGACTGCTTCGCTGACAGCACAGATGCATGATGAGGCTTCATCAAAAACAATCCGAGATTTGCTTGGATCGGTAATTGGTTTTCGTGCGGTCCTACAGAGCTATCAGCAGCATGCAGAAGCTGCCCTCCCCCTTTGTCAGCAGGCCCTCTCCTTGCTCTCAGAGCACAATTTTCTGGCTCGTTGTCAGGTGGCTGTTGCTCAGGTTTGGGCCTATTCTAATTCTGTTGCCAATGATGCATCGGCCGCTATGGAAAGTAGCCTGCAAGCAATTGCCCTTGCTGAAGCTGCAGGACAGCCGACTCTCATCATCGGTATGATGGGGGTAGCAGTTGTGCAGATGCTAGGAATGGGGAGATTGAGTGAGATACAGCGGCTGGCTCAACAGGCTATGCAGTTGGGGGAGCAGCCGGGAGGATGCAAGTTGCCTGACGTGAGCTTACTTGCTTTCTATCAAGCGGAGGTGTGGCGTGAGCGCAACCAACTGGATGCTGCGTGCTCTCTGATGGAAGAGGCTATTTCACTAGGCGAACAGCTTGAATCATTCGCATCGTTTGGAAGTATCTTCTATGGATACGCCCTGTCGCTGCGTGTTCGCCTGTCGCGCGGAGAACTGGATGCGGCATGTGCTGTCCTTCGGAAGATTGAAGACATAGGCAGAAGCATGGAGCCCTCTTTGTATCTCCTAGTATGTTCCTGTTTTGTTGTAACCGACCAAGTTCGACTTTGGCTGGCCTGTGGAGAACTAGACCGTGCGACACATTGGGCCGAGCAGTTGGAGATAAAAGAGTCCCATGGCACCCCCTTTACGCGCGAGCGCGAAGAGGCGACCCGAGTGCGTATTCTCTTAGCCACGGGCCAGCCGACTCTGGCATTACAGCGACTGGAACCTGTGCTTCACAGAGCAACTACGGGGCAGCGCTGGGGACATGTCATTGAGATCCGGCTTTTGCAAGCCCTGGCCTATCAGATGCTCCAAGAAGAGATGCAAGCCCTGCAAGCTCTTTCGGAGGCAGTGCGCTTGGCTGAGCCAGAAGGCTACATCCGCAGCTTCGTCGATGAAGGAGTTCCAATGGAAACGCTCTTCTATCAGCTGCGCAAGCGGGAGCGCAAGGATGGACCAACTCCCTATTTGGATACCGTGATAGCGGCTTTTCAGCAAGAGAGAAGGGCAGGCATACAAGCAGGAGAGCCTACCATGGCTCAGTTGCTGCCAGAACCCTTGAGTGAACGAGAACTGGAGGTCCTGCAATTGCTCGTACAGGGTATGTCCAATCTGGAGATAGCACAACAACTGGTCATTGCGGTTGACACGGTCAAACGTCATATGAGCCACATCTTCTCCAAATTAGGCGTCCATAACCGGATGCAAGCGGAAAGACAAGCACGAGAACTTGGTCTGCTGGGTGAGGAGGACTAAGCCCTTTTTCGCAGGCTTCATCTCCTGTAGCGTCATTCGATGGCGGTAGAGTCTCACTGCCTTAGGAGGAAAGACGAGCATGAATCCCTTCCTATCCTTAGAAAACCAACTGCTGACGACCAAATTCTATGTGCCCGTTTCATTGGGACCTCTGCTCTCGCGGCCTCGCCTGACGAGCTTGCTCAACGAAAGCCGGAAGTATTCCCTCACGCTCGTCTCTGCGGCCGCTGGCTTTGGTAAGACGACGCTGCTCTCTACATGGAGCCAATCGTTGCCTGCAAACAGCCCTCGAGTCGCCTGGGTGTCTCTCGATGAGGAGGACAACGAACCGCGCTTGTTCTGGACATACATTCTGGCAGCTTTCAACAAGCAATTGCCAGAGCGCTTTAGCTCACTCTTAGCGCTGTTGCAATCCCCACAATCCCCACCTCTGAGCACTCTCTTGGCCGAGCTGATCAATCTGCTCGTAGAACAAACCGATCACTTCCTGCTGATCCTGGACGACTATCAGGTCATCACCGAGCCACAAGTGCACAGTACGCTCTCCTATCTCGTCGAGCATCTGCCTGCTCAGTTGCGCATCATCCTTTCGACGCGTGCTGACCCTCCCTTGCCGCTTGTGCAGCTGCGAGCGCGTAGGCAGGTGCTAGAAGTGCGCACCGATCAGTTGCGCTGTACCGCAGAAGAAACTGGAGCCTTCTTCAAGGTGGTGATGGGGATGCAGCTCCCTGAGGAGACCACCCAGGAGGTGACCGTTCGCACAGAAGGCTGGCTCGTCGGCTTGCAATTGCTCACTCTTTCTCTGCCAGAGCAGGCTAATCCTCTCAGCCTCCTAAAGGAGGTGAGTGGGGATCAGCGCTACATTCTGGACTATTTGACCCAGGAGGTGCTCGGGCGACAGCCGCAGGAGGTACGGACCTTTTTGCTCTGCACCAGCATTCTCGGGCGGCTCACGACCTCACTCTGTGACGCTGTCATGGAACACCATGACAGCCAGCAGATGCTTCAATGGCTCGAGGGGGCCAATTTATTTGTGGTGTCGCTGGATAGCAAGCGGCAGTGGTATCGCTATCATGCCCTCTTTACTGAAGCGTTGCAGCAGCAATTGGAGCAGACCCATGCTGACCTCATGCCCATCTTGCACCATCGTGCCAGCCTCTGGTATGCTCAGCACAACCAGACGGCTGAGGCGATCGTGCATGCCTTGTATGCCAAAGAGTGGTCAAGGGCTGCCGATCTGATCGAGCAGATGCTGCTCCCATTACTCTCGCTTACCTGGGGAGCAAGCAAACATGTGCTGATCACCATCAAAAAGTGGCTTGAGCTGTTACCTGTCGATATGATGCATTCCCGTCCCTCCCTCTGTTATGTGAGTGCCTTGCTCTTGTATCAGATCACCTCCCATCCCATGCTAGAAGGCTGGCTCGACACGGCTGAATCCATGCTAACCACAGTGCTCAGCATGCAGATGGATGAAGATGGCCCATCCAGCATGTCCATCCAAGAGAATTTGCTTGGAGGTGTGCTCAGCTTTCGTGCGCTGATGAGAATGATGACTGAGGCAGATGGACAAGCGGCACTCAGGCTCTGCCAGCGAGCTTTCACCCTGTTCTCACCAGACAATCTCGCGGCTCGTACACATTCTCTCTTGCTGCATGGTATAAGCTATTCGTCCACATCTGTGAACGATGGAGTGATGGCTGTTGAGACTGATCTCCAAGCTATTTCCCTGGCCCAAGTCTCAGGACAGAACAGTCTCATCATCCTTGCCATGGCTTCAACTGCCTTACACATGAGAAGAATGGGTCAGTTACACCAACCATATCGGCTAATCCAGCAAGCCATTGAGCTCAACCAACAATCAGGAGATCTCATCTCACCCGAAGCAGGCTTGGCGGCAGCCCGTCAAGCACCGATCCTATGTGAGTGGAACAAGCTGGACGAGGCACTTGCCCTGGCACAAGAAGCCATCTCGCTCTCCCAACAGGGAGAATCGCTCGTGTCGCTTATCTATATAGCTCACGGGTATGCAGCCCTGCTCCACATTGCTTTATCTCGTGGAGATCTCAAAGTGGCACAGAGAGCTTTACAGGCCTCTGAGGACCTTGGTACGCAGCTAAACCAAGGTCTCTATCTCGAAGCGTGTTCCGACCTTTTCACGATCGATCAAATCAGACTCTGGCTGGCTTGTGGAGCATTGGATCAGGCCACGCGCTGGGTTGAGGAACGAGACATAACAGAGAGGCATAGCAATCCCTATATATACGAGCGGGAAGAGGTGGCATATGTTCGTGTTCTTTTTGCCAAGCAGCAGCCAGATCTGGCTCTCGAGCGGCTAGAGCCCGTGCTCCAAAGAGCAACCACAGGTCAGCGCTGGGGACATGTCATTGAGATCCGGCTTTTGCAAGCTCTGGCTCACCAGATGCTCCAAGAAGAGGTGCAAGCACTGCAAGCCCTTTGGGAGGCAGTGCGCCTGGCTGAGCCAGAGGGCTACATCCGCAGCTTTGTCGACGAAGGGGCTGCAATGGAAGCACTCTTGTATCAGCTACGCAAGCGGGAGCGCAAGGATGGGCCAACTCCCTATTTGGATACCGTGATAGCAGCTTTTCAGCAAGAGAGAAGGGCAGGGATACAAGCAGGAGAGCCTAGCAAGGCTCAGTGGCTGCCAGAACCCTTGAGTGAACGAGAACTGGAGGTCCTGCAATTGCTCGTACAGGGTATGTCCAACCTGGAGATAGCACAACAACTGGTCATTGCGGTTGACACGGTCAAACGCCATATCAGCCACATCTTCTCCAAATTAGGTGTGCATAACCGGACACAAGCGGCAAGACAAGCACGAGAACTTGGCCTGTATGATGAGTGGACAAATCAGCGAACTGATTAACACAGTAATGAGTGTTGGTGAATATACTGAGGGACGGGAGAGCAAGAAGGTAAAACAAGCATTACTCAAGCGAGATGATCTAAAATTGGTGTGCTTTGAGTATGTGTGGTAGCTAGCGTTGACTTTTAGTGAAGAGGTACGCACATGACACTTTCGAGTTCCTGGCGCTCGGAGCTTGATCCAGAGCGAGTGATGCGGGTCAATGTTATGCACTGGCAGGAGGGTGACTGCTATGAGCGTGAAGACCATCTGGCAGTCGAAGAGCCCTTTGAGGTGCATATCGAGCACCACAGTCTCGCGACGATTATGCGGACGCCCGGTCACGATTTCGAACTGGCGTTGGGTTTTCTCTTTTCCGAGGGAGTTATTCAGGATGCTAGTGATGTCCTTTTGCTTGAGCATGAATTGGACCCTGACGGTTTGCCGCTGCCGAATGTAGTGAATGTGATATTACGACGACGTGGACCCGAGGGAGTGGCACGTACGTTTCCCGTCTCTTTTGAGCGCCATTTTGTGGTCTCTGCTAGTTGTGGGCTTTGTGGGAAGAATAGTATTGCCGATCTACTGCAGTCTACGCTTCCGCTAGAGCCTGATACCTTACGAATTTCTTCCTCAATACTCTATTCACTGCCGCAGCAGTTGGGTTCGCAGCAAGCAGTCTTCAAGCATACAGGAGGACTTCATGCCGCTGGCCTGTTTACAGCTGATGGCGAAATGCTCTTGCTACGCGAAGATGTTGGCCGTCACAATGCGGTTGACAAAGTGATTGGTCATGGTTTATTGCATGGAGGTTATCCATATAAAGAGCGTATTCTGATGGTCAGTGGACGTAGCTCGTTTGAAATCATCCAGAAAGCTTTGCTAGCTCGTGTTACCTGTGTTGCAGCTATTTCTGCCCCTTCTAGCCTTGCCGTCGAATTAGCTGATAAATGTGGCATAACACTTGTCGGCTTTCTCCGTGATCGCTCAATGAATGTGTATACTCATTCCGAGCGTGTCATCTAATGCTTGTTCGGGGCAATCACACGAGAACATTTGGGATAAAAATGAGAGAGGAGCGTTGAGAGTTCTCAAGACATGTGCTTCTTATCTCACCCCTTCACTTGTCTTTTGAAGTACTTTTTCGTTATAATCGTCTAAGGAGTCGATTTCATTCCAGACATGCAAGGTGTATCAAGGTGTATCAAGGAACAAGAGAGGTCGCTATGATTATCGAAGAAGTGTCTGCCCACAGTGTCATGGAGCACTGTGATGTCCTGAGTAGTTACAGTGAAGAGCCTAATTGCCTTACTCGGCCGTTTGCGTCAAAGGCGATGCGTCAGGCAAATGAGACTGTGGCAGCATGGATGCAAGTGGCTGGCATGACCATCCAGCATGATGCGATCGGTAACCTCATCGGTCGCTACGAGGCACATTCCGCTGGTGCCAAAACCCTGCTCCTTGGTTCGCATCTCGATACGGTGCGCGATGCGGGGAAATACGATGGTCCACTCGGGGTAATGATTGCGCTTGCCTGTGTCGAGCGCTTGCATCAACGAATGGTACGCCTCCCATTCGCCATCGAGGTCATAGGTTTTGCCGATGAGGAAGGACTGCGCTATCACAGTGCCTACCTCGGCAGCAAGGCGGTGACTGGCACATTCGACCTACAAGAGCTTCATTTGATCGACGCTGATGGAATTCCAATGGCTGAAGCGATTCGTGCCTTTGGTGGTAATCCTGATCCCCAGGCTCTGCAAACTCCTCGCTGGCAGCGCAGCGACCTGTTGGGCTACTGCGAAGTTCACATTGAGCAAGGGTCGGTGCTTGAAGCACATGATCTTCCGGTCGGCGTGGTTTCGGCTATTGGGGGGCAGAGTCGTATCAATGTGCATTTTACAGGCCAAGCTGGTCATGCTGGAACAGTCCCCATGTCCCTGCGCCACGATGCCCTCTGTGCCGCAGCAGAGTTTGTACTGGCTGTTGAGGCATTGGCACGCAGCCTGTCGGGATTGGTAGCGACGGTGGGACAGGTCAGTGTGCAGCCAGGAGCAAGCAATGTGATTCCAGGGCAGGTGACACTGAGTTTGGATGTACGGCACCACGATGACACCGTGCGCGAGCAGGCCTGTCGCCAGTTAGCAGAACGGGCTCATGACATTAGTCTGGCACGCGGCATTTTATTCACTTGGCAGTTGCTACAGGAGCGTGGTTCTGTGCCATGCATCCCGCATCTTACTCAGCTACTGACGCAGGCTATAGAAGAGATGGACTATCCCCTGCATTCCCTTCCGAGCGGAGCAGGCCATGACGCAGGAGTACTCTCCGAACTGACTGACATTGCTATGCTTTTCGTACGCTGCCGAGGTGGTATCAGCCACCATCCAGCTGAGTCGGTCACTGTGAGCGATGTGGCAGTTGCTATCCAGGTGCTGGAGCGCTTTCTGCAACTGCTATCTGAGACGTGCACAGCTTTATAGAAGAGTGGTTCCAGTTGGAAATGTGCAAAGATAGAGTATATTTTGAAAGGCAGGATAGCTTATCATGACGATGCTTCGCATTACTGTTGGTCCTTTAGCATTCACCGCACGTATGGAGGAAGCAGATGCTCCGCAAACCTGCGACGCATTTAGTCAACTCCTACCATTTCGCAACAAAATCATTCATGCACGCTGGAGCGGGAATGCTGCCTGGGTGCCGCTGGGCAAATTTCAGTTTGGTGTGGACTATGAGAACCATACCAGCTATCCCAGCCCTGGACAGGTTCTACTCTATCCTGGCGGATTCAGTGAGACGGAAATTCTTTTCCCCTACGGTGGCACGCGCTTTGCCAGTGAACTCGGACAGTTAGCAGGCAATCACTTCTTGACCATCGTTACTGGCACTGAGCAATTGCGGGAACTGGGACATATGGTCCTG
>Ga0207416_1001877_pt1 | contig 25144 bp, 41 predicted proteins | sample PaiPotPPM11metaG_FD_184107 | JGI IMG/M metagenome (GOLD analysis project Ga0207416, IMG submission 184107) | Iron sulfur acid spring bacterial and archeal communities from Banff, Canada, to study Microbial Dark Matter (Phase II) - Paint Pots PPM... ... | reverse complement strand
TTACCGTCGGCCTCGCCTCGTTCACGCAGTCGGCCGAGTCGGGAGCCCAGTGGAATCTGATCGCCGCCGGGACCGTCATCGTGATCCTGCCGCTCCTGATTGTGTTCATCCTGTTCCAGCGCCGGTTCGTCGAGAGCTTCATGTACTCAGGGCTCAAGGGCTAGTGCTATAATTCCTGCGAGGGCCCGTAGCTCAAGGGTAGAGCATCCGGCTCATAACCGGCGGACCCAGGTTCAAGTCCTGGCGGGCCCACCAGATTTCATTGGGGTTCAGTGACCAACCTTTCCAGCCGGTGCAGAAATCCGCGCGGACCATGAGCCCGGGCCACGTGGCGCTCGAATCCTTCCAGCGCCGCCGGAATCCCGATGTCGTGTCCCGCGGCCGTACTCATGATCCACTTGTGATCGGCCACGTACATGAACAGGTCTCCGGGCGACCGGCCGGGGAAGCGCTTCGCGACGCGCCCAAAGATCGGATCCTGCACTGTTGGCAGGTAGACACGCCCATGCCACTCACGCGCGGTTCCTTGGAATGATCCGTGCGCGCGCTGCCGCCTGTAGTCCTCGATCCATCGCTGGATCTTCGGGTACTGCCCCGCCTCGTGCAACACGATGGTGGTGATCCGGGTCTGCTGCTCGAAGAGCACGCGCTCCCGCGCGATGATATCTTCCGGCCGCCGCGCTCCCGCGAGAAACACGACCACCTCAGCGTCCACGTCCTGCTGCCCGGCCATTCGCGCGGCCGCGATCCGGTGATGCCCGTCAGCAATAAAGTACTCATGCCCGATGCGGTAGAGGAGCACGGGCGGGAGCGTCTTCCCGAGTTTGAGGGCCCGCCTGAGTGTGCGGACACGAGAGGGCGTGAGCCCCCGTCCCGGCGAGAGGCCCCTGGGGAAATAGCGCGCGCGGCCCACGCTCCCCACGATCTCGGCGAGAGGCACTTGGACAACTCCCAGTGGGCGAGTCGCCAGCGCCGCGTGCGCTCGTTGGACCTCGCCAAACTCTTTGAACCGTGTCGCCATGGGACCTACGATGGGGAGTCAGGAGCGTTGTCGGGCACACTCCCGTCGGTAAGCACCGCCACCAGCGGCCCGGCGAAGCACACGAGCAGGCCGAGCGCCGACAGCACCCCCCAGATCCACCCGGGTCCGAACAGGTCCGGCCACATCAACGATCCCCTCCTATCCCGCGGCTGCGCCCATGATCCGCGTCATTCCGGATTCCCATTTCTGGCCTGAATACTCGCGAGGTACGCCTGCTCAACAAGATGAAGAAAAATGCGCCCTCAACCCCCGAGGGGCGGAAGGCGCCAGAGCCTAAGCCCGGATATAACGTGCGATCGCGGGCGTAGCTCGCGATCCCGGAACGACAAACGCCGACCGAACTTATCCGGTCGGCGTCAGAGCCAACGATTACGCGTTTGGGGCGTCAGGGCCAGCGATTACGCGTTGTGAGTATTACATAACATACCCTCGCTGTAATGTCAAATCCGAGCGACGCACGTGTGTCACCCGCAGCCAACTTAAGTCCCGCCGCCATCGGAGGCTGCCAGGAGGAGTTCCCGGGCGGCGCGGAAAACTGTCTGCCCCGCACGCCGCGAGACGACAGACTCGTAGCCGATAGCCGCGGTCAACGCACGGTCGAGAGAAGCGTGACGAACCTCATGCTGAGGAGGGGGTCAGGGATGTTGACGAGACGGACGTTGCTGCTTGGAACGGCCGCCCTTGCGGCCGGCGCAACCGCCGCCTGGACCTCGCGGGGAGCCCGCGCGGCCGGCGCCACCCGAACGTTCACCTTCGGGTACGACCAGCCGCACGACACCGCGTACGGGTTCATGGCCGACCGGTTCAATGAGAAGCTCGCGGAGTTGAGCCACGGCGCCTTTGCGATCAAACAGTTCCCGAGCGCCGCGCTGGGGCAGGAGCCCGAGATGGCGCAGAAAGTGCGCACCGGCGACATCGACTTTGCGATCAACGCGACCGCGAATACCGCGACCGTGGTGCCGGCGGCCGGCGTGTTCTCGCTGCACTTTATCTTCCGCGACGAGAAGCACCTCCTGCAGGTCGTCACAGACCGCACCGTCAACGCGTATTTCAAGAAGATGATTCTGGACAACACCACGGGCGCGCGGTCGCTCGGCCTGATGACGTTGGGCTTCCGGAACATGTACTCGAAGTTTCCCATCTCGGGCGTGCGCGACGTGGCGGGCAAGAAGGTGCGCGTCCAGGCGACGAAGACCGAGGATGCGTTCTTCAGCGCGTACCACGCGATCCCCGTGCACATGCCGTTCGGACAGGTCTACACCTCCCTGCAGACCGGACTCGTCCAGATCGCGGAGAACGGAAACGATATCTACCTGAAGAACAAGCACTTTGAGGCGGCGCCCGTGCTCTCGAATACCCAGCACGAGGCCAACAACAACCAGCTCTGGATGAGCCAGAAAACCTTTGACAGCCTCACCGAAGAGCAGCGGAAGTGGGTCGATGAGGCGGCGGGCTACGCGCTCCCCCGGGCGGCCCAGAAAGCCCTCGAGTACGATGCGGCCGCGGTGAAATCCCTGCAAGGTCTCGGGGTCAAGTTCCACGCGCAGGTCGACAAGCAGGGCTTCATCGAGCTCGCGGCGCCGCTGCAGGACCCTCAGGCCAAAGACCTCGGCCCGTATGCGGTCCAACTCCTGGCGTTCATCCGCAAGCTGAAGTAGCGTGGCCGCACCCGCAGCCGCGACGGGCGCGCCTGGGCGGCCGAAGCCGCGGATGACGGTCCACGCGGCCCGGCACCTGAAATGGCCCGCGCTCGACGTCCTCGAGCGCAGCCTGATGGTCCTGTGCGCGCTGCTGCTGCTCGCGTTCACCGTGTCCGAGCTGGCCGACGTCTTCTTTCGCACGCTCGGGCGCCCGTGGCTCGAGGCCGGGGAGTTCGAGATCGGGTTCTTCGTGTGGGGCGTGTTTCTGGGCATGGGGGTGGCGGTCCGGCGTGACCAGCACTTCCGCCTCACGGCCGCCGGCCAATCCCTGCGGGGGCGCGCGCGATGGCTGCTCGAGACCTTCAACCGGGCGATCATCCTCGCCGTCGCGGCCTGCTTGATCTGGTACGGCTACGTCAACTACCTGACCGGGTTTGGCGGCTTCCTGATGCCGTCGGTCACGCCGATCGCGGTCCTGTATGCGGCGATCCCGCTGGGCGGCGTGCTGGTCGCGCTGTTTACGGTCGAGGAGCTCATCAACGGGTGGCGCCACGGCTTCGAGCCTCCGGCGGAGGCGGCACCCGCGGCCCCGCCTGTGCCCGTCACGTGACGGCCGGCGGCGTGACGGCGGCCTGAGGTGGACACACACTCGATTGCCATCGTCGTGATGGTCGTGACGTTCCTCTACCTCGGCTACCAGGGCGTTCCCGTTGCGTTCGCGCTGACCGCGGGAGCGCTGCTCACCACCGCCCTGTTTACCAAGATCACGCTCGCGTCCATCGTGGGGCAGATGTTCAACGGCATCAACCGGCTCGAGTTCCTGGCGATCCCCTTCTTCCTGCTGACCGGCGACATCATGACCTCGGCCAACATCACGTTTCGGCTGATCCGGTTCGCCCAGACGCTGGTCGGCCACTTCCGCAGCGGGCTGGCGCACGTGGTCAGCCTCTCGAGCATGCTCTTCGCCGGGATCTCGGGCTCGATGACCGCCGACGTCGCGGCGATCAGCACGGTCGTGATGCCGTATATGGAGCAGGAGGGGTATGACCCGGCATTCTCGGCTGCCCTGGTCGCCGCCGCCTCGACCATCGCCGCGATGGTCCCTCCCAGCATTATGGCCATCGTGTATGGGGCGGTGGGGAACGTATCGATCGCGGGGTTGTTCCTCGGAGGCGCCACGCCCGGGATGATGGTCGGGGTCGGGTTGATGGCGTACAGTTACGTCTTCGGTCCCCCCGGCATCCGGAAACAGCGGGCCACCTTCGGACAAATGGCATGGGCGACCCGGGAGGCGCTGCTCCCGCTCATGATCCCGATCATCATCGTAGGGGGCGTCGCCTTCGGCGTGATTACTCCGGCCGAAGCGGGGATGATCGCGGTCACCTACATCCTGGTCGTGTTGGTCCCGCTCCTGAACCCGCGGCATATCCGCGCCCTGCCCCGTGATTTCATGGAAGCGGCGGTCCTCTACTCGCTGCCGATGGCGGCGGTCGCAGCCGCGTCGGCGGTTGGATGGTTGCTGGCCTACCTCGGCGGCCCGCAGATCGTGAACGGGTGGATCGAGGCACTGGCCGGCGGGAATCGCATCGTCATCATGTACCTGTTGGTGCTCATGTTGACGATCGCGGGAGATTTCCTCGACGGTGTGCCGGCGATCGCGATCTTCATGCCCATCATCATCTCACTGACCCAGCTCGGACATATCAACCCGGTGCACATGGGCGTCCTGATCATCGTGAGCCTGGCCTTCGGCCTGATCACCCCTCCCTACGGGCTGATCCTGCTGCTGGCCTCCACCCTGGCGGGCGTCCCGTTCGCGCGCGCGCTGCGCCAGTCGGTTCCGCTCTACGGCGTCTACTTCCTCGTGATCACCCTGATCATTCTCTTCCCGGAGGTCGTGCTCTGGCTGCCGCGTCTCCTCATTCCCCAGTCGGTGGGCTGCTTCCCGAACCAGAACGGACCGGGCTTCATCTGTCCGCCGAACTGAGAGAACGTGCGAGCGCTCACGGTGAGTTGTTGAACCGGGCCCGACCCTGGATGCTGGCCCCGAACCTGGGCGACATCGTGGCGGAGACGGCGACGCTCGATCCCGGCCGGACCGCCCTGATCGCGGGCGACCACCGGCTGTGTTACGGCGAGCTCGACGACCGGGCCGGGCGCTTCGCGGGCCTGCTCCGCGAAGCGGGCATCACGCCGGGCGAGACGGTCGCGCTTGCGCTCGGCAATGACTGGCGCTTTATCGAAACCCTGCTGGGCACGCTGCGCGCCGGAGCCGTCGCGCTCCTCCTGAATGTCAAGCTGGGAGCGGACACCCTCGCGTACATCGTGCGGCACAGCGAGACCCGGTTCATCGTCGCTGACGGAGGACCGGGTCCCAGGCTGACCACGCTGACCGAGGCGGCCCCAGGCCTGCGGGCGGCCCTGGTGACCGAACCAGACGCCGCCGGGGGCGGCTACGAGCAGGCGCTAGCGGCGGCGGCGCGGGCGCCATCCTCTCCCGTCGAACCGGATGACCTGGGCCTCTTGATGTACACGTCAGGGTCGACGGGCCGCCCCAAAGGCTGCATGCTCAGCCACAGCAACACCTGGTGGCAGGCTCGATCCACGGCGCGGACCATGCTGCTCGACCGCGCGGACCGGGGCCTCGTGATGGGGCCCCTGTACCACGCCAACGCCCTGTGGGGCACCTTGCTGCCCATGCTCTTCACGGGCGGGAGCGTGGTCATCCTGCGCGACTTCGAGCGCCGCCTCGTGCTCGAGGCCATCCACGAGCACCGGGCGACGTTCACGTCGGGCACGCCGTCCATGTACGCGCTGTTGCTCGGCGATCCCGAGCTCTCGCGGTTCGACCTCTCCTCGATCGCGCTGCTCAAGTGCGGCTCGGCGCCCGTTCCCGAGGAGCTGATGACGCGGATGAAGACGGCGTTCCACTGTGAGGTCGTCGAAACCTACGGGCTGACCGAGGCGGGCGCCAACGTGCTGACCCCCCGCTGGGGCGTCAAGAAGCTGGGGAGCACGGGATTACCGGTGCCCGATGTCGAGATCCGGGTCGTCGCGCTCGACGATCCGACCCGCGACTGCGCTCCGGGCGAGGTCGGAGAACTTTGGTCGCGTTCCCCCGCCAACGCCCTCGGCTACCTCAAGGAGCCTGAGCTGACGGCCCAACGGTTTACCGAGGACGGCTGGATGCGAACCGGGGATCTCATGCGACGTGACGATCAAGGCTACTGCTACTTCTGTGGGCGCATCGACGACATGATCAGCGTTGGCGGCGAGAACGTGTATCCCAAGGAGGTTGAGACCATCATCCTGACGCATCCGGCGGTGGCGAACGTGGGTGTCGTGCCGGTGCCGCACGCGGTCAAAGGCGAGGCGCCGGTTGCCTTCGTCGTCCTCAGGCCGGGCGCGGACGTGACGGAGGAAGCGCTCAAGGCGCACTTCCTCGCCCGGGGACCGGCCTACGCCCACCCCCGCCGGGTCTTCTTTCAGGATCAGCTGCCGATGTCGAGTACCAACAAGCTCGACAGGGAGGCCCTCAAGCGCCGGGCGAGAAACCTCCTGCCGAACGGGGTGGAGTCCAGCCGGTGACGCTGTAGTCCACCCGCACCAGATACAGCCCGTGCGCCGGCGCCGTGGGACCGGTGCGCTGGTTGTCCGAATCTCCAAGGAACTCCACCGGGGCGCCCGCATCGAGGCGTCCCTTTCCGACCCGGACCAGCGTGCCGACGAGGATGCGCACCATGTGCCGGAGGAACCGGTCGGCCGTGATCGTAAAGCGCACCCGGTCGCCGCGACGGTCCCACGCGGCCTCGCGCACCGTGCACACCGCCGTCCGGGGGCTGCTGCCGACCGCGTGGTAGGCGGTGAAGTCGTGCCGCCCCACGAACGCGGCGAGGGCCGCCTGCATCGCCCCGACATCGAGCGGCTCCGGGACGTGCCATGCGCGGTGACGGAGGAGCGCGGGCGGGATGGGCCGGTTCAGGATCTCGTACCGGTACGTCCGGGCGACCGCATCACGGCGGGCGTGGAAGCCCTCCGGCGCTTCCTCGGCCCCGAGCACCCGGATATCGGGCGGCAGATGCGCGTTCAGCGCGGCGGAGAACCGCTCCGCAGGGATCCGGCTCGTCGTCGTGAGGCTGGCGACCTGCCCGCAGGCGTGGACCCCCGCGTCGGTCCGGCCGGCGCCCACCACCGCGGCCGGTTCCCCCGCGATGTCCCGAACAGCCGCCTCGAGGGTCGCCTGGATCGACGGCCCCCCCTCCGCCGCGGAGCCCGTCTGTTTCTGCCAGCCGCAGAACCCCGTGCCGTCGTACTCGATGACCAGCTTGAGCGTGCGCGTGCTCACGAGGCTCCCGGGCGCATCTAGAGCAGGCGCCAGACCGCCGCCGGAGCGATCGCCACCGCAGCCGCGAGGACGATCAGCACGCCCGCCACATAATCCCGGGGCCGGATCACGAGCTCGGTCATCCGGGTCCGGTGCTCCCCGCCCCGGTAGCAGCGCGCCTCCATCGCGAGGGCGAGCGCGTCCGCCCGGCGGAATGCGCTCACGAACAGGGGCACGAGCAGCGGCACCAGCGCCCGCGCCCGCCGGATGAGGCTCCCCTGGGAGAACTCGGCGCCCCGGGCCATCTGCGCCTTCATGATCTTCTCGGTCTCTTCGAGCAGCGTCGGGATGAACCGAAGGGCGATCGTCATCATGAGCGCGAGCTCGTGCGCGGGGACCCCGACACGCCGGAACGGCCGCAGGAGGCGCTCGATCCCGTCCGTCAGCTCGACCGGCGACGTCGTAAACGTCATCAGCGTCGTCGCGACCACCAGCAAGATGAGCCGGTAGCCGTAGAACGCGCCCAGCACCAGGTTCTCCCGGGTGATGGTGAGCGGGCCGCGGTGGAACACCGGGTGGCCGCCGGGTTCGCCGAACAGAATCTGGAGCGCCACCGCGATGCCCAGGAGCCAGAACACCGGCCGGAGCCCGCGCAGCACGTAGCCCGGCTGGATCCGTCCCGCCGCGATCGCGGCGGCCAGGAACACCGTGAGGACGCCCAGTCCCGGAAACGTCCGGACCGCAAACACGATCATGACCAGGAGGAGGGTCGCGAGGATCTTCGTGCGTGGGTCGAGGCGGTGGACGGCCGAGTCCACCGGCACGTACTGGCCGAACGTGAAGTTTCTGAAGAAGTCCATGCCGCTACCCCGCCAGCGCGTCGAGAATCGCCGCGCTGGCCTCCTCCACGGTGAGGACGTCCGGACGGACCGCCAGCCCCCGCACGCCCAGCCGGTGGACGACCTGCGTGACCTGCGGCAGCCCGAGGCCGAGCGCGGCGAGGCGCGCCGGATCCGAGAACACGGTGCGCACCGGGCCGTCGCCGACGACCCCTCCCCGGTCCATCACAATGAGGCGCCGGCAGAGCCGGGCGACCGCGTCCATGCTGTGCGTGATGAGGACGATCGTCGTGCCCCGTTCGTCGTGGAGGCGGGCGATGTGGGTCAAGAGCTCCGCGCGGCTGACCGGGTCGAGACCCGCGGTCGGCTCGTCGAGGATCAGCATCCGCGGCTCCATCGCGAGCACGCCGGCGATCGCGACACGCCGCATCTCACCGTTGCTGAGCGCGAACGGCGAGCGGGGACCGAACCGGTCGGGGTCCAGGCCCACGAGCGTCAGCGCGCCGCGCACCCGCTCGCTGAGCGCATCGCCCGTGAGGCCGAGGTTCCGGGGGCCGAACGCGACGTCCGCGGACACCGTCTCCTCGAACAGCTGCTGCTCCGGATACTGGAACAAGAGGCCGATCTGCTGCCGGACCCGCCGCCGGTCTACCTCCCGGGCGTGGATGTCCACGTCGTCCAGGTATACCCGCCCGGCCGTCGGCCGGAGCAGTCCGTTGAAATGCTGAACGAGCGTGGATTTGCCGGAGCCGGTCGCGCCGATGATCCCGACGATCTCTCCCGCACCGATGGTCACGGAGATGTCCGAGAGCGCCGTCGCCTCGAGCGGCGTGCCCCGCTGATAGACGTAGGTGATGCCCTCGCACCGGATCATGGGCGCCGGTCGCGGGGCGGCGCGAGCGCCAGGACGGCGTCGGCGAGCTGATCGACGGTCAGCACCGAGGACGGCACCGCCAGGCCCGCGGCGGCGAGCCGCCGGCCGAGCACCGCGATCTGGGGCGGCTCGATCCGAAGCGGCGTGAGGACGTCGTCCCGGGCGAACACCTCCGCCGGCGGTCCCTCGAGCGCCACCCGCCCGTCGGCCAGCACGACGATCCGGCCGGCGAGCGCCGCTTCCTCCATCGCGTGGGTGATGAGCACGAGGGCGAGGCCGTCCTCGTGGCAGAGGCGCAGAGCCGCCTCCATCACCTCCGCCTGCCCCTTCGGGTCCAGCATCGCCGTCGCCTCATCGAGGACGAGACACCGGGGGTGCATCGCGAGCACGCCCGCGATCGCCACGCGCTGCTTCTGCCCGCCGGACAGGAGGTGCGGGGGGCGCCGCCGCAGGGCCTCCAGACCGACCACCCGCAGCGCCCGATCCACGCGCGCGCGGATCTCGGCGGGCGGGAGGCCGAGGTTCTCGCAGCCGAATGCGACGTCTTCCTCGACGACCGCGGCGACCAGCTGGTCGTCAGGATTCTCGAAGATCATGCCGACCCGCTGCCGAACCGCCCACGCGCCTTCGGGGTCCCGGGTATCGATCCCATCGACCCGGACCTCACCGGCGGTGGGCGTGAGGAGCGCATTGAGGTGCTTCGCGAGGGTGCTCTTGCCGGACCCGTTGCCGCCGATCACCGCCACGCACTCGCCCGGGTGGACGTCGAAGTCGATCCCCCGGAGCGCGAAGACCTCGTCGGAGGTGCCGGACCGGTACGTGTGGTGGAGACCACGAACCGTAATGAGCGGGGGGCCGTCGCGGTGCATCATCTACCGCCGGCCATGTCCGGCGCGGGGAGAGGGAGGGTCGCTACTTCACCAATTCGAGGAGAGCCATCGGGGCGGCGTCCCCGCGACGGAAGCCGGTCCGCACGATGCGGGTGTACCCGCCGCGGCCCTTCTGATACCGGGGCGCCACGGTGGCAAACAAGCGCCGGATCACCGCCCGGTCGGTCAAGAGCCTGGCGACCTGCCGGCGCGCATGCAGGTCGTTGCGGAGGGCCAGATCGATCATGCGGTCCGCGACCTTCTTGGTCTCCTTGGCCTTCGACTCCGTCGTGGCGATCCGCTCCTCGACGATCAGCGCCGACACGAGGTTGCGGAAGAGCGCCTTGCGGGCGCCGGTGTCGCGCCCGAGGCGGCGCCCCTTTTGTCCGAGCACAGTTAGGCTCCCCTCCGGCGCAGCTCGAGCCCCAGGGCCCCGAGCTTTTCCTTGACTTCATCGAGAGATTTCCGGCCGAAGTTCTTGACGTTCACGACCTCGTCTTCGGTCTTCTGGAGGAGATCGCCGAGGGTGTTGATCCCGGCCCGCTTCAGGCAGTTGTACGGCCGGACCGAGAGGTCCAGCTCTTCGATCGGCATGCTGGCGAGCTTGCTCGTCTCGTCCGCCTGCGGGCCGGCGGCCACTTCCGCGCCGACCGCGGTACCCACGAACAGCCGGAAGTAGTCGATCAGGAGGCGCCCCGACTCCTGGAGGGCTTCCTCAGGCCGGATGCTGCCGTCGGTCCACACCTCGAGGACGAGGCGGTCGAAGTCGGTCGCGTGGCCGACCCGGGTGTCCTCCACCGAATAATTGACCTTCTGGATCGGCGAGAACACCGAATCGACCGGAATCACGCCGATGACGTGCTCGCTCTTCCGGTGCTTCTCCGCCGGGACGTACCCTTTGCCGCGCTCCACGACGAGCTCCATCACGAGATGGGCGTTTTTCCCGTCGAGCGTCGCGATGGGGAGATCCGGGTTCAAGATCTCCACCTCGGCGTCCGGCTGCAGGTCTCCGGCGGTCACGTCTTTCTTGCCCTTCACATCCAGCCGCAACAGCTTCGGCTTGTCGCTGTGCAGCTTGAACGACAGTTCCTTCAGGTTCAGGATCAGCTGCGTCACGTCCTCGACGACCCCGGGCACGGTGGAGAACTCGTGCAGCACGCTCTCGATCTTCACCGAGGTCACGGCCGCGCCGGGAATCGAGGACAGCAGCACGCGCCGCAGCGCGTTCCCGAGCGTGACGCCGAATCCGCGCTCGAGCGGCTCCACGATGAACTTGCCGTACGTGTCCGAAAGCTCCGCGTACTCAATCTTGGGTTTGGTCATCTCCCACACGCCGGTCGACCCCCTGTTCGGGACGCGCACTGCCGCCAGCATCTGCTCATCCATCATTGTCATCGCTACCTCGCTACCTCGAGTAGTACTCGACGATTAACTGCTCGTGCACGGGGACATCGATGTCTTCACGGGCCGGCAGGGTCAGCACCCGGCCGCTCAGCGTGTCCGGAGTGTACTCCAGCCACGCGGGCAGCCCGCGACCCGGGGCGTTCCCCACGAGCGCCTTGAAGTGCGCGAGCTCCCGGCTGCCCTGCACGACACCCACGGCCTGCCCCGGCTTCAGGAGGTACGCGGGAATCGTGACCTTGCGGCCGTCGACCGCGATGTGCCCGTGGGCCACGAGCTGGCGGGCGGCCTTGCGGCTCGTCGCCAGGCCGAGGCGGTACACGAGGTTGTCGAGGCGGGTCTCCAGGAGCTGCAGCAGCCGGGTCCCGGTCACGCCCTTGGCGTGGGCCGCCATCTGGAAGTATCGTTTGAACTGGTCCTCGTACACGCCGTAGAAGCGGCGGAGCCGCTGCTTTTCCCGCAGCCGGACCGCGAAGTCGGACGGCTTCCGGCGGCTCGGCCCGTGCATCCCGGGCGGCGTCGTATCCTTGGCCACCGGGCATTTGTCGGTGTAGCACTTCTCGCCCTTGAGGTAGAGCTTCATGCCCTCCCGCCGGCACAGCCGGCAGACCGCTCCGTGATACCGTCCCATAAGTCCTCCCCTACACCCGCCGCCGCTTCGGCGGACGGCACCCGTTGTGCGGAATGGGCGTCACGTCCTTGATCAAATTGACCTCGAGCCCGGCGGCCTGCAGCGACCTGATCGCCGCCTCCCGCCCCGCCCCGGGGCCCTTCACGTACACTTCCACCTGCCGCAACCCGTGCTCCATCGCCTTCCGGGCCGCGTTCTCCGCGGCCAGGCCGGCGGCGAACGGCGTCCCCTTCCGCGACCCTTTGAAGCCCGAGGTGCCGGCGCTCGCCCAGGCAAGCACATTGCCCTGGAGGTCGCTGATCGTGACCACCGTATTGTTGAACGTCGATTGGATGTGCGCGATGCCCGACGGGACGTGCTTGCGCTCTTTTCGCTTTCCGCGTGTCCCCTGTGCCATACCGTCCTCCCGCCTCCCTGCCCTGCCTCTTCGCCGCTACGACGCGGCCGGCGTCGCGGCCGGCGCGGCCGTGGTCTCGCGCGCGCGCCGCGCGCCCACCGTCTTCTTCTTGCCCTTCCGGGTCCTGGCGTTCGTCCGCGTCCGCTGTCCTCGAACCGGGAGGCCTTTCCGGTGCCGGAGGCCCCGGTAGCAGCCGATCTCGATCAGCCGCCGGATATCCATGGCCACGTCCCGCCGGAGGTCGCCCTCGACCTTGTAGTTCCGGTCGATGACCTCGCGCAGCCGGGTGACCTCTTCCTCGGTCAGCGCCCGGACGCGGGTATCCGGGTTGATCCCGGTGATCTGGAGGATCTCACCGGCGCGGCTCCGCCCAATCCCATAAATATAGGTCAGCCCGACCTCGACCCGCTTGTCCCGCGGAAGATCCACGCCCGCGATCCGTGCCATGTGTAGAAACCCTCCCGGCTACCCTTGCCTCTGCTTGTGCTTGGGGTTCTCGCAGATCACCATGACCCGGTTGCCCCGCTTGATGATCTTGCACTTCTCACACATCTTCCGCACTGACGCCCGCACCTTCATGCTGCGATCCTCCTCGTCCGCGACTCCGGGCAGCCGGCCCTACCGGAACCGGTAGGTAATCCGGCCCCGGGTCGGATCATACGGCGACAGCTCCACCTTCACGCGGTCGCCCGGGAGGATGCGGATAAAATGGATCCGCATCTTCCCGGAGATGTGGGCCAGGACTTTATGGCCGGACGCCAGTTCGACCCGGAACATGGCGTTGGGGAGCACCTCGACCACGGTGCCCTCCACTTCAATGACGTCCTTTTTGGCCATGCCGCCGGTCCTCTCAGCTTGCCGCGCCAGAAATCCGTGCAACGCCCGACAAAACCTTATTATACTTGCGCATCCTGAGGAAGTCTAGTCAGGACCTCCGCCCCCGCTTCTGTGACCGCGACCGTGTGTTCGAAGTGCGCCGACGCCTTGTGGTCGCGCGTCCGGACCGTCCAGCCGTCCGGGTCGACCGTCACCTCCGACGTCCCGGCGTTCACCATCGGCTCGATCGCAAGCGTCATCCCCGGCCGCAGGACGACCCCGTTCCCGGCCCGGCCGAAGTTCGGAACCTGGGGCTCCTCGTGAAGGTTCCGCCCCACTCCGTGGCCGGCGTACTCTCGGACGACCGAAAAGCCGTGCCGCTCGACGTACCGCTGGATCGCCGCGCTGACATCGCCGAGCCGCCCACCCGGACGAACCGCCCGGATGCCCTCTTCGAGCGACGCCGCCGTCACGTCGAGGAGACGCTGAAGGTCTTCGGAGACGCGCCCCACCGGGACCGTAACCGCCAGGTCCCCGTGGAACCCTTCCACGATCGCGCCGAGATCCAGGCTGATGATCTGCCCCTCCCGCAGCCGGCGCCGGCCCGGGATGCCGTGCACGACCTCGTCGTTCACCGAGGCGCACAGGCTCGCCGGGTACCCCCGGTACCCCAGGAACGAAGGGACGGCTCCTTGGGCGCGGATCCGGTCCTCGGCGATCCGGTCGAGCTCACGCGTCGTCACGCCGGGGCGGACCGCCTCCGCGACCGCCTGGAGGGCGGTCGCCGCCGCCTGGCAGGCGCGCCGCATCACGGTGAGCTCGGCGGACGACTTGAGCGCGATCACCGAGGGCACCCGATCCTTACCGGCTCTGCGCGGCCCGGGTCTCGACGAACTCCCGGATCCGCGCGTAGACGTCCTCGACGTTCCCCTCGGCGTTGACCGTGAGGAACAGCCCCCGATGCCGGTAGTAGTCGACGAGCGGAGCGGTCCATTGACGGAACACCTCGAGCCGGTGGAGCACCGTCTCGGGCTCGTCATCCCGCCGCTGGATCAGCTCGGTCCCGTCCAGATCGCACCGCCCGGCGGCCTTCGGCGGCTTGTAGTCCATGTGATAGATCGCGCCGCACCTCGGACACACCCGCCGCCCGGTGAGGCGGCGGATCAGCACCGCTTCGCGGATCTCGAAGAAGACGACCGCTTCAAGACTCCGGCGGCTCCCGGCGAGCAGGCGGTCCAGCGCGTCCGCCTGGGGCAGCGTCCGGGGATAGCCATCGAGAATAAATCCCGCGGCGGCGTCCGGTTCGGCCAGCCGTTCCTGGACGATCTTCTGCATCACCTCGTCGGGGACGAGGTCGCCGCGCTGCATGTACGCCTGCGCGAGCCGGCCCACCTCGGTGCCCTCCCGGACCGCGAGGCGCAGGATGTCCCCCGTCGAGATGTGCGGGATCCCGTGGCGTTCGTGAAAGATCTCAGCCTGCGTCCCTTTCCCGGCCCCCGGCGGGCCCATGAAAATGAGATTCATGCGCCGGTCACTTCATGAACCCTTCGTAGTGGCGCATCAGCACATAGGCCTCGATCTGCTTCATCGTCTCGAGGGCTACGCCGACGACGATCAGGAGGGAGGTGCCGGTCAGGTACAGGGTCAGCTGGCCGGTGAACTTCGCGAGAAAGATCGGGCCGACCGCGATCAGTCCGAGGAACAGCGCGCCCACGAGGGTCAGGCGCTCGAGGATCCGCGTCAGGTAATCCGTTGTCGGCCGGCCGGGCCGGATGCCCGGGACGAACCCGCCGTATTTCTTGATGTTGTCCGAGACGTCCTCGGGATCGAAGCTCACGGCCGTGTAGAAGTACGTGAACGCGATAATCAGGACGAAGTACAGGAGCGAGCCCACCGTCCCGCTGAGCGTGAGGAAGTTGCCGATCCGCTGCACCCACTCCACCCGGGAGAACTGCGCGATCGTCGAGGGGAACTGCATCACCGAGATCGCAAAAATGATCGGGATCACGCCGGCCGAGGCGATCCGAATGGGCAGGAATGTGGTCTGCCCGCCCACCATCCGGCGGCCGACGATCCGCTTCGCGTACTGGATCGGGATCTTGCGCGCGGCCTGGGTCACGATCACGACCGCCACGATGCTGACCACGATGACCACGAAGTCGGCGAGCGCCCGGAACATCGACGCCTCGCCGACCTGCACGAGGCCGATCGTCTGGGAGAGCTGGTTGGGCAGGCGGGCGACGATGCCGGCGAAGATGATCAGCGACACCCCGTTGCCGATCCCGTACTCGGTCATGATCTCGCCCATCCAGGTCAGTACCATGGTGCCGGCGATCAGGGTCATGACGATCTCCCCGAGCACGAGCGGCCGGGGATTGGCGACCGCGCCGAGGTTCCGGATCAAGACCATCTGGCCGACTGCTTGGACGAGCGCCAGGAGCACCGACAGGTAGAGGACATACTGTCCGATCCGGCGCCGCCCCCCCTCGCCCTCTTCCCGGTGGATCTCCTTCAGGCGCGGGAACACCACCTCGAGGAGGCTGAAGATGATCGAGGCGGTGATGTACGGAAAGACGCCCAGCGCGAAGAGGGCAAACCGCGACAGCGCGCCGCCGACGAACATGTCGATGAATCCGAACACGTTCCCCTGCTGGGAGAACAAGCTCTGCAGCCGCGCGACGTCCACTCCCGGGACGGGAATGTGGGAGCCGAGGCGGAACAGCGCCAGCATCCCCAGCGTAAAGAGGAACTTTCGCCGGAGGTCCGGGATCCGGATGATGTTGGCCAGGCCGGGAATCATGGCTGCCTAGATCACCTCGGCGCGCCCACCGGCCGCCTCGATCCGCGCCCGCGCGCTCTTGCTGAACGCGTGGGCCTTAACGGTGAGCGCGTGCGTGAGCTCGCCGTCGCCAAGAATCTTCACCCGGCTCCCCCGCAGGAGGCGCGCCTCGCGGAGATGGTCGGGGGTGACTTCCGTGCCGGCCGGAAACACGCTGAGGCTACCGACGTTCACCGTCCCGAAGCGTGCCCGCGGCGGGCCGCCGACCACGTTGCTGCCGGCCCCGCGCACGCCGCGCTTGTACGGAATCCGCTTGATGAGGGGCAGCTGGCCGCCCTCGAACCCCGGCCGGGTCTGGCCGCCGGACCGGGCCTTCTGGCCCTTGTGGCCGCGCGCCGCGGTGTTGCCCCGACCGGACCCGCCGCCGCGGCCTACCCGGCGGGAGGGCCGGCGGGAGCCCCGAGCGGGTTTGAGATTACCGATGCCCGCCATGCGCCACCTCTTCTACCGAGACCAGATGCTGCACTTTTTGCAGCGCGCCCCTCAGCGACGGCGTCAGCGCGTGCACGCGCGCCGCGCCGATTCGTCTGAGGCCGAGCGCCCACACCGTCCGCCGCTGGCTCTGGGTATGGCCGATCAGGCTTCGCCGCAGCGTCACCCGGACCTGTTGTGTTACGGCTGCGCGCTCTGCCACCGGGCCGCCCTCCGTCCCAGCAAGTCCTCGACCGTCTTGTGCCGCAGCCGCGCGACCTCGTCGGGCCGCCGGATGTCCAGCAGGCCCTTGAGCGTCGCCCGCGCCTGGTTGATGGGGTTGCTGCTCCCGAGCGACTTCGTCAGGATGTCGCGCACGCCTGCCGCCTCGAGCACCGCCCGCACGGGGCCGCCGGCGATGACGCCGGTTCCCCGGGCCGCCGGCTTGAGCATCACGCGCGCCGCGCCGTACACGGACACGATCTCGTGATGAATCGAGGTCCCGGCGAGCGACACATGCATCAGGCTCTTCTTGGCGTCCTCGGTGCCCTTGCGGATCGCGTCGGGCACTTCGCCCGCTTTCCCCAGGCCGACGCCGATGTGGCCGTGCTCGTCGCCGACGACCACGAGCGCGCTGAAGTTGAAGCGCTTCGCGCCCTTGGTCACCTTGGCGACGCGGTTGATCCAGATCGCCTTTTCCATCGTGAGGTTGACGCCTTCGGCGTTGACCCGGCGGTGCAGGTACTCCAGGCCGGCCGGCTTCGGGGCCGGCGGCGCCTCGACCTTCCGGGCCTTCCCCCTGGCTTTTGCGCCTTTTCCGAGCTTGGCCTTGGTTCGCGGCATGCGTGCCTCCTTTAGAACTCCAGCCCGGCTTCGCGGGCGCCCTCGGCGACCGCCCGGACCCGGCCGTGGTACTGGTACCCTCCGCGGTCGAACACCACCCGGCGGATCCCATGCTCCTGCGCCCGCCGCGCGATCAGCTGGCCGACCAGCTTCCCGGCCTCCGATTTCTTCGCGGTCCCCGCCTGCGCGCGGATTTCGGGATCCCGTGTCGACGCGGTGGCAAGCGTCCGCCCCGCCCGGTCGTCGACGAGCTGCGCGTAGATGTGGACGAGGCTGCGGAACACCGACAGCCGCGGCCGCTCGGGCGTCCCCTGGACGGCCCGGCGGATCCGCAGGTGCCGGCGCTGGCGCGATTCGTTCCGGTCTCTGTGCTTGATCATGCGCTCACCTCAGGCCTTCGCCCCGACCGCGGCCTTGCCGGCCTTGCCCGCCTTGCGCCGGACCCGCTCGCCGGCGTACCGGATGCCCTTCCCCTTGTATGGATCCGGCTCCCGGATCGCCCGGATGCTGGCCGCCATCTGGCCGACGAGCTCCTTGTCGATCCCGCCGACCACGATCCGGTTGGGTTGGGGCGCCTCGAGCGTGACGCCCGGCGGGGGCGTGAGCTCGACGGGATGCGAGAAGCCGACCTGGAGGGTCAAGCGTTGGCCCTGCTTGAGCGCGCGGTAGCCGACCCCTTGGATCTCCAGCTCGACCTGGTACCCTTTCGTGACGCCCTGGATCATGTTCGCGAGCAGCGCCCGCGTCAGCCCGTGCAGGGCCCGGTGAAAGCGGTCGTCGTTCTCCCGGGTCACGACGACCCGGCCGCTGTCGAGGGCGACCTGCATTTCCGGGTGCACGGTGCGCTCGAGCTTGCCCTTTGGTCCCGAGACGCTCACGGTGCCGCCGGCGACCTTCACGTCGACCCCGGACGGAATCGGAATGGGCAGTCTGCCTACCCGTGACATGGCTCGTCCCTCACCAGATGTAGCATAGCACCTCGCCGCCCACGCCGGCCCTGCGCGCCTCGCGGTCGGTCATGATCCCGTGGGACGTCGAGATGATCGCGACGCCGAGCCCGCCCTGCACGCGCGGCACGTCCGCCCGGCGGGCGTAGATGCGCAGGCCCGGCCGGCTGACCCGCCGCAGCCCCGAGATAATCCCCTGTTTCCGCTCCCCGTACCGGAGGTGGATCCGGATCGCCTCGGGCGCCTTCTTGTCGGTGTCGAAGTCGGCGATGAACCCTTCGGCCTTCAGAATCTTGACGATCTCCAGCTTGACGCGTGATACCGGGACCGACACCGTGTCGTGGTGCGCGGTCATCGCGTTGCGGATGCGCGTCAGCAGGTCCGCGATCGGATCGGTAATTACGCCCACGCTCTCGTCACCTCACCAGCTCGCCTTGACCACACCCGGGATCTCCCCGCGGTGGGCCAGCGTGCGCAGACAAATCCGGCAGAGTCCGAACTTCCGGAAGACCGCCCGGGGCCGGCCGCAGTTCCGGCAGCGGCTGTACCGGCGGACCTTGAACTTGGGCGACTTTGCCCACTTGATGAGCAGCGCCTTCTTCGGCATCCCTAGGCCCCCCCCGCGGACGCGGCCTCGCGGATCGGCGCGCCGAGCGCGCGCAGGAGCTCGCGCGCCTCTTCGTCGCTGCGCGCGGTCGTGACGATGGCGATGTCCATCCCGCGGATCTTGTCCACCTTGTCGTAGTCGATCTCCGGGAAGATCAGCTGTTCCTTGATCCCGATGTTCATGCCGCCCCGGCCGTCGAGAGACCGCGTCGTCAGCCCCTTGAAGTCCTTGATCCGGGGCAGCGAGATGTTGAAGAGCTTGTCGAGAAACTCGTACATCCGCTCGCCGCGCAGGGTCACTTTGCACCCGATGGCGTTCCCCGCCCGCAATTTGAAGGCGGCGATCGACCGGCGCGCCCGCGTGATCACCGGCCGCTGCCCGCTGATCAGCGTCAGCTCCTCGACGGCCTTGTCGAGGTGCCGCTGGTCCTGCAGGGCGTCCGCGACGCGCATATTGATGACGACCTTCTCCACGCGCGGCACCTGCATGACGCTCCGATACCCGAAGCGCTGCCGCAGCGTGCCCGTGACCTCCGTTTTATACCGCTCGCGCAACCGTGCCATCGGACACCTCGGTCACTCTCCGCCTCACCCAGGGGTCAGGTCTTGTCAATGATCTCGCCGCAGTGCCGGCAGATGCGCACCTTGGTGCCGTCGTCCAGGAGCCGGTGCCCGAACCGCACCGCCCGGCCGCACCGCGTGCAGACGAGCATCGCCTTGCCGGACGGAAAGGGCATCTCTTTCTCCACGATCCCGCCGGCCGGCATCTTGTCGGTCGGCTTGGTGTGGCGCTTCGCCACCATGACACCCTCGACGATGATCCGGCCGGCCCCGGGGAAGACGCGCAGGACCTTGCCGCGCTTCCCGCGGTACTTCCCCGCGATCACCTCGACCGTGTCGCCCCGCCGCACGTGGATCGCCTGCCGTGGCCCGGCCATCAGAGGACCTCCGGCGCGAGCGAGATGATCTTCATGAACTGCTTCTCCCTCAGCTCCCGCGCCACGGGCCCGAAGATGCGGGTCCCGCGGGGGTTGTTCTGGTCGGTGATCAGCACCGCCGCGTTGTCGTCGAACCGGATCGACGACCCGTCCGGCCGCCGGGTCGGCTTGGTGGTCCGCACGACGACCGCGCGCACGACCTCGCCCTTCTTGACTCCGCTGTTGGGGATGGCCTGCTTGACGGTGGCCACGATGACGTCCCCGATCCCGGCATAGCGCCGCCGCGACCCGCCCTTGACGCGGATGCACATGATCTCGCGCGCGCCGGTGTTGTCGGCGACCCTGAGCCGCGTGTAGTTTTGAATCATGGCTAGCGCGCCCTCTCCAGCACCCGGACGACCCGCCAGCGCTTCTCTTTGCTGAGCGGGCGGGTCTCCGCGATGAGCACCGTATCGCCCATGTGCGCCTCGCCGCGCTCGTCGTGGGCCTTGAACCGCCGATGATGTCCAATGATCTTCTTGTAGAGCGGGTGGCGGCCCCGGCTCTGGATTTCCACCACGATCGTCTTCTGCATCTTGTCGCTCACGACGAGGCCGATCCGCGTCTTCCGGATCCCCCGCGCCCCCGCATCCGGCTGCGGGCCGGCCGCCGGCTGGCCGAGCGTCTCAGCCATTACGCCCTCCCCCTGCCGGCCGGCTGCCCGGCGGCGGCCGGTCGCGCGCTGAGCGCCGTCAGCAGGCGGGCGACCATCCGGCGCACCAGCGGCACGCGGGCGGGATTCACGAGCTTGCCGGACGCCTGCTGGAGGCGCAGCGTAAACAGCTCCTGGCGCGCGTCCGTGAGGCGCTTGTGGAGTTCGCTTTCGGTGAGGTCATGCACCGACGCCTTCGTCATCGCTGGACTCCTTCGGCCCGTTCGCCCTCGCCCTGGTCCTCGCGCCCGACGAACCGGGTCTTGATCGGCAGCTTATGGCCGGCGAGCGACATCGCCTCGCGGGCGACGTCCTCGGTCACCCCGGCCAGCTCGAACATCACCCGGCCCGGCCGGACGACGGCCACCCACAGCTCGGGATTCCCCTTGCCGCTGCCCATGCGGGTCTCCGCGGGCTTCTTCGTCACCGGCTTGTCGGGGAACAGCCGGATCCAGAGTTTCCCGCCGCGCTTGATGAACCGGGTGATCGCCCGCCGGGACGCCTCGATCTGCTGGCTCGTGATCCACCCGCGATCGAGCGCCTGCAGGCCGTACTCCCCAAACGCCACGGACGCGCCGGCGTGCGCGTCTCCGCGCATCCGCCCCCGGTGCGCCTTACGGAACTTGACCCTCTTGGGCATCAGCATGCGTATCCTGCCTCCTCTGCACAACCACCCGCGGCAGCCTCGAGGGCAGCACCACGGTCTCGCCCGGCCGGCCCCGCAGCTCACCCGGCCGCCGGCGCTCGGGGAGCACGTCCCCGCGATAGATCCACACCTTGACGCCGATCCGGCCGTAGGTCGTGAGCGCCTCGGCCACCCCAAAGTCGATGTCCGCCCGCAGCGTGTGAAGCGGGACCCGCCCATCCCGGTACCACTCGTAGCGCGCGATCTCGGCGCCGGCGAGCCGCCCGCTGCAGGCGATGCGGATCCCCTTCGCGCCGCTTCGCAGGCTGCGGGCCACCGCCTGCTTCATCGCCCGCCGGTACGCGATCCGCCGCTCGAGCTGGCTCGCCACGTTCTGGGCGACGAGCGTCGCCTCGAGCTCCGCCCGCCGGATCTCTTGGACGTTCAGCTGAATCGTCTTGCCGGTGACCGCTTCGAGCTCCTTCTTGAGGGCGTCGATCCCCGTGCCGCCCCGCCCGATGATGATCCCCGGCCGGGCCGAGTGAATCGTGATCCGGACCCGGTTGGCCGCCCGCTCGATCTCGATCCGGGAGATCCCGGCACGTCCGAGCTTGGCCTTGATGCGCCGCCGGAGTTTCTGGTCCTCCTGGATCAGATCGGCGAAGTTCTTATCGGCGTACCACTTGGACTCCCAGTCCTTGATGATCCCAAGCCGCAGACCGATCGGATGGATCTTCTGCCCCACAATGCGCCTCCCTTACTCCGCCCAGCCCTGACCGCTATTCATTGTCCGCGACCACCACGGTGATGTGGCTGCTGCGCTTCTTGATCACATCGGCGCGCCCGCGCGCCCGCGCCTGCATCCGTTTGACGCTCGGGCCGCTGTCCACGTACGCCCGGGAGACGCGCAGGGTGTCCCGGGCAAGCTCGAGGTTATGCTCTGCGTTGGCCGCCGCCGACATGACGAGCTTGGCGACGGCGCGGGCCGCCCGGTTCGGCGTGAACCGGAGGACCGCCAGGGCCTCGTCCACGCCCTTCCCCTTGATCAACGCCGTGATCGTCCGCACCTTTCGCGGCGAGATCCGAATGTAGCGGCCGATCGCCTTCGCCTCCATTACGAGTCCTCCCTCACGCAGCCCCGCGCGGCCTATGACGCCGGCGGGGTGGCCGCCGCTGCGGGCGCCGGGGCGCCGCCCGGTCTAACCGACGTGGTCTTCTCGACCCGGGCGCCGTGGCTCTTGAACGTCCGCGTCGCCGCGAACTCCCCCAATTTGTGCCCGACCATGTTCTCCGTCACGTACACGGGCACGTGCTTGCGCCCGTCGTACACGGCGATCGTGTGCCCGACCATCTCGGGTGTGACCGTCGAGCGCCGGGACCACGTCCGGATGACCCGCCGCTCGCGGGACTTGTTCAACGCCTGGATCTTCGTCAGCAGATGCGCGTCGACGAACGGCCCTTTCTTAACCGACCGGCCCATGCTACCGCCACCCCTCCCGGCCTGCGGACGCGCGCCTCAGTGCCACCGCCTACGACCGCCGCTTCACGATGAATTTGTCGCTCGGCTTCGTCTTGCGTGTCTTGTAGCCCAGCGTCGGCTTGCCCCACGGCGTCACCGGCCCGGGCATCCCGATCGGCGACTTCCCTTCGCCGCCGCCGTGCGGGTGGCTGCTCGGATCCATCACGACGCCCCGGACCGACGGGCGCCAGCCGAGCCAGCGCGACCGGCCGGCCTTTCCGACACTGATCGCCTCATGCTCGAGATTGCCCACCTGGCCGATCGTCGCCCGGCAGTTGAGGTGGATCATCCGCACCTCGCCCGACGGGAGCCGCACCTGCGCGTAGTCGCCTTCCTTGGCCATCACCTGCGCGGAGCCCCCGGCGCTCCGGACCAGCTGGCCGCCCCGGCCGCTGTGGAGCTCCAGGTTGTGGACGGTCGTCCCGACCGGGATCAGCTGGAGCGGCAGGGCGTTCCCCGGCTTGATCTCGGCCGCGGGCCCGGAGGCCACGGTGTCCCCGACCCCGAGCCCGACCGGCGCCAGAATGTACCGCTTCTCCCCGTCGGCGTAATGCAGCAGGGCGATCCGCGCCGAGCGGTTGGGGTCGTACTCGATCCCGGCGACCCGCGCCGTCACGCCGTCCTTGTCCCGCTTGAAATCGATCAGCCGGTAGCGCCGCTTGTGGCCGCCCCCGCGGTGGCGGACGGTGACCTTGCCTTGGGCGTTGCGCCCGGCCTGCGCGGGCCGCGGCACGACGAGCGATCGCTCGGGCCCGGTCTTCGTGATCTCGTCAAACGTGGAGACCGTCATGAACCGGCGCCCGGGGGTGACTGGCTTGAACTTTTTGATGCCCATGGCTCAGGCCTCCCGTCCCGTCATGTCAGCTTCTCCAGGTCGATTTTGTCGCCGTCCCGAAGCGTCACGATCGCCTTTCGGTACCCGGCCTCGCGGTAGTGGTGCTGCCCGCGCCGGCGGGCCCGTCCCGGGATCCGGATCACGTTGACCTTGGTGACCGTCACCGAGAACAGGCGCTGCACGGCGTCCCGGATCACCGGCTTGGGCGACGCGCCGTCCACCTCGAACGTGTACTTGCTGATCGCCGTCCCGCGCATGCTCTTCTCGGTCACGATCGGGCGGCGGATGACGTTGCGCGGATCGGTCATGGCGCGAGCGCCTCCGCGATCCGGTCGAGCGCCTCCCGGGTGATGACCAACCGGTCCGACACCAGCACGTCGTGGACGTTCAGGCTTGTCGCCGACGCCACGCTCACGCGCGGCAGGTTGGCCGCCGACCGCTCGACGACCTGATGCGGCGCCGCCGTCACCAGGAGCACGGCGCCCTCGGCGCCGATCGCCCGCAGGAGTTTGGCCAGCGCCCCGGTCTTTGGCTGCGCCGGGTCGAGCTGCTCCAAGACTAAGATTCGCCCCTCGGCGGCTTTGGCCGACAGGGCCGACCGGACCGCCAGGCGCCGGACCTTCTTCGGCAGGGGGTACCCATAGTCGCGGGGGTGCGGGCCGAACGCGATGCCGCCGCCGACGAAGATCGGCGCGCCGCGCGCCCCGTGGCGCGCCCGGCCGGTGCCCTTCTGCCGGTAGAGTTTCCGGGTGGTCCGGTCGACCATCCCCCGGGTCAGCGTCGCGTGCGTCCCGCGCCGGCGCGCCGCCAGCTGCCACACATCGGCCTCGTGCAGCACCGCCGAGTGCGGCCGCAGGCCGAACACCGCCGGAGCGAGCTCGACCTCGCCGACACGCGCGCCGTTCAGATCGTACACCACGGCCGCGCTCATGCCTTGGTCCCTCCCGCGCTCCGCACCAGGACGACGGTGCCCCGCGGTCCCGGGACGGCGCCCCGGATCAGCAGGACGTTGCGCTCCGCGTCGACCGAGACGATGCGGAGGCCGCGGATCGTGGTCCGCTCTCCGCCGAGGCGCCCGGGCATCCGCTTGCCCTTGAAGACCCGGGCGATGTTGCTCGACCCGATGCTCCCGACGGCGCGGTGCATCAGGCTGACGCCGTGGGAGTCCCGCTGCCCGCCGAAGTTGTGGCGCTTCATGGTGCCCGAGAAGCCTTTGCCCTTGTTGACGCCCACCACGTCGACCCGGTCGCCGCCGCTGAACACGTCGGCCGCCAGCCGCTGCCCGACCTCGAACGCCTCGCCCTGCTTGATCCGCACCTCGCGGATCACCCGCATCGGCTCGAGGCCGCGCTTGGCGAACATCCCCCGGTACGGCTTCCGCGGATGGGCCTTGGAGTCGCGGAGCGCTCCGAACCCGAGCTGCACCGCGGCATAGCCTTCCCGCTCGGGCGTCCGGACGCCGACGACGACGCACGGTCCCGCCTCGACCACGGTCACCGGCACAAGATTGCCCGCGGGGTCGAAGATCTGGGTCATGCCGAGTTTCTTACCAAGAATGGCCGGCATCGTGCGTCACTCCCTGTACCCCGAAGGGGGCACCTACAGCTTGATCTCGATGTCCACGCCCGCCGGGAGATCGAGATGCATCAGCGCATCCACGGTCTTCGGCGTCGGCTCGAGGATGTCGATCAGCCGCTTGTGGGTCCGGAGTTCGAAGTGCTCCATGGATTCTTTGTCGATGTGTGGGGACCGGATGACGGCGTACAGGTTCCGATCCGTCGGGAGCGGGACCGGGCCCGAAATGCGGGCGCCGGTGCGCCTGACCGTGTCCACGATCTTTTCCGCGGACTGGTCGAGCACCTTATGGTCGTAGGCTTTGAGCTTGATCCGGATCTTCTGCGCCATCCCCCGCTCCTCTGGTCCCGCGTGTTACTCGATGATCTTGGCGACGACCCCGGCCCCGACCGTCCGGCCGCCCTCCCGGACCGCGAACCGCTGCCCTTCCTCCAGCGCGATCGGCGTGATCAACGCCGCGTCCACCGTCACGTTGTCCCCCG
>Ga0207416_1001876_pt1 | contig 25164 bp, 26 predicted proteins | sample PaiPotPPM11metaG_FD_184107 | JGI IMG/M metagenome (GOLD analysis project Ga0207416, IMG submission 184107) | Iron sulfur acid spring bacterial and archeal communities from Banff, Canada, to study Microbial Dark Matter (Phase II) - Paint Pots PPM... ... | reverse complement strand
CCTGCTCGATCGTGCCGACCAAGGCCGTCTGCATCGACACGTGGAAGCGCTGCACGGCGCTGTGCGGATCCTCCGGAGCCTGCAACTGGGTCTTCAACGCGATGATGCTGGCTTCGTCCCAGATGGCGGCGTAACGCTGGACGAAAGCTGCCTTGGTGATCGACGCCTGGGCTTCCTGGCTGAGCATCGCGTACATGGTCGGGTAGTCTTGCGTTTGCCAGGCCGATAGAAAGGCTTGCGCGGCGTCGTGTGGCGTGTTGGCCGGCACCGCGGTCGGCGTGGGCGTCGGGGGCGCCGGCGTGGCAGTCGGCTCCGGTTTCGCGGTCAGCTCCGGCGTCGGGCTGGCGCTCTCGGCCTGAGTGAATCCTTGGAGGGCCGATGGCAGGGCAGGCGCGCCGGAACAGGCGGCGAGCGCGAACGCCGCCCCTACCCCTGCCGCGAGCCTACCGAGGAGCCGCCGTCGACTGGGCCTTTGCTGCACTACCTCACTCCTAGCGGCGCGCGGTTCACTCGCTGCGGTGAGCGTCCTGCCGTCGCGGCGACCGGCTCCGCTCCCAAGCGTAGGGATTCTCCTGTTCCGCCTAGTGTAAACTACATACTACCGGTGCTCGTACGAGCTAATATAGTTGAGGGCGGATGAAGGTGTCAACTCGGGCGCAGCCACCGGCGGATCCAGAGCGCGGAGTCTCTGGTGGGCCGGTCTGGTAAGGCGATTGCGTTGCTGCACACGTGGGGGCTGATGGAGCGAGTACTCTCGTGATGGCGACGATGATGGGCTGCGGCGCGTGGGGCAGCGGCCTCCTCTGGCTCAGCGTCATGCCGGTGGTGCTTGTCGTCCTGCTGGTCGGGATCCTCGTCCTGGCCTTGCGCCACCCTCTTGTGGTATGGGAGCCATCGCCGCCGCGTGAGCACCTGCTGCGCGTGAGCTATGCCTCCGGTGAGATATCCCGCGACCAGTATCTCGAAGCACTGGTGGAGGTGCTGAAAGATCGCTATGTCCGGGGCGACATCCGCTTGGACGAATATGAAGCGGCGGTCGCCTCGCTCCTGGGCGGCCCGAGCGGCCGTTCGACGTGGCCGCACCGGCCCTGACGGACGGGTTTCCGCCCGCCGCTGGGGATGCGGTTTGGCGAGCACGCCGTCGCTGTCACCTGACTCGCCGTTTCCCCGCCGGGACTCAGGGAGCGCTCGTGCCCAGGAGCGCTAGCCAACTAGGTTAGATAGTACGATGAGTCGTGATAGAATCTGCTCAGACCGTTGGCGCATTTCTACCCCTTGCGAAGGACCTCACTGGCGATGGACAGCAGTATCTTCTTCGGCGGGTCGGTGGTTGCCGCCGTGATCGCCGGAGCCATCGCCCTGTTCGCACCGTGCTGCATCTCCGTGATGCTCCCCGCCTACTTCGCCAGCTCCTTCCAGAACCGGGGCCTCCTAGTCGCCATGACCTTCCTCTTCGCGGCCGGGGTGGCGACGCTGATCCTGCCGCTGGCCATGGGGGCGGCGGTGCTGCGCCAACTCGTCGCCAGCCAGCATGCGCCCATCTACGTCGTGGGCGGGCTGCTCATGCTGGGACTGGGGGCGTATACGCTGCTCGGCGGGCAGTTGCACCTACCCATGCCGGGGCGGCGGGCGGGCGGCGGGGCTGGCCCACTCAGCGTGTATTCGCTCGGCATCTTCTCGGGCATCGCTAGCTCGTGCTGCGCCCCGGTCCTGGCCGGCGTGATCGCACTGGCCGGGGTGGCCTCGTCGTTCGGACTCGCGCTCGGCCTCGGCGCCGCCTACGTCTTGGGTATGGTGGCCCCGCTCTTCCTCATCGCCCTGCTCTGGGAGCGGTTCGATTGGCGTTCCAGTCGCCTCTTCCACCTTGGCTCGGTGACCTGGCGGCTGGGTTCCTTCCGACGCACGATCGCGGTGACCAACCTTGCCAGCGGGCTCCTGCTGGCGCTCATGGGCGCGGCCACGGTCTGGATCGGGCTGACCGGCGCGGCGATGCCGGCACCGGCGGGCTGGCAGGCCCTGCTGACGGTCCGCTTGCAGCACATCGGCCAGGTGCTCACCGCCGCGCTCTCCTGGCTGCCGGGCTGGGCGGCCGCCGCCATCCTGATCCTCATCGTCGCCCTGCTGGCCCGGCGGGCGCTGCAACAACTGGGGTGGACGGCCCCCGGCGATGACGATCTGGACGAGGCGTTGGACACGAAGGAGGACGTTCTTGAGCACCGACGCGCGTAGGCCCGGCCGGGCGACGCCGAGGGCGGTGGCCACCGCGGCTCCCCGATCGTCGCCGCCGAAGGCCGGGCGAAGGGCACGGCGAGCCGGGGGCGCCACTCGGCCCAGGAAACGTGGCCTCGGGCCGTTGGCGAAGGTCGGCATCGTCGTCGGATTAGCCATCCTCGTGCTCGCCGGGGTCTTCTACGTGGTCAACACGTCGCCCGTGGGGAGCGGTGGGAGCAGCCAGTACCCCTACGTGGTGGGGCAACCGGGGCCGGGCGCCAAGGCGCCCCCAGTCAGGCTCACCGCCACGGACGGGAGCACCTTCGACCTCGCTGCCCAGCGCGGCCACATGGTGCTGCTGTACTTCCAGGAAGGGGTCGGCTGCCAGCCCTGCTGGGACCAGATCACGGATATCCAGACCAAGCGCGACCAGTTTCAGGCACTGGGAGTCGGCCAGATCGTGACGATCACGAGCAGTCCCATGGACGCCCTGAAGCAAAAGGCGGCCGATGAGGCGATCACAATCCCGGTGCTCGCCGACCCCAACCTGGCCGTCTCCAGGGCGTATCAGGCCAACCAGTACGGGATGATGGGCACGTCGATGGACGGCCACAGCTTCATCCTGGTGGACAAGGATGGGGTGATCAAGTGGCGGGCGGATTACGGCGGCGCGCCCAAGTACACCATGTACGTGCCGGCGCCGACGCTGCTGAACGACCTCCAACAGGGGCTGAAGAGTCCGACACGGTAGCGCCGTGAACATCCTTCTGGTCATTCATCGCGATGGCGGGCTCTGCCGCGGGCGACGGTACCTGGTCACACGTGCCTGAGGCCACGAGGGCGAATGGAAGGACGGTGGGCGAGCATGAGCCGCGAACGACATCTCTACCGAGCAATGATCGCGGTGTCGGGGGGGCTGCTGCTCGCAGGCTGTGCCCCGCACCCGCAGAGCACGCTGTCGCCCCAGTCCGACTACGCTTCCAACATCCAGAACCTGTTCATGTTCACCGTCTGGGTGTCGCTGGTCGTCTTCGCGGTCGTCGTCAGCGCGCTGCTGTACGCTGCCGTGCGGTTCCGCGGCAAGACCGGCGACCCCCGACCGCGGCTGTTGCCGGGCAATAGGGCCCTGGAGATCGCCTGGACCGCCGCGCCGGCCCTCATCCTGACGGCGATCGCCGTCCCGACCGTTGGCCTCATCTTCCAGAGCGGCGGCCCGGCGCCCGCGACCGCCCTGCAAGTGACCGCGATTGGCCACCAGTGGTGGTTCGAGTTCCAGTATCCCGACCAGAAGATCGTCACCGCCGACGAGATGCACATTCCAGTCGGCCAGCCGGTCAACATCGCGCTGAAGTCTGCCGACGTCATCCACAGCCTCTGGGTGCCCGAGCTGGCCGGCAAGCGGGACATGATCCCCAATCACACCAACTACCTCTGGTTCACACCGGAGCAGACGGGGACGTACCCGGGTCAGTGCGCCGAGTTCTGCGGCATCCAGCACGCCAACATGCGCTTCAGCGTGGTCGTGGAGACGCCGGCCGACTTCGCGGCCTGGGTCCAGACGCAGCAGCGCACGGTGGCGCTGCCGGCGACCGCTGCGCAGCAGGCCGGCGCCACGGTCTTCCAGCAGGTGACCTGCGCCGGATGCCACACCATCGCGGGCACGGCGGCAAGCGGCACGATCGGGCCGAACCTGACCCACTTCGGGAGCCGGCAGACGATCGCCGCTGGCGTGCTGCCGAACACGCCCACTGACCTGGAACACTGGCTGCAAGACCCCGACGGCGTCAAACCGGGCAACCTCATGGGCAAGACGGTGGCGGCCGGGATGCTCAGTCAGGAGCAGGTGCGCGACTTGACCGCCTATCTGGAGAGCCTGCAGTGACCGCCGCGGAAAACGCCCGTGGACAAGATCCATGACTCGTTCAGCTTCAGCCTCCTGCTTCCTACTACGGCCGCAGGGGCGATGGCAGAGCCGGCGGCGGTGCGCTCGTTGTTGGTGAGAAAACACGGACGATGGTACTATGGACAGTCGTAGGACGTCAATGCATACTGTTGCCGGCCCGTAGCAGCACCGGCCGGCGACCCGTAACCGGAGGAGTTCCTTGAACGGCATTGTGATCAGCATCAGCCCGGTGCTCGCGCACCTCGGCCCCTTCACGCTCCGCTGGTACAGCCTGTTCTTTGTGTTGGCCATCTTTGCCGGCGTCTGGCTGGGGCTGCGCGAGGCGGGGCGCAGGGGCCTCGACGTCGAGCGGGTGCAATCGCTGGCCATCTGGGCGGTCGTGGGCGGGCTGGTCGGCGCCCGGCTCTTCCACGTCATCGATCGTTGGGATCTGTATGCCGCCGATCCGTTCCGCGTGTTCGCGATCTGGGAGGGTGGTCTGGCCGTTGAGGGCGGACTCGTCGGCGGCGGGATCGCCGGCCTGGCGTACGCGCTGCGCCATTGCATCCCGGCGTGGAGGATGGCGGACGCGGCGGCGCCGGGGATGCTCCTGGGCCAGACGGTGGGCCGGCTCGCCTGCATCCCCAACGGCGACGCCTACGGCGCGCCGGCCAATCTGCCCTGGGCCTTCATCTACACCAATCCGGCAGCGCAGGTGCCGCCCAATCTGCTCAATGTGCCCCTCCAGCCCTACCCGGTCTACGAGCTGCTGTTCGATCTGGGGCTGCTCGCGCTGCTCTGGCGGCTGCGGCCGGTGTTCAAGTCGGATGGGCTGCTGTTCCTCACGTACGTTGTCCTCTACGGGGTGGGACGCTTCCTGTTGACGTTCTACCGTATCGAGAAGGTCTGGTTCTGGGGGCTGCAGGAGGCGCAGGTGTTCGCCCTGCTGGCCGTGCTGGCAGCCCTGCCGCTCCTGATCTGGCGGGCGCGGCGCGGCCTGGCCGGCTTGCCAACAGCACTGGAGCGGCAGCCGGCGTGACGGCTGCCATTGCTTTCCGGCGAGATACCGCCGACGAGCGGAAGGAGTCCTATTCGATCGAGGTAGTCGTGGTTTGGAGAGCCATGGGGTCTGTACCACCCCGGCTGGTGTGGTTCTGTCATGCTGACCCGCCGCGGCTGCGGTGCGGGCTGCTGAGGAGACAATGGTGAGCGAGATACTCCAGTTCGTGCAGACATACGGCGTCTGGATGGCCCTCGGTGGCGCCGTCCTCTTGGTGCTGTCTCGCGGCGGGGGCGGGATGGGCTGCTGCGGCATGTCCCAGCAGCAAGGTCGGGGGATGGCGAGCGGCTGCGGGCAAGCGCCCGCCGAAGACGACGCCAGCGGCCAGGCGCAGCGGCCTGCGACGGTGGCGGAGGCGCGGGCACAACTCATGGAGCTGCAGGCCCGGCAAGAGGCGCTTGCCCGTCAGGTCGCCAGTCTGGAGCAGGAGCCAGTGGAACCGGCCCGGGAGCACGGGCCAGCCGTTCGGCCGTTATTGTCTGTCGGGCGCGAGGATGCCCGGCGATAGCGGACACAGAGACATGCACAGTGAGATCAGGAGGGTTGCGCGGTGTCGATGCTGAAGTGTTGCCTTAACCCGAAGGTGCTGGCGGGACTGGGGGTCGTGGCGGCGGGGATCTGGTTGTTCCAGCCCAGCCTGTTCGCGGCCGCGTTTCCGACCTTGCTCATACTCATTTGCCCCCTGTCCATGGGCATCATGATGTTTGGCATGGGCAAGATGGGCGGCATGAACGATATGGCGAATCAGGAGGGGCAACCGGGCCAGCAGTACACCTGCCCGATGCACCCGGAGGTGCGTCAGGATCAGCCGGGGCGGTGCCCCAAGTGCGGGATGGATCTGGTGCCGGTCGCGCCGGCCAAGCCGGCGCAGACGACGCCAGCGCCCGCGAACGCTGCTCTGCTCAGCCGCGAGGAACAGCTCGCCCAGTTGCGCGGGCAACTCCAGCAGGTGAGCGAGCAGCAGGCGGCGCTCCAGAGCCGCCTGGAGGAGTTGGCCGCAGCCGAGGAGGCTGTCCCGACCAGCAAAGCGCTCCGCGAGGCGGAGCAGGTGGCACGGGCCGCCGACACTCGACGGTAGCCGTTGGCCGGATGCCAGTGGCTCGATACATGCGGCGCGTCACCGGGCATCTGACGCTCACGGAGTGAGGATGCCCGGCGGACGAGGACTTTCCGGCGCCGCGTCGGCGCTGGGACTGAAGAGGAGAGCAGGAGCGAACCTATGCCCACGCTGCACATCACGCACGCGGTCGCGTCCGTCACGCGACTGGCGCACACGCAGAGCCTACAGAGGGCCGCGGCCGCGGTATTTCACGCCTGCATGCAGATGATGCATGGCCAGGTCTGCCTGCAGATGATGCAGGCCGGTTGTACAATGGCGACGATGCAGCCCTGCCCCTGACACGACGCTTCTGCGAGGGACGGACGATCTCGTGCCGGCCGGCAGGGCGGCGCGCGGGAAGGGAGCATAGCCCCTCCCTCTGGACGGTTGAAACTCGCGCCGCTCGGTACGCAGACCGTGGGCATGACGAGATCGGAAGGGGAACGGGATGCGACAGCGGATGCTTGGGCTGCTGGCCGGCGGGCTCCTGATGCTGGCGCTGCTGCTGACCGACGCAGGCGTGGCGCTGGCGCAAGGGGACGCCGGAATGGCGGGGGGTGATGGGGATACCACGAGTACCGCTGACGGTGGCCAGGCCGCTTTCGGCATGATGGGCGGAGGCGCCGGCATAATGGGGTCGGGCGGCATGATGGGCGGTGACGGCAGCGCGGTGACTGCCTCGACACCCCAGGCGGCCCGGACGCTCGCGCAACAGTTGGCCGGCGACGCCAGCATCGATCGCCAGACGAACACTGTCACCTACGACACGGCGGATGTCGAGCTGGTCGCGCTCGGCAGCCCGGAAGGGCAGCAAGATATGACCTGGAACGTCGACGGCCTGGTAAATCCTACCATCGTCGTCCCTGAGGATGCCCAGGTCACGGTACATTTCTTCGATGCCGATACCGGGACGCCGCACGGCTGGGAGCTCACCACCGCCCCTCCGCCCTATCCCTTCATGGTGATGATGGACGCGCCGGCGGCCTTCTCCGGCGCTTTTGCCATGCCGGCGCCGGGGGCAACAGACAGTCAATGGTTCGGGCGCACCGTGCGCTTCACCGCCGCGGATGCCGGCGCCTACTACTACCTCTGCCCGGCGCCCGGGCATGCGCAACAGGGCATGGACGGCAAGCTGGTGGTGCGATGAGCGCGGAGCGATCGGGGTCGGACACGCGGGAACGGCGGCGGTGGCATACGGCTTGCGGCCCACCGCCGTAGCGCATCTTACCTCGCCGAGTAGGTTGTTTTGGCGGATCCGCCAGAGAGGAGCGAGCCATGCTGGACCAGAGACGGCGTTGGGGGCCCGGTGGCTGGGCGCTGCTGGCGCTCATCGGCGCGGTGGTCGTGGCGGTGGCCGGCTGGGCTGTGGTCGCGATGTCTGGCGCGGTCGGGGCCGCCTCCCGCTACGGCGGCGGGATGATGCCCTGGGCCTGGGGCTGGATGGGCGTCGGCATGCCCATCATGTGGCTAGCGATGCTGCTGTTCTGGCTCGCCGTCGTCCTGGGTATCGTGGCGCTCGTGCGCTGGGCGACCGATCTGCCCCGTGGGCGGTCGCCGGATCGCGGGGATGCTATGGACATCGCCCGGGAGCGCTACGCCAAGGGCGAGATCACGCGCGAGGAGTATGAGCGCCTGCGCGACGAGCTGGCGAGTCGGCCCGACCGCGTCGTCTAGACGCCTACTCTCTCGAATGGTACGACGGTCCGTATATGGAGAGCGTCGGCAGTGGAGCGGCGTCAGCTGCGAGACGGACGGAGGTCGCACCATGGCCGGAGCGGCGTCGTCGCTCGGCGCGGCCAGGCCGACGCTGCTCGGCGTGCTTTTCGCCTTCGGCTGGACGCCCTGCGTGGGGCCGATCCTGGCGGCCATCCTGTTCTACGCCGGCAGCACCCAGACGCTGGGCCAGGGCGCGGCGCTGCTGCTGCTCTACTCCCTCGGTATGGCGGTCCCATTCGTCGCCACGGGGGTCGGCTTCGCGCGCATGACGGGCGTCTTCGGCTGGGTCAAGCGGTACCGCCGCGCACTCAACTGGGCCAGTGGCCTGGTGCTGATCGGCATGGGGGTCCTGTTCCTCACTAACACCTTCTTCTGGCTGAGCATCGCCATGCAGCGGCTGTACTACACGCTGTTCTTTCGCTGGTCCGGAGCGTCCATGCGCCACATCCGTTGCCGTTCGTGCGTCCTGGTCCTCTTCCTGCTGGCGAGCGGCTTCGCCCTCACGCCCGGCATAGCCGAGGCCCACTCCTTCCTGGTCCAGTCGACGCCGCAGCCGGGCGAACGCCTTCAGACGAGTCCGGCGTCCCTGCGCCTGCAATTCAGCGACCCGGTCGTCGGCGAGCGCGTAGATGTCAAGACGGCCGGGGGGACCCGGGTCACGGACGGCGCGCTGCAGCTCTCCGAGGACAGACACGTCGTCGACGTGCCGCTGCCGCGCCTGGCCGACGGCGTCTACGTGGTGTCCTGGCAGGAAGTGGACGCCTCGGATGGCCATCTCTCCCTGGGCGAGTTCGCCTTCGCCGTGGGGATGGCCAGCCGGCTCCCTGCGGTGACGAGCCAAAGCGCCGCGCCGATCGACTGGCCCTCTACGGTGGCTAACTGGCTGTTCCTGGGCGGGCTGCTCCTTGCCTTCGGCGGACTCGCCAGCGAGCGCTTCATCTGGGCTGCCGTGGCGCGCCCGGACCCGCTGGTCGTGCCCACACTCCCTATCCGCTGGCTCCTGGCGATCGCGCTGCTGGGTGGCGCTGTCCAGTTCGCCCTCGTCGTTCAGCAGGCCAGCGATGGTAATCAGCTAGCCGCTGGCGCGCGCCCTGCCCTGGCGGTTCTCACCACACCGGCGGTTATGCTGACGCTGGCTCAATTCCTCTTGGTGGCCTACGGTCTCTGGGTATTGCTTCTCCCACGGTCGCGGACGCGCCCATGGGCGCTCCTGCCGCTCGGCCTAGCCATTGTCGCCGCGGTCCTGCGCAGCCACGCGGGCACGACGGCAACCTGGTGGGCGACGCCGGCGAACGTGCTGCACCTCGTCACCGTGGGTCTCTGGGTCGGCGGGCTGGCGCACCTGGTGCTCGTCGTCTGGCGGGCGGGCGATGACGCGAGGCGCCGAGTGCTGGGCGATGGGGCTCGGCGATATTCCCGGTTGGCGCTGGCGCTGGTGGGCCTAGCGCTGGCCAGCGGTGGGGTGGTGGCGCTGGCGCTCTTCGGCCAGCCGGCCGAGCTGGTGACGACCACCTACGGCCGGCTGCTCCTGGCGAAGCTGCTCCTCGTCGCCATCGCGCTGGGGCTGGCGCTGCTCGCCCGCCAGAGAGGGCTGCCCGCGCTCCAGCTCGGGCGGCTCGGCCCGCTCCGCGGCTTGAGTCGCGCCGAGGGGACGCTGCTCCTCACCGCCGTCGCCGTAGCGGTCGTGATGGGGGGCGCGGCGCCACCGCGGACGGTGACCGCCGAGGATCTCCTCGGCCCGCCGCCCTTGCCTGAGCCGGTCGTCCGGCAGGCCGGCATGGTGGGGCTGCTGGCGGTCTACCTGGGAGCTGCTCAGGACGAGCTCCGCTTGGAGGTGCTGGCGCCGAGCGGCGAAGCGGTGACCGGCACGCGGATCGGCGTCGAGGGCCGGGCGCCCGATGGCAGCGCGTTCGATGTCTTTCCACGCGGCTGTGGGCCGGGCTGCGCCACAGTCACGTTCCCCTGGCAGCGGGGATCCACCACCCTCACCGTCAGCGTGGCGGCCAAGGGCTGGGCTGGCGGCAGCGTCGACTTCGCCGTGCCCTGGCCGCCCCAAACTGAGGACCCGGCGCTGCTGGCTCGGGCGATCCAGGCGATGCGCTCCCAGTCCACGGTCACATTCAGCGAGCGCGTCTCGCCGAGCGTCGGTGGCGCCTCCGTCAGCACGGCGACGATGAGCGGGCCGCAGTTCGTCGCCCAGGAGATCTACGCGGCCGGCGGGGCCAGCGACATCCGACCGGCCCCGGCATCGGACGGCCTCCGCGCACTCACGCTGTACATCTCGGGCTCGTCGATCTGGTACCGCCTGGAGATCAACGGGCAGGACCGCTTGCAACGAGAGACGATAGTCGACCCCGGCCACCTGATCGAGCGCACCTTCGCCTACGACCTGCCGGCGGCAGGAACGACCGGGCCAGCTCCGCCCTAGGCGACGGTCGCTCGCCGCTGCTCGGCCGGATGCCGCTACGGCGCCGGCGTCGGTGCGGGGAGGGTCCGCGGCTGCCCGTCGGGCGCCAACAGGTAGAAGAGGGCAACGGCTTCGCGGTCGGTGCGATTGGCGGGGCGATGCGCCACGCCGGGCGACTCCCCCCAGCACTCGCCCGGCGACAGCGTCACGGGCGGTCCGTCGCGCACCTCCATCGTCAACGTGCCCTGGAGGGTGCAGAAGCTGCCGGGGCCGGGGTGCGTGTGCCAGGCCCCGGCGTAGTGCGGCGGATACACCTCGCGGTCGACGGTGGCGCGGAGCATGGCGTGGTCGGCCGGGAAAGCCCGATTGAAAAGAAACTCGGGCGGGGGAGGCTGGGTCGCGGGCGACGGAGAGCCGGCAGTGGGCGCGCAGCCCGCGCCGAGGGCGAGCACGGTCAGGAGCGCTACCGCTCTTGCGAAGACGCGCTTGCGCACAGCACGGCTCGTCGGCGCGTCGTGGGCAAGGCGCGGCGCCAAGGGAACCTCCGTTGCCATCATACTATAGCCCGTCGTACGTCCGCCCGACGTATCATGACACAACCCGCCGCGAGGGGTCAGGTTGGCCCCCGTGGTAGCGGGCCGTATGGAAGCGCGAGCGGACGACGCGGTCGTGCGGGCGCGGCGAGCGGCCGAACTGGTGCCGTGTGAGGCGGCCTACTTCTACCTCGGTCAGCGCCCGCGGAATGAGCTGGCCCAGCAACTAGGCTGTAAGCTCACCGATTCCGGGCACATCGAGCAAGATCGGCGGCAACGCACGAGCGTGGAGGGCGTCTACGCTGCCGGGGACATCGCCCCACCCGACGAGACGGTGGCGGTGGCCATCGCGCAAGGGCAAGTCGCCGCCATCACGATCAACCGTGCGCTGTACGGTCCGGAGCAGCGGCCGTGAGTCGCCACACAAGCGCATGCGTTGTCCGGCCGGGCGCGCCCGCGGGCTCCTGGCACTCTCCCTCCTGGGCGGCGCCGTGCAGCTCCTGCTCCGGGTCGCGCTCGGCGCGCCAAGCCAGCCGGCCGCGCCGCCGGGCTTGGCGGCGGTCATCGGGACGCCGGCGGGGGCGCTGACCGGCATCTTGGCCGGCTACCGGACCGGTACACCGACGCCGGCCGCCAAGGTCCTGCCCCATCGGAGCGCTGCGAGCCGCCGCTGTTCCCCCGGCGAGCGACGCGCGGCCAGCAGGAGGAGCCCAAGGACGGGCGCCGTGTTCGGGTCGGTGGCGGCGCCGGTGAAGGGCCCGCCAAAATCCTGGCCCAGCCACCAGGTCAACAGCAGCCACACGGCCATGAGCCCGTACGCCCATCGGCGCGTGCTACGGCCCAGGAGGGCCAGCCCCAAGACGACCATGATGGCCACGAAGAGCCCATTCCACACGAGCGCGCTCTGCGCCGCCAGCGCTGCCATCGCGTGGATCGGCGCGGCCAGCGGCGCCGGCTGCGGGAGGGAGGCCGCCATGGCGAATACGCCGCCAAGCTGCTGTCCCATCCAGTAGCCGGCCGGGGGCCAGGCTTGCAGCGCGGCCATGGCGAGCCAGAAGAGCCCGAGCGCCCGCCTGACCCAGCGGGCGACCTGGCCAGTCGCCCACCACCGAGCGGGAAGCAGCAGGAGGATCGCCCCGACCACGTAGACGAGCACGGAGCCGGGAGCGCCGGTGAGCACGGTCGCCGCGCCCGTGAGGAGGCCGCCCAGCCCCTCGCCCAACACCCAGATGCCGAGTCCCCAGCCGATGGACAGCCACAAGCCCACGCGACCCCATGGCCGGTCGCGCCCCGCGAGCAGCAGCAGCCCGATGGCGATCTGGATGAAGATCGCCGACAGGTTGGCCGCGACCGCGTGTTGCTGCCAGAGCGCGGCGCTCGTCCGCAGCAGGCTGGCGAGCCAGGACGGCTGTCCCTGGGCTGCCGGTTGCAAGACTTGCTGCACGAACAATGGCGAAAACATGGCGGGCTGCGCCTGCAATACCCCATCGAGCAGCCAGAACAGGCCCAGCCCGATGCGAAGGATGTTCCGGCCCGCGATCGCACCCGCATCGCGGGTCGCCGTGCCACCTCGCTCCCGACTGGGTCGTCGCCAACGGTGCATCGTTCCTCCTCACACCGCCGCCCCCTCGTACGGGCGGACGAATCTCACGCACCTTGCTCTACTACACGGGAGCACGCGGATCGGATGCTGGAGGTGGAGTGAGAGGCTCGGCAGTGCATCGCCGGAGGCGTTCTCAGCAGTTCTCTCCCCGCCCCACGCACACGATCGTGCGACCTGTTCATCATCGAAGGTCTCGGCCGTTGCTACCAGCGTGGAATCGCGGGAGCTAGTCAAGTGATTCCGCGGGGCGGTCGTACTATTGTTAGTAGTACTTGAGTGGCGTATACTGGTGGGAATGGCAGCCGGCGCTCGCCGGGTCAAAGAGGCGCAGGAAAGAGCAGGAGGGTCGTCCGGTGTCGATGCTGAAGTGTTGCCTGAACTGGAAGGTGCTGGTGGGGCTGGGGGTCGTGGCGGCGGGGGTCTGGCTGTTCCAGCCCAGCGCATTCCGCGCCGCGCTGCCGACCCTGGCGGTGCTGATCTGCCCTTTGTCCATGGGGTTGATGATGTTCGGTATGGGCAAGATGGGCGGCATGAACGACGCCGCGACTCAAGGGACCCAACCGGGCCAGCAGTACACTTGCCCGATGCACCCGGAGGTGCGCCAGGACCAGCCGGGCCGTTGCCCCAAGTGCGGGATGAATCTGGTACCGGTCGCCCAGCCCAAGCCCACGCGGGCCATTCCAGCCTCCGCGGACGGCGCCCCGCTCAATCGCGAGCAGCAGCTCGCCCAGTTGCGCACACAGTTGCGGCAGGTCGGAGAGCAGCAAGCGGCGCTGGAGCGCCAGATGGGGGAGTTGGGCGCCGAAGATGAGGCGCTTCCGACCAGCAACGTGCTCCGCGAGGCGGAGCAGGTAGCCCGCGACTCAGTGCGGGCGGCGCGCGGTGCGCGGAACGGACGGTAATCCGGCGCCCGATCGGACAGCCATGACCGACACGTCATTTGATCTTTTGGCCCCGCACGGGGGGCCGATGTCGCCCCGGCGAGGGTCGGGACGCTGGTTGGTCGTTGGCGCCGTGCTAGCCGCGGTTGTCGGATTCCTGGTGCTTACGGGCCTCGTGCTGGCGCGGCAGCAAGGTGGGGCGCCGGGGATTGGCGTCCACGCGGACAGCCAGATTGGGCTAATCCGGCCCGGCCCGGCACCCGACTTCCAGATCCAGCTCTACTCGGGCGGCGCCTTCCAGCTCTCCGCCCAGCGTGGCAAGCCCGTCCTGGTCAACTACTGGGCCTCCTGGTGCCCGCCCTGCCGCCAGGAGGCGCCGGTGCTGGAGCGCGCCTGGCAGCAGTACCGCGGGCGTGGCCTGGTGCTGGTCGGGCTGGACATCTGGGATACCGAGCAGGACGCCCGCCGGTTCATGAGTGAGTTCAACGTCAGCTACGCGAACGGGCCCGATCCCAAGGGCGCCGCCGCCATCGACTACGGCGTCACCGGCATCCCCGAGACCTTCTTCATCCGGACGGATGGAACCATCGCGCGCCACTGGATCGGCCCACTGACCGACCAGCAGGTCAGCGCCTTCGTCGCGGAGCTCCTCCAATGAAGCCACCCCTGCCGGCGGTCCGACCAGTTGGGATTCGCTCAATCTATTGGCGAGCCGGCTGGGCGCTGTGGGGCCTCGCGCTCCTCTTCGGCGGTTTCACGCTGGTCCTACAGTTGCGGCCCACCGCCTGGTCCGACCTTACTGGGGCCGTCGCCGGCCAGGTTTCGAGGCTGAACGGGCAGGCGGCAGGGGGCGACTTCCACACCGCGACCGGCCTCGGCCCGGCGCCAGACTTCACCGTGGCGCTGTTCGACGGCGGCTCCTTCCGGCTGGCGGAGCAGCGCGGCAACGTCGTGGTGCTGAACTTTTGGGCCTCCTGGTGCGTCCCCTGCCGGACAGAGTCGCCGCGGCTTCAGGCGGCCTCCCAGACCTACCGTGACCGCGGTGTGGTGTTCATCGGCGTGGACATCCAGGACGACGACAAGGACGCGCGGGCCTTCCTCAAGCAATATGGCCTGACCTACGCGACCGGTCCCGATCACAATCTCGCCATCAGCCAATCCTATGGCGTGAGCGGCTTGCCGACGACCTTTTTCGTGGACCGCCAGGGGCAGATCGTGCGGCGCTGGCTGGGCGAGGTGCAGGATGCGCAGCTCACCGGCTTCATCGACGAGACGCTGCGATGAAGGCAGGAAATAACCGAGGTGACGGAAATGCCGGGGCCGCGATTGCGATCGGCGGCCAAGCGACCGGGGGGACTGCGGTCCCCTTCAGTTGGCGAGGCCAGTCCGCGATGCGGGGGATACCGCGGTGAATGGGCTCGTTCCGGACATCGGCTGGGCCCTCGCCTTCGGCGCCGGCATCGTGTCCTTCTTCTCGCCCTGCGTGGCGCCGCTCATCCCTGGCTACCTGTCCATGGTGTCGGGGGTCTCGCTGGATCAGCTCGCGGCGGGCGGGCAGGCGCACACGCGGCGGGCCTTGCGCGCGGCGCTCTTGTTCGTCCTCGGCTTCGTGGTCGTCTTTGTGCTCCTTGGCATCGTCGCCTCCCTCCTGGGCGGCCTGATCGGACCGAGCCGGCGCCTGCTCAATGAAGTGGCCGGGGTGGTCATGGTGGCAATGGGGTTGATCGTGTTGGAGATCGTGCGCCTGCCCTTCCTCTACCGCGAGCGCAAGCTGCATCTTTCCCCGGCCTCGCTCGGGCCGGTCGGTCCGACGGTGCTGGGCATGCTCTTCGCCTTCGGCTGGACCCCCTGCGTGGGGCCGATCCTGGCGGCCATCCTGTTCTACGCCGGCAGCACCCAGACGCTGGGCCAGGGCGCCGCGTTGCTGCTGCTCTACGCCCTGGGCATGGCGGCGCCCTTCGTCGCCACCGGCGTCGGCTTTGCACGCATGACGGGCGTCTTCGGTTGGGTCAAGCGCCACCACCGCTTGCTCAACTGGGCGAGCGGCCTGGTGCTGATCGGCATGGGCGTCCTGTTCCTCACCAACACCTTCTTCTGGCTCAGCATTGCCATGCAGCGGCTCTATTACACGTCCTTCTACCGCTGATCCGGCCGCCCCCGGCCGGGGGCGGCCGTAGTCGTGCCGGCCGAAAGTGCCCTATTCCCCTCCCCGATGGCGGCCGCGCCGCGTATCACCATCACCGAGCGCAGCTCGGCCAATGCACGACGGCAGCCGGGTTGGCGGCGGCGACTGCTGAGGAAGTAGCGGACAGCCGAGGTGGCGGGTGTGCCGGGGCCGCGATTGCGATCGGCGGCTTCGTAGACGCACCACGAAGCGACCGGGGATACCGCGATCTGCGGGACCAGCGCTTCAGCTCCTGCTCGCTGGCCGCTCATCTGAATCAAATTGGACGGCGCGCCACATCCCCGCCTTGCTGGGGCGAGGAGTGGACGTGGGCCGTCTCGCGCAGCCGCCAGGCGGCGAGGCCCGAGGAGCCCAGCGTGAGCGCCGCCACGGCCATGATCGCGGCGGGGATCCCGGCGACGTCGGCCACCGCCCCGGCCAGGAGGGCCCCGACGGCGTAGCCGAGGTCGCGCCAGAGCCGGTAGACGCCGACCGCCGAGGCGCGCCAGGACGGGTGGGCCACGTCGCCGACCGCGGCGAGCAAGGTGGGGTAGACCAGGGCCGTGCCGACCCCCAGCAGGAGGGCGCTGCCGAGCCAGTGGCCTTCTCCTCGCACCAGCGGGATGGATGTCAGCGCGACGCCCTGCAGGGCCATCCCCCCGACGATCAGCGGCCGGCGCCCCCAGCGATCGGAGAGCGTCCCCGTCCCGATCTGCAGCAGGCCCCAGGACAGCGGATAGGCGGCGGCGATCGTCGCGATCGCCCCCACGCTCAAGCCTGCCCGGGCGAAGAAGATCGGCAACAGCCCCCAGGCCATGCCGTCGTTGAGGTTGTTGACCAGGCCGGCCTGGCTGCAGGCGAACAGGTCGCGATCGCGCCAGCTCACCAGCGCGAAGAGCCGGCGTAGGGACGGCCGCGCGCCCGTCTCGGTCGCCGTCCCGACCTGCCGGGCTTCCAGGCGCGCGTGGCCGCGCGTCTCCCGCACCAGGAAGAGGGAGAGCAGGAAGCCCGCCACGGGCAAGGCCAGGCCGAGGGTGAAGGGTCCCTGCCGCAGCCCATAGGTAGCGGCCAGCCACCCTGAGGCGAGCGTGGCCAGGCCGACCGCTCCGTAGCCGGCGCTCTCGTTGAGGCCCAGCGCCAGGCCGCGACGGGCCGGCCCGACCAGGTCGATCTTCATGTTGACGGTCATCGACCAGCACAACGCCTGGTTGATACCCAGAAGCACGTTGGCCGCGACGATCCAGCCCCAGGCCGGCGCCCACAGGATCAGCAGGGGGACGGGCAGGCCGGCCAGCCAGCCGGCCACCAGCACGCGCTTGCGTCCCAGGCGGTCGGAGAGACCGCCGGCGCCGAAGTTGGTGAGCGCCTTGACCGTGCCGAAGGTGGCGATGAAGGAGAGCGCCGCGCTCGCCGACGCCAGGCCGAACTGCTGCTGGGCAATGAGCGGGATGACGGTGCGCTCCAGCCCCACCATCGCGCCCACGAAGGCGTTGATCAGCACCAGCAGCAGGAACTGGCGCAGGTTGGCGCGCAGCCCGAGCCTGATGGGCGGGGTGCCGGCAGCGGGCGGGGCGAGTGGGAGGCGCATCGCGGCGCGTTAGCGGCGGGCGGGGGAGACGAGTTGCCCGTGGCCGAGGCGGTTGGCCTCGCGGATCAGCTCGTGCTCGGGCGGCGCCGGGGGGAGGTCGGCCAGCATGAAGGCAACAAACTCCTCGCCGCGGAGTGGGCGCAGCGCGGGGTTATAGCGGCGCTCGAAGCCGATGGTGGAGCTCGCTTTGCCGCTCATGGAGCGGCCACAGGCGGAGCCGGCGAAGTGGGCGGGGTAGAGCTCCAGATCATCGGGCAGCGCCAGCAGTTGCTGGAGGCTGTCGTAGAGGGCGGACGCCGCGGCCGCCGTGTCCGGCCCGCCTTCTCCCGCGGAGAGATCAGGCCGGCCGGCGTCCCCGACGAACAACGTGTCGCCGGTCAGCACAAACCAGGGGTCCTCGCCGCGGGTTCGGTCGCCGACGAAGAGGCAGATGCTATCCGGGCTGTGGCCCGGCGTATGCAGGACGCGCAGGTAGTCGTTGCCGAGCGTCAGCTCCTGACCGTCGCGCAGCGTGGCGTGGGGAAAGGCGACCGCCGCGGCTTCGTGCAGGTAGATGTCAGCGCCGGTGCGGCGGCCCAGCTCGGGCGCGCCCGAGAGGTGGTCCGCCTGCACGTGGGTCTCCACGATGGCGACGATGGGGGCCTCGGCCGCCGTCGCCACGGCCAGGTAGTCATCCACGTGCGCCGCGTGGGGATCGACGACGGCCAGCGCCTTCTTGCCGGTGCAGCCGAAGATGTAGGAGGCGCACCCCGTCGCAGGGTGCAGGATCTGCCGGAAGATCATAGGACTCGTCCTTTCTGTTCTGCCAATGCTCAGAAGCCGGCCGCGACCGGTTCACCGGCAACCGGGAGGCTGGCGGCCGCCCACTCCGGATAACCCTCGTCGTAGCGTGCCGCGCCGAAGCCGCGGGCACGGAGCAGCGCCACCGCCTCGTCGGCGAAGACGCAGTAGGGACCGCGGCAGTAGGCCACGACAGCCCGGCGCGGGTCGAGCTCGTCCAATCGGACCTCCAGCTCGTCCAGGGGGATGGAGCGCGCGCCGGCGATGTGCCCCTGGCGGTATTCCAGGGCGGGCCGAACGTCGAGGACCACTGTCTGACCGTCGGTCAGCCTGCGGCGCAGCTCTTCCTGAGAGATCGCCCGCAGGCTCCCCCGGTCGCGGAGGAACGTCCCCACCAGGCGATCGATCTCAGCAAGCTGGCGCTCGCCGGCCTGCCGCAGCGCCGACCAGAGCCGGTAGACGGCGGGGTCGGCCAGGCGGTAGCGCACGCGCAGGCCGTCCTTGCGGCTCGCCACCAGGTGCGCGCGCCGGAGCACCTGCAGGTGGGAGGAGGCGTTGGCCAGGGAGAGATCGGCCTCGGCAGCAAGCTCCTCCACCGAGCGCTCGCCCTGCGCCAGAAGGTCGAGCAGCTCCAGCCGCGCCGGGCTCGCCAGCGCCTGGCCCAGCCGGGCGAACTGCGCGTAGAGCTGCTCCTTGAAGGCACGCTGACCCATCGGCCCGGTCCTATCTAATCAAGTACTCAAGTATTCCATTGAATACTAGCATACCATGTCCCGGCGGCCGGACCGCGTGCTGGGACTCGCCGCTAGTCAATCGTCGATCGGCACTGGCTGTGACGGCCGGGTGCGCTGCGAACGCTTGGGACTTTGGTCTGATGCATCATGTGACGCTGGTCCCTACGATCAAGCACGCGCCATCCGTACAATGGGAGTACAGTGGGGGAGGGTGCGCCATGCTCCAGGACGCGGAGGCCAATACCCTGCCGCGCACAGGGGCGGCCCGGCGTGTCGCCGCCTGGCTGCGGCCGCCCTGGACGCTGTCTACCCAGTTCCTCCTGGCAAACCTCGTGGTCTCGATCGCCGGCATGCTCGTCATCGGCGTGCTGGTCAGCCGCCAGATCGAGAATGGCGTGCTCAATCGGACAGCGGCCATCACCGCCCTGTACGTGGACAGCGTGGTCGCGCCGCGGCTGCAAGGACTGGCGAGCCGCCCCCGGCTCGAGGCGTCGGAAGTGAAGAGCCTCACCTGGCTGCTGACCAGCACGCCGCTGGCTGACCGCGTCGTGGCCTTTAAGGTCTGGTCGCTCAACGGCGAGGTGCTGTACAGCCCCGATCCGGGCCTGATCGGTCATGCGTTCCCGGCGGGCGTGGGGCTCACCCGCGCCATGCGCGGCGGCGTCTTTGTGGGAGTGAGCAACCTGAAGGCCCCCGAAGACGCCTACGAGCAGGCGCACTGGAACCGGCTGGTGGAGGTGTACGTGCCGGTCCGTGATGGGATGCAGGAGCGTATCATCGCCGTCACGGAGTTCTACCTGCGGCCGGACGAGCTCGAGGGGGCTATCGACGCGGCGCGCTGGCGCACCTGGGCGGTGGTCGCCGGGACGACGCTGGTGCTGTATCTCGTCCTGGCCGGCATCGTCCGGCGGGGGAGCGACACCATCGTGCGCCAGCAACGGGCGTTGCGGGAGAAGGTGGAGGAACTGTCGCGCCTGCTAGAGCAGAACCGGCGGTTGCACGAGCGGGTACGCCATGCCGCCAGCCGGACGACCGCCCTGAACGAACGGGCCCTGCGTCGTATCGGGGCGGACCTGCACGACGGACCGGCCCAGGCGCTCGCCCTGGCCCTGCTACGCCTGGATGGGCCGGCGCTCTTCAACGGTGATCCCAGACGTCGGGACGAGGAGCTGGCGATCGTGCAGCGGGCGGTCCAGGACGCTCTCGGCGAGGTGCGCGCCATCGCCACCGGTCTGCGCCTGCCGGAGCTGGCGCCGCTCACGGTCACCGAGGTGGCGGAGCGCGCCGTTCAGGGACACGAGCGACGCAGCGGGACGGCGGTGCAGCTCCACCTGGATCAGGCGCCGGAGCAGGCGCCGCTGGCGGTGAAGATCGCCCTGGTGCGCTCGTTGGAAGAGGCACTGTCCAACGCCACACGACACGCTGGCGGTGTCGACGTGCGGGCGCGTCTTTGGTCTGAAAACGATCTGCTGCGCCTCGCCGTCCCCGACGGGGGGCCGGGCTTCGATCCATCGGTGGCCAAACCGGCGGGCCATCTCGGGTTGGCCGGCATGCGGGAGCGAGCGGAGCTGCTGGGCGGCGGCTTCCAGCTCGACTCCGCCCCGGGGCACGGCGTCACCGTGCAGATGTACTGGCCCCTCATCGAGGAGGCGACGGAGTGATCGATGGAATCCGAATCGTCGTTGCCGACGACCACCCGCTGTACCTGGAGGGTCTCGTCGCCTCACTGCGGTCGTCGCCGGATGTGAGTGTCGTCGGGCAGAGCGCGACGGCGGCCGGTGCGCTGCACCTGGCGAAGGAGCATCTGCCGGACGTAGCGCTGCTCGACATCACCATGCCGGGGGGCGGGCTGGCCGCGGCGCGCTCGATCGCCGCGGCCTGTCCCGCCACCAAGATCGTGGTACTGACGGCCTCGGACGACGAGGACGACGTGGTGGCGGCCATGAAGGCCGGCGCCTCCGGCTACGTCCTCAAAGGCGTCGCCGGTCGGGAGCTGATCGGCATTGTCCGCTCGGTGGCGGCGGGAGAGGTGTACGTCGCCCCGCGCTTGGCCTGGCTGCTGCTGCGCGAGCTGTCCCGTCCGCGCAAGCCGGAGCCGCTCGACGAGCTGACCGCTCGGGAGCGAGAGGTGATCGAGCTGGTGGCGAGCGGCCTGAGCAACCAGGAGATCGGTGATCGACTTTGCCTGGCCGAGAAGACCATCAAGCACTATATGACCAATATCCTGGGCAAGCTGCACGTGCGCAGCCGGGTGGAGGCTGCCCTCCTGGCGCACAAGGCGGGATTGGGCGAGGAGCGGTCGAGCGACTGACCTCCCGCGACCGAAGCCCAACGCCCCATCAGACCTTGGTCTGACTGCCGTTCCGACCCAAGCCCGTACCGCTAGCGGGCGTGGGTCCGTGGCGCCTTGACCTGGAGCAGGGAATGCTGATCGGCAGCGGCGAACGTGTACCGCACCCGATCGGGGCGCTCGCATTCGCCGGCAGAATCTAGAGTCGAAGGAGGCAGGCAACCGATGCGATCCATACGCGAGGTCCGACGCGCCTTCCCGATTGCGCTCGTGTTGGCGCTCAGCGCCTGTGGCAGCTCGGCGACGGGGACGGCGAGTGGTGGGACGGCGAGTGGTGGGACGGCGTCCACCGCCGCGCTCACCAGTTCGGCCGCCACCAGCGCCGCTACCACCGCGGCCTCGACGAGTGCGACCAGCGCAGCCAGCACCCCAACGTCCAGTGCGGCGAGCAGCCCGACCGCTAGGGCGAGCACGGTGAGCTCGGCGCCAACCTCTGTCGCATCGTCCGCGGCGAGTGCCGGCGGCACGTCGAGCTCGGGTGCCGCGGCGGGAGCGCCGGTCAGCTTCAAGGCCGACATCCAGCCCATCGTCCAGGCTAACTGCACAGGCTGCCACGGGAGCGCCAAGCCCGGCGGTCTGTCCTTGCTGAGCTTCGCCGACCTCATGGCTGGCGGCAAGGACGGCGCCGTAGTGAAGGCGGGCGACGCGGACAGCAGCCTGCTGGTGCAGAAGGTGAAGGGGACCCAGACCATCGGCGCGCGCATGCCGCGCGGCGGCGCGCCGCTGCCGGCCGCGGACATCCAGAAGATCGCCGATTGGGTCGCGCAAGGGGCCAAGGACAACTAGCGGGCGGCTTAGCAGGTGACGTGACAGTACTGGGCCGGCCTGGCCGCGTCAGGGCTAACCTGTGGGGCCAGGCCGGGCGAGCGCAGACGCTCCGAGAGGCTCCGGCGCCCCCTTTCCCTTGACATCCCATGCCCATGTGGGGACACTGGGACAGTGCTCATTAACGGAGTGATCGCCTGAAGCCAGTCGTCTGGATTGGAGCAAGCCGCGCGGACTTGAGGGAGTTCCCCGATGAGGTCCAAGACGCTGTGGGCTACGCCCTCTTCGTCGCGCAGTTGGGGGACAAGCCTCCGAATGCGAAGCCGCTGCGCGGCTACCACGGCGCTGGGATATTGGATCTGGTCGAGGACTTCGACGGCGATACTTACCGGGTGGTCAATACGGTACGCTTTGCCGACGCGGTCTACGTCCTGCACTGCTTCCAGAAAAAATCCACACGCGGCAGCGCGACCAGCCGGCGAGATCTCGACCTAATCGAAGCACGGTTGCGCAGGGCACAGGAGTTTCACCAGAAATGGATCCGGGAACACGGGAGGTAAGAGCACATGACGGACCGACAAGACAGCGCGGACATCCCCGTCACGGTCGGAAGCGGCAACGTCTTCGCGGACATCGGGGTAGCCAACCCAGAGGAAGCGTTGCTCAAGGCTCAGCTCGCCTACCGGATCAACCAGGTGATTCGGCAGCGGGGGCTCACCCACGTGGCCGCGGCCGAGAGCCTTGGGATCGACCAGCCGAACCTCTCGGCGCTCCACGCGGGGCGCCTGCGGGACTTCTCCGTCGACCGTCTCATCCGCTTTCTGACACGGCTCGGCAACGATGTCGAGATTGTCGTCCGACCGGCCAGCCACGAGCAGGGCGAGACGCGCGTGAGCGTGGTGGCATAACGGGACCGTGCGTCAAACGGGCGGGTCATCGTGGAGGCCGCGGCGAACGTCCAGCCGCGCGTCCGTGCGGTGCGGTCCGCTGACGGTGGGGTCTTTGGTCGTGCCTGCCCGAGCGAGGGGGGGGCAGTCTGACGGTGCTGCCCCGGTCACTCGCTCCGATTGTCGCCTAGAAGCCCGGCGCGGCGCACTGGCCGGTGTGGGCGCCCGCCACCCTGTTGGGCCGGCCGTCGTCGGTTGGGGCGGGGCTGTTGCCCGAGCAGATCAGGTCGCCGCCGATCTGGTTCCCCTCGATCTCGCTCGTCACGTCCTCCGCGTCCGGCCCCGCGCCACCGGTGTTGGTGACCTGGGCGCTGCCCGTGATCTGGTTGCCGCCCAGCTCCAGCCCGCCCCGGTTGCCGTCCAGGACTGCCGCGCCCTGGATCGTGTTGGCCGCGCAGTGCGCCGCCGGGTCGTCGCCGTCGCCGCCGAGCAGCACGTAGCCCGAGGCGCCTCTCACCGACAGGCTGCCCAGCGTGCCGCCGCAGATCGAGATCTCGCTCGCCCCTTGCGCCTGGACGCTGCCGCCCACGCTCGCGCCGTTGAGATAGAGCGCCGCCCCGGGCTGGACGATGATGCTGCCGGCGACCTTGGTCCCGGCCGCGACGCAGGCAGCGCCGCTGGTCACGACGACGGTTCCCGCCGCGCCGCTGACGGTCCGCGTGCAGCCCACCGCCTCGCTGAGCGGGCCGCTGGTCGCGCTGCCCGCGAAGTCGGTGTCACCGCCGTAGCTGGCCGTGAGCAGGTGGCCGCCGACCTGCAGCCCGCGCACGATCAGCGTGGCCCGGTCGGGCGATTGGCCGTCCAGTGTGCCCGTGCCCAGCGCGACGCCATCGGCCAGGAAGGTCACCATCCCCCCAGGCAGGCCCGCCCCGGGCGAGACGACCGCCACCGTCGCCGTGAGCGTCGCCGGCTGCCCGAAGACCACCGGGTTCGGGCTCGCGCCGAGCGTGGTCGTGGTCTGCGCCTTGCTGATGGTGAGGGCGCCGGGCACGAAGGTGAAGGTGTAGTTGGCCGCGGCCAGGGTGCCCTGGCCGATGCTGATGGGATACTTTCCCGGCGGGCTGCCCGCCGCGGCCGTGGTGGAGAGGCTGGGCGCCCCGCCCAGCACGCTCGCCGTATCCTTGTAGACGAAGCCGCTGGGCATGAAGGTGAGCGCGGGGATTGGCGCGCCGTAGACGGTGGCCTGGTCGTCCGCCGTGACGGTGAGCGTTGCCTTGCCGATGGTGAAGGAGTTGGTGACATCCCCGGCGGCCGAGAAACCGCTGTTGCCGGCCTGATGGGCCGTCACCGCGCATAGCCCAGCGCCGGTGATGGCGAGGGTCGCCCCGCTCGTCACGCACGGGCCCGTGGTCGTGAAGCTGACGGCGAGCCTGGAGGAGGCGGCGGCGCGGAGCGCGAGCGGCGCCGCGCCATAGGTCGCGCCGGTCAGGGGGGTGAAGGTGATGGTCTGGCCGGCCGGGTTGACGGTGAAGGAGCGGACTTCATCGGGCGCCGCCAGGTAGTCGGCGTTGCCGGCCTGGCTGGCGGTGATGGGGCAGGCGCCGCCCCCCACGATGCTGACCGTCGTCCCGGAGACGGTGCAGACGCCGCCGGTCGTGCTGCTGAAGGTGACGGGCAGGCCGGAGGAGGCCGTGGCGCCCACGGTGAAGCTGGCGTCGGTCAAGTAGGTGTAGCTCGGGGTGCCGGTAGGCGTGCCGAAGCTGATGGTCTGGCCGGCCTTGGTGACGGTGAGCGTGCCGTTGGCGAAGCTGAACGTGTAGTTGTCCGCCGCCAAGGTCCCCTGGCTGATGGCGATGGCGTAGCCGCCCGGCGGGCTGGAGGAAGTGGCGCTGGTCGCTAGGGTGGGCGCGCCGCTCAGCACGCCCGCCGTGTCGCCGTTGACGAAGCTGCCGGGCGTATAGGTCAGCGCCGGGATGGCCGCGCCGAAGGCGATCGTCTGGTTGTCCGCCGTGACGGTGAGCGTGGCCTGGTTGACCGTCTGGGTGAGCGCCGCCGCGGTGCTCGTCGTGAATGCGTTGTCGCCGCTGTAGGTGGCCGTGATCGTGTGGCCGCCGGCCGCCAGGGCGCTGGTGGTGAAGGTCGCCTGATCGGGGCTCTGGCCGTTGAGCGTGCCGCTGCCGAGCTTGGTCGTGCCGTCGGAGAAGTCCACCGTGCCGCTCGGCGTGCCGGTTCCGGACTTGGGGGCCACCGACGCCGTGAAGGTCACCGCCTGGCCGTAGGCCGAGGTGTTGTTCGGCGAGGATGAGGTCAGCGCGGTCGTGCTGCGCATCCCGAAGGTGAGTATCACCTGGCCGTCGCCGCTCGCCTGGCTCACCGTATTTTTCTGATTGGTACCGCCGTTGAAGGAGGTTCCGCCGGCTGCACCGGTGCTGGATTGGTTGCAGTCCCCGCCAGCGCCGCCGCTGTAGCCGCCGCCGCCGCCGCCGCCGCCGAAGCCGCCGCCG
>Ga0207416_1001875_pt1 | contig 25174 bp, 18 predicted proteins | sample PaiPotPPM11metaG_FD_184107 | JGI IMG/M metagenome (GOLD analysis project Ga0207416, IMG submission 184107) | Iron sulfur acid spring bacterial and archeal communities from Banff, Canada, to study Microbial Dark Matter (Phase II) - Paint Pots PPM... ... | reverse complement strand
GCCATCAACACGATGGTCGATCAGCTTCGCTCGTTCGCTTCGGAAGTGACGCGCGTCGCGCGCGAGGTCGGCACCGACGGCAAGCTCGGCGGCCAGGCCATCGTGCCCGGCGTCGCCGGCACTTGGAAGGATTTGACCGATTCGGTGAACGCCATGTGCGGCAACCTCACCGACCAAGTGCGCAACATCGCGCATGTGACCACGGCCGTCGCCCGCGGCGACCTGTCGCGCAAGATCACGGTCGACGTGCGCGGCGAAATTCTCGAGCTGAAAGACACCATCAACACGATGGTGGACCAGCTCAACTCGTTTGCCTCGGAAGTGACGCGCGTGGCGCGCGAGGTCGGCACCGAAGGCAAGCTCGGCGGCCAGGCGCAGGTGCCGGGCGTCGCCGGCACCTGGAAGGACCTGACCGACAGCGTCAACTTCATGGCCGGCAACTTGACCGCGCAAGTGCGCAATATCGCCGACGTCGCCACCGCAATCGCCGGCGGCGACTTGTCGAAAAAGATCACGGTGAACGTCTCCGGCGAGATTTTGCAGCTCAAGGAGACCATCAACACGATGGTCGATCAGCTCAACGCCTTTGCCGGCGAAGTGACGCGCGTCGCTCGCGAGGTCGGCACCGACGGCCGGCTCGGCGGCCAGGCCAACGTGCTCGGCGTCGCCGGCACCTGGAAGGATTTGACCGACTCGGTCAACTCGATGGCGTCGAACCTGACCGGACAAGTGCGCAACATCGCCGAGGTGGCGACAGCCATCGCCGGCGGTGACCTGTCGCGCAAAATCACCGTCGACGTACGCGGTGAAATCCTGGAGCTGAAAGACACGATCAATACGATGGTGGACCAGCTCAACGCTTTCGCCGGCGAGGTGACGCGCGTCGCGCGCGAGGTCGGCACCGAAGGCAAGCTCGGCGGGCAAGCCATGGTGCGCGGCGTTGCCGGCACGTGGAAAGACTTGACCGACAGCGTCAACTCGATGGCCTCGAACCTAACCGGCCAGGTGCGCAATATCGCCGAGGTCGCGACCGCCGTGGCGCGCGGCGACCTGTCGCGCAAGATCACGGTCGACGTGCGCGGCGAAATCCTGGAGCTGAAAGACACGCTCAACACCATGGTCGATCAGCTCAACGCGTTTGCCGCCGAGGTGACGCGCGTCGCGCGCGAGGTCGGCACCGAAGGCAAGCTTGGCGGCCAGGCCAACGTGCCGGGCGTCGGCGGCACCTGGAAGGACTTGACCGACTCGGTCAACTCGATGGCGTCGAACCTGACCGGACAGGTCCGCAACATCGCCGAGGTGGCGACAGCCATCGCCGGCGGCGACCTGTCGCGCAAGATCACGGTCGACGTGCGCGGCGAAATCCTTCAGCTCAAGGAAACGCTGAACACCATGGTGGATCAGCTCAACCGTTTCGCCGGCGAGGTGACGCGCGTCGCCCGCGAGGTCGGCACCGAAGGCCGGCTCGGCGGCCAGGCCAACGTGCCGGGAGTGGCCGGCACTTGGAAAGACTTGACCGACAGTGTCAATTCCATGGCCGGTAATCTCACCGCGCAGGTGCGCAACATCGCCGAGGTGACCACCGCCGTGGCGCGCGGCGACCTGTCGCGCAAGATCACGGTTGACGTGAAAGGTGAAATTCTGGAGCTGAAAAACACCATCAATACGATGGCCGACCAGCTCAATGCCTTCGCTTCGGAGGTGACGCGCGTCGCGCGCGAGGTCGGCACCGAAGGCAAGCTCGGCGGTCAGGCCCAAGTGCCCGGCGTTGCCGGTACCTGGAAGGATCTGACCGACAACGTCAACTTCATGGCGTCGAACCTGACCGCGCAGGTGCGCAACATCGCCGAGGTGGCGACCGCCATCGCCGGCGGCGACCTGTCGAAGAAGATCACCGTGGACGTGCGCGGCGAAATGCTGCTGCTCAAGGACACGCTGAACACGATGGTCGAGCAGCTGCGCTCGTTCGCCGCCGAAGTTACGCGCGTGGCGCGCGAAGTCGGCGCCGACGGCCGGCTTGGCGGTCAGGCCGTGGTGCCCGGCGTTGCCGGCACCTGGAAGGACCTGACCGACAACGTCAACCTGCTCGCGGCCAATCTGACCACGCAAGTCCGCAACATCGCCGAGGTGACCACCGCCGTCGCCCGCGGCGACCTGTCGCGCAAGATCACGGTGGACGTGAAGGGCGAAATTCTGGAACTGAAAAACACCATCAATACCATGGTGGACCAGCTCAACGGCTTTGCCTCGGAAGTCACGCGCGTCGCGCGCGAGGTCGGCACCGAAGGGCTGCTCGGCGGTCAGGCGCAAGTGCCGGGCGTCGCCGGCACCTGGAAAGACTTGACCGATACCGTCAACGTCATGGCCGCCAATCTGACCGAGCAGGTGCGCGGCATCGTGAAGGTGGTGACCGCGGTCGCCAACGGCGACCTCAAGCAAAACCTCGCGGTGAAATCGAAAGGCGAGGTGGCGGCGCTCGCCGAAACGATCAACAACATGACCGACACGCTCGCCATTTTCGCCGACCAGGTGACGTCCGTGGCGCGCGAAGTCGGCGTCGAAGGCCGGCTCGGCGGTCAGGCCAACGTCCCCGGCGCCGCCGGCACCTGGAAGGACTTGACCGGCAACGTCAACCTGCTTGCCGCCAACCTGACGACGCAAGTGCGCGCCATCGCCGAAGTGGCGACGGCGGTGACCAAGGGCGACCTGACGCGCTCGATTCAAGTCCAAGCGCGCGGCGAAGTGGCCGAGTTGAAAGACAACATCAATACCATGATCGACAACTTGCGGCTCACCACGGACCGCAACACCGAGCAGGATTGGCTGAAGACGAACTTGGCGAAATTCACCAACATGCTGCAAGGCCAGCGCGATCTGACGACGGTCGGCCGGTTGTTGCTGTCCGAGCTGACGCCGCTCGTCAACGCCCATCAAGGCGTCATCTATCAGATCGAAGGCGAGGAGAAGCAGAGCAACCTCAATCTGCTGTCGGCCTATGCCGACGACGGCGCCAACGGCCATCCCAAGACGCTGCGCATCGGCGAAGGCCTGATCGGCCAATGCGCGGTGGATAAGCGGCGCATGCTGATCACCGAGATGCCCGAGAGCGCCATTCCGATCAGCTCTGCGCTGTTCAAGGTCGCCCCGCGCAACAACATCGTGCTGCCGGTCTTGTTCGAGAACCAGGTAAAGGCGGTGATCGAGCTTGCCTCGATCCACGAATTCACCGCGCTGCAAACCATGTTCCTCGAGCAGCTCACGACCTCGATCGGCATCGTGCTCAACTCGATCGAAGCGACGATGCAGACGGAGGGGCTGCTTAAGCAATCGCAGCAGCTCGCCGGCGAATTGCAGGCGCAGCAGAGGGAATTGCAGCAGACCAACGAGCAGCTCGAGCAGAAGGCGCAGCAGCTTGCCGAGCGTAACGTCGAGGTCGAACGCAAGAACCAGGAGATCGAGCAGGCCCGCCGTGCGGTGGAAGAGAAGGCGACGGAACTCGCGCTCACGTCAAAGTACAAGTCGGAGTTCCTGGCCAACATGTCGCACGAGCTGCGCACGCCGCTCAACTCCATTCTGATCCTCGGCCAGCAGCTCACCGACAACCCGGAGGGCAATCTGTCGAACAAACAGGTCGAGTTTGCCCGGACCATTCACGGTGCCGGCACCGACTTGCTCAACCTCATCAGCGATATTCTGGACCTGTCCAAGATCGAATCGGGCACCGTCACCGTCGATGCCGAGGAGGTCTTCTTCACGAACCTGCTCGACATGGTGGGGCGGCCGTTCCGCCACGAGGCGGAAAACCGGCAGCTCTCGTTCGAGGTTCACGTCGATCCCAACCTCGGCCGTACCATCACCACCGACACCAAGCGCTTGCAGCAGGTGCTGAAGAACCTGTTGTCCAATGCGTTTAAATTCACCGCGCAGGGCGGCGTTCGCCTCAACGTCACCGCGGCAGTGGGCGGCTGGAGCACGGACCATGCGGTGCTCAGCCAGACGCCGGCGGTGGTGGCCTTCGAGGTCAGCGATACCGGCATCGGCATCCCGTCCGAGAAGCAGAAGATCATCTTCGAGGCGTTCCAGCAGGCCGATGCCTCGACCAGCCGAAAATACGGCGGCACGGGCCTTGGTCTCGCCATCAGCCGCGAGCTTGCGAGCCTGCTTGGCGGCGAAATCCATCTGCGCAGCGCCCCGGGCTCCGGCTCGACTTTCACGCTCTATCTGCCGATCAAATATGTCGGGCCGACCACGCCGGTGCACGCTGCGTTAGCTGCATCTGTGTCTCCGGTGCAGCTTGCCGGACTGCACATCGCGCCGGAGCGGGCTGTCGAGCCCATCCCCGACGACCGAATGGATATCCAGCCGGGCGATGCCATTCTGCTCATCGTCGAGGACGATCCGCACTATGCGCGCATCCTGATCGATCTGGCGCGTGATAAAGGCTTCAAGGCGTTGCTGGCGATGCGCGGCGACGATGCGCTCAATCTCGCCAAGCAATATCAGCCAACCGCGGTTTCGCTCGACGTGTTCCTGCCCGACATGCTGGGCTGGAACGTGCTTAGCCAGCTCAAGCAGAACTCACTGACCAGGCACATTCCCGTGCAGATCGTCACGCTCGACGAGGACCGCCAGCACGGGCTGGCGCGCGGCGCATTCTCGTTTGTCACCAAGCCGACGACGCGCGAAGGCATTGCCGAAGCGATTTCGAAGATCAAGGAATTCTCCCAGCCGCGACGCAAGCGCCTCTTGGTCGTCGAAGACAATAAAGCCGAGCAGATGAGCATCCGTGAGCTGCTCGGCCACGACGACATCGAGATCGTCAATGCCGGCACCGGCGACGAGGCGCTGGCAACGCTGCGCGACCAATCATGCGACTGCGTCGTGCTCGACCTTCGGCTGCCCGACATGTCGGGCTTCGAGGTGCTGGAACGCATGCGGGCCGATACTGCGCTCGCCGACGTCCCGGTGGTGGTCTTCACCGGCCGCGAATTGTCGGCGGAAGAGGATGCGCAGCTTCACACCATGGCGCGCAGCATCGTGGTCAAGGGCGTGGAATCGCCCGAGCGGCTGCTCGACGAAACCGCGCTGTTCCTGCACCGGATTATTGCGGATCTGCCGGCCGAGAAGCAGCACATGCTGGAGCGGCTCAACAGTTCCGACGATGATCTGGTCGGCCGCACCGTGCTGCTGGTCGACGACGATTCGCGCAACATCTTTGCGCTGTCGAGCGTGCTCGAGCGCCGCGGCATGAAGGTCCTTACCGCCACGACCGGCAACGAGGCGATCGCGTTGATCGACGAAACACCCGATCTCGCGATCGTGCTGATGGATATCATGATGCCGGAAATGGACGGTTATCAGACGATGGACAAGATCCGCGAGAACCGCGCCTATCGCCGCCTGCCAATCATCGCGCTCACCGCCAAGGCGATGAAAGGCGACCGCGAGAAATGCCTGGAAGCCGGCGCGTCGGATTATCTCGCCAAGCCCGTCAACACCGAACAGCTCCTGTCCGCACTGCGGATGTGGCTGCATCGCTAGGGCGGGAAGACACATGACCGACAGAGTTAATGTCCTGCTGGTCGACGATCAGCCCGATAAACTGCTCGCTTATGAAGTGATCCTTCACGAGATCGGCGAGAATCTCGTCAAGGCGTCGTCGGCACGCGAGGCGTTGCAGTTCCTGCTCAAGAACGAAGTCGCGGTCGTGCTGATCGATGTCTGCATGCCCGAGCTTGATGGCTTTCAGCTCGCCGCCATGCTGCGGGAGCATCCGCGGTTCCGCGAGACGGCGATCATCTTCATTTCCGCGATCCTCCTGACCGACGTGGACCGCATCCGCGGCTACGCGATGGGCGCGGTGGATTACGTGCCGGTTCCCGTCATTCCCGAGGTGCTGCGCGCAAAGGTGAAGGTATTCGTCGAACTGCACCGCAAGACGCGCGAACTCGAGAAACTGAATCTGATGCTCGAGCGTCATGTCGCCGAGCGCACGGCGGAGCTTGAATCCTCGAACGCGCGGCTTTTGCAAAGCGAGCAGGGCCGCAGCCTGGCGCTTGCGGCCGGTCAGATGGGCTCGTGGGACTGGGATCCGGCAACCGACGAGTGGCGGTGGGACGAGGGCCAGCACCGTATTTTCGGCGTCGATCCGAAAACTTTCCATGTGTCGGCGGAAAGCATCGGCACCCTTATCCATCCCGACGATTGGCAGCCCTTGCGCGATCTCGTTCAGCGCATGTCGAAAGGCGAGCGCACGCAGCAAACCGAGTTTCGCGTAAGACGTTGCAATGGCGAGCTGCGCTGGTGCACCGGGACGGCTGCCGCCAGCTTCGATGGGTCCGGCCGCTTGGCGGGAATAAGCGGCGTCACGATCGACGTCACCGACCGCAAGGAGGCCGAGGAACGCCAGGTTCTGCTGGCGCGCGAGGTCGATCACCGGGCGCGTAACGCGCTCGCCGTCATCCAGTCGATTATCCGGCTGACGCGAGCGAAGAGCGTCGACGATTACGTGCTAACCGTCGAGGGCCGCATCAAGGCGCTGGCGCGGGCGCACACGCTGCTTTCCGACTCGCGCTGGCGTGGTGCCGATCTCGGCACGCTTGTCGCCGAGGAATTGGCGCCATACTGCGCCGGCGACAAGGTCGAATTCCAAGGACCCAATATTTCATTGCTGCCGGCGACCGCGCAGGGCATCGCGCTGGCGCTGCATGAGCTCGCGACCAACGCGGCAAAGCATGGCGCGCTGTCGTCGATGAAAGGCAAGGTCAGCCTGACGTGGCAGTTGCAGCCGGACACGCTGGTCCTGCATTGGGCGGAAAATGGCGGGCCGGAGATCACGGCGCCGTCTGCCCGCAGCTTCGGCTTGAAGGTCATCCGCGCCAGCATCGAGCAGCAGCTCGGCGGCGAAGCGCAGTTCGACTGGAACTTCAGGGGATTGCGCTGCAATTTGTCGATTCCTCTCGCCGAACGGACGCGGGCCTTTGCTCGCGATAGTATGCGCAGCGAGAGCAAGACCAACGGCTCGGCGATCGAGTTGAACCAGGTCGAGCGGCCGCGCGTGCTTCTGGTTGAGGACGAAGCGCTGGTCGGTATCATGATCCAGGAGTGCCTGATCGAACTCGGCTTCCAGATCTTCGGTCCAGTCTGCACGGCGTCAGACGCCTTGGTGGCCGTCCAGGACGGCCACTTCGATGCCGCCATCCTCGACATCAATCTCGGCGATGGCTCGGTCTATCGGGTTGCGGAGATATTATCGGCGCGCGGCGTGCCGTTCATCTTCGTCACCGGCTACGACTCCGACAGTGTCGACAGCCGGTTCAGTAAAATTCCGGTTTTGCAAAAGCCGATCGAGCGGCAAATGCTGCAAAAGATTTTCGTGACTGGGGTCAGGCGTCCGATCGCCGTTTGAGCTGGGGCTCCCCGCGAGCGCGTATGGGCCCTGTTCCCTTCGCCGGGCAGGGCCGATATGGTCTGGCTGCCATGGCCATATTGACCCAACACACGCCCCGGGAAGCTCGCGAGCCGCGAGGCTTTGCCGGCGGCATCGCATCGCTCGCGGATGATCAGCTCTACGCGTTGCAAAACCCCTTCGCGCTTGACGGCCGGGTCAGCTCCTATCCGGCCAGTGCCCGGGGCTTTGCGGTGGCGAACAGCTACCTCTTGACGCAGCCCGACGCCGCGATGCTGATCGATACCGGCTTCGGCAAGGACGAGCCGGTGATCCGGGCGCAGATCGAATCTCTGATCGCGCCGGGACTGCCGTTGTCGATGTTCCCGCTGCGGCTCAACGAATTCATGTCGATCAACAACGTCGAGAGTTTCGCCGGGCATTTCAACGTCGAGACCTGCTACACCAGCAATATCGATGCGGCGCTGTGGTTCGATTTCGGCGCCAAGGCGGAAGGCCGCGACATCCTCAAGTCGATGAAGGTCACCGCGGTGACCCGGGCGGATACGATAGAGCTCGGCAAAGACGGCCGGGCGATCGACGTGATGCAGGCGCCGATCCGCCTGATCGCCACGCGCTGGCTGTACGACCGCGCCACCCGGACGTTGTTCTCATCCGACATGTTTACCCACATCTGGCGCGACACCGCGACGGGGCCCTGGATCGTCACCGACGCCGACAACGATCCCACCTCGCTGCGCGGCGTTCGGTCGTTCATGCTGAACACGCGCTACTGGTGGCTGGAAGGCGCGCCGACCGACTCGATCCGGCGCGGCATCGGCAACGTATTCGACAAATACGATATCGAGACCATCGCGCCCGGCTATGGCTGTATTCTGCGCGGCCGCAACGTGGTGGCGCGGCATTACCGGATGCTCGATGAGTTTCTGAAAAGCTGCGACAAGAGCGTGGCGGTGTCGCGCTACGTCACGCGCGACGAGGAGCGCTGAACATGCTCGACAAGATTCCGGCCAACAAGATGCCGCGCGAGATCGCGCCCGGCGTGTTCTGGATCGGCGACTGCCTGGAGCAGCGCCACAAGGGCAAGGTCTATCACGGCTACAACGCCGCTTTCCTGGTTGCCGGCCAAGACGCCTCGATCCTGGTCGAGACCGGCCATCCCAAGGATTTTCCGGTCATCGAGCGGCACATGAACGAGCTGTTTGCGCAAGGCGTGGCGCCGCTGAAATATCTGTTCGTCACCCACCAGGAAACGCCGCATTGCGGCGGCCTCGGCCGCATCCTCAAGACCTTTCCCGACGCGCTGTTGGTCGGGGACGTCAGCGACTATCATCTGGCGTTCCCGCAATACGAGCACCGCATGCGCTGGATGAAGGAGGGCGACGAGATCGAGCTGGGCGGCCGGACGCTGATGGCGGTCGAGCCGGTGATCCGCGACCTGCGCACCACCTGGTGGGGTTTTGACACCGGCGAGCGCGTGCTGTTTCCCGGCGACGGCTTTGCCTACAGCCACTATCACGAGGACGGCCACTGCGGCCTGGTCGCCGAAGAGGCGGTCTCGCTCGACCTGCCGGACGTGTCGTCGACGTTCGCGGACCTCGCTTTGTTCTGGACAAAATTCGCCGACATGAACGTGTATTGCGACCGGCTCGACCATCTGATCGCTCGCCTCGGCGTTAAAACCATCGCGCCGACCCACGGCCTGCCGATCACCGACGTCAAAACCACGGTGCCCAAGGTCCAGCAAGGCCTGAAGGCCGCCGCGCTGATGCCGGAGTCGGGGACCAACGAGAAGGTGGCCGGCGCGGTATCGTAGCATCGTAGCCCGGGTTGAGCGCAGCGAAACCCGGGAGCGGCATTTGAGCCGGATATGCGTGCCCCGGATTTCGTTTCACTCAATCCGGGCTTCTGTAACGGGCCTCGATGAGTCAATCCCTTTTGCTCCATCCGGTCGCCGGCTTTGAGGGTTCCCCTGAGCAGTCGAGACAAATTTTGCGGCTTAACCGGCGATTGCTGCCCGTAGGCGCGTCTCGTAGTGATCGGCCAACGCACGTAGCGAGCTTGATCCATCACCGGAGAACGACGAGCCGTGCATCGTGGCCAATCGTTTTGGCTTGAGATCGGCTAGCTTGCGAATAGTCGGTGCCGTTGTTGGGCCAAGACTCGTCGCATGGAAAATGTCTTCGGCGACCATAGCAGGCTCGACAATGTCGCTTCCGGTCAGCGCAAGTGGATTTCCCAGATGAGCGAACAAATCTCCGCAAAACAACGTGGCGGTTATCTCTTCGAATAAAATGCCGGCATCCCAGCCGTGCGGCACATGCGGGGTGTCGATGTAACGGATACGCTTGCCACCGATATCGACCACTTCGCCGTTGGACAAAATGCGTGGTGGCTTATCGGCCATGTCGGCGACGGAAACCCGACAACTCACCATACCGTGCATGAGCTGGGCCCGAGGCGCTGCCGCAAGCCACTCATTCATTGAACCGCACTCGTCGGCCTCGAAATGACCGAAGCCGAGCCAGCGCAGCCGATCAATGGGAATGATCTTAGCCACGGCGGCCGATACCAGCGGAAACATTTTTCTCTTCCCGCAGTGAAAGAGCAATGGTTCATCTCCGAGAATGAGAAAGTGATTGTAGGTAAAGCCTGCGGGCGGCGCTATGTCGGGCACGAAGATAGAGAGGCGATACATGTGATCGCCGATTTCGTCGATTTTTGTTTCCATGATCGGGTCTTCCCGCAAATCACCGCATCTACAGTTTATATTTAGAATGTATGAAATACAGCCAGTAGCATCGTAGCCCGGGTTGAGCGGAAGCGAAACCCGGGAGCGGCATTTGAGCTGGATATGCGTGCCCCGGGTTTCGCTGCGCTCAATCCGGGCTACTCGTTGGCGGAAAACCGCTACTGCGCCGCGATGTGGTTGGCGCGGATCACGTCGCCCCAGAGCTTGATCTCGCTCTTGAGCAACGCGCTCGCGGCCTCGGGCGTCTCCTCGGCGGGCGAGTACAGGTCCATGCCGCCGTCGGCAAAGGTCTTGTCGACCTTGGCATCGGCGAGCGCGGCGCGCAGCGCGGTGTTGAGCTTGTCGACAATCGGGCGCGGCGTGCCGGCGGGCGCGAGCAGCATATGCCAGAAATCGATATCGAGCTTCTTGTAGCCGAGCTCGCCGAAGGTCTTGAGCTCCGGCAACCCAGCGAACCGCTTTCTGCCGATAATCGCGTAGGCTTTCATCTTGCCGGTATTGACCAAAGGACCGGCAACCACGGCCGATATCGGGCTCAGATCGACTTGGCCTCCCAACAGGTCGACGAGCGCCGGACCTGCGCCGCGATAGGGCACCTGCGTGACCTTCACGCCGAGCTCCTGCATGACCAGCACGTCGGCCAGATGACCGAATGAGCCGACGCCGGGATGCCCGACCTTGATGTTCTGTCCGGGCTCTTTCATCCAGCGCAACAGCTCATTGAAATTGTTCGGCGGCAAGTCCGGACGCCCTGCGAGGGTCACAGCGGCGGTATTGATGAGGCCGATGGTGACGAAATCCTTTTCGGCATCGAACGTGCGATTCGGATAAAGCGTCATGCCCGCCGCCAGCGCATCCTGGTGAAGCAGGAAGGTATAGCCGTCGGGATCGGCACGGGCGGCCCTGGCGGCGGCGATCATGCCGCCGGCGCCGCCGACGTTTTCGATCACGATCGGCTGGCCCAGCGCTTTCTGCATGGGGTCCTGGATGATGCGCGCGATCGCGTCGTCGGCGCCGCCGGGCGGGAACGCCACCAGCATGGTGACGGGGCGATTGGGATAGGTCTGCGCCGAAGCGGCGCCGGCTGCCAAAAGACACGCGACAAGAAGCGCCGCCGTGAGCGAGCGTGCAGTCATCATGTTTTCTCCCCGGAGCCGTCTGTCATTTTTGCCAGTTCACCGATCAGACATTTTGCTAGTTCGCCGACCAGACGTCCAGCGTCTTATCGTCGCTGTCCGAAGCGATCCGGTGCCCGTCGGGCGATAGTGTGAGCGCGCGGACAACGCCGGAACAAATATCCGCCGCTCGCCGGCCGGAGGGTTTGCCGCGTTCATGGCCAAACCTCAGCGGTCGCGAATACGGTCCATCAGCACCTTGTCCTGCCCGCCGTCGATTTCGATCATCGTGCCGTTGACGAAAAAAGCGAGATCGGAGGCGAGATAGGTGACAAGGTTGGCGACTTCCTCGCATTCGGCGATGCGGCCGAGCGGGATGCTCGAGGGCGCGGCCTTGCCCGCCTCCTCGAAGCTCAAGTTCATGTCGCGCGCCATCGCTTTGACGAGCCCGGTCCAGCGCTCGGTGCGCACCGGACCCGGATTGACGGCGACGAAGCTGATGTTGTCCCTGCCGTACTGGCTGGCGAGCGACAGCGTCAGGTTCTGGCCCGCTGCATTCGCCGCACCAGGCGCGATCTCCCAATAGGAAACCTTGACGCCGTCGTTGCCGATGAGATTGACGACGCGGCCCTTCTTTTGCTGCCGCATGATCGGCAGGACGTGCTTCATGCAGCGCACGTAGCCCATGAATTTGAGTTGCAGCGAGCTTGCCCAATCCTCTTCGGTCAAATGCTCGAGTACGCCGCCGGGAGATGAGCCGGCATTGTTGACCAGAATGTCGATCCGCCCCAGCGCCGCGTGCGCCTTTTTGACGAAGCTCTCCGCATCGGCGGGCTTGGTGAGATCGGCCGGAATCGGAATGATCTTGCGCCCGGTTTGCTTAGCGATTTCGGCCGCGGTCCGCTCAAGCGGCGCCTTGCGGCGCGCGCAGATGGCGACATCCACGCCCTCGCGCGCCAAGGCCAATGTGATGGCCTTGCCGATACCTTCGCTTGCTCCGGTGACAAGCGCTTTCTTGCCCGCCATTTGCAGGTCCATCGCGCGTCTCCCTTATTCACGCGGCGCTGCACCGCGCGATCAATTCGCACCCATTATTGTCCAGGATTTTTGCGAAAGCCACGCCGGAAAATCAATCTGGCAGATGTTTCAATTCGCGGCGGCGGCCGGCTCCAGTCGTGCCGGGTACTGCTCCCGCTTATGGTCTCACGCTCGCTTATGGGAGAAACCCCCGCACACATAATAGTGCAGCACCACGAAATAGTGCAGCACCACGAATGTTCCGGCAGCCTCATGTCCTAATGATGGTCCTGCGCCACGTCGATCAGCGTGCCGTCGGGGTCGGCTAGCTGGACGGTGCCATGAGGACACTTTTTCAGAAGCGCGAGCCGTGCCGCGCCCTCGGAGTCGAACGGGATCGGCTTCGGCGCCAGCTGGATATTGGTCTTTGCGACCATCTCGGCATTGGCCGCGAATGCCTTCATGTCGGGAACACGAAAGCCGATGTGATCCATTCCCGGCTGTTCGATACCGGCGCCGTTGAACGACGAAATTTTCCACGGCACGATCGCCATGGTCATGCGCCCATCGGTCAAATGGTAGCCGCCTTCCTCGGACGGCAGGTTGCGCGCCTCCAGTTCGAATATATCGACATAGAAATCCGCCAGGCGCTCGGCCTCGCGGGCGCGGATAGCGAAGTGGCTGAACGTGGTCTCCTGCTTCCATTCGCCCTTGGCGTAGATCTCGGCGCGATTTTCGTGGCCGGGCTGCGACAGGTCGAAATAATTGCCGGCGGGATCGTGCGCGCTGTAGCTGGCAAACGGCCGGTTGTCCGGGCGTTTGACGATCTCGATGTCGGAATATTTCTTGGCAACCTTGCTGCGGACCTTCTCCAGGTCTTCAACTTCGATGCCAAAATGGTCGAGACCGGCCTTGCGGCCGCCGCGCCGCGGAATGAGCGTCATGCCGACATAGCCGTCGCCGACCGAAATGGCGCCGATCTCACGCGCGGTATCGCCTGACGCCTTCAGGCCGAACGTTGCGCGATAGAACATGCCGAGTAGAGTGTAATGGTCGCTGGTGATGGCGAGATGATTGAGCTTGCCGAACATGACGTGTCCTCAAAGGTAGGGCAGGGCCTCGGCGTCCGCGACAGAATAGCAAGTCCTCGTGACATTCACATATGCTCACGCCGCGTCAATCAACGAGGCATGTCACGCAGCGGGTGAGCGGCGCGGCACCAGCAGATTGGCGGTAAAAATCTGCACCGCTTCATCATTCTGATTGAGCGTCGTGTTCCGCACCCGGATCGTGCCGCGATCGGACCGCGATTTGGATGGCCGCACTTCGAGCACTTCGCTGTTGACGTGCAACTCGTCGCCGGGCCGGACCGGACGCGTCCAGCTCAATTGATCGAAACCGACGCCAAGAATGCCGCCGGCCGGCTTGAACTCGCCGTCGACCATCAGGCGCATGGTGATCGCGGCGGTGTGCCAGCCGCTCGCCGCCAATCCTTTGAACGGCGATTGTTTCGCCGCTTCTTCATCGAGATGGTAGAATTGCGGATCGAATTGCTTGGCAAAGGCGATGATCTGCTCCTTGTCGATCCGATGCCGGCCGGTGGAATAGACTTGCCCCACGGCGTAGTCCTCAAAATACTGCACCGTCATCGCTTCGCCGGCTCCCGCGTGAACCACGCGCCGCTGGCGACGGCCGCGGCGTTGATCAGGCCGAACGTAGCAAGCGCGACGGACAGCGCAATAAAGACTTCGGTCAAGTTGCCGGTCCAGCGCAGCGCCAGCCAGCCGCCACCCGCGGCGATGATCAGACGCGCCATGTTGCCGAGCAGGGGCCACAGCAAGCGTCCGGCGCCTTGCGAGGCAAAGTACAGCGCCATGCCGAGCCCGAACAGGCCATAAGCCGGACCGACTACATGCAGATAGCGCGAGCCGGCGTCGATCATCGCCGGATCGTTATCGAACAGCGACAGCCAGGCGTGCGGAGCCAAAGCTGCGCAGACGCCGATAAGCTCGCATAGCGCGGCGGCGATTGCGGCGCCAATCCAAGCAACGCGCAAGGCCCGGTCCGGCCGGCCGGCGCCGATATTAGTGCCGACCATGGCGACCAGCGGGCCGCCCAGACCGAATACGAGTGGAACGAGCAGATATTCGAGGCGCGAGCCCGTGCCGTAGCCGGCGATTGCGGCCGGGCCGAAGGCGCCAACAAGACCGGTCGCGATGGCGATGGTGAGATTGGTCTGCACCGTAATCAGCGCCGCGACCGCGCCGACGCGCAGGATGTCGCGAAACAGCGTCCAGCGGAGGCGGACGCCGAAGAAGGCGAGGCGAACAATGCTCCGTCCAGAGCGCAGATACGCCGCCAGCGCAATGCTGCCGATGGCGTAATAGACAAGCACCGCGACCGCGCCGCCGGCAACGCCGAGCCGCGGCAACGGTCCGAAGCCGAAGATGAGGCATGGCGACAGCGGAATGAGCACGACAACGCCGATGCAGGTGACCAGCGCCGGAACCGCCATGTTGCCGGTGCCGCGGATCACATTGGCGAGCGAGTTGAAAAGCCAAACCAGGATCGCGCCGGCGAATACCACGGTGGAATAGGTCATTGCCGCGGCAAGCGACGCACCGCTGCCGCCCATTGCCGTGTAGAGCCATCGCCCGCCAAGCAGCAGCGTCACAGTGAATGCCAATCCGAACACGAGCGCGATGACCAGCGCATGCAGCGCCAAGGCATCGGCGTCGGCACGGCGGCCGGCGCCGAGCGCGCGCGCGATCGCCGACGAAATGCCGCCGCCCATGGCGCCGGCCGACATCATCTGCATCAGCATGACGATGGGGAAAACCAAAGCGACGCCCGCCAGCGGATCGGTACCGAGCCTGCCGACAAAATAAATCTCGACCAGACCGACCGAGGTCTGCGCCAGCATCACCAGCATGTTCGGCGCGGCGAGCCGAATCAGCGTTGCCGCGATCGGCCCTTCGATCAGCGCACGGGTCCGCGGATCGTAGCCGGTTTTGACCGGAGCGGTGGCCGCCGCAGCCGCTTGCGGCTCGGAGGTGGCGAGATCGACAGACGTCATGCCGGCAATCCCCGTATTGAACTTCTCAGCATATAGGAGTATATACGCCTATATCAAGCGCGCGCACCGCGCGTCACTGCGCGCACATGTCGTGGATCCGGCAGTATTCCCTGCGCAGCGTCTTCGGTTTTGGCTTCACCAGCCGCCAAAGCCGCTCGTGGCATTCGCGGGGATCGCCGCCGCAGCAGGTTCGCGCCCGGCGGCATTTTTTGTTGGCGCAGAACCGGAATGAGCCCAACAGATCGCATTGGGCGCGTTTGATCAGTTCGAGCCGCATGAGAAAGGGGACGGCCTGCCATTCTTCGAACGTCAGCCGGCCCGGATAGATTCTCTTGCCCATGGCGACATCCCTGTCTTTTTGCCTTCGCCTTACTCGTTCTCGCGATGCGCTTTCCCCTCCTTCTCCCCGCACGCGGGGAGAAGGAGGGGATGAGGGGGCCTATCCGCTGGGTTCGGACCTCGCAGTTCAGAATCGCGGTGAGGCCCCCTCACCCTCGCTCACTGCGTTCGCTCGACCTCTCCCCGCACGCGGGAAGAGGTGAAAATAGAAATCCCGTTCTCGCGATGCGCCTTCGCATCCGAGCTTTGCTGCAAGCCACGCTCAAGCAAGCTGCTCCCTGAAAAAGAAGGGAGGCGGAGCGCCGATAGACGCATCCGACCGGAGTCCGCATCGCCGCAGAAACGTTTACGCAAGTCTCGCGCAAACCATTTCTGCCGATGCGGCGTGCGCTGGTCCTGTTTTCCTCTCCCACTTGCGCGGAAGAGGATAGAGGGAGCGCACTCGCCTTGCGGCGCTCCACCGCGGCAGTCGAGGCTGTTACCCCTCGACCCGACCCCAGGCCGCGCTTCCTGGAACCACCGGGTGCAAACGGGAGAACCCTCCCCGGCACCAGTGCAGCGAGCACCTCGCAGACCGGGTCAGAACATGCCCGGACGGGACGATGCCCGAAGCCGCCCGACGCGGGTCGTAACCCCGCGCCCGGGATACCGCTCCCGCTCCACCTTGGGAGTACCCTCGCGAAGGCGTCCCCGCGAGCGGGATGGTGCTAACGTAACTATATCGGTGACCAAAGTCAAGCCCAGTGTCACATTATCGGAAACCTCACGGCAACTTGATCTCCGGCCAGCGACGTGCCGGCCGCGCCGGCCGGACTTGCAGCCGGCGCCGGCGCGGCGGTTGAATCGTGCGGAATACGCCGCCGCTCTTGGCGGCGGAGCGGACGAAGGCTGAAGCGACTAAATGCGACGCGAATGACTCCGAGCGGACCTCCGACGAAATGTGGTTCGTTAAGGCGGAGAGCTAGGCCAATGAATAAGACCCTCTGCCTCCAACGCAGCATGCACCGCGGCGCGCGCGCTGATGCGTTTGCGATGAGAAACAACGTTTGCATAGGGTGAAAGATCGAAATTCACCCAGCCTGCCCAGTTCGACACAACGAAAAAATGCGCATCGGCGACCGAATAATCACTTCCCATCAGGTATTCGTTCGCTGAGAGATGCCTGTCGAGATGCGTGAAGCGCGCCTTAAGTCGGGCACGAAACACATCCCGGCCATTCTCTGGCACGCCTTTGTAGAATAGGGGTGAGAAGCCTCCCTTGTGCATTTCGCTCGCAAAAAAATTTAGCCACGCCTGCAGCTTCACTCTCTCAATCGTGCCGTTTGGAGGAGCAAGCTTCTTCGCTGGAACGAGATCAGCAATGTACTGGACGATGGCTGCTCCTTCCGTGAGCAGTGTCCCGTCATCGAGAACCAAGGCAGGCACGTACCCGAGGGGGTTCACGCTCCTGTAGTCGCCTCCACCAGTGATGGCCTTCGTATGCTCATCGATTTTGATGGGCTCGAATGGAAGCCCCGCCTCACGAAGGACGATATGAGGGAGCAGAGAAGATGAGCCGGGCGCATAAAAGAGCTTCATGAGGCCCAACTCGTGAGGTGGGGTAACGCGAGATCGACACTATCATTCGGAGTGTAGCCTGAGGAGCCCGCGAACGTCTGTAGCTGGCACTTCGTGCCAATTAGCGTGGTGCAACGATATGCCCGCAGTTGGGGATAAGCAGACGTGAACGCGTCGAGTTTGCCCCTTCCCGGACATACCCCAATGTCCGCGTTGAGGCCGAAATACGCCGCAGAACGTGAAGCTTGGTTTGCTGCCGAAGGATTGGGGTGGATTGATGTATCCGATTTGCGCTTCGGCGAGCGGGTTGGCTGATCCCGGATTGCGCTTCGTTCCATCCGGGCTACGGTTGCACGTCATTGCGAGGAGCAACGCGACGAAACAATCCAGAATCGCCCTCGCAAGACTGGATTGCTCTTCGCGGAGCTTGTCATCGGGACGCGCGACTTCGCGCGGTCCCGTTGGCTCGCAATGACGGCCTGGATTCTCGCTTTCGCGGGAATGAGCGGTGGCCTCAACATGTCATTCCCCGCGACAGCGGGGAATCCAGTAACCACAGGACCACCGCCGGCAGACAGAGCGCAACAACAAGTTTCTGCGATTACTGGATCGTCCGCATGCGCGGACGACGACAAATAAAGCCTCGACCTGTCATTCCCCACGACGGCGGGGAATCCAGTAATCACTGGGTTACCGCTTCGACACACGGTGCAAGGCGGTTCTGCCGTGATTACTGGATCGTCCGCATGCGCGGACGATGACAGGGAAATTCAGCGGTTACTGGATTGTCCGCCGGAGCTTGTCATCGTGCCGGCCGCCCCCGGCCGGACTTGCGGCCGGCGCCGGCGCGGCGATTGAACAGAGCGGAATGCATCGTCGCTTTCGGAGCATAGCGGACATGGCCAGACCTGCTGCCGGCTCGACTCGGTCGCGAATGACCCATCACGTCATTTCAGCCGGATTGTTTGCTGTGGCGCACAATCAGCCGTACTTGGACATGGCCTGCTCCTTGTGTGGGTAAGCTCTACGGCCGCAAGCAGCCGAAGGCCGCCGTGGCAGGAACTGAGAGAGAAAGCGAGGATGGTCATGCCAAGCAACAATCGTTGGGTCGGAACCTGGGCGGCTGCTCCGGCGCCGGCAGAAGGCGTCGTCGGTTTCAACAACCAGACGATCCGCCTGAACCCGCGCCTTAGCATCGGCGGCGAGCGGTTGCGTGTGCGGATCTCAAATGCCTATGGCAATCGTCCACTGATCATCGGTGCCGCGATGATCGCATTGCGTGACAGGGGTCCGACGATCGTCGCGGGCACCGGCCGCAAGCTAAGCTTCGGCGGCCGCGACTCGGCCGTCATCGCAGCCGGGGCGGTGCAGTACAGCGATGCAGTTGATCTTTCCGTTCCACCGCTCTCCGATCTCGCGGTCAGTTTCCATCTGCCCAGCGAGGTGCCGGCGAATTTCGTGATAACCGGCCGGTACGCAAGGCAGACCAATTACATCTCGCCACCCGGCAATTTCGCCGCTGAGACAGTGATGCCGGTCGGGAATCTGACCGACCAGTGGTTCTTCCTTTGCGGCGTCGACGTGCACGCCCCGAGCGACGCACTCGGAGTAGTCGCGCTCGGCGACTCGCTGACCGACGGCAACATCTCGACGATCGACGCCTTCTGCCGCTGGCCCGATCAATTGGCGCGGCGGCTCGTGGCCCGCGCAGGCAGACCGGTCGGCGTAATGAACAACGGGCTCGGCGGCAACCGCATCCTGCACGACATCCGCGGCGACAGCGGGCTCCGGCGCTTCGACCGCGACGTGCTGGCGCAGCCGGGCGTCACGCACGTCATTGTCATGCTCGGCACCAATGATCTGCGTAATCGGTGGGCGAAGCCCGAGGAGGAGGTCACCGCCGAGTACGTGATTGCTGGCCTGCAGCAGATGGCGCTGCGCGCGCACACCGCTGGCATCAAGATCGTTGGCGCGACGCTGACACCGTTCGGCAATGAGACGTACATGGCCAATGCCTGGAACCCGACGCGTGAGATGCACAGGGTCGCGGTCAATGCCTGGATCCGGGAGCGCGGCGTGTTTGACGGTGTCGCCGATTTCGACGCCGCGTTGCGCAATCCCGAAATCCCGACCCAGATGCGTGCGGTGGACGATTGCGGAGACGGACTGCACCCGAGCGACGGGGGTTACTGCAAGATGGGCGACGCGATCGACCTCGCGCTATTCGCTTAGAAGCTGCTCAAAGCAGCAAGGTCGTGAATGGCACCAAGCGACCGCTCGGCAGGTCGCTATTCCGGTCGCTTTCGGGGGCAAAGCCGACATCGGCCGGACCCTCCCAAAACGACGTGAATGACCCATACTGTGGAAGAAGGTTTTTCGGGGGATCGAACAGATTTTTTTAGAGGCACCGGTGCGGTGGTCCGAAAATGATATAGGGGAACATATAATCAGTCCAATTTCCGCCCATCAGCCTTCGCAAGGTCTCTGCAAGGCTTTGAATTGCGGAAGACTGGCTTCGACGGGCACACAGGCAAAAATTTCGACCGATTCATTTTCGCCTTTTTCAACAGCATCGACCCATATCGGACACGTTGCCTGCAATCAGATAAATGGTCGATATGAAAGGGAGTTCGCTATGACGAAAGTGCGCGTTGCAGGCTTTTCGATCTCGCTCGACGGTTTCGGAGCAGGGCCTGAGCAAAGTCTTGAAAATCCGCTCGGCAAACGCGGGCTGGAACTGCACCAGTGGTTGTTCGGTACGCGCATGTTCCAGGCAATGATCGGTAAGGACGGGGGCTCGGACGGCGTCGATGAGGCCTACGCATATCGTTCGATGGACGGGTTCGGCGCGTTCATCCTCGGCCGCAATATGTTCGGGCCTATCCGCGGTCCGTGGCCGGACGAGAGCTGGAAGGGCTGGTGGGGCGACAATCCGCCCTATCACGCGCCGACCTTCGTGCTGACGCACCATCCGCGCGATCCGATCGAAATGGAAGGCGGCACCACCTTCGTCTTCGTGACCAACGGTATCGAGGCGGCGTTGGACCAGGCGAAACAAGCCGCCAAGGGTCGCGACGTGAAGATCGGCGGTGGCGTCGAGACTGCGCGTCAATATCTTCGCGCCGGGCTGGTCGATGAGCTGCATTTCGCCTTGTCCCCGGTCGTGCTCGGGCAAGGCGAAGTGATGTTCGCTGGGATCGACCTGCCGGCGCTCGGCTATCGCGTCACCGAACATCAGGCGACCGAGCATGCCACCCACGTCGTTCTCGGCCGATAGGCGTTCTACGAGCACCCGTTCAATTTCGCCAAAGAGGCCTGAAGTTCGCTATTGGCCCGTTTCTACCGTTCACCGCGGTGCATCAATTCGACCGCAGTTGGGCGATAAGCAGACATCGTGAACATGTCGAGTTTGGCTCTTCCCGGATATACCGCCATGTCCGCGTTGAGTTCGAAGGCCGCTATGTCGCTCAGGCCTCGTCTCGTCATTCCCCGCGACCCTCCTACGCTCGCTCTGCGAGCTTCGGAGGGTTCGAGTCCACCGACCCTCCTACGCTCGCTCCGCGAGCTTCGGAGGGTTCAAGTCCACCGACCCGCCTACGCTCGCTCCGCGAGCTTCGGAGGGTTCAAGTCCACCGAAGCGCATAGCGCGTAGGTGGAAGCGCATAGCGCGTAGGTGGAAGCGCGGAGCGCGAAGGTGGACGGCGGGGAATCCAGTAATCACAGGGTCACCGCTTTCAGACACGGCGCAACAACCATGCTCCGTGATTACTGGATCGTCCGCATGCGCGGACGATGACAAATAAAGCCTCGACCTGTCATTCCCCGCGACCCTCCTACGCTCGCTCTGCGAGCTTCGGAGGGTTCGAGTCCACCGACCCGCCTACGCTCGCTCCGCGAGCTTCGGAGGGTTCAAGTCCACCGAAGCGCATAGCGCGTAGGTGGAAGCGCGGAGCGCGAAGGTGGACGGCGGGGAATCCAGTAACCACAGGACCACCGCCTGCAGACAGAGCGCAACAACGAGTTTCTGCGATTACTGGATCGTCCGCATGCGCGGACGATGACAAATAAAGCCTCGACCTGTTATTCCCCGCGACAGCGGGGAATCCAGTAATCACAGTGTCACCGCTTTCAGACACGGCGCAACAACCATGCTCCGTGACTACTGCATCGTCCGCTGGAGCCTGTCATCGGGCCGGCCACTTCGGGCCGGACCCGTTGGCGGACGATGACAGGAAAAAGGCGATCTGTTGAACGGCGCGCATTGCACGGCGCATGATGTGGGCGTATATACGCCTATATCAAGCCATGAAGACCGCCGTGAAGCCAACCCCGACCAATCCCGCGGCCTGCAACTGCCTGGCGCTGCGCCAGGCCGCGCGGCATGTCACGCAATTCTACGATCAGTTCCTGACGCCGAGCGGCTTGCGCGCTACGCAGTACTCGATCCTGGCGCGGCTTCATCGCAAAGGACCGATGGCGATCAACGCGCTGGCCGCCGAACTGGTGATGGATCGCACGACCCTGGGGCGAAATATCCGTCCCTTGCAGCGCGACGGCCTCGTTGCGGTAGGGCCGGGTCAATCCGACCGGCGCAGCAAGGCGCTGCGGCTTACGCCAGCCGGCCTGTCGCGGTTTCAGGCCGCATCGAAGGGCTGGACCAAGGCGCAGGCGCGGTTCGAGCGGACTGTCGGCGCCCGTCGCGCCAAGGCGCTGCGCACGCTGTTGGAGGACGTTGCGTCGCGCGAACTTAGCCCCGGCGCGTAGCGTCTTACAGCGCCGCCACCGTTTGCACTTCGAGCAGATAAGCCTCGTCCGCCAGCCGGCTGATGATCAAGAGCGTGTTCGGCGGATAGGCGCCGCCCGGAAACATTTTGGGAAATTCCCGGCCGCGGTAGGCGCGAAACGCCGCGGCATCCTGCGGCCGCACCAGATAGCTGGTGAACTGCACCACATTGTTCCAGTCGGCGCCAACGGAACGCAGCGCGATGTGAATGTTGGTATAGACTTGCGCGCATTGCGCCTCGAAATCGTCTTTGCCGACGGTGTTGCCGGATGCATCCATCGGCACTTGTCCGGCAATGAAGACCACTTGCTGCGTCTTGGCGTGCGCCACATGCGTATAAGTGCCGGCGGGCCGCGCCAAACCGTCGGGATTGAATATTTTGATGTCCGGCATCGCTCGTCTCCAATTGCTTTCAGGAATAGCGCGAGAAGTCGCGGCCTTCTTTGACCACGAATTCGAGCAGGAACGGCGCGCCCTTTTCAGTCACGCCGACAGCCTCTTTGATGGCGCCGACGATGTCGCCGGGCTTCTCCACGCGCGTTGCCGCGACGTTGAGGCCCTCGGCGACCTTCTTGTAGTTGCCGCCGACCGTCATGGCGCCGTATTTCTCATCGGAAATCTTCAGCACATCGCGCTCGGCGCCCATGACGCCGTTGTTGAACACCACGGTGAGGATGGCGATGCGGTTGCGCGATGCGGTCTCGATGTCCATGCCGGTCATGCCGAAGGAGGCGTCGCCCATCACATTGATGCAAAGTTTCTTCGGCGCGGCGAGTTTCGCGCCCAAGGTGATGCCAAGCCCGTAGCCGAGCTGGGTCGACTTGCCCCAGCCCATATACGAGCCGGCCGTCGTCGTCTCCCAGAACGGGATCATCTGCTCGCGCGGGCTGCCGGAATCGTGCGTCATGATGACGTTGTCGCGGTCGAGCGTGCGCATCATGTCGCGGATCACGCGGTACTGGTTGAGCGGCGTCTCGTCGGAATTGAGAAACTTCGCCCACTCGTCGAGCCAGGCCTTCTTGCCGGCCGCGACCTCCTCCTTGAGCGAGGCGAGCGCGTTGCCGCCGCCCGGGCCCTTCTGCTTGGCGACTTCGGCGATGAGCGCATCGATGACGAGCCCGGCGTCGCCGACCACGGCGAGGTCGGCGCGATATTCCTTGTTGATGTCGCCTGAATCGTTGGTGGAATGGATGATCGTCTTGCCCGGCGGCACGGCGGGCCCGAAGTTCGTGATCGTGAGGCTCGAACCGATTGCCATGACGACGTCGGACTTCTTCATGAAATCGGCGAACACTTTGGAACGCGAGCGCGTCGCGCCGCCGAGCGCGAGCGGATGGTTGTCGGGGATGGCGCTTTTGCCGGGATTGGTGGCGACCACCGGCGCCGGCAGCATTTCCGCCAGCGCCGCGAGCCGATCGCCGGCTTCGGCGTAGTGCACGCCCTGGCCGGCCCAAAGCAGCGGTTGCTTGGCCGCAAGCAGCATCTCGACGGCTTTCTTGATCGCGTCCGGGTCTGGCGCGGTGCGCAGCACCAGCACCAGCTGATAATTGAGCGTGCCCTTGAATTCGGCCTCGGACACTTCGTCCGGCACTTCGATCAATACCGGGCCGGCTTTGCCAGTGCGCATCGCCTGATAAGCGCGCCGCATCAGGTCCGGCAATTCCTGCACGTTGTGCGCCAGCGCCGACCATTTGGTCACCGGGCGATAGACCTCGGCGGCGCGGAATGCCGGGCGCACATATTGCTTCGCCAACGGCATGCCGCCGGAAATGATGAGGAGGGGAACATTTTCGGAATAGGCCTGCGCGATGCCGGGGAAGGCGTTCTCGATGCCGGGCCCGGCCTGGGCGGCGAATACCCCGTTACGCTTGCCGCGCTTGATGCGGCTGTAACCGTCGGCGATGCCGACGCCGACGCGCTCTTGCCGGCACAGGATCGGACGAATGTCGAGCGCCGCGCAGGGCTCGATCACCTGATTGCGCGGATAGCAGGAAAGGAATTCGGTGCCTTCGCGCTTGAGAATTTCGGCAATAACCTCGGCGCCATTCATGAGCGTTCGTTCCCTGGCTTGTTTTATCGCGTAATCAGTGAAATCCTTCGCCACTATAACACGCTGGCGTCGGAGCACGAGCATGGCTATGGGACGTCTTCTTCCGCTGTGCGCCTTAGTGGCTTTCACCGCCATCGCTTCGCCGGCGCGGGCCGCAGACGCCGGGCAGCCAGGCGATGACTGCTATTGGTGCACGCGGGACGCGATTTACCAGCGGGTGAAGCTGATCTCCGGCTTGGAGGCAAACCCGGATATCGATGAAGGCGTAAAAGGCCCGCTGATCACGGCGGCGCGCGCTGAAATCCATAGCTTGCGCGCAACGCTTGGTCCGCCGCAGCGGCAATGGCGCACGCCGTGCTGCTATGCCCGCAAGCCGCTTTACATCAGATAAGCGGCCCGAGACCGCCGCGCCTCATCCTGCCGGTGAAGGGCCGTACAATCCGGGAAGCAGCCGCTGGCGCTGGCGCAGCGACCACTGGCCGAGCCGATCCATATAGATATAGAGCACGGGCGTCGTGTAGAGCGTCAGCAATTGGCTGATGATCAGCCCGCCCATGATCGAGATACCCAGCGGACGGCGAATTTCGCCGCCGTTGCCGAAACTCAAGGCGAGCGGCACCGCGCCGAGGATGGCCGCCATGGTGGTCATCATGATCGGGCGGAAGCGCAGCATACAGGCCTGAAAAATCGCGTCACGCGCTTCGAGATTTCGCGATCGTTTTGCGTCGATGGCCAAATCGATCATCATGATCGCATTTTTCTTGACGATGCCGACGAGCAGGATCACGCCGATAGTGCCGATGATGTCGAATTCCGTTTTGAACAGCATCAGCGCGAGCAGGGCGCCTACGCCGGCAGACGGCAGCGTCGAGAGTATCGTGATCGGATGGATGTAGCTCTCATAGAGCACGCCGAGCAGGATATAGACGGCGGCGATCGCGGCGGCGATCAGGACCGGCTCGTTGCTGAGCGATTGCTGAAAGACCTGCGCCGTGCCGGCGAGGCTGCCGTGAATCGAAACCGGCATGTGTATTTCGTTGATGACAGCGTTGATTTCGTTTGCCGCTTCGCCGGCAC
>Ga0207416_1001873_pt1 | contig 25218 bp, 20 predicted proteins | sample PaiPotPPM11metaG_FD_184107 | JGI IMG/M metagenome (GOLD analysis project Ga0207416, IMG submission 184107) | Iron sulfur acid spring bacterial and archeal communities from Banff, Canada, to study Microbial Dark Matter (Phase II) - Paint Pots PPM... ... | reverse complement strand
GAAACTCGGCTATGACGTCTCGCTCGCGCCTGTTGATCATGCTGCTTGAATCGTATTTTGTAGATCCAGATTAGACATTTTGTACTCTATGGCCTTGATTGCAGGTCTATCAGGGCCTTTTTCAGAGAAGAACATTAGCTCTTATTCTACCTGAACTATCTTTCCCCCCGCGGCCTTGCACAGACGATCTCGGATAGCAAGCCCCAGTCCTTGGGCTTCAAAACTACGGCAGAGGATGACCTGGACTCCTGCCTCTTCAAGCTCTCGCAGACCTGTAAAGAGATGCATAGCGATTTGCTCAATAGTGTTTCCGAGTGCGTAGATCTGTGCTCCACTTTCCTGAAAGGCCGTGACGTCTTCATCTGCTACTAGAACACCTACCTGCTCCCCTTGGGCCCGCCGATGTTGTACTTCTGCCAGCATAGCTTCTCGCATGCTCTCTGTCTTACCCTCAAAGAGAAAAGTCGGTACTGCTGGCGAGTAGTGGATGAGCATCTGACCAGGGGAGACCTGAGGGAGTTCATCCTTGCTACTAGTATGATTGGTCATAGGGTGTGGTTGAGGTGGTTGTATTTCTGGTAAGACCATCCTCAGTGCCTCTAAGCTCACTCCGCCAGGACGCAGAATGGTTGCTCTACTTGAGCACAGGTCAAGAACGGTTGATTCAACCCCAACTTCGCATGGGCCACCATCCAGGATCAGTGGTACTTGTCCGTTTAGATCTGCCAGAACATGTTGAGCGGTGGTCGGACTGACGTGCATAAAACGATTGGCACTCGGTGCAGCGATAGGTGACCCTGCTGCGCGAATGAGTGCAAGCGCGATGGGATGGCGGGGCATACGTATTGCGACTGTTGGTAAGCCCGCAGTGACTAGTCTAGGCACACTTGGCCCTGCGGGCAAAATCAACGTGAGTGGACCAGGCCAGAAAGCATCCACTAGTTTGTGCGCTGCCGGAGGAACGTCTCCTACTAATGTCTGCAGGATGCTTCTGTTGGCGATATGAACGATCAAAGGATCGCTGAAGGGGCGTCCCTTTGCTGTGAAGATACGTTCTATGGCCTGTGGTTGCAGTGCGTCAGCTCCCAGGCCATAGACTGTTTCTGTTGGAAAGACAACAAGCTGGCCTTTTTGGATGAGTTCGGCTGCATGCTTGATAATTGCCACTTCAGGATGAAATGGGTCAACTCGTATAACTTTTGTTGGTATCTCATGCATATGTTCAACGGCTTCCTGTAAGCAGAAATACAATGTATTCATTAATATGAATCTGTTGATATTGATTATTCTTAGTAAAAGCCGAAATAGCTTGCTCAGGATGATAATCACTGTTTTGTGTAAAAACATATGCAACGTTCTTACTATGATCTACAACATTTTTATAAGGAGTATAGCGGGTCAAACCTGGTTGCATCCGCTCATTTAAAGCGGCACAGATAATTTTCTCTTGGCTCTGAAAAATAATGCGATCGCAAACCCAGTATCCAGAATAGATTCTGGTGATACCGAGCTGTAAGAGTCGTTGTACCAGTTCCTTTTGCCGTTGTATTCTTACATTTCCTTGTGACAACGAACTAAAATTGTGTAGAGTGCCTGCGACATTGACAGCAATAATAAGCATGATGGTTCCCCACCTTATATATGTTTTCATCTTCAGTTTTACTGAGGTTACCCTCTCTTTTGAAGGAATCAGTGGTGCTATTATGGCTGGGAGGCTAATCAAGAGACCAACGAGATAGCGAAAACTCCAGGGCCGCACTGCAGCAGTCGTGCTAGTGGCATAGGAGATCAATGTGAGCCAAGCAGTTATAAGCAACCCAATAGAGCCATCGCAGTTGAGCTGCCTGAGCGGTTTGATTATTACGACGAAGTGCCAACCATGACGAGAGAAGCATCAGGGTCGAACCGCATACGAGAGTCTCAACTGCCCCGCCAACGGCTTTCATTTCTGGTGTCAAGACAATATCGGTTCCACCAATCAGCAGGAATAGAGAGATCAAAGCTACCTTGCTGCCATATAACAAAGTACCTAGTAGATAAATGGCAATGAAGAAGAGACCAAATAGAAGCTGCATGCCTAAACGAAGGGAAAAGATAGAAACTCCAAAGAGACGAAACATCATTGCTCCAAGATAGGCTTCAGCAACACCCATATAGTTCTGTCCATACAGATAAATGGGATGTTCTCCTTTGTAGGCAATATGGAGTGCTTCCAACCCCATTGTTCCTTCTTCACTATCTGTCGATGGATAATTATGAGCCACGAGGAACAGGCGCAGGGCTAGCCCGCCCAGAATGAGGATGAGTGCTAGTATGCTGTGCCTATATTGTCGCAATTTACGCCAAATCACTTAAAAAATATCTCCTTATCATGTCGCAAATATGCCAGCAGGAGTAAACAAGTGGGGGACTCCTAACAGGTATCCTCCACAGGGAACGCTGCTGGCTTGCAAACACAATCACGGTTTGACCTGCGGGCAGTAGGGTCCAGAAATACGCTCGAAGCGAGGGCGATAGCGAGTCGGATGATAATCAGCTGGATCGACACGACGAGGTGGAAGATCTTTACTGGGGATGTCAGTGCAGATGAAGTCACCGTTACGGTGTGCTGCCATGACACCAGACATTCCTTGTTCGACCGCGCTCATAATTACGTTGGCATAGTAAATAGCCATGTGTTTGTCGTAGACCTCGGGTTCGCCACTGCGCAGGAAATAGGTCAGGTCAATAGGCAAGAAGCGCACGCCTGCAATACGCTGAGCGAGCTGATCACCAAGGAACTCGGCGACATTAGTTTTCTTCTTATGGCCATAGGCATCTGCCTCTCCGATCGTAGGCACAGACATCCCCAGATTGGCTCCTTCAGAGAGTACGATCACCGAATAAGACTCGGGATTCAGGCGATCCTGAATCACCAGGTCAGCCAATGTGTCAATATCGATTGGCACCTCAGGAATAACTAAGCGATCTGCCCAGGTAACTGCTGCCGTTTCAAGCGCAGTAAAACCGGCATCACGGCCAAATAGGCGGAAAAGTACAGTCTGGCGATGCGAACCCACAGTAGAGCGGATGCGATTAATGAACTCGGCTGCACGGCTAATGGCTGTCTGGAAGCCGATGCAGTAATCGGTACCGGGTACATCGTTATCCATCGTCTTAGGGATTGTCCACACAGGATATCCCTCGGCACTTAGTCTGGCACCATAGCTCGATGTGTCGTCGCCACCAATTGCGACCAGACCATCTAGTTCAAGGAATTCGAGATTGGCGAGTACTTCTTGGGTGAGATCAACCCGTTCATCGAGCCTGCGACCCTCGGCATACGCTTGGAGGTTCGAAGGCAGATCGCTCACGCGAGTATTGGCAGGATTTGTACGCGACGATTGGAGGATCGTACCACCTTGCCGATCAATATTGCGAGTGTTCAGACGTTCCAAAGGCATTAAATAGCTGCTCTTCCAGGTGGCTGGATCCTCATCACGAAAGATAAGAGCATCCAGGCCTCGCGCACGGTCTAGGTAGGTAATTCCCTCCCATCCGGCACGCAGACCCATCACACGAATACCCATGTTTTCGGCTCGGTAGACCAGTGCCTTGATTGCCACATTCAGCCCTGGCACGTCGCCACCACCTGTCAGCACGCCAATCGAGCTGATGGGTTTTGATACACGTCCTGGCATTGTAAGACCTCTCTTCAACTATGATTGATTGTCACCATTTAGCATGGCTAGGGAGCAGAGGAAAGAGGATGACCAAGACGATCTTCTCTTGCTCTAGCCGCCCTAGATCTTCTACTGCTCCCATACTTCTAGTTTACCGATTCTTCACTTCCTTTGCAAGCCTTCTCTAGCCCGCTGGTCCTTCTGAGTGGTCACATGAGAGTAGAACAAGAAGGGAGTGAATCTTCCCTCTTGTATTTGAGTGCTATATCCGCTACTATATTGATCAGCATACCTCTTCGGTATGCTCTCACAAACTTAGAAGTAGTTGTAAGGAGCTTTTTTTTATGACGAATAGGGATCATCATATAGCAAAAAGAGTCATTGGAATAGCCCTCATTCTGGCATCTCTACTTATCGTGGTAGCCTGCGGCACAGCAACCAATTCATCATCTACCACTTCTGCATTGCCTACCCAGACACAAGTAACATTAAACCACTCTCCCGTCGGCACAAGTGATTTGACATGGGACACAGCAAATCAGGCGTTGACCGTTAAGGTTACCCTGAGCGGCCTAGCTCCAAACAGTACCCATCCGGAGCATATTCACAAGGGTGACTGCAGTAGCAATGGAGATATCGTCTATAAGTTAAATCCCCTTATGGCCAACAGCCTCGGAGTAGGGACTTCAGAGACGACAATCCCCGGGGTGAAAGATGGTATTCCAGCCAAGGGCTGGTATGTTAATATCCATAATGGCCCAGGAATCTCGCCAGACATCCAGTTTGCACCAATTGCCTGCGCAAATATCGCTAATTCTGCTACATCGACCAAAAGCAATCAATCTGTGCATCTCACTCTTGAAGGTACCACAGCAGCTAATGAGTCGGCAAGTGGAACAGCCCAACTTTCTATTGCTAGTGGCAAACTTACTGTAAAAATCAGTATGAGTGGCCTGACACCAAATAGCACACATATCGCCCACATTCACAAGGGAAGTTGTGAAGCCCAAGGAGCGGTTCTCTACCCACTTACCTCTGTGGTTGCGGATGCAAGTGGCAAGGGTACTTCCACGACTGTCGTATCCAATCTTCCCTCAATACCTGCCAAAGGTTGGTATGTGAATGTCCATCTGGCTTCGACAGCCAGCGAACTGGGTACTCAGACAGGCTTTGATCCCATTGCCTGCGGCAACGTCGTCGTATAATAATCTGAAGAAACCAGTCTTTTTCTGCCAGCAAGGCATCGAATGCTCCTTGCTGGCATTCGGTATTACCCATCTTGGCTGCCTTTCGCACGAACTTGCTCATGACCTTGGCTGCGTAGATGGGCAACCCCACCTAACAACTTTGTCCCCTTGCCCTGATAAGGAGGGATAGGATACAATAAGCAAGACACAGCGCTAGATTTTTTCCATGCCTGCACGTGCTCTGACTCTGAGGGAACGTGGCATGAGTTTATTTTCGAAGTGAGGGAGATATGACTCATATCCCAGATACAGCCGAATCTGGTGAGCATGGCTATGTCATTGATGCGGGAAATGCGGCAGAAATGGCGCGTCTGATGCTACAGGATTGTCTGCTTACCAAGACTCTGGGAGGACTGGTCCCAGAGCAACTAGACCTCTCCCAGGTCTTCAGGGTGCTTGATGTGGCCTGTGGGCCGGGAGGATGGTTGCTCGATCTGGGGATGCAGTATCCGCATATCCAGGGGATGGGGATTGACATTAGTCAGCTCATGATCGACTATGCCAGTAGTCAAGCTGCCTCGCAGGAGTTGCCCAATGTGCAGTTTCGTGTGATGGACGCAACGGGGCCACTGGACTTTCCCAATCACACCTTTGATCTGGTCAATGCTCGGTTAATCGGATTTTTTCCGCCTTCGCTTTGGCCCAAGCTTCTCAAGGAACTACTGAGGATCACCCGCCCTGGCGGCACTATTCGTCTGACCGAGACCGAGATGAGCGTCTCGAATAGCCCAGCACTGGAACAGGAGCACACATGGTTTTTCCAGTCGTTCTGGAAAGCAGGACAAAGTTTTTCTTCCAATGGGCATCGCCTGACGATCACGGCTATGTTGGCACCACTCCTGCGTCAGGCTGGGTGTAGCAACGTGGCGACGAGGGCCTATGGGATTGATTGGTCAAGCGGTACGGAGGCCCACGACACCCTCCGTCAAAATGCGCTGGTAGGCTTCAAGCTCATAGAGCCTTTCTATCTGGCCACAGGGGTAGCGACCCAAGCCGAGATGGACCTGATCTATGCGCAAATGCTCACCGAGATGCAGCAGCCGGACTTTGCTGCCGTGCAGTATTATCTCTCTGCCTGGGGGCAAAGATAGGTGAGTTCAGCACTGAAAGGATGTATTTGATGTCCCGTAAGGAGAGCAGACGTGTTTCCAAGACAGCACGGCAACGGCGTGAGAGCGTTCTGAAACAAAACTCAAAGAGCTCTCCCCGAACTTCACAAGGATCGGCACAGCAACAGCGTCGTCATGCGAAACGTCGCAGTCCATGGCTGATTATTGGTATCATTGGCGGCATTCTTGTGGGTATTGTCATCGTCATTGGTGTGTCTACTTACATTGTCATTGGTGTGTTTACTTACATTGCCCAACATCAGCCTCCTGCCGGGGTTATCGGTCCCACCGACCCGAAGGTCCTAGGTAAAGTTACTAATGTCAAACAGAGCGTCCTCACCAAGGTGAATACTGGCGGCGTGCAGAATATCTTACTAAGAACTGACGCTACTCATGAATTGACTGGTCCGGATGGAAAGCCGGAAATCTTCTACTTCGGGGCAGAATTCTGTCCCTATTGTGCGGCCCAACGCTGGTCGCTTGTAATTGCCCTCAGCCGCTTTGGCACTTTCAGCAAGCTCCCAGAAATATACTCTAGTAACCTAGATGCATATCCTAATACCTCAACGTTCACATTTGTGAAGAGCCAATATAGCAGCCCGTACATCGACTTTGTGCCAGTGGAGGCTGAAGATCGCAATCACAATAGATTGCAGCTTCCAACTCCACATGAGCAACTAGCCTTGGGACAATACAATGTGAATGGTTTTCCCTTCCTCGACATCGCAAATCGGTATGTAGCAAGCCATCCGTTCTTTGACCCAGCTGTACTGCAACATCTCTCACAGAAGGATATCGCGAACAGACTCTCAAATCCGAATGACGACGTGACGAAGAGCATCGTAGGCGGAGCCAATTACCTGACGGCGGCTATTTGCTCAGTCACACATGATCAGCCTGCTAACATCTGTACTCAGGGACCCATACCCGCAATTGAGCAGTCTGTTATACATGACTCTAGCCTGTGGCAATCTCAAACGGATGTACCAGATAGCAATACTCTGGTGCTGTCTGGCAGGCGGTGCGAGGATGATCCCTCTGCTTAGATGTGGAATACCCCCGTAAACAAATGATTTAGTTTGCTTTTTGGGAACCAAAGTAAAAGCCAACTGCAGAGCCCAGAAGCGCTGTTTCAGCAGGAAGGAGGAGTTGGATTAGCTCCTTAGTATTTGCCCAGCTTGGACCAGCCCATGCAACAATAGCAAAAGCGGCAATAACTGTTATAGCAAATATAAAGACAGCGGGACTGGTTGGACAATCTGGAGGACTGCTTTTCGGGCTGGCCTCAGGACTGGTCTTAGGACTAATTGCTGCATTAATCTTCGGACTAGATGTCTTTGTACAGCACTTTATTGTACTCTTTTTTCTCTCGTGGGGAGGAAAGGTACCCAAGAATCTCACAGCATTTTTAGACAAGATGGCAGGGTGGTCACTTTTGCGAAGGGAAGGCAAGGGTTATAGCTTTAGGTATCCGCAACTTCTTGACCATTTTGCGACCTTAAAGACAAAAGAAAAGCGCAAGTCGAAGGCCATTTCGCTACCTTGAAGGCGAAAGAAAAGCGCAAGTCGAATATCTGATGACCTGTTTAGACGTTAAGGGTAATAGCTCCGGAGTCATCTGGCAGGGTATCGTTTTTCCTCCAGATAAAGATCGGCCCTGTAATTGAGACCGAAACACCGACGATTCCCGTTTGCCGCAAAAGCCAGGACTGTGCGTCATTTTTTGTTTTTCTTGCGATGTACTTTACCATTTCTAACTTACTAGCAGCGGTGAATCGATAATTCCATGTTCCTTTTGCTGAAATTAGCACATCAACGTTCCCATTTTTATCCTCTGTTACTCTCTTGATAGAGGTTTCGATGGTACCAACGGGAATGAAACTAGGACCGAGTTGCTGAGCAGCCTTTTGTTTCAGCCAAACTTCAGCCTGAAGCGGGACTGTCTGTAGGCTATAAACTGATTCTGAACAGGTCAGCAAGACGTCAACAGTAAAATTTGTTGCACTCTCACCAATTTTAGGAGTCGAGGTGATCTTTGGGGAACACTGAAACGTGCTCGAGAGAAGGTGTGTGTCTGAAGTCAGATACGATTGCATGCCACTCAGTGCCTTCTGGGTGAGGGAGGTCTCTAGGGGATTTGCGATATTATCGATATCGCTCTGCTGTACAGTAGGTGTTGCCTGAGAATCTATTCCGCCGCTGAATGCTGACTTGTTTAGAACAAGAATCCCTACAAAGCAGCATGCTTGATTAATGCTCATGGCCTGGATATTGCCGCTCCTGCCGATCTTGATAGCATGAGATGGGACAGATGCAATACCAGGTGTGCCAGGATCTGGAGGAATATCGAGCGTCATATTAGTCACGATCTCCTCACCAGTACCACTAGTAACGGATGTGCCCGCAGGGATAGTCACCCAGGAGAACGTAGAATTTTCAAACGTCAAGATGCCAGTTGCATGCGTACCCTGCTTGGGCTGACCTGTAGGCACTCTTGTTTGTGAGCCTTGCTGTGTGGAGAATATCTGGCGTGTCGCAACGTTGACTGTTGGGGAATCACTCAATTTTTGGCTGAGAGGTGTCAACCTGACAGTAGCTGTTGGTCTTGGAAAGAAGGAAAGAAAGATAAGAAAAACAAAGAGAAGCAAAATGGTTGTAGCAGTGATCCTTAGGTGCCTTAGCCATTGATGTGATGCTCTTGGGGAGAAACTATCTGTTGTAGATCTGTATGAATCCGCAGTGCCACTTTTTCCAGGTGCCTGACTAGATTCCTTCATTATTTACAATCCTTTCAATAAGATGAATGCGGAGAGGTTTTTATTTTTAATGCCTCACTTGAGTCACTCTAGGTGTTCCTAAGTTTGCATCGAACCATAAACCTGCAGCCCGCAACAGGTTTATGGTGTCTCTTCTGTCATCCTAGTGTCTGCTAAGGTACGTTAGCAGCATTATATCACATTCGTGGGAATATGGTGGTCCCTCCTTTATTGCTAATTGCAACTAATGATAGTTAGTTGCAATTAGCGTGTTGGTAGCCAAGTCTCTGGGTGTGGCAGTCATCGTGACATAAGCAGAGTCTCGGATGGGTCTTCTAGTCATTGGCGTTTTTTGATGGTCTCCCTCTTAAGTGGTGATGCAGGGAGGGACAAGCACGACAGTCAAAAGCTCTTTAATAGTCCAAATATGATTGGTAAGGCCAGCTGCCATAGCTGGCGATCTTTGCTGCCAACGGGCTTGTTTTGAAGGATTTGGCAACTCTACTCGTAATGTTTTAACAGAACGGGTAAAATTATAAATAGCGTCTTCGAGAGTACTAGATGCTTCAAGGAAGCGAAGCTCTTTTGAGAACGAAAGCGTTTTGCGGACCAGCCGTCCATTCATGGTTCGTGATGTTAAGTTGGTTCTTTCAATATATGCTGTATGGCACCCTAATTTCTCTTTTACTTCTTCTGGATCTCCATAAATAACTTTGACACATACGCTTTCTATCTTTCCTCCCTTCCGCTTTTAAACAATTTGGAGGCATTGCCAATCTTTTCCTGGTTTTGGAAGTGTTGGTGGTGCTCCTCGGCCACTATACTCTGGCACTTTTCCCCATGTCTCTAGCATTGCTTTGGGGTATGCACCTTTTCCATCACTTGACAGAGCTGGTGGCCCTTGGTCTGGCGCATGCATTTTTACTTGTTCCATCAACTTTGGTGCGATTTCTTTTTCTGTCTTCCCTATTGCACATCCAATCCGGAGGCGGCTGTCCATGTCTATCGCTTTTCCACTCCAAAAAGTCCCTCTTGCAGCTTCTTCAGATCTGCCCCCTTTTCACCCTTATGACCTACGTAGGTCCATAAGGCATCAAGCTGCACGCGATTGAGCTTTTTCTTCCTCACAAGACGCTTAAATTGCTCTACATGAGTACTAGCTTTGTCTAGCCATTTCATTACTGTTTCTTCTTTTATCCCCTTAATACGATGAATAGCAGCTAAACTATTGCGATCTCCAAGCATAGAAATACATTCTACTATTTCATCTTCTGTATGGCGACAGCGATAAAACATCGTTCCTTTTGTCTCGGTGAAACTCTTTTTGCACGTTTTACAGATGTAACGCTGGACTCCTTTGTCCGTTTTGCCACTTTTAACTACATTGCCAGAATTAATCTTATTATAATCTTTACATTGCTCATTCAAACAAAATGATCCAATTGTTGCTATTTGATTCTCTTCCATGGCGAGCATTCTCCTAGTCTTTCGGCAAACGTTTCCTCTATCCTATCATCTACAGTCAAGAGGGAGACCACCCAGCTGTCGATGAACTAAAAAAAGACGTGTCTCATGAGAAGGAGGAACTAGGATGGCAAATCAAGATCACCTTGATATTCTCAACCAAGGCGTAGAGACGTGGAATCAGTGGAGAGCAGAGCATCCTGATATTCATCCTGAACTCTGGCAAACAAACCTGAATAAATTCTATCTCAGAGGTGTGAACTTCAGTAAAGTCAACCTCGTTCAAACAGAACTCATTGGAGCTGAACTCAGCGAGGCCGGTCTTGTAGAAACGATGCTCGTTGGAGCTGACCTCAGTGGGGCTAATCTCGCTGGAGCCAACCTCAGCAGAGCCAATCTCGGATATGCTAACCTCAGTCATGCTAATCTCACTGGAGCCTATCTCGGTGAAGCCATATTTGTTGGAACAAACTTCAGTCATGCAACATTAACAGAATGCCATGTTCATGGTGTCTCCATCTGGAATGCGCAACTAGAAGGTGCAAAGCAAGAGAACTTGATTATCACGCGACATGATGAGCCAGCTATCACTGTTGATAACATTGAGATAGGGGTTTGCCCACAGTTGGAACAGAAAGTTGGAATAGGAAAATAGCCCAAATAGGTTGATGTGGGCCATTTTCCCCTCGTACTACCACTCAAATACGGCCTTTTTAGGCAACTTCTCGATAAGCGAACAGGGACATCCCTGGTTTTACCTTCTTCTCAGTGCAATATAAGCCTTAGATCTAGGATAAATACCGCTATGACCATCAGAAAAAGAACGATCAGCACAATAGTAAAATAGCGCAGCTTCTTATTTAGTTCCCTCTGCGCTGCCAACCGTGCCTCTTGTTCCAGTCTGTCAGCATCTCGTAATGAAGAAAGAGCTTGCTGTGCCGCCAATGCCGCTGTATTGGCTACTTTGGCTTCCAGCGCGCGGCTCTCAGCCCGGAGTTGCTCAGTCAATTCCTTATGTGTGACTGTTCTATACCGCTCGACCACCTGTGCAGTGAAATCTTCCAAAAGCTTGTCTGCCTGATCAACATTCTGCTGCAACTGGTTCTGGATGTTTTTTGCCTCCATTTTTCTTCTCCTTCATTCGCTATTCAATTTCTGTGCCGATTAAGTACCGAAGCTAGTTGCCCCTCTTCAGTTCTCTCTCCAGGTCATGAAGCACGTCCTGACGAGCCTTTTTGAAACTATCGAAAAGCGCAATCGCTGTCTTTACCTGTTGCATATGTGAAGCCAGATCAGCAGTATTTTGCAGCTGCCATATTGTTTCTTGACAACGGCTGGCGACCTGGGCATGTCCCTGGGTGATGTAGGACTCGCATCGCTGAAGGTAGGTTTCCAGTAAGCTATTCAGGTCTTCATATTCACGTTCCCAGAATTCGATCATATTCCTGACAAGTTTGATGCGCGTATCCTCCTCCGATGTAAAGACGCGCTTGAACCATTGACCTACCCTGGCCCACCCGCGCGGCCAACTCCGGATCATATCCTCAAATTCTCGATTCATTCGGTACGTATTGAGGCGGTCGCTCGCGTCTGCAGGGTCAGGGGGAAAAAGAGAGGGTGGCGTGACATCGAGGGAGCGGAGTTTGATTTGGATCTCATCGGTCCATGCTTGAGCCGTTTGTAATTGCCCAAACCTCCTCAATCGCTCATTCACTGCTACGTAGTACGCCTGTACCCGCCTCTGCCACATCTCCAAATCGTTTGGCTTCAGCCTGATCGGATCTCCACTATAGCTCTGCATAACAGTCGTCACCTCGGCACACTGATTGGTAAATTCACTCCGAACGCTGCGGATGGCCTGGAGATGCGGTTGCGCTAGACTTGTCAGTTCAAGATCGAGAAATGAGTGGATGGCTTTCACGCGTTTCACGCGCTCCCGCTCGGACTGACGTAGATTCTCTCGCTGCTTTATGAGGAGGTTATATTCTGCTTCCCACTCGTCAGCGAGGAGGTTCCGAAAAGAGTTGAACCGCTCTTTATAGCCCCTGGAGCGGAAGAGAGCAGCGACCCACTCTTTGAGAGGGACAATTGAGGGATATCCGTGAAGCTTCTTGGGGCGCTCACCCTCTTCTTTCGCCTTCTTCAGCCGGACGACAAAAAAGCTGCGTTCTTTCTTCTGGAGGCGCTCCCATTCGTCGATCTGGCCGTAGTAAAAGACGTCACAAATCAATTTCTTAAACTGTTCAATAGCGCGAATTTCTGCTTGCTCACCATGCGTAGGGAAGCAATTGACAACAAAAGCGACACAGGCAAGCCCGGAGGCGGGATCATGGGGATAGCGATGCTTCATCTGGTCGTGCAACCGCTCCATGATCTCGCGCACTCCCTTATGATGAACCCCGTCCGTTGGAAGCAGCAGAATGAAGCCCTCCGCTTGGTCAAGGTATTTTGCGGTGATACCATCATGCCCATTATTCCCTGAGCCAGTACCAGGGGTATCGGCGATTGTGGTTAGCTCAAGCAGAGGATTCTGTAGTAGCACTCGCGCCACTTCTACCAGGATGCTCGCTGTTGCGGCTTCTGTCCAGTGCGTTTTCTGGCCTGTAGCAGTTTTCTGACGAGCACCTTCCGGCTTTCCCTGGAACTCCTCCCAGCCTGACGGTGTACTCAAGTCAATCGCTTCTACCAGACGAGGCGAAACCGCCTGGATCAGATGGGTTCGGAGCAAAGCCTGATTGACACTGGCAGAGAAGGTGATTTCCCGCTGCTGGAGTTCGGGAGGTAGATCCTGGCTCGAATCCTCCGCCACATCTAGGAGGATTCCCAGGCACCTGTCAATATTATGCGGATGATCCAGGATGTATGTCTCCCTTTCGCCTATCTGAGCAGGTAGATAAATTTTGATCTGGGGAGAGAAGAGAATGCCACGTGCTTTTAAATCGAGTAGTTCTCTGATATTTTCCTGGTGTGTGATGTCCGACCTGGTCCGGACTGGCGTTGCTAACACAAAGTCGTCCACGTGGCGTCGGAACTGAAAAGTGGCGGTCTCTTTCCCACCTGGGGCAACATGGCTGATTTCCGAGATAATGGCGGTATTGGCAGCGCGATTGGTGTGAAAGGCACGAGCGCTATTCTCTCCAAGCAGCAACATGTTCAACAGCGTGGTCTTCCCCGATGAGTAGGCACCAATGAGCCCCAGGGTGCGAGGGCGAGATAAAAGCTGCTGAAGGCGTCTCCCTATATTTTCGAGCTGTTCCTGTTGACTGCTTGAGAGTTGACCGGCAAATTCCCGAATCTTCTTCAGCAGCTTGTGCTGTTGTGGCAACAATTCTGCGCCGAAGGTGGGGACAAATGGGATGTGGTAGACTCTTTGGCTGGTGGCATCTGTGCCTTCGACTGCCAGGTCATGGATCGTCTTTGGGAGAGAACGTTCGGCTCCTGAGATCTGTTTCAGTCTGGCTCGTACACCTTTCATTTCGTTGAGCAGTGGTCTGCCCTCGCGGCTCAATCTGACAAGATCCACCAGATCCTCTCGTCGTTGGATGCTGCTCCGCCTTAGCGCAAGCAGTGGAAAGCTGCGTGACTGCGCGGTATTTAATCGGTAATCCAGTCTCTCTTTTTCTATGTTGAGATTCACCTGAACGACCATGGCAGCCAACCACTCGCGAAATAACGGATAGGAGCTGGTGTCGGCGAGACCAAGAAATGGCGTAGTATGGAAGAGGTAGGACGCCTCAGCCGAAAGTTCATTGAGCACCGACTCTTCATTGGGGTGATGTCCCAACTCTTCAAGGGGTTGGAACAGACGCAGACCATATTGCAGGATATCAGGCGACCGGAAGAATTTTTCGTAGCGTTCATCGTTCAGTCCCTTCGCTGGCAGGTAAATGAGGCGCAGACAGTCGCCGGGCAGACGGTGAAGACCAGTCTCTTCGGTAAAGACCCTCAGGTGCAGTTGATAGCCTGGCGTTTGCAGCACCAGATAATCAGTTGGACGTGTGCCGAGGGCCTGCATCCAGATTATTCGATCAGCCTCTTCAGGGAACCAGATAACGCCCCTCGATGAAATCAGGTTCTTGCTCTCCTGAGGGGCGATGTCTTCAAAACTACGTGACACAGGAAGGGAAATGGTGATCGGATTCATGAAAAACGCCTCCGCAATAACTTTTCTGCCTCAGTTATGCGGGTCAGTTTCTCTTGCGATGTGGCCACTGTCGGGGCAATAAACGCCAGATGCCTTTCCCCTTGCTGTTCAAGAGCTTCCTTTAAGAGGGCATCCAGTCGGGGTGTCTGCTCGGTTAAAACGGTATCGAGCGCTTCCTGTAGCAGCTGGATACGATCCTCAAGGATTTGCTGCATTTGTTGCTTGGCGGATGTGTTCTCAGCATCACCACTGCCAGTTATTCGGTGGGCGATACCTTCAACAACGTGATGCGCCATCCGTGTGAGGCGCTCAATGCGTCCCTCCTCATAGGAGTCTTCCTGGTCGTTCAGTGTGCTGGCATCTCCCTCAGAGCTCTCTGATCGGTCTTCCTGCGGAAAGCTCTCGATGGCAGATGTGTTGCTTACACCAGTTGCAAGATTCTGCTGGAACAAGCGGGCGAAGCGGTCAAAAGTTTTGAGGAGGTCGCGCTGGATAGCAGCAAAGAGAGGAGCCGTCCTCTCAAGGAGCGCCTCACTCTCAAGTGTTGGCCGACTCTTCTGGGCATCGTCCCCTGGCAGGAGTGACCAGGAAGCACGAAAAAAGCCGCTCAAATCCTCGCTGTAACTCTCGCACCATTTGACCAGACGTTGTTGAGCTAAATGGGTCAGGTGACCAATTTCCGGTTCCAATATTGCCACTCGCCAGCTTGAAAGCGACGGTTGAAGCTGCAGCCTCCATTCATCTAGTGTTTTCTGCTCATGTTCTACCGCGATATCATCACTTAATTCCTGCTGGAGCCTCTGAAACTGCTCATGTAAGGGATGATATGCTTCCAGGATTTTGGAAGCCGCGGTACTGACAAGTATTTTTAGCGACCCCAAGCCGCGTTGTCCTGTCATAGCAAATTGCTCTGCACGCAGCGCTTCCTCCTGGAGGAGTTTACGTTCTGTTGTCAATCGAGCAGAAACCCTTGCAGCAAGTCGTGTGAGGCGACGGGTAGTACCGCGCTGAGAGAGGAGCGCAACACGCTCATGGAGCATCTTGACAATCCGTTCGGATATGTTTCCGTCTTTTGCGCTCTGATGGATAATGATTTCCGAGTGCTCTGGTAAGCTCGCTTGGTAGAGAGGAAGTCGGCGACGCAAGAACTCTACTTTCTCTGGCAAGCGCCCTAAGCCAACGACAACAGCCCAGATGGGGATACCTTCGCGCCGTGCATGCTCCAACGCCGCAGCATACTCGCCGGGAAACATCGCCAGGGCAGCCATTCCCCAGAGCAGAAGGTCAACCTGCTCAACATCAGCAGCATCCGGTGAGTCTTCTCCTGTCCACACAATCCATTCGGGCTCCAGCTTCAGACCACCCGGAAAAGCTCGCTCAACCTCTTGCTGGGCCGAGACTAATACAAGGACGCGCGGAGATGTGGAGAATATATTTCCGACTTCCAGTTGGGTTTCAAGCCAGGTGCCTGTCTCCAAACCTTGTAGTATAGCAGCAACCTTTTGTAGCTGTGTCAGGTCCATTGTCTGTCTCCCTCACCTTTCTACTCTCTGGCTATGCCGATTGTGTGCTCACTGTTGTAAACTCCTGACGCAACTGCTCAATTGCTTTGACTCCTTCCCGGAGAAGAGCATCTTGTGCGGAGAAATTACGCCGCCGCTGGGCAATTTGTTGATCAAAGCTCTCGCCCAGCCTCTCATGCGTCACACCCATTGCCAATGTCACCAGATCTTTGGCGAGACCCACTTGTTGAATCTCCATTTCCAGCCGGGCGCTCTTTATCGCATTTTCCCTGGTTTTCTCAAACCGGTGAGCAAAAATAGGAGCCGCCACAATGAGCAATGCCAGCCCAATAACTGTGGTGGCAGAGGTCGCTACGAGGACACCGATGGTTGCCAGTCCCGTAATGATCTGACTAAGAGCGCTTTGCATCGTGGCCTGCACCGCACGTTGGATTTCATCAAAAGGGATCTGTATCTTCTCATCAATGGTATGATCACGGGTAGGTGGAAGAGACGCAGAAATTGTATCCAGAAAGCGGCTCCATTCGGCTTCTGCAATTACCCAGCATCGTTGAAGGAAGTCTTCTACAAGGTCTTCGAGCCAGTTGCCAGGCTGATCGAGGTGAAGATACTTCTTTCGAAGCTCTGTTTCGAGATAGTCTTCCAAGTGCTTCTTGTTCACCGCGCCGCGCACAAGCTGAAAATTGGTAGGGGAAATATTATCTGTAAGAAAGCGTTCGGTATTGGAACGGAGATAACTTATAATCTCCTTTGAACGGTTCTCGGCCAAGGAGTAAAGATTGTTATGAATCTGAGAGGATAATATCCTTGCCTGCTTTTCAAGGTCACGGATGCCAGCATCTTCAGCACCCTGTTCCTCGCGTTTGTCTATCCAGCGTTGTTGAGCTGATTCAAGGACTGAGAGAGCCTCCCGGGCAATACGGAGAGCCTTATCACGCGCAAGCAAGCGAGAGGTATGACGACGATCAACGAATTCGTTGAGATAATGCTGGACCAGATACTCACGGAAAGCTGCCAGGCCGAATTCCGGTGGAAGTGTGAGCCCGGCATCATGGGCTTCCAGACATTTACGTGCATAGACGCGAAAGACATCACTTTCGTTCTGGAAGGCTTCTGGGAAATGGCGACGAACATCCGCCTCAAACTGGCCCTGGTCAATGCCGACCTCGCGATCCTCTTCTTCGTCCAAGACCCCCCAGGCATTGAAGACAACCGTAATTGGCACACCTGCCCGTCTGGCTTCAATGAAGTCTCTTTTGCCGACCCGTGAGGGTTCGTGGACACCAATCACCCAGATAATCATCTCAACATTGTTTAAATAATCTCTAGTAAGATAGGTATGCTCCTCGAATTCCGCAGTGCCTGTGCCGGGCATATCCAAAATATCGGCTTGGTACAAAAAGGGATGGTCCAAAAGCAGGTGGACTTCTTTCACATCTTCCATAATAGGAGCGCGTTCAGCCGTCTGATCTGCTGCTTTCAATGCTTCTTGCCAGGATTTGCTTACCCTGCTGTCATCCTTCATCAACCAACAGGCTTCTGGGGAACCCTCTTTATAAGTAAGCCTGACGGGCTTGGCAGTGGTGGGGTCATAGCTGATGGGTAAGCGCAATTCTTCAGGCAGATCCAAAACAGCGTTGAGCAGCGTAGATTTGCCGGAATTGAACTCGCCAAGCACCATCATGGTGAAGCACTGACGAGAGTGAAAGCGCTGCTGCTCAAGCTGCTTGATCCAGGTCAAGAGTTCTTGTTGGGGAGGCAGATTGAAAGCTTTGATCTCTGGGCGAAATAACATCTTTGAGGCTTGAGCGAGGGCATCCAATAGTTGATCAATTTCTTGAAGTGAATCTGTGGTTTCTCTCATCGTTAGCTCCTTTATAACTGTGACACGGTTTCGCTGAGAATTTCAAATTGTGTTTGGTCTGCCATTGCAATGTTCTCCTTTATTAATTTGTATCAACATATTTACAGATGGGTTGCGCTATTTCGGTGGATTTAAGTATCTGGATAATCTGGGTACGGGCTTTCTCCAAATTAACGCCAAAACCCTCTTTGAGGATACCAGCACCAATACCCTCACCTTCGCGTACCAACCCTAATAGGAGGTGCTCTGTCCCAATGTGGTGATGGTTCAAATAGATCGCCTCATCAATCGCAAGCGCGATGACCTTTTTGGAACGTGGAGTCAAGCCTATCTCGTCAAGAACGATTTGATCCCCATGACCAATAACATATTCTGTGCATTCATGAACTTTATTCAAGTCAACGCCGAGATTAGCAAGTATTTTGGCAGCACCGCTTTCCCTTGCGCGCACAAGGCCGAGGAGCAGATGCTCTGTCCCAATGTAATTGTGCTGTAAACTTCGCGCCTCTTCTTGTGCAAAACTCAAAACTCTTCTTGCTTCCTCTGTGAACTTATTATATGCTGGAGAGTTTGGGAAAAAAGGAATGAATGCTACATCTCCGTCACTCTGATCTGGTGAACCGACAAATGGTCTAGGTGCGCTCCTTTCTGATAAACCCTCAAGAATCTCTTCTGTTGAGGCTTTCAGTTCGTAAAGAGAGAGATGCGTTTTATCTGATTGGCGCGCATTTCCTAGAGCAAGCGCACGCATCAATGCCTCAGTAAACATCGTCCCACTCTCGTCAGGTAAAATGAGGGAGGGTACCTTATGGCCTGAAGAACAGAGAAGAGCCGTACCTTTGTGAGGAAAACCCTTTCCTATACTTTTTTCTTCAAAAGCGAAGAATGTTTGTCGTATCGCGACTTGATCTGGGGTTGATTGCATATATTTGAAGGACTCTGCGGAAAAACAACAATCTAAAATCATGATCCGCCGCAGATGCCTCGCTTTTGTTTTGAGTGTCTCCGCAAGTGCTACCATTGCGACGGCAGAAGTTCTCAGGCTTTCATCTCGGGTACAGCGAATGGCGAGATGATACGCTTGATCTGAGCCGGGAGCAAAGATCCCATGGCCAATATAATAAAAAAGCAGATCTCTGGCTGGTGCACCTATCTGCTTCATTTGCGAGATGCGTTTATCAAGAAAGTTGCCAATAGCTTGGTCAACTTCATTTGGACTTTTTTGGTTTGTATCAAACAAATCCAACCAATTTGCAGGAGGGAGTCCGAACTGGTTGAAGAAGTAATTTCTTACTCGGTTTGCCGATCTGGCAAAGGCTTGTGAGTCTTGTAGACTTGAAAATGGCCATATGCTTGCACCAAGGAGGATTCCCAATGTTGTCTGTGGAGATGGCCCCATGTGGGACAGTGTGAAATCCATCTTATCCTTCCTTCTGTTGAGCAAGCAGAAGTTCAGCTAGCTTCAGAGCATCTTTACTTGTGAGATTTGTTCCAACGATTTCACCCTGTGGGGTTTTAATAGTTATGCCTACCTGCCTATGCATCATGAGCCAACTGCTTATTGCTTTTGCGGCAGCAAGAACTGTAGGTGTGCCTAAGACCAGCACTAAGGTTGCACCAAAGTCCTGTGAATAGGAGTTATCGCGTTGCTGTTTCACTTCAACACCAGGTTCTGCATCGAGGATAGACTCTTTGAGTTCGCTTGCCCAGCGGTTGGCATCTGCAATCGAGCTTTTATCAAAGGTGATGATATACGTATGTTGCTCCATGAACTTCTCCTTGGCGTAAGATAATTCAGTTTCTTTTCTATATCCATGCGATTTTCTCCACATCCTGCTGGAGATCCTGCTTGGTCCCGCGCACATAGAGCATGGTGGTATCCAGGGAGTCATGGCCCATGATCTGAGCGAGCCGGTGCAAGGGAACAACCTCTGCCATCTGATACCCAAAGCGATGGCGGAGATCATGAGGACTAAGGTCAATAACCTGTGCTTGCAGAGCATACTTCGTGATTAAGTGCCCCAGTGCCCGTCCAGTGAGCGCGCGGTGCGTCTTTTCCGAAGGAAAAAGATACTGGCAGTCCTGGGAAAAGGTTTCCATATACTGGTTCAAGATAGATCGTGCGGTGGTATTGAGCGGAACCTCACGTACTTTCTTGCGTTTTCCTACAATCCGCAGCGTTCCTTTTCGCTTGCCCAGATGGACCTGCTGGCGCGTTAAGGTACAGAGTTCTTGCGCACGTAAGCCTGTATGGAGCAGAAGCGTGACGATGGTTTGATCTCGAAGTGTTCCTGCGGCATTGACAGCAGCAACCAGAGCCTCTTCTTCCTCATCGCTCAAATGCCGAGGAGGAGTTGCTTCTTTGGGCACGAATTTGATGGGAGCAACAGGATCAGCCTGAATGATCTGCGTTTTTCTGGCCCAGGCGAAATATCGTTTCAGGCTCATCAGAGTCCGGTTCACTGTGGACGGTTTCAGGCCAAGCGAAGTTTGGAGATACTCCCGGTAGCGGATGAGCAGCGGCGGGGACACCGCTTGTGGAGTAAAATTGCGTTCCTCTTGTTCGCTACCCCAGGAGTCTTCACACCAAGCAATAAATTGGCGAAGATCGCTGAGGTAATTGCGAATAGTGACTGGTGAGAGATCCTCGAATTGCTGAAGTACCTGCCTATACTGATCGAGAGCCTGCTGACCTCTTTCTGAGAGCATCGGTTGTGCTTTTCGTTTCATGCTTCACGCTCCTTGCCAGTATTAGCAGAAGTACTTTTTGCTTGATTTTGGCGGGTATTAGCAGACATTGGTCCTGGTTTTGTGCTCAGATCTGTACAATGCATGTCTGCTCAGGTATTTTAGCAGAAGTGCATGCAAATGTATAGAGTATTTGGCTAGTCTTGTGAAAAGAGGGAACATCGTGCCTGTTGAATTTTTGACTCCAGAGCAACGAAGCCGCTATGGCCGCTATGTGGGAGAGCCGTCACCAGAACAGCTGGCCCTCTATTTTCATCTCGACGACCGCGACCGGGCGTTGTTAGAGCCTCGGCGTCATGCTCATACGCGCCTGGGATTTGCCCTCCAGCTTTGTACCGTTCGGTTCCTGGGCACTTTCTTGTCCGATCCAACCGATGTTCCTCACAATGTCCTTTTAACGCTCGCTTCCCAGCTCAATATTGCCGATCTGACCATCCTCTCTCGCTACCGTGAGGGCGAGATGCGCTACGATCACGTCCACGAAATCATGGCCGAGTATGACTATCAGGATTTTAGCTCCCAGCCTGAGCATTTTCGTTTTCTGCGCTGGCTCTATACCCGTGCCTGGTGGAGCGAGGAACGCCTGACGGTCCTCTTTGACTTGGCTATGGCGCGTCTTATCGACCGCAAAGTGCTACTTCCAGGGGTCAGTGTACTGGAGCGGGCCATTTCCAGCGTGCGTGAACATGCCTCCAGGCGGCTCTGGCAGCTTCTCTCCACGATCCCAACACCACCCCAGAGAGCATTGTTGGAAACGTTGCTAGAGGTTCCCGAAGGAGAACGACAAACTCCGCTAGACCGCCTCCGGCGTGGACCAACACGGGTAAGTGGTCCAGCGCTCGTTGCCGCCTTGCATCGCATCGAAGCCATTCGCCTCTTCGAGATGGAACATCTCGACCTTTCTTTTGTTCCGCGAGGACGACTCAAAGCCTTAGCACGACATGCGACGACTGCTCTGGTTCAGCACTTGCGTCACCTCGCCCCGGACCGTCGAATCGCGACGTTGCTCGCTTTTACGTACACCTATCTGGCCGTGGTGCATGATGATGCGTTAGACCTTTTTGATGTCCTCATGCGCACTGCCTTCTCTGCCGCAACACGAGAAGGGCAGCAAGAACGCCTGCGTACCATTCACGACCTGGATGCAGCGGCTCAAGTTCTTGCTCAAGCCTGTCAGATCGTCCTTGATGAGACACAAGATCCAGAGACGCTGCTTCAGCGCATCTATACCAGTGTCCCAGCAGAACACCTGAGGGCAGCCGTCACGACCGTTGGGGAACTGACACGCCCGCCAGATGATAACTACGCACAAGAACTGCTGGGTCGCTATCTCATGATGCGGAGGTTTCTCCCCACGTTTTGGCGCACATTGGAATTCGAGTCCACTCCAGGAGGGAGACCAACGCTGCAAGCAGCTCAGTTTCTCCAGCAGATTGAGGGAAGATCGAGAACACTCATCCAACGTGCTCCTCGCGCCGTCATCCCACGATCCTGGCAACGCTATGTCCTAGAGCGCCATCCCGAGCCCGCACCGGGCCAACCAGAAACACGTGTGAATCACCAAGCGTATACCGTGTGCGTCGTTGAGCGCCTGCACGAGGGATTACGTCGCCATGATGTGTTTGTCGAACCCAGCGAACATTGGGGCGATCCGCGTGCGAAGTTGCTGCAACCCGAACAATGGGAGGGTATTCGTGCTCAGATCTGTCAAACGCTGGGCCGGGAGATATCCGCCGAACGTGCTCTGGAGAGCCTCGGGCAGCAGTTAGAGGATGCCTATCAGCGAACGGCTGCCAATGTTCCCAGCAATACCGCTTTGCAGATTGAGCAGAGGGACGGAGCAGATGTTCCCAATCTGGAGCGTCTCGAACGCCTGGAGGAGCCTGAGAGCTTGCACAGCTTGCGAGAGTATGTCGGAGCGCGTCTGCCACCCATCGATTTACCAGAAGTCATTCTCGAAGTGGCACAACATACGGGCTTTTTCTCTCACTTTACTCATGTCAGTGACAGCAGTGCCTACGTCGAAGATTTGCCGCTTTCCCTCAGTGCCGTCCTCTTGGCCGAGGCATGCAATATTGGCTTGAGGCCAGTCACTCAGCCAGAGATGCCCGCCCTCACACGGGATCGGTTATCCTGGGTGCGGCATCATTTTGTCCGTGCCGAAACCATCACCCGCGCCAATGCCTGCTTGGTCCAGGCACAGCGCGATATCCCGCTGGCACAGATCTGGGGTGGTGGATACGTTGCTTCCGTGGATGGTATCCGCTTTGTCGTCCCCATCCGGTCAGCCAATACCGGCCCCAGCCCGCACTATTTTGGACAAGGACGGGGAGTAACCTACCTCAACTACACCTCCGATCAATTTACGGGCCTGGGTGGATTAGTCATTCCTGGCACCATCCGCGATTCCGTGTATGTGCTCGAAGCCCTCCTGGAGCAAGAAAGTGGATTGACTCCTATCGAAATTATGAGCGATACGGCCTCCTATAGTGACCTCATGTTCGGGTTATTTTGGTGTTTGGGCTACCAGTTCAGTCCTCGCCTCGCCGAGATGAAAGAAACGCGCTTCTGGCGGATTGATCCAGCAGCGAATTATGGCCCTCTGAACGGCTTGGCACGGCACCGGATTAACACACGCCTTATCGCAAACAATTGGGACGATATCTTGCGTGTCGCAGGATCGCTCAAAGTGGGAACCGTTCATGCTTCGACACTCATCCAGGCTCTTCAACGTGGTGGGCGACCGACGACGCTGGCACGAGCTATTTCTGAGCTGGGCAGGATCGCCAAGACGCTCTATTTACTCAACTATATTGATGATGAGCACTATCGCCGCCGCATTCAAACCCAGTTAAATCGCGGAGAGGGGCGGCACGGTGTTGCCCGCCATGTCTTTCATGGCCAGCGCGGTGAGCTTCGTCAGCGCTATCGGCAGGGTCAGGAGGATCAGTTAGGAGCACTGGGGCTTGTCATCAATATGATTGTGCTCTGGAACACCTGGTACATACAAGATGCGTTAGACGAACTGCGCAATAGTGGGCAAGAGATTCGGCCAGAGGATGTGGAGCGGCTTGCACCGCTTCGTTTTCAGCATATCAATGTCCACGGCACCTATCATTTCGTTCTTCCAGAGAGTGTGGCTCAAGGCCATCATCGCCCCCTTCGTCCCCTGACGTCTTCCTCTGAAGAGCTTTTCTAACATTTTGCCAGGAGAAGTATAGGTCTTTTGGGCTGTTTTGCTATTCCAACTTTCTGTTCCAACTATGGGCAAACCCCTACTAGGCATACTCAAAAGTCTCGATCGATGTAAGGATGTGTTTAATTGCTATCACGATGGAAGTATCGGAGTCAGCTTGATTAGCATGGGATAGCCAACAAGAGACTGTCACAATTTCCATACCTCTACATTACGAAAAACTGCGTCTACCTCACTAGCATCACTATCAGTATAAACCCCGATTTGTCCAGATCGGTATGTGCTATCACTTGCACTGTCTACGTATTTTTTATTTGCAAACAAATAGATGTAAGTTCCCTGAGCAATAGCTGACAGCAGGTTTGGCTGATTGGCATCGGCAATGATGGATGAGCTATGACCGCTAGAAAGGGTTGTTTCATGGGCCAAGCCTCTGTTATCAAGAGAGAACATATTGAGAATATAGGTACCATCTGTGCTGACACGGAACTGGTACGCTTTGTCATTTGTACTATCAGCGCGGAAGACGATGCCAGCAGAATGGCCACTGACAATGGTGACCTGTGCCTGGAAAATGAAATCACTAAAGTTTGTCGCTTTGGCATAACAGGGGGAAAAGTAGTGAGGTTTCGCTTGAGCGTGGTAAGCATTCCCAGAGAAAGCGCAATTGGTATTGGGCTCCGAGTAGTTATCCCAACCGTAGTTGTCTGGGCCCGCCAAGGTATCATCAAGATTGGGTGTTCCATGTGTTGTCTGGTTATAGAAAGCCTGGGCATCGGTCGGCTTTAATTTCAAGAGAGTTTGTGGCTTCTCTTGTGGTGAGAGCTCTGAGAGCCCACGGAGCCAAACAAAGCCACTCGCAGCCAAAAGCACCAATACAAACAAACTTACACCAGTAATGAGAACACGTTTCTTCTTGCTAGGAACTCTAGGAGGTTGCGGCGCAACTAGGGTGCTGAAGCTACTATTGCTACTATAAGGATTCGATTGCTCACTATAGGGATTTGAGCTGTAGGAGACTTCTGGCTGCTTTACTCCAGCTGACGGAGCAGTTAGTGTATATCCTTCTGCGTCCTTAGCATAGTGAGCGAGGATAGGATTGCCGCAATTGGGACAAATACGTGCCTCTTTCGTCAATTGAGACCCACAGGATTGGCAGTTCACTATGATTTCTCCTTCGTAGAAGTCTACTGCTAGGGCCCCATTAACTCTTGGGAGCCTCAGATTTTTAAACTCACTTTTATGTGATTTTTTGAGCTGACCAGCACTTAATGGTGCTCTATCGAGTCTGCCACATTCATTGCACCTGTACCCGTTGGGTAGTATGGGTAGTAGACGTAGGCTCAGACTTGGGCGTAGGTGTGGGCGTAGGTGTGGGCGTAGGCGTAGGCGTAGGCGTAGGCGTAGGTGTAGGTGTAGGTGTAGGTGTGGGCGTAGGCGTAGGTGTAGGTGTAGGTGTAGGTGTAGGTGTAGGTGTAGGTGTGGGCGTAGGCGTAGGCGTGGGC
>Ga0207416_1001870_pt1 | contig 25254 bp, 29 predicted proteins | sample PaiPotPPM11metaG_FD_184107 | JGI IMG/M metagenome (GOLD analysis project Ga0207416, IMG submission 184107) | Iron sulfur acid spring bacterial and archeal communities from Banff, Canada, to study Microbial Dark Matter (Phase II) - Paint Pots PPM... ... | reverse complement strand
TCGCCCGCGTCGCGTCCCAGCAGCTCGCTCAGTGCGGCCAGCGTCTCTTCCGCCCGCGCACGCTGCTGGTCCACCAGCAGTACGCGGGCGCCCTCGCGGGCGAAGAGCAGCGCCATCGCCTTGCCGTTGCCGGTGCCCGGCCCGCGCGAGCCGGCGCCCGTGACGATCGCGACTTTGCCGGCAAGCCGCGGTTGTCCCGGCCCGGCGCCGCCCGTACCGCCCGCGCCGGGAAGATCGTTCGCTTGCGCCATCTGCCTGCCTCCCAGCCGCCCTGCGTAACGCCCCGCTCAGCCGCCGGGCAGCGTAACGACAACGGTGGTAATCGCGACGCCGTAGGCGCCGGTTGACTCATCGAAGACGAGCAGCGTAACGGCGTAATCGCCCGGCGTCGCGAAGGCGTGGCTCGCGGCCGGCCCCGTGTCCGCCATGCCGTCGCCCCACAAAAAGAAGTAGTCGAATGGGCCGGCGGTCTCGCCCCGATAGCGCACGCCGGCCTCGCCGCTGAAGCTGCCGGACTCTCCCACCGAGAGCGCCTCCGGCGCTGAAAGCAGCCGCGCCTGCCAGACCGGTCCGCGCGGCGGCGGTCCGCCCGTGCGTGGCGGCACACCGATCAGGTCCGAGAGCGCGCTGAGCAGCAGCGGCCCCGTTTGCGTGGTCGGGCAGTTCACGATCTCCGGCTGCCCCGCCGGCGACGCGCAGCCGAAAAACGGATCTTCGATGGACAGCCGGTAGCCCGGCGGTCCCGTGAGCGTCAGCGTGGCGCCATCCCAACGCGCGTCGATCGCCAGTGCGTCCGATCCTTCGCCCGGCCGGCCGAAGCCCGCGGGAAACGGACCACCCTGTATCGCAACGAGTCGTGGCGAGCCGCCATCCGCGGCCGGCAGCGCCAGCGTGACCGTATCACCCTCATAGACGACGGCTTGCGCCAACGATGAACCGGAGGACGGTTCAGGTACAGCATCGAACCACACCTGGCCCAGGTTCGTCGTCGCCAGCGGGGAGCCATGCGTGCAGACGAGCACGTTTGCCTGACCATCGACACGCAGGCAGGGCAACGTTACGTCCCCCCGAGCGAAGAGCACGCCCGTTGCGACCAGGTCCAGGCCGGCGGGCACCGCGATCGTCAGGGTCGTCCCGTCGTCGGAGATGGCGGCATCGGTAGCCTCGGAAAGGTTGCGCACGCCCAGACTGGTGGGGGCAGGGCCGCTGCCCCCCACCAGCCCTGCCGGGAAGAACAGCACCTCGCTGCCGGCGGCGGACAAGGTCGCTGCGCCGGGCGCGAGCATCGCCTGATGACTGAGCGGTGTAAAGAAGGGCGAGGGGAACGCCGCGTTCGGCTCAAACGGCGTCGTGAAGGTGACGGTCTGCGCCGGCCCGCCGGTCAGCGGATGACAGCCGACGCTGTTCAGCCGGCCATCGAGCGGCGTACAGAGCGCAGCTCCGGCTGAAACGTTGATGCCGAAGCCGGGCGCCTGTGTTGAGACCTCGAGCGTCAGGCCGTCGTAGAACGCGCTGGCTTGCTGATCGCCATGGTTCTCGACGCGCAGCCGCACGGCGCCGACCAGCGGATGGGCGGCGTTGGGCGGCGCATCGACAAACGTGACCGAGCCGCCCGGCTGCACGCCGCTTCCACTGCTCACCGCTGCGGTCTGGTCGAGGGGGATCGGTGTCGGCGCAACCGGAGGCGTCACCGTGAACGGAGGGAACGAAGGCGAGGGGATTGGCCCCGCCTGACCGCGCACCGGCGGCGGTCCGGCTGTCAGGAGTGCGGCGAGCACGCACGCGGCGCCGAGCAGCGCTGCAAACGGCATGAACCGGACAACCGTGCGTGCTGGCGCTGCTGAAGTCATGCCGACAGCGCCTCCTCGGCGCTCAGTCCTCGCGCACGCTGAGGTCGGGCTCGATGCCCGTGTCTTCCTGCTGTTGCGACGCGCCGGTGCTGAGAATCGTATCCACCCTGCCGCGTACCTCGTCGATCGGCTGGCCGAGCTTGCTGGCGAGGATCACGGCGAGACGGTCCAGGTCGCCGTCACTCTCGACAATGTCGGCGCGCGACATGCCGGGAAAGGCGGCGAGCAGGGTGTCCTGTTGCAGTTGCAGCCGCGCGTTGGTTTCGGCCTGGCTCTCGCTGAAGGGAACGGGCGGGCGCTGCGCCGGCTCGGAGGGCTGCGTCGGCGCCGCGTTCTGGCTTTCGGCCCAGACCGCGCCGGCCAGCGCCTGTTGCGGGTCCGGCGGCAGCGGGCTCGAAGCTTCAAGTGTCTCCGGCAGAGCGAGCGTGGCGTCGTCCAGATCCTGCGGCCGTTCGAAGCCGGTGGGCGGGGCCGGCGCAGCGGGCATGTCGGCCGCAAGCCGCCCGGTCTGGCCCGTGGGCGTCGCGCCGCCGGCCGCGTTCGACGTGGCATTGTTGCTGTTCAATGTCTCGGTGTGCTCAGGCGCGCGGGCGCCCTCGGGCCAGCCGCTGCCCGAGCCGGTCGCCGGGTAGCTGAGCGGCTCGCTCAGCGGCTCTTCGTCGTCATCGTCGTCGTCGAGGCCCGGCGCGAGCACGCTCTTCAGGCGCAAAGCAAGCCAAACGACGCCTGCCGCGAGGCCGACCAGCGCGCCGATCACCAGCCAGCGCGGCCGTCGGCGCTTACGGCCCAGCCGCTCCTGCGCCGATTCCGGCAGCAGATCGACAGCGCGTTGCGGCAGCGCATCGCGCATGCGCTCGGGCAGCCGCTCGACCAGGTCACGCGCGGAATCCTTCTCCATGACTCCCTCCCTCGACCGGCGGCGGGCACATCAATACGGCCGCCGGCACCCGGCACCTTCCGCATGATAGGCGCTGCAACAGCGGGATGCGCCACGCGGGGGGAGTAGCCTGCAGCGGCGCCCGGCGTACCATTCGGCGGGCCGGCCGGCACGAACGGACTTTACCGATGGTGTCAAAACCCGCCCAGCCTTTCCGAGCCACGCCTGCACGATCTGCGGCCGGCCCGCCTCGGCCTCCGGATAGGATCTCAGCCTTTGGGCAGGATGCGGAACACGGGATAGCCGGGCGCGATGCGGCGCAGATCGTCATCCGGCGCGTCCGGCCCGACGCCCTGAAAGAAGGCGCCCACTTCAACCTTCCAGCGCCGCAGGTAGGCACGCAGCACCGCCGGCTTCTCAGCATCGCTCAGCTCGGCCACGCGGATCGGCTCGCTGCGCCGGCCCAGCCGCAGCTCGGCGGCGCCGCCGGCGCGGATGTTGCGCACCCACTGCGTCACGCCGCGCGGCGCGACCAGATAGCGCTCGCCACGGAATGAGAGCAGGTTGACGGGGGTGGTACGCCACTCCCCGCTCGACCGCCCCCGCACGGCCAGCACGCGCGAGCCGTAGACGCTGAGCCCCAGCCGGGTGATCAGCGCAACGATACGATTGAAGATGTTCGTCGTCATCCAGCCCGGCCGCTGGTAGCGATCGGCCATCGCCGCGCTCCCTTACGTGTCGGCTCAAGCCATGCAGCGCCTGAGCACCCATCACCATAGTATCGCGGATTGGCGGCGTGACCGCCGTTTACGCGGGCTCGCGCGGCGGCCGGATCAGGTCTTCGCCAGGCGTGGCAGGGCGCCGAACGCTGCCCTGGCACGCCCCAGATCCGCCCCTTCCCGTTTCGGCTCAGCGTTGATCAGCAGTCTGGCTCATTAGTGCAAGTGCAGGCGATCGGGGCTGTCAGGGGCTGCCGGCGCAAGCTCGAGCAACGACGTTTGGCGGAACAGCCGCACACCGCTGCGACGCCGGCAGCATGCGGCCGGCATCGCCTATACTGAAAGCAAGCCGCGGATGGCGGGCAGGATGAGCGGGCGATGGCGACTGAGACGTTGAGTGAAGCGGAGAAGATGCGGCGCGTGCCGGGCATCTACTTCGCCACGGAGCCGTCGGGTCGTTGCGCCAAGATCGCGGGCACCGGCATCGGCGTGTGGGAGATCATCGACGGCGCCCGCACGATCATCGATCCGGCGCTCTCGCTCGCCGAGCGTGTGGCCCTCGGCTACGACTGGCTGACGCCCGTGCAGCAGCAGGCGGCGCTGGACTACTACGCGGCCTTCCCCGAGGAGATCGACGCCCACCTCGCCCGCCAGGACGCGATCACGCCCGAGTGGGTGTACGCCAACTTCCCGTTCATGCGCCCCTGATGAGCCAATCCACGGCGTACGGATGCAAGCCGCCGGGGTGCTCCCGCTCATACCGGTCGATCGCCGCGGCTGTTCGCGAGAAGTGCTCGTCCAGCAGGTAGCGCATTCGTGCCTCATGCCGGCGTCTTCTCCATCATGGGCGAACCAGCGCGCCACAATCGAGTCTGGCGAAACCAGCCAGATACGCGAGAACCGCTCAGCCGTGCCTTCGCGGCGCTTCGCTGGCATAATGGCCGCGCAGAACCATGCGGGAGGACGGCCATGACGAGCACGGGCGTGATCGTGGGCAGCGGGAACTTTGTCTATGAGGCGCTGCCGGTTTGGCAGCAGCTACCCGCGGGCGTTGCCCCGCGCGAAACGCCGGCCGTTGCGGTCAACTCACAAGACCACGTCTATGTGATGACTCGCAACACCGCCTACCCGGTGATGGTCTTCGACCGCGATGGCCGGTTCCTGCGCACGTTCGGCCAGGGGCTGTTCAGCGCGCGCACGCACGGGCTCTGGATTGCGCCGGACGATACGGTCTACTGCGCCGACGACGGCACGCACGTGATCACGAAGTTCTCGCCGCAGGACGAACTGCTGCTGACGATCGGCAAGCGCGACCAGCCCGCGCCGAAATGGAGCGGCAAGCCCTTCAACCGGCCCACGCACGCCGCCCAGTCACGGAAAACGGGCCACATCTTCATCAGCGACGGCTACGGCAATTCGCATGTGCATAAGTACACGGAAGCCGGCGAGTATGTCAGCACCTGGGGCGGTACCGGCATCGACGCGGGGCAGTTCATCTGGCCGCACAACATCGCCGTGGACGACGACGACCGCGTGCTGATCGCCGACCGCGAGGCGCACCGTGTCCAGATCTTCGACGCCGACGGCAAGTTCCTCACGATGTGGAACAACATTCACCGGCCGGACGGCATGACGATCGGTCCGGACGGCAACATCTACATCGGCGAGTTGAACGGCATGGACGGTCCCGACGACGCGCCCGGCCTCGGCCACCGTGTCAGCGTCCTGAATCCACAGGGCCAGCTCTTGGCCCGCCTCGGCGATCCGCGGGAGGGCGAGGCGCCGGGCCAGTTCATCGCGCCGCACGGCATCGCCGTGGACTCTCACGGTGATATCTACGTGGGCGAGGTCAGCTACACGATTCGCGGCAGCCGTATGCAGCCGCCGCGCGAGTTGCGCAGCTTCTCCAAGCTGCGGCGCGTGGGCTGAACGGAGAACGAAGCCATCAAGCCGTTGCGCTTGCCGGCGAGCGCAGCAACGGGCGCAGGGCGTTCAGGCAGGCGGCAACGCTGGCGCCGTTGTTCAGCGCCGTCGCCGCCACGGGGCCAATCGCGCCCACCGTACTCAACGCCAATCCAGCCGCGTTCGGCACGGCCACGATCGCCACGCTCTCGCGGATACGCTGCATCGCCTCGCGCGCCGTGTCGATCGCCTGCGGCAGTCCGTACAGATCGCCGTGCAGCACGATATCGGCCGTCTCGCGCGCGATATCGCTGCCGGCCTTCAGCGAGAACGAGACGTCGGCATAGGCCAGGGCCGGCGAATCGTTAATGCCGTCGCCGATCACGGCCACGACGTGCCCCACTGCCTGCAGACGCCGCACGATCTCGGCCTTCTCCGCCGGGAAGACATCGGCTTCCACTCGCGTAATGCCGACGCGCCGCGCCACATAGTGCGCGGCCTGCTCGTTGTCGCCGGTGACCATGATCAGCTCGCGCACGCCACGATCGCGCAGGCCGCGCAGCACGCTCGCCGCCTCGGGCCGCGGCGCGTCGGCGTACCCGATCAGCCCGATCGCCGTGCCGTCGCGCGCCACGAACGCGGTCGAGGCGCCGCGTTTTCCCAGCCGATCTGCAAGCGCCAGGGCAACGGCCGGCAGCCGCACTCCCGCGCGAGTGAGGAACGGATGGTCGCCGATCAACACCTGCTCGCCGTAGACGACCGCCTGCACGCCGAGCCCCACGCTGTAGCGCGAATCCTCCCGCTCCGGCACCGCAAGCCTCTGTTCCGCGGCGGCACGCACGATCGCTTCCGCAGCGGGATGCACCAGCCGTGCCTCGGCGGCGGCGGCCAGGGCCAGCACCTCATCCGCGCTGGTGCAACGGCCGAAGGCGCGCACGTGCGTCACCCGCGGGGCGCCCAGCGTCAGCGTGCCGGTCTTGTCGAAGACGATCGTATCGACACGGGCGAGCTGTTCCAGCGCCCGCCCTCCCGGCTGCTTCAGCACCGGCGTCGATTCGCCGGTCAGCACCTTCTGGTCCACCAGCGCCCGGCCGCGGATCACGACCCCGTCGACGAGCACCAGGTCGCCGGGATAGACGACGATCGTGTCGCCGGTAGCGAGCTGCGCCGCCGGCAGCCGCTCTTTACGCGCCCCTCGTATCACCCAGGCGAAGCGGCCTGCAGTACTCAGCAGGCCAGCGAGCGCGGCGCGCGAGCGGCGCGCCGTCAGGGCGCGGATATACTCGCCGCCCGCGATCAGCGCGACCGAGAGCGAGGCCGCGACCAGATCGCCGCGCAACGCCAGCACGCCGACGGCGGCGGCATCCAATGTATCGACAGTGAGGCGGCGCTCACCCAGCAGGCCGCGGCCGGCGCGGGCGAAGATCGGCGCGGCTCCGACCGCTGCCAATCCGGCCGTCAGCAGCGGCGGCGCCCCGAACAGGCTCAGGCCCAGCGCAAGGCCGCCGCAGATCAGCGCCGCGGCTCCCGGCCGCGTGACCTGCCGCACCGCTCCTTCGCTTGCCTGCACGGGTGCCGGCGAGATGGGCACGCCTTCCATCAGCAACGCCGCGATGCCGGCGACGCTCACCTGCGCCGGGTCGAAGTTGACGATCAGCGATGCACAGGCCGGAGCAGCGCGCACCTGGCTCACGCCCGGCCGGCGCTGCAGATAGGCGACGAGCGACGGTGCGAAGGCCGGATCGCGCTGCAACTGCGGCACGCGCAGCCGCACGCGGCCGGGCAGCGCATGCACCACACTGCACCCGACTGAGAGCCGGGCGCCCTCAGCCAGGCCGGCTGCTGCCGGCGGAGGCGGTGCGAGGGCGGCCAAAGCCGCTGGTCTGGAAGGAGCCAAATCACCGGCCGGTTCGGCCGTGGCGCTCAACCCTGCGCCCCGTGCACAGCCGACGCCTCACGCTCGGCCTTCGCCTCGTGGTACAGATCTTGCAGCGTCTCGCGGCTTTCACTGCCGGCATCTTTGAGCCAGCTGCCCGCCGACACCGCGCCGCGCACGGCGCCCTTCACGATCGGCCGCGCTCCGCCGAGGGAACGCACTGCCGTTGCCGCCAGGCCGAAACCGATGCCCCAGATCGCGCCGTCTGTCACGGCGTCGAGCAGCTCTTCCATCGTGTTCTCCCGATCTCAAGCCGTCGCCGGCGAAGTCTGCTGACCCCCAGCGTACGCCGTGCAGCAGCAGCCGAGACATAATTATGGCGGAGTACGTGCGCGGCCGCTAATATGGCGTACTGTGATGCGGGTTTTGCGGCGTGTCAAGACTGACACGCGCTCATGTGACATGCTGCGCGGACATCGCTGCGGCCAGGCGCATACCGGTGCCTGCAGCGGTGGCCGAAGCCTTCTGTTGCAGCCCTCCAGACGTCATGCGGTCGCCAGACGATGCACAGCGGAGGAACGCCATGTTCGAGGACGTACCCGGTCGGCTGATCAGCGGTGCGCTGTGGGGGCTCGGCGCCGGGCTGGCGCTCAGCCTGGTGCGCGGCCGCGAAGCCGAGCGGCGGCGCACTCCGGCGAGCGCCGCGGCGCGCCCGCTGGCCAAGACGGTGATGAAAGGCTATGTTGCCGCCGCAGACCGCGTAAAGGGCTGGACGGCCGAGGCGCGTGAAAACCTGGAAGACATCTATGCCGAGGTGCAGGCCGAGCGCGGCAATGGCGTCTCTGCCGAGTCCATGCCCATGGGAGAGGAGGACAACGCCGGCGCGGGCACGGCGTCCGTACAAAGCGGCCGGCGCTCGCGTGGCCGCGCCGGGCGAACCAGCAACGACGAGCCCGAGGCATAGATACGGCGCGTATGGGGGCGGCCGATGGGCAAGATCGTGAGCCACACGCCCGGCCGAGTACGCGTGCGCGTGCGGCCAGAGCTGCGCCGGCCCGAGGCGATGCAGCGCATCCGCACACGCCTCGCACGCGAGCCCGGCGTTCGCAACGTCGAGACCAACGCCGCAACGGGCAGCGTGCTGGTGCACTACAACCACGATGGGCACAGTGGGCGCTCGCTGGGCGATCTCGTCGGCGTGCTGCAGGACGTGGGCGTGATCCTGCATGAGGTCTCAGAAGGCCCCGAAGAGGAGGCCGAGCTGCCTTCCGCGGGGCACAGCACGGCCGCTGCGGGTGTCGTCGGCACGCTCGATGATCTCGATCGCCGTCTCTCCGCGCTTACGGGCCACACGATCGACCTGAGGTTCATCTTCCCGCTGGGCCTGGGTGCGATCGGCGTCTACCAGTTGCTGCGCAACGGCTGGCAGTTCACGGAAGTCCCCGCCTACGTGCTGCTCTGGTACGCCTTCGATTCGTTCTATAAGCTGCACCGCATGCCAGGCCACGAAGGTATCGCTCCGCCCGCGGCGCCGCGTGGGCGCAGTTCCGCCAACGGGGCCGCGCGTCATGCCTGAGAACCGCGCGGGCACACCTGCGGGCACGCGGCTGATCCTCTACGTCGGTAAGGGCGGGGTGGGCAAGACCACACTCGCCGCCGCCACGGCGGTGCGCGTCGCCGAGCTGGGGCGGCGCACGCTCGTCGTCAGCACGGACATCGCCCACAGCCTGGGCGACGTGCTGGCCGAGGAGCTGGGTGCGGAGCCGCGCGAAATCACGCCGTGCCTGTTCGCGCAGGAGATCAACGTCCTCGAAGAGACGCGGCGCGGCTTCGCCCGCGTGCAGGAGCAGATGGCCGACTTCCTGCGGCGTGAGGGCATCTCCAGTGTGCAGGCGGAGGAATTGGCGGTGATGCCGGGCATGCAGGAGGTCGCCGCGCTGGTGCAGATCGGTCGCCGCACGCGCACCGGGGAATTCGACTGTCTCGTGGTGGACGCGGCGCCGACCGGCGAGACGCTGCGCCTGCTCAGCATGCCCGAATCGTTCGGCTGGTATGCCCGGCGGCTGCACGAGTGGCGCGGCCGGCTCACGCGCCTCGTCAAGCCGCTGGTACGCAAGGCGCTGCCCGACCTGGACCTGATCGACACGATGGACCAGCTCGCCGGGCGGGTGCGCGATCTGCGCGCCGTGCTGACCGACCCCCGGCGCAGCTCGTATCGCATCGTCGCCACGCCGGACTTGACGGTGCTCAAAGAGGCGCAGCGGGCAGAGACGTATTTGAACCTGTTCGACTATCCGATCGACGCGGTCGTGCTCAACCGGGTGATGCCGCCCATGCCGCACGACGACGGCTATCTCGCCGCACTCGCCGCCCACCAGGACCGTGCCGTGGCCGCCGTACGCGCTGCATTTTCCAGCCTGCCGCTGTTTGAGGCGCCGCTCAGCGCCGAGGAGCCGATCGGTGTGGCGGCGCTGGCGACGCTGACACGGCAGATTTTCGGCGAGCAGGACCCGGCGGCCGTGCTGCACACCGGACCGACGCGCACGATCGCCCAGACGGTGGAAGGCTATACCCTGAGCATCCCTATGCCGAACGTGGAGGCCGGCAAGCTCTCGCTCAGCAAGCGCGGCGACGAGCTATACGTGGATGTGGGCAACTTCCGGCGGGAGATTCCGCTGCCGGTGGCGCTGGCGATGCTGGAGCCGGGCGTGGCGCGGCTGCGTCAAGGGCTGCTTGAGATCCCCTTCGCCCGGCAGCAGCAGGCGGGATAGTGCGGCCCGGCCAGGCCGGGCGCGGAGGAACGAACGATGGACGGCGTGCTTGAGTTTCTTGGCTTCAGTGTCGGCGCAAGTCTGGGCATCGGTGTCGTGCGCTCGCTGAGCGGCGGGCTGCGGCCGCTGCTGCGCGGCACGATGAAGACCGGGCTGGCTGTGGCAGATGCGGTGGGTTTCACCGCCGCGAGCGCGTCCGGCGCGGCAGCGAACGGCGCTTCCGGCGACGGCCGCCGCACCGAGCCGGACGGCAACGAACCGCGGCAGATCGTCATCGCGCGCGAATAAGCGTGAAATAATCAGCCGCTAACACGCGCACACACTTCGCTAATCTCGCTCGCCGAACGTGAAGGCGACAGCACAACGCTGCGCAGTTCGACGAGAGGGGCTGGTGTGAGCGCCATACTGATCTGGCTTGCACGCAGGCTTGCGGCCGCTGCATTGCGCGCCGTGATTCGCCATAACCGCCGACGCCTCGGCCCGGCAGTCAGCACCCTCGGTCTGGCCGCCGCGGAATTGCTCTGAGTCGGTCCGCGTATCAGCTACTTGCTCGTCCCTGGCTGGCCAGCGCTGCGTCATCGGTGGCCGGCCGCGATTCGCCCGTTCATTGCGATGCCGGTGTCGTACACTCTGCCCGGCGGGGATGAGCGGGAGGGGCGGCCGTGCGGTGCAGCCGTGAGTCTATCCGTTCAGCGGCGGCGGCCTGCGCCGCCATGGCCGTAGTGGTGACGCCGGCGCTGCTCGTCGCCGCCTGCGGCTCAGCGTCGAAGCCCCCGCCGCCGCTCGCGGCGCCGACCGTCGATTGTGCCGGCGCCGTCACCGCCTCGCCAACCGCCGCACCCACGACGGAGCGCAGCGCCTGGCCCGTGTTTCAGCACGACGCTCGCCATACTTCGTCGGCCGCCATTGCAGGACCGACGACCGGCGCCGTGCGCTGGACGCGCCGGTTGGAAGGGCCGATCGAGCAGAGCGCGGTGGTGGGATCTGATGGCACGATCTACGCCTTCAGCGATGGCGGCGTGCTGCACGCGCTCGATCCAGCCAGCGGCGCCGATCGCTGGAGCTTCGACGGCGGCGGGCGCTATGCCGAACATCTGGCCAGCGCGGCCGCCGTGCTGGCGGATGGCAGCGTGCTCTGGCCCGGCCCGCTCAACACGCTCCACGACCTCGACGCCGCCGGCCACGAACGGTGGCGTCGCCGCTTCGACAGCCCGCTCACCGCGCCGGCCGTCGCACCGGACGGCAGCATCTATATCGCCGAGCAGAACGGCCATCTACATGCGCTCACACCGCAGGCGGACGGCGTGCGCGAACGCTGGGTCAGCGATCTCGGCACGCAGGACCACCTCGCCGGCAGCCCGGCGCTGGCTGCTTCCGGCGCGATCTACGTGACGGTCGGCAACCGTATCGTGGCGCTGGCCGATCGCGGCACGCGTGTCGAGGTTCGCTGGTACTTCGATATCGCCAGCGGCACCGAAGTTTCGGCCGCGGTTGGCAGGGACGGTATCGCCGTCTTCGGCACCGACGATGACTTCGAGTACGGACTCGATGCCGATGGCAACGAACTCTGGCGCTACCCGCGCAACAGTCTGAGCTTCTCGTCGCCCGCGGTGACGGACGGCGGCCGCGCCTACTTTGGCGATCACAACGGCTACATGAACGTCGTCGACGCCGAGAGCGGCTGCCTGCTGCAGCGCTACCAGGGCGGTAGCGAGGTCTGGACCGCGCCGGCGATCGACGCGCAGGGCCGCGTCTATTTCGGCACGAAGACCGGGCACGTGCTCGGTTTCACCTTCGCCGGCGAAAAATTGTTCGATCTGGATACCGACGCGATCGTCTCCAGCTACCCAACGCTCACAGGTGACGGTATGCTGCTGATCGGCTCAGCCAGCGGCACGCTCTATGCGCTGCACGATTAAGCGTGCCTGACAAGACCGGGGATATGGCAGCAGGGCTGGCCCTGGCTGCAGATCCTGCGGGCGCTCGTGCGCGGGCGCGACGCGATCCTGCCACCGGCATCCGGCCCCGGTGAACGGCTGTGCGCCGGCGGCGACGCGGCCGACGTCGGTTGCGGCATGGGCTACGCGCTCAATCTGCTGGTCCGCATCTTTCCGAAGAGCCGCTTCGCCGGCTTCGACATCGCCAGCAGTATGATCGCCCACTCGGCTGTTGAGGCAGCAACGGTCGGGGGAGTTTAGCTGGTCGCACGGGCCAGCGCCGCCTCGGTGAAGTCACGTAGCCGGCTGTGCATCAACTCCGCCGTTACGTCGTGGCGGCCGAAGTCGTGATAGCCTGGCAGCCAGACGGCCGGGTCCGGCAGGGCCAGGGTGATCGCGGCCAGCTCCCACCAATTCAGGCCGGCCACGCGGTGGCCCGCGGCGGCCTCGTAGGCGCACAGAAACTCGTCGGCCGCGGCCGGGCCGTCGAGCAGCGCCAGGTCCAGCCGGCAGTAGGCGACATCGTAGGCTGGATCATCGACGCGCGCATGGTCCCAGTCCACAACGCCGCTGAGCCGGCCGCGCAGCCAGAGCGTGTTGCCCGCCCAGTAATCTCCATGAACCAGCGCGGGCGGCGGCGCGGGTGGTTGTCCGCGCCGCAGCACCGCCGCCAGCGCCGCGGCGTCCACGTAGGGCGTGGCGACCACATCGGGCCGCGCGCTCTTCTTCAGCACCTCCGCGCACAGGGCGCCGGGGCCAGGCAGTCCCTCGCGGGGAAGATCGGCCAGCGAAACGCCGTGCAGCGCCGCCAGCGCCGCGCCCAGCCCCCGTAGCCAGGCCGCATGGTCGCGCGGTTGCAGCTCGCCACGTCCGGGCAGCCGGGTCATCGCCAGAGCCGACGTGCCGAACAGTTCGCCCGCCGGGTCGAACCAGACCGGGCGCGGCGCCGGGTAGCCGGTCTGCTCCAGCAAGCGGAGGGAGTGCCAGCCGCGCGCCGGTGATCCCGCGTGACTTCGCGCAAGCTGGGCGGCGTAGCGGCGCAGCACCAGCCGCAGCCGCACGCCGGACGGCGACACGAGATCGAGCGCGTGCATGGCGGCATCGAGGCCGCCGCCGAGCCGGCGCACGTTGGCCGGACGGCTGCCGGGCGCCACGCGATCGGCGAAGCGCCGCAACGCCGTACGCGGCAGCCGCCAGGGGCGGACGTCCTCAGCCGTCATTGGCGCAGCGTAACATGCCCCGAGTGCCGTTCCGCGGGTCGGAGGTTCCCGCGTCAGGCAGCCGTTACAGATTGCTATACTGTGGATGTCGCGCAGCTTCCCGCATCGGGCACCGATCTGCTCGGCTGCGCGGCGCCAGCAGGAAAGGTCCCGGTGTGTTGCATCCCGTGGCCCGCGGCGTACGACGGCCGTATGTCGCGGCCGCCCTCGCGCTGGCGGGTCTCGCGCTGATCACGCTGGCCGGCTATGCGCTCAGCCGCCTCTCACGCGAGGCGATCGCCGCCTCGGCCTGGCTCTACCTGCTCGTCCTCGTGCCGATCACCTTGCGCTGGGGCAGGCTGGCCGGGCTGGGCGGCGTGCTCGCCAGCGGCCTGCTGATCGATGTCTTCGTGAGCGAGCCGTACGGCTCGTTGGGCATCGACAATGCGGCGGAGGCCGAGCGGCTGCTGGTCAGCCTCGCCGGGATGATCGTGGTGATCTTGCTGGTGGACAGCGTGAATCGCGCCCGCGCCGAGGCCGACGCCGCCCGCCAGCGCTTCACCTTCCTTGCCGGCGCCGGCGCCGCGCTCGCGGCCTCGCTGGATACGACGACGACGCTGCAAAACCTGACGCACCTGTTGGTGCCCACCATCGGCGACTATTGCACGATCGATATCCTCGCAGCGGATGGCATGATCGCGCGGGCCGCCGTGGCGATAGACGATCCAGAGTTGGGGCCGCTGCGCGAGGAGTTGCAGCGGTCTGCGCCCGATGCCTCGGACGAGAACGACATCCTCATCCGCGTGCTGCGCAGCGGCGAGGCGGAGTTGCAGGTCGATCTGCTGGAAGCTGCCGGCGACCCGGCGCCGCGCGGCGCCTGGGAGATCGGTCTATGGCGGCCGCTGGCGCCAGCGTCGCGCATCGTCGTTCCGCTGACCACGCACGGGCGGATTCTTGGTGTGCTGCAGGTCGTGCTGACCGCTGAGCGGCCGCGCTACGGCTCCGCCGATCTGGCGCTGGTCAAAGGGCTTGCCAGCCGCGCCGCGCTGGCGCTCGACAACGCCCGCCTCTACCGCGAGGCGCAGGAGGCGCTGCAAGCCCGCGATGAGTTCTTTTCCAGCGTCACGCACGACCTCAAGACCCCGCTCACCGCGATCAAAGGCATGGCGCAGATCGCCCGGCGGCGACTCGCGCGCGGCGCTCCGCCCGATCCGGAGATGCTGGAGAAGACGCTGGCGACGGTCGATGCCGCGGCCGAGCGCATGCAGGCGATGATCAACGACCTGCTCGATATCACCCGGCTGCAAACCGGCCGCCCGCTCGATCTGGTGCTCGCGGACACGGATCTCGTCGCGCTCGTACGCGCGGCCGCCGCCGAGCATCAACGCACCACCAGCCGGCATACGCTTCGCGTCGAAAGCGACGAAGCGTCGCTCTCCGGCGCCTGGGATGCGGCGCGGCTGGACCGGGTGATCTCCAACCTGCTCGCCAACGCCATCAAGTACAGCGATGGCGGCACGATTACCGTGACCATCGCGCGGGAATGCGGACCTGATGGCGCCACGGCGATGCTCAGCGTGCAGGACGAGGGGATCGGCATCCCCGAGGCCGATCTGCCGCATGTGTTCGAGCGCTTCCATCGCGGCGCCAACGCGCGCGGCCGGGCGCCGGGCAGCGGCATCGGCCTGGCCGGGGCGCAGGCGATCGTCGAGCAACACGGCGGCAGCATCGAGGTGGCCAGCCGCGAGGGCGAGGGCTCGACGTTCAGCGTGCGCCTGCCGCTGCGGCCGCCGGACGAAGCGCGGCTGGAAGCGGCCGCGAGCCAGCAGCCAGCATGATCGCGCCGCCCCTGATGCGACAGCGCCGGCGATCTCCGGCATCTCCAACAGCTCAGACTGCGGAGCGGCGCTGAGCTGGAACACTCCGTGCCGTCGCCGTGCGAGGCCGCGCGTTGCGCCCGGCGGGGCGAAGCCGCAGACTCATGAGTGGATTCGGCAGGTTTCCCAGGTTCGCGCGCCCGCCCGCCGCGCTCGGCAGGGCACGGCGCCGGAGGGCGCGTGGTCGCGGTTAAACGGCAGCCGCTTGCAGCCAACGGTGATACAGCAATCGGCGCGCCCGCGGGGCCGCGCCCGCCGCTGAAGTGGGCCGGCGGCAAGCGCTGGCTGGTGCCGCACCTGCGTCCGCTGGTGGCAGCGCACCGCCGGCGCCGGCTCGTCGAGCCGCTGTGCGGCGGGCTGGCCGTGACGCTTGGCCTCCTGCCCGAGCGGGCGCTGCTCAACGACATCAACCCGCACGCGGTCAACTTCTATCGCTGGCTGAAGCGCGGCCTGCTTGCCGGCACGCCGATGGCGAACGACGAGGCGCTCTACTACGCGCAGCGCGAGCGCTTCAACGCGCTGATCGCCGCCGGCCAGGCCGAGAGCGCCGAGGCTGCCGAGCTGTTTTACTATCTCAACCGCACCGGCTATAACGGGCTCTGCCGCTTCAACCGCCAGGGTGAGTTCAACGTGCCCTTCGGTCGCTACAAGCGCATCATCTACACACGCGACTTCAGCGACTACCGCGCCGCCTTCGCCGGCTGGGAGTTCTCGGCCGGCGACTTCTCCGCCGTGCCGATCGAGCGGGGCGACCTGATCTACGCCGACCCGCCCTACGATGTGGAGTTCACGCGCTATTCGAAAGAAGGCTTTGGCTGGGAGGACCAGGAGCGGCTGGCGCACTGGCTGGCCGAGCACAAGGGGCCGGTGATCCTCTCCAACCAGGCGACGCGGCGTGTCGAACGGCTCTATCTGCGGCTCGGCTTCTCGATCGAGTATCTGGAGGCGCCGCGCAAGATTAGCTGCACCGGCGATCGCACGCCCGCGCGCGAGGTGCTGGCGCTGAAAGGGATCTGACGCCGTGCAGCCGCGCGATACGCGCACCGGGTCTGTGCTCGAGCAGATGATCGTGCCGGCGCTGCGCGGCGGCGGCTATCTCTGCAGCCAGCAGGTACACGTCGGCTCGCGGCTGGGCGGCGGCAAGCATCTGGTCGATTTCGTGGCGACCGACCGCGCGGGCGTCTCCTACCTCGTCTCGGTGAAGTGGCAGCAGGTTTCGGGCACGGCTGAGCAGAAAGTGCCGTTCGAGGCGATGTGCCTGGCCGAGGCCGTTCTCGCGAGCCGCGGCGAGTATGCGAAGGCGTATCTGGTGCTGGGCGGCGACGGCTGGAAGCTGCGCGAGTTTTACACCGGCGGTGGCCTGAACCAGCATCTGCGCCACGGCGATCTGGTCACGATCCTGACGTTCGAAGGCTTCGTCGCCCGCGCCAACCGCGGGCAACTGTAGGCACATGGCGCGGCCGGAGCAAAGCATCCGCTTCCACCTGGATGAGCACCTCTCACCGCGTATCGCCACGATCGGGCGGGGCCAGAACGCCGATATCACGACCTCGCAGCAGTTCAACCGGCTCGGGATGAGCGACGAGCAGCAATTGCTGCTGGCCGCAGCAGATGGGCGCTGCTTCGTCACCCGCAACTACGATGACTCCGATAACTTGACCAAGCGCTTCGCGGCTGAAGGACGTCCGCATGCCGGCGTCGTGCTCGTGCCGCCATCGATCCCGCTGCGGGATTTTGCCGGAATCGCCGCAGCACTCGTCCGATATGCGCGCGAACACCCCGATGGACTTCCGCCGTACATGATCGACTATTTGCGGCCATCGAGACGTTAAGCGCGCTTCAGCGGGTACGTTGCCGCGATGTACTCCGGCGTGATCGCCGCCTGCCGCGTCAGACGCGCAGCGATCTCCTCCGGGAACGCATCGGCGTAGGCCAGCGCGGCGCGGAGCTGCGCTTCCGTGAGCCAGTGAAACGTCTCGCAAAAAGCGTCCCAGCTCTGCCCCATCTCGCGGTAGGGACCGACAACCTCGAACACGTCGATGCCGGTGCCGGCAATGCGGGCGCGGCGTCCGGTGGGGCCATCGGCAAAGACAATGCCCGGCACGCGTTGCATCTTTTCGGCCTCGGAGAGCGTTTCAAGTGTCAATGCCGTATTCCCCATTCCAGTGTAGCGCACGGGTCTCGTCGCCCGCGCCAACCGCGGGCAGCTCTGAGGCGGGCGAGCTGGCCGGCTATTCCACGGTAAGGTCGCGCAGCGAGCAGTCCATCGCGGCCAGGATGCGGCGCAGCGTCGTGAAGACGGCATCGTGCCGACCGTGCTCGATGCGCGACAGGCTTTGCGGCGTGATACCTGCTCGCTCGGCGAGTTGTTTGCCGCTGAGCCCCCGGCGCTCGTGCAGCTCCCGAATGCGCAGGCCGATGCGGCGCGCCCCTGCCGCCGCAATCTCGGCGAGATGCGCCGCGTACTGCGGATCGGTCAGCGTGCGAATCCGCGACCAGGGAATCACGATCGGGCCGGTGCTTGCCGGCGCCGTCAGTTCGTAGGGCGTAACGATGAGGCCGGACCAGTCAACGGCGCAGGCATCCGCCGGCAAGAGGCGGCTCGCTTCCACGTCGGCCTGCGTGCCATCGTCAAAGGAGACATTGAGCCGTCCATGCCGCTCGACGGCGGCGCACATCCGCTGATATGCCTGACTCGCCCAACGCGGCGGCGCAGAAGTCGTCATCAGACCGGCCTTTCCGGATTCAACTGCGTCCACTCATCATGCAGTGAAACAGCCCCGCCGGCCTGCCGGCCTGCCCGGCGCATTTGCAGTTACGCCGGCCGCGCCGTACGCTGGCGGTCTCGCTGCACCATGATCAACCGGGCGTGGCGGCATGGTACGAACCTCCCTGCATCCCTTTCCAGCGATCCGCGGCCGGCGGCAGCTTCGGCTCCTGCTTGTCGCGTCTCGCCGGCGCGATTACCGCGGTTACCGATGAAACTGCCGTTCGCCGATCAGGTCATCCGGCTGGCGCTGGCGCTCGTGCTCGGCGCCGTGATTGGCTTCGAGCGCGAGCGGCGCGACTACGCTGCCGGCTTCCGCACCCACTCTCTCGTCGCCGTGGGGTCCGCGTTGTTCCTGATCGTCTCGACCTACGGCTTCAGCGACATCCTCGGCAGTCAGGATGTCGCGCTCGACCCCTCGCGTGTCGCAGCACAGGTGGTGACCGGTATCGGCTTCCTTGGCGGCGGCGCCATCATCGTGCAGCGGGGAACGGTGCACGGGCTGACCAGTGCCGCCGGCATCTGGTTCGTTGCCGCGATCGGGCTCGCCTGCGGCGCGGGCCTGTTCTCGGTGGCGCTCGTCGGCACGGCGATTGCGCTGCTGGTGCTGGTTCCCTTCAAGATCCTCGAACGCCGCGTGTTCCAGCGTACGCACGTCCTCTTCGACATACGTGTCGACCACGTGGCGGGGCTCGTCAGCACGGTTCACACCCTCGTGGAAGAGGCGGGCGCCACGATACGTACGCTGCGCATCAGCGGCGACGACAAGCGGGGCACGCGGCTCCTGCTGGAGCTGGACGCTCCCCAGGGCAGGGCGCTCGACCGCCTTGTCGAACGCTTGCAGGAGATCGAGGGCATCAACCGTACGACGGTACGCAGTCTGTAGACACGACGCCGAAGCGGGCTTCGCCACGCCGGCGACCAGGCTGCTCAGATGCCTTTGCCGGTGGCGAAGTGGCGCTGCACCACGTCGCGCACGCGCGATTCGTCGAGATCGTGCGCGGCCATGCAGGGCGCCATTTCAGCCAGCACGGCGTCCGTATCGCCCAGCTTCAGGCAGCGTTTGTACTGGTCCTCGTGCTCGATGCCCAGGGCGCGTCCAAAGACGGTCAGGTAGTGCTCGATTGCGAGCGGATAGTCGGCCTCGTAGCCGCAGAACAGCCGCTGGCAGCCGTGATAGAGCGTGGCCAGCGTCTCCGCGCCCTGATCCACCGCCGTCCGCAACTGCCGTGCCGCCCGCGCCCGCCAAACGTCCTGCGCCGCGGACGTGGCCGGCCAGGTGCAGCTACGGCCCCAGCCGTCTTCGCAGCCGGGATCCAGCAGCTCGATGCCCGGCACGGCTGAAAGCAGGCCGCGCACGGCGTCGCGCTCACGGCGGCGCGGCTCGCTGTCGGCGTGGTAGTGCAGCGCTACGCGGCCCGGCTGCGGCCGGCGCTTGGGCAGCAGGTCGATGTGCTCAAGCAGATATTCGGAGACGTGCTGGACTTTGTAGGGCACGTCGGCCTGCACGACTTCGTCGTAGAAGTAGATGCAGGAGGGACACCACATCACCACGCGTTCGGGCTGGAACTGCGCGAAGTAACGCAGCGTGTTGGCGCTGATGTTGCCGGCCAGATCGGTGTCGCCTTCGCGGTGATGCACGATGCCGCAGCAGTAGGCCGGCCCGCCCACCATCTCGAACGGCTGCCCGGTGGCGCGGCTCAGCAGCGAAAACACGTCGTTTACCGTGCGCACCAGATGGCCGGTGCGCAGGATGTTGCAGCCCAGGTAGAGCAGCACCGGCACGCGCCGTGGCGCCTTCGGCGGGTGGCTGTGCCAGCTTTGCTCTGCGGGCAGCATCTGCAGCTTGTTGAGCAGCAGGCCGTCGCCGAAGTACTCGGCGTAGTCGAAGCCGCCGCGGGCGCTCGCCTTCCCGGCCATCATCGCTCTCCTGCGGGCGCCGCCGCGACACGAACAGGGCCGCGGACGCCTGTGCTCAGTATAGCGGTCCCGCGGAACGTGCCTCCCGAACAGCCGGATCGTGCGCTGTGACTTGGATTACCCCGGCGACAGCCTCTGGTCGATCGCGCAGCGCGTCCACGGCAACGGCATGATCTGGACGCAGCTCCAAGCGCTCAATGCCGGCCAAATCGCGAACCTGAACACGATCTACGCCGGTCAGATGCTGCAAGTCGGTAGACTCCGTGTGCAGGCGGAAATGCAACAGGGCCGGAGCATGGCGCTCCGGCCCTGTTGCATTTCCGCCCCGGCGCGCAGCGCTCAGGCGAAGGCGTCGAAATGCTGCCCTAGCGGCTGCGTCCAGAAGGCATCGTTCGGCTGCGAGCCGGGGGGCGGCGTCTGGCGTGCAGGCCGTGCAGCAGACGGTTGCTTGCCGGACGCAGACTGTGCGTCGTGCTTGCGCGGCTTCTCGGGCGGCGGGAAACGGCGCAGCGGCGGCAGTGCCTGGAAGGCCGTGGCCCATTCGCCGCGTAGCTGCTGCACGCGCGCCTGCGCCACGACGGCTTGAATGCTCGTTGTCGGTTGAATCAGCAGCGCGGACATCGCCCGGCCTCCGTCTGGATCGCCCTTCCTGTTCCCGTCAATAGGGGAACTGCCTACAGGCAGTATCTCCCAGCGCGAGGCAGCGCGGCGCGGCAGATCCGCCGACAACAGGAACGGTTTGGCAACGAAGGCGGATTATGGTGTTCCGCCCGTCTTCAGTTGGGCGCTTCGCCTTCGATCGACGACGCGCAGCGGGCAGGAGCCGGCGTGGGCAGGCGCACGGCGGCGTCGAACAGGCGATCGAGCTGCGCCAGCGGATCGCGGCAGAGGCCGGCGTGGACGGGCGAGCTTTGCACGATCGTGCTGCGCGGCGCCACCAGCCAGTCGAAGCGCCGCGCCAGCGGCAGCGCGCCGATCGCGCCCGCCGCCGCATCGCCGGCACAGACCAACGGGATCAGGTCCAGATGCTGTTGCACCTCGTCGGCGTCATCGGCGTCCAGCCACGGGGCGAGCGCGGTCAGCCGCGCCCGGTCGAGCGCGAGGCGCGCGGCAAGGAAGCGCCGCGCCAGGCAGCAGAGCACGACGCCCGCGTTGATGAACTCTTCGCGTTCGACGCGGGGCACAACGCGCACGACGGCGTACTCAAAAACGTTCGGTGCGGGCACGGATCGCCTCTTCCGCGAACGCCCTGGGCGTTCGCAGCCGCTCGATCAGATAGTCGGCATAGGCGCGGCGCTGCGCCGCCGCGTCGCTGAACTCCCCATCGGCCTGCAGCCAGCCGTCGGGAATGAGCGCCACGATGCGCTGCAGCAGATCCGACGTGAGCAGGACGCTGAGCCGCGCGTCGGTCTCGGCCAGCGCCGAGGCGAAGCGCAGCAAGACGTGATCGCGGATCTGCGGAAACGGCCGCCGCGCCCGCGCCAGATAGCCTGGCCAGTCATAGTGGAAGAACAGCGAGGCGCCGTTGTCGATCAGATACAGCCGCTTATGCCAGACGAGCAGATTGGGATTGCGCGGCGTGCGATCGACGTTGCTGATCAGCGCGTCGAACCAGACAACGGCCGAAGCGAGCGCCGCGTCCGGCCGCGGCGGCACGGCGGGGTCGAAGCCGAGGGAGCCGGGCAGATAGTCCAGCGCCAGGTTGAGGCCGGCGCTCGCCTCGATCAGCGCCTTGATCTCCGGGTCGCGCTCGGAGCGGCCGAGCACGGGGTCCAGCTCGGCGAAGACGATCTCCGGCACGGGCAGACCGAGGGCGCGCCCGATCTCGGCGGCCAGCAGCTCGGCGATCAGCACCTTCGGCCCCTGACCGGCGCCGTGGAACTTGAGCACGTACGTGCCCAAATCGTCCGCCTCGACGATCGCGGGCAGCGAGCCGCCCTCGCGCAGCGGCGTGACGTAGCGCGTGACCGTCACCGTGCGCACGGCCGGCAGCGCGGCCCTCATCCTCGCCCCCATCCGCTGTCGATCTTGTTGCCTCCAATGATAGGAGAAGGAGCGGGGCAGCGGTGCTCGCGACCGCTTGGACTGGGGGTCAAGCAACGGCGCTGGAGACCCTCCCCCGCACCGGCATCGGCCAGGGGTCAGCGGCGATGTCTCCGCCTCATAAACGAGGTTTCGGTGCCGCGAGGTGTGCGGTGAGCCCGGTGCTGGCGGCGCTGCTAACGACGACCGACGCGTCCCGTCTGGTCAGGACACGTACCGGGCGTAGAGCGCGGGGAGCACTTGCGGCAGGTTGCCGACTTCCTGCACGTTGTGCAGCCGCCACGCCTCAAGTAGCGCCGCCTGCCTCCGGTGCACGAGACGATTGAGCGGTTTCAAGAGCGGCGTGGTGCTCCCCACGAGTTGCCGCACGCGGTAGCCCATTCCCTCGGGGCGCTCCTGCCAGTCCTCCTCCATGCTCACGACGAGCGCACCCAGCCGGCGGAGTTCCAGGCGAAAGCCGCCCCGGTCGAGCCTGGGCACGGCAAAGATCCGGTCTTGCAGATATTCGTGCCGTGCCTGGAAGGCTTCCACGATGTGAAAGCGGCAGCCCGGCCCAAATGGCCCAAGCACTGCGAAGGCGATGTGGTCGATGGGATGCCAGCAGCGGTAGATGAGACACCGGTGCCCGCGCCACTCAATCTCGCGCCCCATATTGGCGAGCATCCAGAGCATCATCTCCGGCGTCACCCCCGGCAGCGGGGCGTGCTCGATCGTCTGCTCCAGTCTGCCGTCGGCGAGCTCGCGCACGGTGATCCGTGCGCTCGCCAGGTCGCGCATCGTCCAATCGAAGGACAGGGGCTCGGGAATCGTCCAGCGCGTCATCTCGGCACCTCTGGGCGTGCTCGCGTCTGGCCGAGGCTCACCACCGATCACACCAGCGCCAGCAACAACGCCAACAATGGACGCTCGTCTGGGGAGGAGCAATGGCAGCGAAGGATCACAACTGGCGCTCTCAGGACGAGCTCTCACCGTCATCGCTGGCCGACGTGAGCTGCCTGGGTCTGCGCTTACAGAATCCAGTCGGTAGGTCGCGCGGGAGTGTTCGGGCGCTGCACCTCCGCCAGCCAGTTGCGTCGCCCGAGCCAGAGGGTGAGCATCAGCCCCACGAGGTTCACGCCCACGGTCTGGGTGCCGGTGACCACCCCGTTCACCGTCGTCTGGCTCGTGAAGGCGAAGTCCAGGGCCACGACCTGGCTCGTCGGACAACCGCCCCTATCCCAGGCCAGACACGGGATCTGGAGCACGGCCCAGGTAAGAAGGACCAGATGCCCGGCGCGCGGGCGATGCCAGAGGAGCAGGCCCCCCACGAGCCCCGTCACGCCGAGCAGCGCGCGGGCTTCGGCCGGTCCCGTGCCCGCGAGCGCCGCGGAGAGGTTCACGGCGGCACTGAGGGCGCCGACCACAACCGCATAGGCGGTCAGCAGCGCGATGGCTCCGCCACGCCGCTCGATCGCCGCGCGCACGGCGTGCATCCTCTACCTCCAGGTATGTCTGGGCTGAGTGTGCCTGAAGCGAGTGCACGCCGCAGTCAGACAGTCCACGGGTGCGGTGTGAACCTGCTGCCAGACACCGCGTCGCGCGTTGGACAGGCGGTCCCCTGTCCCTGAGCACGTGGCCTGAGTTGTAGTACATTTTCGGAGCCCTATTTGATAAGGCTAGCAGGCGTGGACGCGGGCCGATGATCGGACGTCAGAAAAGGAGCGCCCTAACCGGGGCTACCTGCTTAGCTGGGGACGATGCCGACGGCAGATGCGTGTCAGACAGATCGTAGCGAGGTCTGCAGCGGTGACCGTGCCGCCCACTTGACAGTTAGTTGCATGCACAACTAAAATAGGGTATCCCGCAGTAGTGAGCACGCCGAGGGCGTGCTCGAAAGGTCAAACTCCATGCCAGCCGCAACCGCAGACAACATTCTTACCCTGCCGCGCATCGCCCGGCCCGAAGCCGCGCAGCGCCAGCGCCCTGTCGCGGGCGTCGTCTCCGCGCCCAGCATGCTGGAGGGCGCCGGCTTTCGGGTGCGCCGGCCCTTCCCCGGCATCGATCTGCGCCTCACCGATCCGTTCATCCTGCTCGACCATCTCGGCGCGGTCGAATATGCGCCGGGCGAGGCTAAGGGGGCGCCGTGGCATCCGCACCGCGGCTTCGAGACCGTGACCTACGTGATGGACGGCGCCCTCGCGCACCACGATTCGACCGGCGGCGGCGGCGTGATCACGGACGGCGCCACGCAGTGGATGACGGCCGGCGCCGGCATTTTGCACGACGAGATGCCGACCGAAGAGCTGCTGCAGAAGGGCGGCCTCTTCCACGGCGTGCAGCTCTGGGTGAATCTGCCGCAGAACCTCAAGTGGACGCCGCCGCGCTACCAGGACATCGCCGGCAGCCGGCTGCGGCTGCTCGCCTCGGACGACGGCGGCGCGCTGGTGCGGCTGATCGCGGGTGAGTTTGGCGGCCACGCCGCGCCGGGCGTCACCTGGACGCCGATCACCTACGCGCACGCCACGATCTCGCCCGGCGCGCGGCTGAGCCTGCCCTGGCGACCGGAGTTCAACGCCATGGTCTACGTGCTGGCGGGCAGCGGTACGGCGGGCGCCAAGGGCGTGGCGCTGCGCGAGGGCCAGCTTGCCGTCTTCGGGGCGGGCGACGCGATCACGGTCACGGCCGACGCGACGCAGGAGAGCCGCTCGCCCAACCTCGACGTGCTGATCCTCGGCGGCCAGCCGATCCGCGAGCCGGTCGCCGCGTACGGCCCGTTCGTGATGAACACGCACGAGGAGATCGTGCAGGCCTTTGCCGACTACCGTGCCGGCCGCATGGGCACGATTCCGGCAACGTCGCTGGAGGCGTAGCCTCCGCTCCATGATCGCAGGGCGAGCCACCCAGAGCGGGTGGCTCGCCCTTTTTCCGCGTTACCGGCGCTGGGTGTGAGCACAGCAGGTTGTTTTGTTGTAATTTAGGCCGGTCGATCTCAACAACCCGGTGTCGTATGCCTGTTCCCGCGTTTTGCCTGCTCTGCGGCGGCGTTCTGGCCGAACGGCTGGTCGATGGCGAGCCGCGGCTGGGCTGCACGGCCTGCGCCTGGGTGCATTTCGACAATCCCGTGGCCGTGGCCGGCGTGATCGTGCGCGAGGGTGAGCGCGTGCTGCTGGCGAAGCCGCGCGGCGGGAGCGAGTTCGTGCTCGTCTCCGGCTTTCTCGAAACCTACGAGTCGGTCGAAATGGCCGCCGTGCGCGAGGTGCGCGAGGAGACGGGGTTCGACGTGGCGATCGAGCGCATCCTCGGCAGCTATTCGTGCCGGCCGATCGGCAAGAACATGGTCTTCATCGTCTGCATTGCGTGGCTGCTGGGCGGGGAGCTGGCCGTGGACGACGAACTGGACGACGCCCGCTGGTTCCCGCTCGACGCGCTGCCCGCCTGGCCGGCGGACTGGCCCGTGGCGCAGGCCTTCGCCGATCTGCTGCGGCCCCCATCCTCACCCCCTCCCCTCTCCTTCCCCCAATAATAGGGGAGGGGGTG
>Ga0207416_1001869_pt1 | contig 25255 bp, 28 predicted proteins | sample PaiPotPPM11metaG_FD_184107 | JGI IMG/M metagenome (GOLD analysis project Ga0207416, IMG submission 184107) | Iron sulfur acid spring bacterial and archeal communities from Banff, Canada, to study Microbial Dark Matter (Phase II) - Paint Pots PPM... ... | reverse complement strand
CCGGTTACTTCCTCGATCCGCGAGGCCTCGCGATCGGACCTGATGGCACGGTCTATGTGACCGATAGGGGCGCGGGCGTGGTGCAGGCAGTGAACGGCGCGCAGTGAGCGAGGGTTGCGAGTTCTCCCTTACTGGCCCACCACCACCACCGTGAACGCAGGATCATGGTGCCCCGGGTTCGTCGAGGTCGAGGTTTCGCCTCTTCTGGTCCGCAGCGTCTGGCCCGAGACTGCACGATTCTGACTGAATCCGTCGCAGCTGCTGATCACCTTCCCACCGATTGAGCGCTGACCAGGTAGCAAGGATCACGTTGAACATGAGGGCGAAGAGCAGCCCTGGATCGATGGACACCATGGAGTTGAGGATGGTGAGGACCATGCCCAGCAGGATGCTGCCGCCAACCAGGAACAACGGGACGAAGATGGTGGGGTCCTTGATCCCCATTGTTTGGTTGTCGCTCGCATCGGTGCCGCACGGGCGGGCATGACACGTGTGCTTATCCACGGCCACGGCGCTTCTCTCCATCTCGAAGGAACTGCACCACTTCCGTGATAAATCGATCGCCCATCAGCAGCTCGGGGTCGTTATGCGACATACCAATGACCAGAGGGTAGGGGAGAACAGGGGGCTCGGTTACGAAAAATGGCTCGTATAAGGCGAGGATCTCGGCGTTATATTGAATACCAATCTGGCTTGTGCAAGCGGAATAGCACTATTGACAGTTACGTATAACGGCAGTTATGCGAAGGGAGAAGCTAGTGGTATGTCCAGAAAACTTTGAGCCTTCAGGCGTGCCTCGTCTCGAAACTCACGAGTCGGCGTGCCGCACGCGGCGCAGGCTACGAGACGTGTCCTGAGACGAGGATCTCCGCTTGTAGACCCGATTTTGGGGCGCTCGCGAATGCGGTTCAGCATAGGATGGTAATGGAGCAAGCAGCACGCTAATCTCATGGCGCCCTGACTGGATTCCTCGACACCGGTGACGTGATGGATCCGACCCCTGACCCTCCCGCTGCTACCTTCATACCAGGAGCGCCGCTCGGTGAGCGGCCCGGCGTTCGTGTGCTTGAACACCCAATCTTCGCCAGGCTGATGGGACGCGGACCGCCTGGCCTTCTCATTCACGGAATGACCGTGAGCGGGGAGATGTTCGCCCCCATCGCTGAGCAGCTCGCCGCCAGCCGCCAGCTCATCATCCCTGACCTGCCCGGCCATGGTCGAAGTGCCTCTGTGCCCGGGCCGTACTCCCCGCAGCGCCTGGCCGGAGACCTGGCCGATCTTCTCTCCCACCTTCAGATGAGACAGGCCACGGTCCTGGGCTATTCGCAAGGGGGGCCGATAGCACTGCAACTCGCGCATGACCATCCGGATTTGGTGGGCCGCCTGATTCTGGTTTGCACCTATGCCTTCAACATGCTCAGTCGGCGGGAGCGCGTGGAGGGGCTACTCCTCCCCTGGATGTTCAGGATCATTGGTCCGCGACGGCTGGGAGCCATGGTCCGCCACAGGCCAGCAACGACCGGCGGCAAAGCGCTGACCACGGCACAAGCTGAGTTCGTAGCCCGGTTGATCGCCGAGACGCCACGCGCAGCGGCTGGAGAATGGGCACGAGAAGCCATGGCATTTGACGGGCGGCAGTGGCTTGCGGATATCGCCGTGCCAACCTTGGTAGTAGCTGGTACCAAAGACTCCGCCGTCCCGGCCCATCATGCCCGCATGCTTGCCCAGGACATCCCCGGAGCAGTCTTGCGGGAGATCCCTGATGCAGGCCACATGCTGATCTTCACGCACCCGGCTGAGCTGCTGACCATCACTGACGAGTGGGAGGCATCACAGCCCTAACGACTCGTGTACAGGGCATCAGCTCACGTCCCGCGCCTGCGTACCTTCCTCACGCCTCGCGGCGGGGAAACAGCATGCCGCGGAGCCAGCCGAAGAGGACCAGCAGATGGCCGATGACGAGCAGGCGTGGGCGTCGCCGCCATGCCCCGACCGTGATCACGATATTGCCCGCCATGCGCGTGGCCTGCATCGACGGTGTCATGGATCGGGCGATATAGCGCCCGAACGTAGACCGGCGCTGCGGCTCAAGGTCGGCCCAGCGGATGAGCGCGCCCGACACGAGCATCGCCGGGAGCAACTGCACCAGGAGCGCCGCGCCCAGGCCGAGACGCCGTCGCCAGAGGAGGTAATAGCTGAGGAAGCCGGCGCTCAAGTCGGTCGCCAGCTTGAGCGGGTGGATCTGGTGGTACAGCACTCTTTCTCGGCCGGTCATGTGCTGAGGGTACCACTCCTGGCCTGCGATGTCCTTTCACTATCGCCAGGTGGCGGCTTGTCCATTTAACTTTGAGGAACAGGATAGAGGCGGCGGAGCTTGGTGCGGGCATCGTAGGCGGTGAAAGACCAGGTAATGGTGCGCCGCTGCTCGTTCCGTTCCGCTTCCAGTGCCGCGAGCTGCCGCTCCAGCGTTGCTCGGTCTCCCGCTCGCTGCCGGAGGCATTCCCTGCTGATGATTGCGATCTTGACCCTGTATTCGTACGTCGTGTGGCGAAGTGACCCGGACAAGGTGCCTCCCGCGGGCACCCTTCCCGGTCCACGAGAGGTGTAATGGCGGGAGGGGACGAGGTACCGGGACGTCCGGCCTGCCTGCCCGCTGGCGCAAGCCGCCACGAACAGCCTAGTGTTCCATCACATCAGCTGTGAAGGACCACTAGGCAGAAGCAGTTGGAGAGAAGGGGTATACCGGCACTTCAAGCGTCTTGGCTACTTTGCCACTTTGTGTAATCTGCTCAATTGCGTCAACCGTCTCAGGGGTAAGGTATTCCTCGCCACACTGGGGACACCACGAGTGCACGATGTCCTTGTGGATTCGGTTCTCAGCAGCGACCAGCTCGACCTCCTGAGGGTGACCGCCAGGCCAGTGCCAGCGCCATTCGAACGTCGCCCACAGGATCGCCGGACACAGCCGAGAGAGCTCCTGCCACCACACGTGTCCGTCGGAACAGCCCGAGGGTGCACTCTCTAGCCACGTGCACCACTCCCGCGCCAGCCGCCGGCTGGTGAGTAGGTCGTCCTTCCGCTGTTCGTATGTCTGATGCCACTCTCGCAGCCGCGCGCGCGTCCTCTGACTCACCTCATGATCTTACTCAAAGGCGGAAGGCAAGATGGCGGAATCGCGGCTCCGCCAGGATGCTCGCGTCCACGGATCCCAGACCAGAAGTGGCCCAACCGCTCGATGCGTTCTGGGCCTGCTCGATCCATGAGGCAGCGGATGGATTGGTACCATGCTCGGAGACTTGTCCTTATTGGGTTGTTTATAGGGAGTGCGGTCTCTGGTCATACGTTACTACGCGGCTTCGCGCAGGTAGCGGGACCTCAGGGGGACGAATTGAACAACAACTTCACGACGCCACGGAGCATAGCCATGGTGCTAACGCGGTTTCGCCTTGCGGTTGCCATACTCGTGTGCTCGTTTCCGTTGATGCTGATGCCGTGGCCTCTTGCAAATGCCCAGAATACCCAGCAGGGTTATTGGACTACTGAAGCTCCCATGCCCACTCCTCGCTTTAAGCTTGCAGCTGCAACGGGACCGGACGGGAGATGTTAGAGAGGAAAATCGGCGGGCGGTACCAAGTCGTTCAGCTGATCGGCGCGGGCGGGATGGGGCGTGTCTTCCAGGCAGTCGATATCGAGACGGGTAAGGCCGTTGCTGCCAAGGTCCTCACCGTCAGCGATGAGGTCAGCCTCGACATGCTCCTTCGCTTCCAGCAGGAGGGTGCTGTGCTCTCTACCTTGAACCACCCCAACATCGTGGGGGTCTACGGTACACATCTCGAGAAGCACGCGAGCTGCATCGTCATGGAGCTTCTGGAAGGTCGCCCCCTGTCCGACATTCTTCGCTCGGAGCGCTTGAGCCTTGCCCGCATCAAGCACCTTGCCCGCCAGGTGGCCTCGGCCCTGGCCTATGCCCATAGCCGAGCCATCATCCACCGAGACATCAAGCCCCACAACATCATGGTGCTCGTGGACGATCACGTGAAGGTAACTGACTTCGGCATCGCGCGCATCTTGCGCGAGGGGTCAACGCTCGCCACCGCCACCGGCATGACCCTGGGGACGCCTTTGTACATGGCGCCGGAGCAAATCGAATCGCATCACGTGGATGGCCGAGCCGATATCTACTCGCTGGGAGCGGTACTCTACCAGATGGTGACGGGCCGTCCTCCCTTTGAGGGGAAAGATCCCCTGTCCATTGCGTTTAAGCATGTTCATCGGGCTCCAGAGCCACCGAGCGCACTCAACTCGGACGTGCCCAGGGACTGGGAAGCACTCATCCTCAAAGCGCTGGCCAAGGATCCGGCGCACCGCTTTCAGACTGCGGCCTCTCTGGAGGAAGCACTGGCATCACTCAGCACCCAGATGGAGCGCGAGAGATCTGCGGCGCCATCAACTGGCAGGACGAGCTTTCCGGGAGAGGAGCCGTCCGCCGACAGCAGCCAGGAGCGCTCAGGGAGCAGAAAACCGGCGTCTATTCCGGCTGCGGTACACGTGCGCGCGGGAGGCGCAGTGGAGCAGGACGGCCCAACGCAGCCTCCGGATGCGCCGACGCGCCAAACGGCCAGCACGCCGCCAACGGTGCTACGGGGGGCGGAGCCGCACCAACCGGCCGAGGCGCAGGTCCCGGTCGAAGGGCAGGACGTGGCTCATCCGGCCACCACGCAGACTCCAGATGCTGGCCCGATCCGCGTGGTCCAGGAGCCGCAGGAGACCGGGAAGCGGACCATCCCCTGGGTGCCCGTTGCCGGTACAGCAGTCGCCCTGCTCGCCATCCTAGCAACCTTCCTGGTGCTCAAGGGTAGTGGGGGCAGCTCATCACCCACACCCACGCCGACACCCGTCGCCGTGATTCCGTCGCTGAGCTCCATTGCGACCCGGCCTGTCCTCTCCGGTGACAACGTGCATCTGAGCTGGCACGCAGTGACAAAGGCCACAGACTATCGCTTGCAGGTGGCCACCTCGCCGACAGATCCAAGCGACGCAGCCATCTTCAGGCACCCTGTGCTGACCAAAGTGACAGCCAGAACCTCCTACACTCTCAAAGTCGTCGGCTCTCAGTACTACTTCTGGCGGGTCCAGGCGGAAGTCGCCGGCAGGTGGAAGCCGTACTCGCACTCCCAGCACTTCGCCGTGGCAAAGCCCGTCATCCCCAAACCGGTGCCGCTCCTACCCAGAAACGGCACTCAAAGCAGAGCCAAGCACATGCGGCTGTGCTGGTCGGGCGTGAAAGGTGCGATCAGCTATGCGGTACAGGTGAGGAACTCACGCCCAATGCACGTGCGCGCCACGTGCACCTGGATCTCGGTCCGCCCGGGTGACTACCGGTGGAGGGTAGCGGCACTTGTCAAAGGAGCGCACGTGTATTTGGGATCGTACTCGGTCGCGGCGACCTTTGCCATCAAGAAGGCCGTGGTGCACAAGCCGACGCCGACAGCCACGCCACAGCCAACGGTCGCACCGACACCGACATCGACCCCGTATGTTGCGCCAACTGCCGTGCCCACGACGGCACCTGCGCCGACGCCATACGTCGCACCGACCCCGTATGTTGCGCCAACTGCCGCGCCCACGCAAGCCCCGGCGCCTACAGCAGCCCCAAAGTCAACATCATGCAACCCAGAGGTGCAGGCGTGCTAACTTTCCCACTGGCGTACTCGCTCGACATGAGTTAACGGTAGGACTAAGCTGCAGACAGCTCGGAGGGCTCCGATGCAGACACGACTTCGAGGCTTGCTGGTAGTGGTACTGTTGATCCTTCCGCTTGTCTTGAAACCATCGGCGCCTGCCGGCGCCCAGCCCTCAGCCGCTGACAATGGCACCTGGACCGCTGTGGCCCCGATGCCAACCGCGCGATTCGGCCTGGCAGCAACTACGGGACCCGATGGGCGGATCTACGCCATCGGCGGGAACGGCGGGAACGGCGCCCCCCCAGGCCATCGAAGTCCTCAAGACCAACATCCCCGGGCAGCGGCGTGAGGTCGAGCGGGAGCATCCCGGCCTCGCGCTCCTCGTCGGACAGCGGCTCGATCTCCGGTTCGGGGAACGGCGTGATGACGTGTTGTCCCGTCTCCGGGACGTACTCGTACGTCCCGACGCCGATTGCCCAAAAGTCGTGAAGGCAAACCAGCCGGCCATCATGGGCGCGGATGGGGGGCGGCTCGGGTCGTCCCAAGCGCTCCGGATCGCTGTAGCCGAGAGAATTCGGGTCGGGCGGCAGCACCACCAGTCCCTCCCGCCCATGTGGCATGGACCGTCGGAGCTGTTCCACGATCGCGTCCCAGCGCCGGATTGCCGGGTGAGTCTGCGCGTCCTTCTCATCCAGAACGCGCTCCGCCTGCCGAAAAATGTCGTCGCCCATGTCATGCTCCTCTCACCTGAATAGTGTGCCCGGTCAGTGAGGCCTGGCACGTGCCTCTTCCTTCAGTCCAGCCTAAAGATGATCTCGTCATCGTCTGACTCCGTTTCATTGACTTCTTCCATGCGATCCTCTGCGAGAGGATCTGGCACAACGCCGCCGCTGTCCTCGCTCTTGCCTAACTCGAGCGCCTTCCTGTCCTCTTCGGTCAGCCATGAGGGATCGGGCGGCGGTGGTTCCACCATGTGGATCTGAATCGGCGTATTCAAGAGCCGTTCCAGCTCCGCCCGCTTTGCCTCGGAGTCTGCATCACCACTTCGGTCGCGGTTGGTGATGATGCCTAATGCCTTCGCCCTGGTCTCTTCGGCCTTGCGGATCTCTCTGGCAAGCAGGGCATGGTATTTGGGCCAAAACCGCATCAGCGCCACGTCGGCATTCGGAATAGGGGGCTTGCCGTCGGCGATCCGCTGGAGGTTGATCGCATCTCGGCGTTCCTGCTCTTGGGCAATGGCACGATCCATCCGCGCCTTGGTGGACCAGCAATCGGCCTCGATCAGATCGAGCGCCTGAAGCAACGCTTCTAGTTCGCTGAAGCCTTTCTCTTCGCGCTGCTCGGCATACCGCTGACACATCTCCCCCACATACCGGCTCACCGTTTGGCGCGACAGGTTCAGCTCTTCGGCAATCACCCTGTGTGGATAGCCCTGGCAGGAATACTCCCAGGCTTTCACTTTGTCAGTCTCAATCTCGGCCTTTGAACGCCGTTTTCCGTGCTTTGTCACTGGATTCTTTCTCTCCTGGTGTGGACGAACCGGCATTTGGTCATCCAGCTCCCGGTCGTACATGGCCTCACCCCTCTCGCTTCACAATGCATGTCATCGTCGTCTGGCAGAGAGCACACCGTCCTTGAATAGCCGGACGGCCATTCTTCATCGTGATCGGCTGCCCATCGAGCATGTCCCGCCGATCCCGGCACTTCGGGCAGAAGGCTTGGCTGGCGCTGGTTCGCTCGGTCAGAGTGAGCGGCTTCTGTCGGACGTACGAGCGCTTCTGCCTGGGTCTTCCCACCGGTCGAACCGGTTTCGGTATCGGCCGCTGCTTGGGCTCCGGCTGTGCCTGATGCCGTTTGAATGTCGTGTCGAGCCGCTCGGTGATCGTCTGGTGGGTAGGCGGCAGCATGATGGGCCCTGGGAACAGCTCAAGCTTCCGCTGCTCCATCACCTGGTACTCTTCTTCCAGCCTCTCACGCTGTCGACGGATGGTCTGGGGCTTCGCCTGCTCATGAGCAATGGTTTGCTCGCGAGCGTGCGCGCTCAACCACTGGCTCATGTGTCCCTGCTGGCTAAGGTACGCGAGATCATGGCACGCTCGGCAGGCAAAATACTCGCGGAAGTGTGGGCGATACAGCATGTAACATCGGTTGCCACACCGACACGCGAGCCAGGTTCGATCGCCATAGCGCGCCTCGCTGACACAGAGGGTGATCAGCTGGGTGCAGTTCTTGCCGCTCTCGGTGCTGAATGCGGTCTGGATCGCAAGCCAGCCGGCGTGCTCAACAACTTGGAACACAAGGACGGATGTGCCGTAGCCGCTCTCCCAGGTCGTCGAGCCAGACGAGCCAGCACCCTTCTTCAGCGCTTTGCCCACCATCTTCATGGTGAGGGCGCAGCACTCCTCAACCGTTGTCTTAGACATGACGTGTCTGCCTTACCGAGATTCCTGGGTGGTAGACACACGCCCAATCGCTCTCGCTTCTCCGTATATAAAGGAAGCGAAACGCCCTAATTTCACGCGTAAATGGCCGCATACTCAGACACAAGTGGGCGGATTTTGGGGTCAAGAGGACATCATTTTCGAGGTTTTCCTCGATCATTGGGGCCGATAGTCGACCTTGTAGTGCCCTTTCGGAACCCACTTCGACTGCTTGGACTGCTTCGGTCTTGATCAACGTCGGGGAGCAAGGGGGTGCGCTCATGCTGCGACTCTCTGCTCCTCTGAAGTCACACTGAGAAGCTCCTGGGCATAACCGAGGGTCAGGTAGACGGCAACCAGCTCCTCTGCATCTTCCCGAGTCAGATTGGGGTGGCGCACGAGCACCAGATCTCGGCGGCTCGGGTTTGTGACCGTTAGGGTGTACTGATCTGTTCTACCGCCTTCATTACCGAGGCGTCGGCTCTGATTATCTGATCTCGCCGCTAGCATGGTCGTTGTCCTTCCTCCGTGTTCAATCCGAATGCCCGCGGCATCATGTCGTACCAAGTGTCCTCTGTTGCTGTGCCTTATACTTCCGTATGGTGCGGCGCACTGTGTCAGGATCGACGTCCCATCGAGCAGCAAGCTCCCGCGCAGCTACACCCGCTTCGCGCTGTGCGACGAGTTCGGGCCACCACCCGCGTGGGATATGATTGCGGCGGCGCACGTAGCCCGGCCGCATGTCACTGGCTGTGGGAGATGTCCACCAGCCGTCTACCAACGGTTCTATGGCAATGCCACTGTAGACCTGCCCAACTGTCGCTGGGAACGGTGGTGGTCGAGGCACAGATCGGATCGGGTGCCCTTATTACCGCCGACTACTCGCTCGAGCAAAACCGCGAGGTCTTCGCCTTTCCCGGCCGCACCACCGATCGTGGCTCCTCCGGCTGCAACCGCCTCATCCGCGAAGGACGCGCCAAGCTGGTCACCTCTTCCGAGGACATCCTGGAGGAGCTGGACCTGACCGTGGCCGTCCAGCAGCTCGAGATCAAGGCAGTTCTTCCCGCCAACGACGAGGAGGGCCGGCTGCTTGCCCTGCTCTCCCATGAGCCGGTCCACATCGACGAGCTCTCCCGCCAGACCGCGATGGCCGCACCCACCGTCGCCAGCACGCTAATGATGCTGGAGCTCAAAGGAGCCGTGCGGCAAGTGGGCACCATGTCCTTTGTGCTGGCGCACTGAACGTTTCGCGGACCGAGTCCACTTGTGGCACAGGGGCCAGAGGTATCTTCATGTTATGGTCGACGGTCCGTCCACGGGCGCACCGGCACTCGCGCCGGTCCTCCTTGCAAATCTTTGTGGGACACCGCCAATTCTCTAAGGGACACCCACTCTCAGAATGGTGGCGGGGTTGCAGGTCCCGCCTGCAACCCATAATTGAAGGGATCCTTCCCGCGGTCGGGTCAAGGACGGCGCAGCCGCCTGGCTTGATCTTTGACGCGGCTTCCCATGTTCCTCTTCCCAAACACGATGGCGCAGCCTTGGAGTTTCTGTCTCTGGGTCCCAGCGGTTAGCGCAGCTATCCGGTGGGCTTCCTTACCTCGCCGGCCTTGCGTGTCGCGTCGTAGATCGAATCATGTGCACGGCAAAGCGCTGATCGCAGTCCGGTACTGATAACAGGATATGGGCGAGCGCGTAATCAGATGATCAAGCTAAAGGTGGCGCTGGCTTAGGGTGAGCCAGGTTTGCGTACTCTCACGCGGTGGGGTGTAACGGTGATGAAATGACGGAGCCGGTCACTGTAGTGGGTGAGGACATACTCAAGCCGGGCGAGCTTATAGCAAGGGGGAGCGTAGTCACCGAGACGAAAGAAGATCACCCCGAGGTGGGGAAGATGCTGGTGAAAGACGAACTCACCAAAGTCCTTGTCGTCGGTAATGAGAACACGATTGTCAGCTACTGCGAGTGAGAGAACCTCGGGATCCGGCATGCCACCTGGATAGTCGTGTCCGACACGCAGAGCGTCATGGCCCAGCGAGCGAAGGTAGGCAACAAGCCGGGCATCGGCGCTCTGGTCAAGCAGGAACCTCATACATGGGCGCGTGGGGGAGAGATCGGATGGGTGCGCACGCGTTTCTTGGTGACCGCAGCATGAGCGTACTCTAAAGACGCCTTCACGTCCTCGAGGGTGAGTTCGGGATAGGCGGCGAACAGGTCAGCAAGATCAGGCTCATTGGCGAGGTGGGCGATAACACGCTCCACCGGGATGCGCGTGCCTTTGATCACGGGCTTGCCGACCATAATTTCAGGGTCTTGGATGATGCGGTCGTGATAGGTTGGTTTCTCGATTGTCATAGGTCTCACCTGCTAGGGTAGTGTAACACAGATGGAGAAATTGTCAATGATTGCGCGGCTTGAAGGAATCACGCCGCTCAGGATTCTTGCAATTATTGTGCGGCTTGAAGGAATCACGCCGCTCAGGATTCTTGCAATTATTGTGCTGTCTGCGGTGCTTGGAGGAGCGGCGGTATATTTCGGCTACCGAGCGGGTGCGACGGCGGAGAGCGTTACGGCTTGGTCCACGTTGGCTCTAGCAGGTGTGACCGCAGCCCTGGAGTTCCACACATGGTGAATGGCCAGGGGCGGGTCAGACGGGGAATGCTGTGCTTTGCCGAGTGCTCGGTTGCTGTCGACCATGTCCTCCGTCCGGTCCTCACTGAGCGTCGACAGGCGAGAGCAAGGAGGAGTGAATGGAAGATCGACAATTCGACGACCTCACCAGACAGCTGGCAGACGGCAAGGTGTCCCGGCGGAGAACGCTCAAGGTACTGGCCGCCACCACCGTCGGTGGCCTCTTCGCCCTCGGTGAGCGGGACCGCGCCGAGGCGGCGGGATGCGGTTCGTGCAGTGGCTGTCAGATCTGCAATGCCAAGACGGGGAAGTGTGTGAACGTCTGCGCCCAATCCCCCTGCTCGCGGTGCAACACGACCACCAACAGCTGCGTCTCCACCTGTAGCAACTGTCAGCGTTGTGATACCAGTACCAACCCAGCAGGGACCTGCGTATCGACTTGCAGCACGGCGAACTGCGAGACGTGCACCAGCGGTACCTGCACCTCGACGTGTACCTCGGCCGCACCCACCTGCTGCAATGGCACCTGCATCAACCTGCAGACCAGCACCACCAACTGCGGGTCCTGTGGGACCACCTGCACAGCCGGCACCACTCCAGCCTGTTGTAGAGGCAGCTGTGTCGATCTGAACGCAGATAACGCCAACTGCGGGTCCTGTGGGACTGTCTGCACGGGTGGGATGACCTGCCAGAGCGGGACCTGTGCCTGTCCGACCGGGACCACGTTGTGTGGCAGTGTCTGTGAGACGCCCGGGACGACGGTCTGCGGGAGCACCTGTTGTGCGACCTCGGGGTCAGGGTGCTGCGGGACGGGTGCCACAGCCACCTGCTGCCCACCCGGCCAGCAATGCTGTGGCGCGACCTGCTGCGCCAGCGGCAAGTACTGTTGCGGCACCGGATGCTGTGCTTCCGGGAATACCTGCTGCAGCGGGACGTGTACGGACCTGTCGACCTGCCAGACCTGCAGCAGCGGCACCTGTGTGACGTTCTGCGCGGGCTGTAACGCAACGTGTGCCTCCTGCACCTGTACCTGTGGAGCTGGAACCACCGCAATCAGCACAGCCGGGGGTTCCACCACCTGTGTGAAGCCATGCTCAGGCCCCAGTGATTGCCCCAACTCTCACTGCTTCACCGACATCAGCGGCGCCCATTACTGCGCCCTCGGGGTCATCATCGGGTCTTGCTCCAGCGACAGTGATTGCCCTGCGGGACAATTCTGTACGGGGTCCTCTCCGGGGTCCTCCGGCTGCGTATCGGCAACCTGTTAAACGGCAACCGCCGAAGCATCCCGCTTAACACCGAGCGCACGCACAAGATTTGAGGCTCGTTCGTCGAACAGACGATAGACAGTGTCCAGAGGTCTGGGGCGCGGGATCACCACCCGCGCCCTTTTCTCTTTCTCTCAGTTAAGGTCCTAGTGCTGCGAACGGGTCATCTGTCAGCCTGTCTCAGAAACTCACCTACACATGCCTTCTGTGAGACGTAGTATTTGAGACGAGTTTGTGAGACACGGTTTGCCGCATGAAACCGTAGTGATTTTGGAAAACCTCGGTGTCTCATTAAACGATCGTGCCTGCTTCTGGTCGATTTCGAGGTCGCTGGAAGGGAAGTGCCGACGGATGGGGTGAGCGCGTCAGGATGCGAGAGACGAACCCGATGCTTGGTTCCTGAGCCAGGTCGGTACCTCACAGGGGGGGAGCGGCCGGCTGAGGTAATATCCCTGCGCCAGGTCACACCCCAGGGCTCGTAAGGCCTCGAGGGTCTCCCGGGTCTCCACCCCCTCTGCCACCACTTCCCGCCCCAGACTATGGCTCAGATTCACAATCGTCTGGACGATGGAGAAGTCGCCCTCGTCGACCATCATGTCCGTGACGAAGCTGCGATCGATCTTGATCTCGCAGGCAGGCAAGCGCTTGAGATACCCGAGGGAGGAGTATCCGGTGCCGAAGTCGTCGATGGAGCATGTAATGCCCAGCTCGTGCAGTTGCGTGAGAATCTGCAGGGCGCGCTCGCCAGTCTCCATGATGGCACTTTCCGTGATCTCCAGTTGGAGAGCAGAAGGCTGCACCTTCTGGGCTTCCAACAGCGCGCCGACCAACAACGGAAGGGCGTCATCTCGCAGGTTGTGTGCTGAGATGTTCACCGCAACCCTCAGCTCCAGTCCCTGGTCAAGCCAGGCGCGGCACTGCATCACCGCCTCTGTCAGCACCCACTCGGTCAACGGCTCGATGAGCCCGGTATGCTCTGCCAGCGGGATGAACTGATCCGGCAGGATGAGACCACGCTCCGGGTGCTGCCAGCGCACGAGCGCCTCGACCTGGTCCATCCTGCCCGTTCGTAGGTGCATCTGTGGCTGGTACTGCAGGACGAGCTGGTCCTGCTCGATGGCCTCGCGTAGCTCACTGATCAGCCTCAGACGGTCGGCGCTGTTCACATCCTGCTCCGGACGGTACAGCGCGTAGCCCGTGTTGGAGTCCTTGGCGACATACATCGCAACATCAGCATGACGCAGGAGCGTATGCGGGTCCGATCCCTGCTTGGGGCAGAGCGCGACACCAATGCTGGTTTCGATGGCCAGGTACTGCCCCTCAATCACGAAGCGTTGTGCGAGCGTCGACAAAACCTTCTCCGCGACCTGGCCAGCTCCCGGTTCATCCGTTGCTGGTAAGAGCATCGCGAACTCATCCCCGCCCAGCCGAGCAACCGTGTCTGATTCCCGCAGCAGGCCAGACAATCTCTTGCCCACCTGCTGCAAGAGCAGGTCCCCGTAGTGGTGCCCGAAGGTGTCGTTGATCTCCTTGAAGCGGTCGAGGTCCAGAAGCAGGACAGCGAAGGATGCCCAGTCCCGCCGAGTCCGAATGGTGGCCTGTTCCAGACGCTCCTGAAACAGGGTCCGGTTGGGGAGGCCGGTCAAGGCATCGTGCAGCGCTTGGTAGATGAGCGCCTCCTCGGCCTGCTTGCGCTTGGTGATGTCGGTCAAGGAATTGACCGTACCCACGACCTCCCCGCTCGCATCAGAGAGCGGTGCCACATTCTCTGAGAGGATGAGGCGCTGCCCGTCATGGCGCTGGAAGAGGATTTCGACCCCGTAGACCGCTTGACCGCTCCGTACCGCTCGTTCCCCGGGATAGTCCGTCTGAGCAAGTGGTTGCCCGTCCATCGTCAGGAGCTTCCATCCTAGCTCCTCATTGGTCCGGCCAATGATGTCGGCGCGGGCCAGACCGAATAGCTGCTCCGCTGCCGAATTGACGAAGGTGAAACGGTGAGTACGGTCCACGATGACAATGCCGTCCGCGTTTGTCTCCACGATTCGCGAGAGCAGCTCCTCGTTCTCCCGCAGGGCTTGCTCGGCCTCGCGCCGGACACGGCGCTCCACCGCTTCCTGCAGTTCTCTGGCCAGAGCCGGGACGAGACGAGCGAGGGTATCTTTCATGATGTAGTCGTGGGCACCGGCCTTCATGGCTGCCACCGCCACCTCCTCGCCGATGGCACCCGAGACGATAATGAACGGCACATCGATCTGTCGCTCGAGCGCGATCGCAAGGGCGTCCAGCCCGGTGAAGCTTGGCAGGATGTAGTCGGAGATGATCACGTCCCAGACTGCGCTGTTGAGCGCAATATCCATCGCGTCCGGCGTCTCGACCCGGTCCCAGTGCACATCGTATCCTCCTGTCCGCAGCTCCTCGACCAGCAGCAGTGCGTCGTCCTCGGAGTCCTCGACGATCAAGACGCGCAGCCCACGTTCTGTCACGTGCATCCGCTCCACGCCTCTCCAGAGGGCATCTCATTGAGGACCAGCCAATACAGACCCAGATGCTGCACGGCCTCGATGAATTGGGCAAAGTCCACGGGTTTGCGGATGTAGCTATTGGCGCCGAGGTTATAACTCATGACGATGTCTCTCTCCTCATCGGACGACGTGAGGATCACGACCGGTAACCGCTTGGTGCGATCATGGGAGCGGATACGCCTGAGCACCTCCAGACCATCGAGCTTCGGCAGGTTCAGATCCAGGAGGATCAACTGGGGCATCTCCGATAGCTCTCGCCCCTCAGAATCACCTGCGCCAAACAGATAGTCGAGCGCCTCGACCCCGTCCTCGGCCACAACGATCTCATTAGCAATCTTGCTCTCCTCGAATGCGAGCAAGGCGAGTTCGCGGTCGTCGGGATTATCCTCGACGAGGAGGATCACTTTCGCCGGTGTTCTCGTGATCATACGGTCTCCAGTGTGAAACAGAACGTGGCTCCCTCACCTGGTCTTCCTTCAGCCTGGATGTCACCACCGTGGCGATGGATGATGCGTTGCACCGTTGCCAGGCCGACTCCAGTGCCCTCAAACTCGCTTGCTGCATGCAGACGCTGGAATGCTGCGAACATCTTCCCGGCGTACTTCATATCGAACCCAGCGCCATCGTCACGCACATGGTAGATGGTGGTACCGTTGTTGTGGGTTGCTCCGACCTCAATGCGGGCGGTTTGGTTCTTCGACGTGAACTTCCACGCATTGGCGAGCAGATTCTCCAGGGCAACGCGCAGCAGGACTTCATCGCACCGCGCCGTCAGGCGCTCTTCGATGACCCACTCGACGGCACGCGCAGGATCGCTTTCGTGCAATCCCGTGGCGATGGATGCCGCCAGAGCCGTCAAATCGACCTGGGAGATGCGCATCTCCTGCCGGGTGACCCGGGAGATCTGGAGCAGATCGTCGATCAGGCGCGACATCTTCTGACTGGCCGCCCGAACCCGCTCCAGATAGCCTCTGGCGGCCACATCAAGCGCGCCGCCATACCGGTCCTGGAGCACTTTGCTGAAGCCATCGATGGCGCGAAGCGGGGCACGCAGGTCGTGCGAGACCGAGTAGGCGAAGGCTTCAAGCTCCTGGTTGGACGTCTGAAGCTGCGCCGTTCGCTGAGCTACCTCTCGCTCCAGCACTCGGTTCCGCTCGGCTCGCTCGATAAGCAAGTGCTGCTGCGCCTGGAAGGCCGCAGCGCGGCTCATGACGGCGCCTACTTGTCCTGCCAAGAGCTGAAGCGTCTGCATATCGACCGCACGAAATGCTCCAGGTCGGGCAGCGTTGACAAGCAGTACGCCGGCTTGACGATCTCCGTGGGGCAGAGGCACGAGAATCGCGGATCCGACGCTGAGCGCAGCCGCCAGCTGCCGATGCACACGTGGGTCGGCGCTGACATCCGGTACCAGCACGGCCTGACCTGTTCGCAGGCAGATGCCGGTCAATCCGTCGTCCCGCGGCATTCGGAAGCCCCGCGGTAGGAGTCCCGTTGCCGCTCGATAGACGAGATCCTCCCCGTCGATGAAGCCAATGCCTGCGCCATCGGCTCCGGTCAGCTCGCGCATCCGGTCAACCACCCGCTGGGCGATCGCATCCACGTCGAGCTCATGAACAATGTCTTGCTGGGTGGCGACCACCGTTGCTAGTCGTTGCGCCTCCACCTGCAGCGATTCCTCCGCCCGCTTCCGCTCGGTACTGTCTTCCATCACGGCAATGAAGTAGCTCGGCTGCCCAGACGCATCACGCACCATTGAGACGGTCAGGGCGATCCAGAGTATCGACCCATCCTTGCGGATGTACCGCTTCTCCCGCGATGAACGGTCGATGTCGCCCGCTCGGATCTGAAGGCCATACGCTTGGTCAGGAGTGTGATCATCCGGATGCGTGATGTCATGGAAGGTCTTGGTGAGGAGTTCCTCTCCGGAGTACCCCGTCATGGTACAGAGGCGCTGGTTTACCAGGAGGTAGCGGTCATCGAGCCCGACGATCGCCATGCCCACGGCCGCCTGCTCGAAGATGGCACGGAAGCGCTCCTCACTGCTCCGCAGCGCATCCTCGGCGCTCTTGCGTTCTGTCGCATCGGTATTGATCTCCAAAATGGAGAGTGGCCGGTCGCCTTCTGTCTGGACTGCCCAGCGGCTGTCCACGACGATGCGCCGGCCATGCTGCGTCGTGTGGATCAATTCCCCTTCCCAGCGACCGGTCTCCAGTAACGCCTGCTTGAGCTGTTGAACTGGGACGGGGTGGATCGTACGGAGCACGTCGTGGGAGATCTTGCCCATCGCCTCCTCTCCCGCTATGCCGTACAGGTGCTCCGCTCCCTGATTCCAGAACAGGATGGTATCCGTCTCGAACTCACGCACCAGGATGGCATCGTTCGCGAGGTCAAGCAGCGCGGCTTGCTGGGCACGTGCTCTCTCCGCTTGCTTGCGCTGCGCAATATCGCGAGCGATTATCGACGCGCCGGTAATCTTGCCAGCCGCATCCTTGATCGGCGAGATGGTAAGCGATACCTCAATCCTCCCGCCATCCTTGCGATGCCGGACCGTCTCGTAATGGTCGAGATGCTCTCCCCGCCGGATACGCTCTAGAATGCCTCTGACCTCGTCCATATGCTCTGGCGGGACCAGCATCGCGATGGGCTGCCCGACTGCTTCTGTCGATGGGTAGCCGTACAGCTGCTCCGCTCCCCGATTCCAAGACGTGATGATGCCACCCAGGGTCTTCCCGATAATGGCGTCCTGGGACGATTCCACAATGGCCGCCAAGTGCGCATGCTCGTCCTCTGCCCGCTTGCGCTCACTAATGTCCTGCACCAGTACCAGGGCAGCGGGCCTCCCGCCGAACGACAGCGTGTGCGAGGTGACCTCCACGTCGATGACGTGTCCATCCTTCCGCCGATGCTGCCAGACGCCCGCGCGATCGAACGCCGGGCGCTCTTTCTCGACATCCTCCAGCAACCGTGGCACGTCCTCAGCAGGACGAATGTCGGTGATACGCATCGCGAGAAACTCGTCGCGTGTGTAGCCATACTGCGTGACCGCAGCATCATTGACCTCGAGGAAGCGCAGGGTCTCGAGGTCGTAGACCCACATCGGGTGAGGGTTCTCCGCAAAGAGCAATCGAAACGGTGCTACATCCCGTTCAAGGAGCCCTGAGCCATTCGAGGTTTCAGGACGTGGAGGTGCCACCTGGACGAATGTGCCGCGGCCCTGCTGCAGGACGATCAGCCCTTCCTCCTCAAGGCGGTTGAGCGCCAATCGGACCGTCATGACCGCGACACCCAACCGCGCAGCGAGCGCTCGGTGCGACGGAAGTCGGGTGCCCGGCGACCACGCCCTGTTCAAAATCGAATCACGCAGCTGCTGGTATGCGAATTGCGTTCGCGGCCCAAGATCGCGATTCAGATCCCTGTCCTTTAGAACTGGTCTAGACGACTGACACACCTGGAGGCAGCATACCCTTCTCCCTTCTCGTTGAGAATTCTCCGAAGGAACATGAAACGGAGGCAGCAGACCCTGTGGACTACTCCTTGACGCTTCTCAGAAGGAACCAGTCGAGGAGTACTCCACTCAGACTCGCCTATCAAGTACACAACAGAGAGTGCTCGTCCCTGTCTCAAATAACCGTCGTTTTCAAGACGGGGGTGGCCCGCTATCACGTATGCCAGCACACGTGTAATGAGACGTACCGTCCCAATGAGAGCGAGTTCATGCGATCATGAAGCACTCCGCCCTCGAGTCCTACCCCGGCGCGCCGCACTGCCAGACCGACACGAGGGTCAGCTAGGGCCGATAGGGTGCAGTTCCTCCTCGCGCGCATCCACACGGACCAGGATCGGTTGCATACTGAGATGTCGCCGCCAATCGACACAGATAACCGTCGTCAGGGAGCGGCGCTGACCGATGTCGGCGCTGTCCGGCAGGCTGCCCCCTGCCAACCAAGCGATCTCCGAGCGTCCACCGATAAACAAGATAATGGAGGTTTCTCGTGCATCAAGCTCTTGTCCGGAATACTCGCCTGCTGGCCTTGCGCGGGGTCGCCGCTATCGCCTTCGGGGTGATCGCCCTGGCCTGGCCAAACCTGACCTTCGTCGCTCTGCTAGCGCTGTTCGGAGCGCTTGCGTTCGTCGAGGGTGCCTTCACCCTGGGTGCGGGCCTGAACCTGGTGGTCGAGCGGCAGACCTCCTGGGTCCCGTATGTCATCGGTGGGCTCGCCGGTATTGCCATTGGCGCCGTCACCTTCCTCTGGCCGGGCTTCACCGCGCTGACCCTGGTCTACCTGATCGCCTTCTGGGCGATCATCACCGGCGTGTTCGAGCTCGTCGCCGCTCTCGAGCTGGCCGGCGAGCTCCAAGGCGATTGGATACTGGGACTGACCGGGATCCTCACGGTGGCCTTCGGGATCCTGGTGGCGCTCTATCCTCGTTCCGGCGCCCTGTCCATCATCTGGATCATCGGACTCTACGCCATCCTCGCCGGGATTACACGCCTGATGCTGGCCTACCGCTTGAACAGCACCAAGCACAAGGTCGAGTCGGCCTTTCAGCCCTCCAGAGGGCAGTCGTAGCCAAGTCGAGTATCACTTCTCTCCTCTTGGACCTAGGTTACGCGTGTTGAGGGGCATGCTCCACCCCCAGAGCGAGCGGCAAGCTCCGTCTCTGCATCCGGGCCAAGTGACGAGGTGCGCTAAGAGGGGGCAATGCTCCGAGGGGTCGCCAGAGGGCACCGAATCTACGTCGCCATCTGCACTCCGGCAACCTTCGCTGCTTGCTGGATAAGCTGGAAGACTTGCACAGGAGGTGAGACAGGCGACAGATGGTCCGAGGCCACCTCGAGGACCGTGGCGCCCATGCGCTTTCATGAACCACGATCGGCCGGACCTTCACCAATTTCGCGGTGCTGACGAAAGAGGACAAGGAGCGCCTCCAGTGCGCGCATGATGGCCTCACGCTCGTGGGCGGGAAGCTGGGACAGGAGAGGCTGGAGCATCTCGTCGGCAGTGCGACGGTACGAGTCAGACCGAGCTCGGACGCGGTCAGGGACGTGCACCACCGTGCGTCGTCGGTCAGCCGGATCAAAGCCGGTCTCCACCCATCCTCGGTCTCGCAGGGCAGCAACCGCCGTGGAAATGCCGTTCTTCATCAAGAACCCCCAAACCTCTGGCAACGGACTCGCACTCGAGCTGGGACTGGCAGTAGTGGGACTGGCATTGGGCCTGACTGCCAGCATCGGGTTCATGCGGGTGGAGCAGGACGGTAACACCGGGCGGTTCTTCAGCCGGGCAGGAAAACTGTACGCGGGATTCTCGATCGTGATCATCGCAGCGCGCCTGCTCTTCACTTATGGCGCCAGTCACTGGTATACACAGTCCTTGGGGACATGGCTGGCAACGAATCACATGACCTCCGATGCCCTGACCGACGCCTTGATTTTCCTGGCGATCGTCATGGCCCTGTCACGCACCGCACGATTCGCCGTCCCGCTCATCAGTGGGACGGAGGGCAAGCCACTTTCGGCGGTTAACTGATCTCCACTCCATGGTTCCAGCGTCGTATGTCTCGTTCTTTGCCGATTGTTCGCCGGTATGCGCTGATTGTGTTCAGCCTCTGGCTATATGGCGCCGAACTTTGGGCAGAAGGCCGTACAGGCCCAGATACTCCGTCCTCCTCCAAAGGCGTACTCTGGCGGCAGAGTCATTTCCTCCTTCCCAACAATTGTCAGCGGCATGGCAGCCAGCTACGCTGGATCTGCGGTTCTTCTAGAACACCGGACAGGGGGTGGGGGTGATCGACCAACTCGGTCCACAGGCACAGCGCGTCTATCGTGTGCTCCGGGGCAACAGCTACATTCGCAAGCCGGTGGACTTTGTTCAGTTTAACGAAGCGATCCAGCACCTGGGTCTGTACTGGCTGGTCCTGAACAGCACACCGGCGAGATAGCGGATTGCGCGCTGCGGTGAATAAGGAGTCATCTTCCATCCGAATACGCGACGTGGCCCAGAGCGTGCCGCCACCCCACCCGCGTACAATCGGCTGGGTGGGGACAACCGCACTTGCGATGGGTGGGAGTAATCAGAGCCTCTTCTTGATTGGCGCACTCATCGCCAGTCAGGGGAGTGCGGCGGTGCCGTTGCTCATCGTCGGTTTGCTGCTGAGCCTGGCGGCCGCCCCCGGCTGGACCGAACTGATCTTGATGTGGCCCAACCGGGTCGGAGGGATTGCCGCCACCTGTGCCGAGGCGTTCCGCCCCTACAGCCCAGTGCTGGCCAATCTCGCTGGGGTTTGCTATTGGTGGGGCTGGGTACCGACGTGTGGTTTGACCGCGATCCTGTCTGCCACGGCGCTGCACGAGTGGTACCTGCCCGGTGTGCCTGTTCCGATCTTGGCAAGCGCGCTGGTGCTCCTGTTCACCGGTGTGAACCTGTGTGGTGTCCGCTGGGTCACACGGCTGGCGCTTCCCATCGCCACCGTGTCGGCATCCCTTGCCTTTCTCTCCGGACTCGCACCCCTCATCGCAGGTCACGTGAACTGGCACCAGGCAACGACGGTCCATCTGTTGACGCCGTTCCATGGCATGTTCGGGCAACTGACCAGTGCGATGGCCGGCCTCTATCTGGTCGGATTCGCGGCCCCAGCATTCGAAGCGGCGGCATGCCACGTCGGGGAGACCGTTGATCCTGGCCGGAACGTGCCGCGCGCCATGTTTGCCAGCGCGGTGATGGCCACGGTGTATTTCGTTGTGCTTCCCGTGATCTGGCTTGGAATGCTTGGGGCCGGGCCCCTTCAGGGTAATCTGCAAAGAACTCTCGGACCGACATTCGCTCCGCTGTTCGGGGATGGGGCACGAACAGCCGCTATCTGGTTCATGATGTTCAACATGTTCCATGGCACCTTGCAGCCACTTGCCGGGGCGTCGCGAACGATCATGCAGATCGCCGAGGACGGCTTGCTTCCCCGGATCTTTGCGCTGCGCTCCCGCACCGATGCACCCTGGGTCGCCACGCTGCTCACTGCCGGCATGGCCATTGTCTTCTTGCTGATCGGCGATCCGACCTGGGTTATTGCCGCGGCCAACCTGGCCTACCTGATTGGCATCGCACTGCCCAATGTCGCGGTCTGGCTCTTACGGCGTGACGCCCCTGGAATGACACGGCCCTATCGTGCACCACGCGGGACCATTGTGCTGGGGCTCCTCGCCGCAGGGGTGTGGGGCATCTCGACCGTCCTGGGTTTCGAGCAGTTCGGCCTCCCGACGGTGTTGACGGGACTTGCCCTGTGCTATTCGGCGACAGCGCTCTACGCTATTCGCCGCTGGACCGACCGTCGCGAGGCAGGGCTGCGGGGACGCGGTCTCCTGCGCTCGTTGCACCTCAAGCTGACCGGCGCAATGCTTCTCGTTCTGGCGCTGGATGGGGCGGGGTATCTGTTGGCGGTGAGCAGCCTGAGTGAGCGCAATACCGCTCGAATCACTGGCCTGGAGGACATCTTTGTGGCGGTGGCGCTCCTGACCGTTTCAGTAGGATTGGTCCTGCCCGGTATGGTCGCCCATGGTGCAGGTGAGGTCGCCCGTGCGGCCAATTGGTTGGCAACTGGTACCCTCGCCGACCTGCGCCGTGCAATGCAGGCGCTGAGCAGGGGCGATCTCGACGCCGCCCACGCCCGAGTGGATATGCTGCCGGTCACGGTGCGGACGCGCGATGAGATGGGCGCCATGGCGGCAAGCTTCAACACGATGCAGCAAGAAGTAGCGGGCGCCGCCCTGGCTCTCGATGGAGCGCGCGAAGGCCTGCGGCAGGCACAGACCGACACGCGATCGGCGCTTGAACGGCTTGAAGCGGTGATCAAGGCCTCGCCACTTCCCATCATCGCCATCGACGTCGATGGCACAGTGGAAGCGTGGAATCCCGCCGCCCAGCACACATTCGGGTGGTCGGAGGAGGAGGTGCGCGGCTTGCCGGTCCCGTTCGTGCCTCAGGAGCAGCAACTCCTCTTCTCACAGAACGTCGAACGCCTCAAGCGCGGGGAGGCGCTCAAAGACATCGAGGGACGCTTGTGCAAGAAGGGCGGCTCTCAAATCGACGTCGGTATCTCGGGTGCCCCGCTGCGCGACGCTGATGGGACCGTCAGGAGCATTATGGCGGTCATCGTCGATATCACCGAGCGCAAACGGGCGGAGAAGGCACTGGAGCATCAGGCCCTGCACGATGCACTGACCGGCCTGCCAAATCGCCTCCTTTTCCATGATCGGCTGGAGCAAGCGATCCGGTTCGCCCACCGCGGGGCCGCCTCTTTGGCTCTGCTCCTGCTCGACCTCGACCGCTTCAAGGAGGTGAATGACACGCTCGGACACCAGCCAGGGGACGTGCTCCTTCAGGAAGTCGGGCAGCGACTCCGGGACTTGCTGCGAGAATCAGACACGGTCGCCCGGCTGGGAGGTGACGAGTTCGCGATCATCCTGCCTGCGATCGACGCACCATCAGCCAGCCTGACGGCCGGCACGATCCACAGTGCTCTCAGACAGCCGCTCGTTCTCGAGGGGCACAGGATCAATATCAATGCCAGTATGGGCATCGCCCTCTATCCCGAGCACGGCGAAGACACAGCGACCCTCCTCCGGCATGCCGATATCGCCATGTACACGGCCAAGCGGGCCGGGGTGGAGCATCAAATCTATGCCCCGGACCAGGACCTTACCAGTCCTGCTCGCCTGGAGCTTATGGCCGATCTGCGTCACGCTATCGACCATGACCAGTTGCTGCTGCACTACCAACCCAAGGTCAACATGGCGACCAGCGCAGTTGAACAAGTGGAGGCCCTCGTTCGCTGGCTTCATCCAGAGCATGGCCTGATCGCTCCCACCGAGTTCATTCCGCTCGCGGAAGAGACGGGGCTGATCGAACCACTCACCCTGTGGGTGCTCAGAAGCGCCCTGGACCAGTGCGCCGCCTGGCAGCAAGCCGGCCTGCAGCTCCGTGTTGCCGTCAACCTCTCGACGCGCAATCTCCACGATCCCCACCTTGCGGACACCATCGCCTGGATGGTGCGGAGTGAGGATGTGGAGCCATCGAGGCTCATCGTCGAGATTACCGAGAGCGCCCTCATGCAGGATCCGGACGGTGCACGGGCTGTGCTCCAGAAATTGCATGAGATGGGAGTGGGCATCGCCATTGATGACTTCGGCACCGGTTACTCGTCCCTCGCCTACCTAAAGCAGCTACCGGTCGATGAGATCAAGATCGACCGGTCCTTCGTGCAGGGGATGACCCACAACGGGTTAGTGATCGTGCGCTCGGTCATCGACCTTGGCCGCAATCTTGGATTGGAGGTCACAGCAGAAGGTGTGGAGACGCAGGACACCTGGAATGCCCTTGCCCGCATGGGGTGCAGCATGGCACAAGGCTACTACCTGAGCCGTCCGCTCCCTTTCGAGGAGGTCATCCCGTGGATCACGACCTTCAGCCGCACGGCTGAGCAGACCACCACCAGGGGCAACGTCATCCTGGTGGTGGACGACAACCCGGTCTACCAGGAGCTCCTCCAGGTCCTGCTGACGAACGAGGGCTATGAGGTGATGACTGCTGGAAGCGCCGAGGAGGCATTGGCGACGCTGGAGCGCGTGAGCCCGGATCTCATCCTCACCGACGTCCAGCTCCCGGGGCTTGATGGGCTGGAGTTGGTGCGGCGGATCCGGACCGATCGCGGGTTGCAGCACGCCATCATCGTGGCACTCACCGGCTCGCCACGACCCAAGGACGAGAAGCGGGCACGGAGCGCAGGATGCAATGTCTATGCCGCCAAGCCAAGCAGCAATGCTGATCTTCTGCGGCTCGTGCGGCAGCACCTGGCTGCCTAGCCAATGCGCAAGATGTGGCCTTAACCCTACGCCGCACAATGAATCAGCCTGGTCTGAGAATAGATCACTTTCATGCCGCGATGGTGGCCCGCAGGGGCATGGAGAACTGTTGAAAAAGGCGCGGGCACCGAGCGAGGGGTGGGGTAGACTGAGAGACTGGGCAGCGCGCGCTCGTTGTACCACTTGTCGTACGCCTCTTCCTCTCTCCTCGAGAAAGCCTCCCCACCCCAATGCTTGGCCCACCCACGGCTCGTACCCTCGACCGTCCTGTGCTTGCCTCCTTGGAGACGCTTGTCCCCACTGATCACTTCTACCGCTATCTCGATGCCACCCTGGACCTCTCCTTCGTCCAAGACTGGGTCAGAGACTGCTATGCCCTCGGAGGACGCCCGTCCATCGATCCCGTGGTCTTTTTCAAGACGGTGACAAGAGGATACCTCCTATAATCGGTACTTTGTCGGATCGGGAGGCGACAATGGGGACGGTGTGAAAGCGACACAGCATTCAGGAGCAAAGAGCAGCTCACGGCCCATTTTGTGTGGGGATTGCAACCTTCTCGGCCTCGTAAAGGCGGATCAGCCGAACTCGACAAACTACCGATAAGGCATGCAGCGCCACGGTTTCCGGAGCGCCTCGCCCAGCAAGGCAATTGAATGGGACATACGCGCCGTTTCCCCAGTCCAAATACACCAGGCGCTCAAAGGCGGATTGATTTCGGAAAAGACCCTTCTCGACAAGGTAGGAGAGCTGAGAGGGGTAGGTATGGTGGACGAAATAGACGGGAAGCGCCGGGAGATCTGGCAGGATGGGAATACCATCCCCCATCGCCAGGAGTTGTCCCATGCGCCTTCCCGCCGAATGCTACCAGATGGGT
>Ga0207416_1001867_pt1 | contig 25270 bp, 20 predicted proteins | sample PaiPotPPM11metaG_FD_184107 | JGI IMG/M metagenome (GOLD analysis project Ga0207416, IMG submission 184107) | Iron sulfur acid spring bacterial and archeal communities from Banff, Canada, to study Microbial Dark Matter (Phase II) - Paint Pots PPM... ... | reverse complement strand
CCTTGCGTCTGTTTTTTTCATACTTGCAAGAGAGCACCATGGATACCTCTTTTTCAAGTTCCCTAGGACTTTCGTCCACCGGATAAGGTGGCTCTACCATCCATCCCTCTACGCTAAATATCCTGAATAAAATTGGCTTGGCTGATCGCCTTCTGCAAATCCCTCATACACGACTGACGCATTTGAACGCACAGGCCGCAAATGGTATGGTAACAATTGCGGATTTCACACGCTTGCATACCAACTATCCCTATATAGCAATGATCCCACAGGTAAAATTCCTGGAGTTTATCACGGCTGAGGCTCAGCGCTACCCTGAATTCCGGCTGGTGATGGGGGCACAGGTTGATGAATTAGTCGAGGAGAATGGCAAAGTGTGTGGTGTGCGCTATCGTGGATACGACGGCTGGTATGAGGTACGAGCAATCCTTACAGTTGGGACTGATGGACGCTTCTCACGTGTGCGTAAACTAGCAGGCTTCGAAGCTATTAAAACTTCGCCTCCCATGGACGTGCTCTGGTTTCGCCTGAGCAGGAAACCGAGCGATCCTGATGAGACATTTGGCCGCTTTCTTCCGCGTATAGTGGTAGCTCATCTTAATCGTGGAGATTACTGGCAAATGGCGTATGTGATTCCTAAAGGCCACTATCAAGAAGTACGTGCTGGCGGTTTGGAGCAGTTCCGGCAATCAATTGCTGAAGTCTGGCCTGAGCTAGCTGATCGCGTCAATGAACTGCAGGATTGGAAACAGGTTTCGGTACTTTCCGTTGAGTCGAGTCGCCTGCCACGCTGGTATCGTCGAGGTTTGCTGCTCATTGGTGATGCTGCGCATGTGATGTCTCCTGTTGGAGGAGTTGGCATCAATTATGCCATCCAGGATGCGGTAGTTACAGCAAATGTCTTAGGCGGGAAGCTTGCATATGGCATAGTGCAGCTGCGTGATCTTGCCACCGTACAATGCCTGCGCGAGTGGCCGACAAGGTTTATCCAGGCCTATCAGGGCTTGTTGCAAAAGAACGTCTTTGCGTCTGTATTCAATTCGGATCAGCCATTTACTGTACCTCTCTGGACCAAGCTAATGCTGCGTATACCGTTTATTCGCGATATTCCAGGACACATCATTGCTCTTGGTTTCAGGCCTGTACATCTGAAGGAACCATAATGTGGTATGTAGCGAGATAGTAAATTCCTCCTCGATATTTGCGCATGAGCATGAAGCTTCCAGTGTAGAAGGATAAAGGGTATGAAGTGCTGAATCTTTAATGTTCAGATCTATAGAACATTAGACGTTCCAGATGATAACAGTGCGATCTGTGGAGCCGCTAGCTAATGCCTGGTGCCCCCATGCAACTGCTGTAACTGGTCCCTGGTGACCTGCGTGAAGGATACGTTCGTTTGTATGTCTATTCCAGACAACTACTGTATCACTGTTTGAAGCGATAGCAAGACGCCCGGTGCTCTCTGGCTCCCAGGAGATATCATTCACAACCCTAGCGAGTGGTAACGTATATGCTATGGCTTTGGTCGTAATGTCCATTATCCGTACCATTTTGTCAATGCCACCTGATGCCAAAAGCATGTTGTCGGGGGACCAGGCAAGTGAACGTACTGGGCCAGAGTGAATAGGTTTCTCTATCAAGGGAGTGCTGGGACTGGTCATATCTAAGACAACAATATAGCCGTTCTCGGCACCCGTCGCCAGATAACGTCCATTAGGCGAAAGGGCGAGGCTATAGTTTCCAAGTAATCTTCCGGGTGGCGTAACTGTATTACTATTCAGCGCTATCGTACGTAGCCCGTGGCCACGAATGCTGATAATAAGTCTTTCGTCATTTATTGTCCAAATAGCTTTGCTAACTGCACCTTTTTGTTTTGAGAAGCTATGTTTTATATTACCTGTTGTATCCCATACGAGTACCCTGTTATCCTCGCCTCCGGAAGCTAGTAGGTTATTATTATGGTTCCATGCAACAGTCAGAACTTCCTGGGTATGTCCTGTATACGTGGTCGTATTCTGCTGGGAGGCAAGACTCCAGAGTCGAACGCTGTGGTCGAGCGAAGCCGATGCCAATTGTGAGCCATCTGGTGACCAGGAGAGGTTTGTTACCTCTCCACTATGCCCGCGGAGTATGTACTTTATGTCGCTGGATGTATTCTGTTGTTGTCCTGTATTTGTTCCTAATGAAGGGTTCTGTTGTTGATTGGAAAAGGGATGGTTCTCATACAAATAAATCCCTATGCCTGCTCCTATGCCTAAACCAAGTACCGTTATTCCTCCAAAAATCCAGCCCAGGGCACCGCGACGATTCGTGCGATGGTCCATGCTTTGCGTAGTGCTAGATACAGTGTCAGATAGGTTTTGTGACTTTGGTGGAAGTGTGGGTACTGACAGTATTTGGCTCTGTTGCGAATGCGTTGGCTGGCTTTGTGCTGGTGAAAGCGGTGGCATGTATTGCGGCACTGATGGCGCTGCTGATGATGCGTTTTGGAAAAGAGTTGGCGCAGCATAATCTCCCTGTGAGAATGCTGCTATTGTCTTATCAACTGTGGTAGATTGGGGCGTTTGAGGTACCACTGGCTGCTGGCTTGGTGCTTGCGGCGAACTTCCTCCCAGCGCACCATTCTGTGCTGACAGCGAGAAGGGTGGTCGAGCTGCCAGGGTACGTGATACTTCAGGCTGCTTTTCATGTATATGCTGTGTAAACTCTTCTGCAAATGCACTGACCGAGGGATAACGTTCGGATGGCTTTTTGGCGAGTGCACGTGCCAGGACCTGCTCTATGCCTACTGGTAGCGTTGGGACAAATGTGCGTATGAGGGGAGGATTTGCGTTGAGGTGTTGGCTTAGAAGGTGGACCGGGTCACCCGTAAAAGGTGGACGCCCCGCGAGCAGATAGTAAGCCATGACAGCTAGCGCGTATTGGTCACTTTCTGGCCCGGCACTGCCGTCGAATTGTTCGGGAGCCATATAGGTTGGTGTGCCGAGAATACTACTAGTAGCTGATGATGATGAGTAGAATTTTGCTAGTCCAAAGTCTGAGAGTAGTAAGAAGGCGCTACAAGCGCCTGTAGTTGGATTAGTATCGAAACGCAATAAAAAGTTTGCCGGTTTTATATCTCGATGTATGATACCACGGTCATGAGCATATTGTAGCGCAGAGGCGGCCTGCATCAAGTAGTCAGATGCTTCTTCGATACTCAGTGGCCAGTCGGTTGGTAAGCCTGGAGGGAGTTGTGTAGGTGTCTGGGGTGGTAGGGGTACTGATGCTTCACCTAGAACGTTGCGGGCACGTTTCTTTTGCCAGTCCAGGAGTGAACCTTCAGGGCGGTACTGCATGACCATATAGGCCCGTGTGCCATAACCCGTCTCTTCCTCGCCGTAGCGGTAGAGCGGCAGGATATGCAGGTGGTCAAGGCTGGCAACTGCTCGCGCCTCTTGTCGAAAGCGTTCTGCGGCCTGACCTTTGCTCATCATTTCTGCATATTCCTCATCGTCACTGGCGCGGACAACTTTGATAGCTACCTGTTGACCGATAGCCTTGTCCTCTGCCAGATAGACAGTGCCCATGCCGCCACTACCTAAAATGCGGGTTAATGTATACCCGCCGATGGTTATTCCAACAAGGGTTTCCACGCCTTTTTTGCCTCTTGCTATGTGTAGTATTTAGTGTGACTAAGTCGTCATCAGACTATGCAAATCCAAGCTCATCATAACATGCATGGGGTCAACTGTCTATCTCGGATGAATTGGTCTACCTTGCGGCTGCTGATTGGGCATGCATATAATGAAATCAGCAGCAGTTTTCCTGCTGTCTATAATCAGAACAAAGAGGTTTCTGATTATCCTCTGAAGCATCTTGTGGACTCACCTCACAAGGATGGTCTGGTGAGAGATGGACTAGAAGGAGTACTCGTCATGCCTGAACATGACTTCTTGCCAATTCAAAATTTCGATTTCGTAGAATTCTACGTTGGCGACGCCAAACAATCTGCTTTTTATTTCAGTAACGCCTGGGGTTTTACCCCCATTGCCTATGCTGGACTGGAGACAGGCATCCGCGATCGCTGTAGCTATGTGCTGGAGCAAGGCAATATCCGTCTGGTTATCACGTCCCCACTGATTCCCTCTGGTGAGATTGCGGAGCACGTGAAGTTGCATGGCAATGGTGTCAAGACAATTGCCTTGCGTGTGGATGATACCTCAAAAGCTTATCAAGAAACAACAAGTCGTGGTGCACATGGTGTGATGGAGCCGACGACACTGAGTGATGATAAGGGTGTTGTAAAGCTCTCTGCCATCGCAACCTACGGCGAAACTCTTCATACCTTTGTCGAACGCAGTCAGTATGGCGGCGTATTCTTACCCGGCTACCGCGAAATCTCCACTTCAGTGCCACGGCGTGCACGTTCCGCTGGTCTGGCTGCTATCGATCATATTGTGGGAAATGTCGAATTGGGCAAGATGAACGAGTGGGTCAGTTTCTATGAGCGCGTGATGGGTTTTACGCAATTAATCCATTTCGATGACCGCGCTATTAGCACTGAGTACTCAGCGTTGATGTCAAAGGTGATGCAGAATGGCAGTGGCCGTATTAAGTTTCCTATTAATGAACCGGCACTGGGTCGTCGCAAGTCGCAAATAGAAGAGTACCTCGACTTCTACTATAGCCCTGGGGTTCAGCACATTGCACTGAATACCGATGATATTATATCGACGGTACGCAACTTGCAGGAGCGTGGGGTCGATTTCCTGTCTGCTCCCCCGACTTACTATGATCATGTACTGGATCGCGTTGGTCACATAGATGAGGATATCCACCAGATTGCTGAGCTTGGTATCCTGGTTGACCACGACGATGAGGGCTATTTGCTCCAGATCTTTTCGAAACCGATAGGCAGTCGCCCAACCGTCTTCTTTGAGGTGATTGAACGCAAAGGAGCACGTGGCTTTGGCGAGGGAAACTTCAAAGCTCTTTTCGAAGCTCTCGAGAGTGAGCAGGAGCTGCGAGGCAATCTCTGATGAAACTGGTAACATTTAAAACGAGCGATAATCTGACACATGCGGGTATACTCCACAATAATCAGGTGGTTGCATTGTCCTATCCGACACTACTAGAACTGCTGCGTGATGCGGACGCGATGGCGGACGCGATAAATCGGGTCCGTACATATATGGGCAATGAATTGCCGGGCGGACGCGATACCCAAAGGGCACACGGTAAATCGGGTCCCTACGATACGGGCAATGAATTGCCGGGCGGACGCGATACCCAAAGGGCACACGGTAAATCGGGTCCCTGCGTCTTCCCGCTGGGTGAAGTTGTGCTGCTTGCTCCTATTCCTGATCCCCCAACGTTACGTGACTTTTATGCCTTCGAGCAGCATGTCAAAACGGGCCGTGCCAAACGTGGTCTTGAGATGCTTCCCGAATGGTATGAGATCCCCACCTTTTACTTTTCCAATACAAGTGAGATTTCTGGCCCCGATGCGACTGTGCCCTATCCGCTTGGGTGCCAGGAGCTAGACTTTGAGTTGGAAATTGCCTGTGTGATCGGGCGTGAGGGGAAAAATATTGCACTTGAAGAGGCTTCTGACTATATTGCAGGCTATACCATTATGAATGACTGGAGTGCCCGCGATTTTCAGCGCAAGGATACAAGGCTCGGTCTTGGCCCTGGTAAGGGGAAGGACTTCGCGACCTCGCTGGGTCCGTATCTTGTTACGCCCGACGAACTAATCTCCCGCCGTAGTGGTAGTGGTGCAAGTGAGCGTTACGATATGACCATGCTTGCGCGTATCAATGGGAAAGAGGTTTCACGTGGCAATTTTAAAGACATCTATCATAGCTTCCCACAAATGATTGCCAGGGCCTCGCGTAATGCCCGTCTCCGCGTCGGTGATGTCCTGGGATCTGGTACTGTTGGGACTGGCTGTCTCTTTGAGTTCGGGATGACTGTTCACCGCTGGTTGCAGCCTCAAGATGTGGTCGAATTAGAAATCGATGGCATCGGTGTATTACGCAATTGTATCGTCTGACTAAATGCAACTCCTCAGGTCCCTTTCTGCTTGCTCACTGCCTCCGGCAGTTCGCAGGTCAGAGTGTGGGAGGAGGATTTGGCAGCCAGCAGCTGCCAAATCCTCCTCCCACAGAGAATCTAAGCGAGCCACCGCAGGTGGCGAGGTGACCTGAGAAGTTACAGTAGAAGGGGGTAGATATGCCAAGCTACCATCGTTTAGGAGATATTCCGCCCAAACGCCATACCCAGTTTCGCAAAACTGATGGCTCGCTGTATGCCGAAGAGCTCTTTGGCACTGAGGGATTTACTGGCAACTACTCGATTCTCTATTATCACTATCCTCCCACGCGGGTGAAAAAGATAGAACAAACAAGTACCAACGCAAGTCTGCACACTGTGCATGAAGTATGGAACGAAGGTGTGCAGCGCCATCATCATTTCAAGACTGCTACACTTGCACGCGGGGGCGATGCAGTGCTGGGACGTCAGGCTCTGATGTTCAATCAGGATCTGGTAATCGGGGTTGCGAAGCCGGAAAAGGCGATGGAGTATTTCTATCGCGATGGCGAGGCTGACCTGCTATACTTCGTGCACAATGGACATGGTGTCCTGGGAACCAATTTTGGTCTGTTGCCTTATCACGAGGGGGACTACATTGTGATCCCTCGCGGCACGACCTTCCGCTTCGAACTTGCTCCTGACAGCCCAGATACTACTTTCCTGGTCATTGAGGCTCATGGTACGATTGAGCAACCTAGCCGCTATCTGAATAAGAATGGTCAACTGTTAGAGCACGCCCCTTACTGTGAGCGCGATATTCGCCGCCCAGAGGAGCTGGCTACGCGTACCGAGGCAGGTGAATTCGAGGTGCGTGTCAGAGTTGGCCATATAATCACCAGCTACTGGTATGAGCACCATCCATTTAATGTCGTGGGCTGGGATGGTTATGAGTATCCCTGGATCTTCAATATCAACGACTTTGAGCCGATTACCGGGCGGGTGCATCAGCCTCCGCCAGTCCACCAGACCTTCCAGGGACCAAACTTCGTCGTCTGCTCATTTGTCCCACGTAAGCTCGATTACCATCCGCTATCGATCCCTGTGCCATACAACCATAGTAATATCGATAGCGACGAGATGCTGTATTATGTCAACGGCAATTTTGGTAGTCGTCGGGGGATTGAGCAAGCTTCGATAACATTGCACCCGCGTGGCATTCCGCATGGTCCGCAACCTGGTATAGTGGAGAAGAGCCTTGGAGCAGAGCGAACCGAGGAAATGGCAGTGATGGTCGATACCTTCCGTCCTCTCTCGTTGACTAGGATCTCACAATCGGTTGATGACCCGGCGTACCCGTATAGTTGGTTGGGTTGAAGTGGGCCTTCTTTACTCAACAATAGCTGGTGCTGCTTGGCAATGCGGGCAGAAGTGCGTACTCCGCTGAGCGATGACCATGCGCTCAATCAGTGTGTTGCAACGCTTGCATGGCTTGCCTTCCTGGTGGTAAACACGCACATGATTATAGTTCTGACCTGCCTGACCCCATAGGTCCCGATAATCGTTAAAGGACGTCCCTCCATGCTCTATACCCAGAGTGAGTACGGCAACGATCCCTTCATGCAGCAAGTGAATTTCGCTAGAGGTCAGGCTGTCAGCCCGATGTGCTGGATGAATGCAGGCATAGTAAAGGGCCTCGTCAGCATAGATATTGCCAATTCCGGCCACAACCTGCTGGTCCAGTAGTGCTTGTTTAATGCCTGTTCTGTGCCTCACTAGAGCTTCTGTAAAGCGTTCGACAGTGAAGGTATGGCTTAGCGGCTCGGGTCCCAGGTCTGCAAAGATTACATCCTCCTGGGTACGTGGCCACAGTTCGATACGTCCAAATTTGCGTGGATCGGTGAAGAGGAGATAGCGTCCATCAGCTAGCACAAAACAGACTCGGCAATGGCCTGTTTCAAGGTTATATGAAGCACCAGCGGACACTGGGGGATGGAAATTTGGCCCCTTAGTCTTCCAGGCTACAGGATCGGTTTCGCTCAACCTGATATCAATCTCCCAGCCGGGAGGGAGGAGTAAAAAGTTGCCAGTCATGCGACGGTGGATCGAGAGGAAGAGGTCTCTGCTCAGGTCTAGCAGAAGAAATTTGCCACGACGCCGGATACCTTCAATGCGCTGTTCAGTAATCTCGGCAAGAAAATCAGGCAGCTGAGGACGACCAATGGTACGTTCCCAGAAGACTCGCGCCTCGCGAATCGTTGCCCCTACTACAGAGGATCGCAGTTGACGTGCCGTATATTCAACTTCTGGCAATTCAGGCATAGTTCTCTAATTACCTATCATGTGTTTCATCAGCATTTTCGACTTTTTTTAGCGTGTCACTTCCCAGGCACGATATCCGGTCTCTGTATCCTCTACCAGTATATGACGTGGGAGATGATATAATTGCCAGACAACTATGAGATCACCAGCAGCCCCGGAAATATTGCCTGTAATAGCAAAAAGTGCGTATGTGGCAAGGCCAGGCATCAGCAGTGTCAGGATCATCCCAGCTACAGAGATCACGACTAAGGGAGCCATTGCAACGACAATATACTGGTTGCGTCGGAATATCTGCTGTCTGGCCCCGCAGAAGAGCGCCAGAGGCAACTTTGCGCCAAAGTGCGGTCTGCCGCCCCAGAAGAGGATTGTCAGGCCATGAATTGCTTCATGAATAGGCAAGATAATGAAATACCCAATAATATTGATGCCAAGCCATATAGCCACTTCTTGCCATGTTATTCCTTTAAAGGACACATGCGCCTGCCAGAAGTAGGAAATAAGGTCAAGGGCAACAAAAAAGAAGGTTCCTACGACCAACAATACCAGGCTCAATAGCGCTAACGGGCGCAATTGCTCTGGCTCCAGCAGGGCCAGTTCACCACATTTCTGAATGTGACCAGCATCGACTGCAGACTGCAACTCACGGCGAAGGCGGGGATGGTAACGATCAACGACAAGCAATGCCATATGGTTCCTTTCACACACCTTATCTTATCACATTATCGCCCTTCTCTATTGGATAGAGCAATTCTGCCAGGACTTCCAGTCCAACGGCATCTCATGTTATGATAGGGCCAGTATTCTAGGGCACAAAGGACAGAGCATGATCGATATTTGTTTGCTAGGAACCTGCGGTATGATGCCTCTGCCAGGGCGCTGGCTCTCTTGCGCCCTTGTACGCAATGGGGCAACTCTGACGCTATTTGATTGTGGCGAAGGAACGCAAATTCCATGGAAGTCTCTTGGCTGGGGTTTTCGTCAGTTAGGGGCCATCTGTTTTAGCCATATGCATGCAGATCACGTGGCTGGTCTACCGGGGGTACTCTTTATGGTAGCACATGCTGGGCGAACCGAACCTCTCGATATTTACGGGCCAGTGGGGACGGCTTATGTCGTAGAAGGGCTGCGACGCATTGCAGCAGAGTTACCATTTCCCGTCCATATTCATGAACTGCGGGGAGGTGAATCCGTTACTCTCCCAGGAGAACTCGATGCCACCTGTGCTTCTGCAGCTCACGGCATTCCCTGCCTAGCCTACCGGGTTGAGCTATCGCGCCGCTCCGCCTTCCAAGCCGAGAAAGCGAGAGCATTGGGCCTGCCAGTACAACTCTGGTCTCGCTTACAACATGGCGAAACACTTGAATATAACGGTCAGACGATCACACCTGAGCAAGTATTGGGAGATCCCCGGCGTGGCATCTCATTCGCATTTATCACTGATACAAGGCCAGCAGAGACCTTGAGCGTGCTCGCCCACGACGTGGATCTACTGATTTGCGAGAGCATGTACGATAATGCCGCCGATCTGCCCCTGGCACGTGCCAACGCGCATATGACTGCAGAGGAGGCAGCTAGCATCGCCTACGCTGCCGGGGCCCATGCATTAGTACTGACCCATTTTAGCCCAAAGATCAACAATACCTCGCAGGCAGAAAAAATGGCACGCCGTGTCTTCGCAAACACACGTGCCGCCAAAGATGGCATGGTCATCACGCTGACGTTCCCAGATACACGGTAAACTGCACAGCTAGCTCCTCTTGCCATTCCTTGATTCTAAAGAGCATTCTCAAGCGCTATGAACGCCTCCACGACATCTCCTCTGTGCTCTACCACACGACCTCAAGGCGCAGCAATCCGCGTTGCCTGAGTATTGGAGTATGTGAGAGCGTTTGCTGAGATACCAGCCGCAGATTTGGCAGTCGCTGGCAGAGCGTCTCAAAGGCAATCTGTCCCTCCTTGCGTGCCAGAAACGCCCCTAAACAGAAGTGGACGCCGTGTCCAAATGCCAGATGGCGATTGGGTGATCGCTGCATATCAAACTGGTCTGCGTGAGGGAATTGCGTTTCATCCCGGTTCGCTGAATCGAAAACTACCATCAGCAAGGTTTCCGGTGGAAACTTGATCCCTCCTACAGTCACTTCCCGGGTAGTTGTGCGAAAGAACGCGACAACGGGTGGGTCGTAGCGCAAAATCTCCTCGATGGCCTGTGGAATGCGTTTGGGATGAGCACACAGGGTTTGCCATCTCTCAGGCTGCTCAAGCAAGAGGGCAACTCCATTCCCGATGAGCTGTGTTGAGGTTTCGTAACCCGCGGCTAGAGTACCCCAGACCATTCTCACTAATTCTGCATCGTTGAACGGAGTTTCTCCTGGTGACGTCTCAAGCAAATCACTCATCAAATCTTCTCTAGGAGCACCCCTCCGCTCGTTGATGAGCTGCATCAAATAGTGTTGGAGGCTAACATAGTCGCGAGCACATTCCACTTGTCGCTCGTCCGAGAGTGGCGAACTGAAGAGTATTGCAGCATTATGGGTCAACTTTTTGGCTAAGGCCATGTCTTCTTTAAACCGCAGATTGACCAGATCAAAGAAAGCAGCAGGAAATTCGAGGATGAGGAGCGCGTCCATGACACGAAAATCGACCTGATCGCTGACCTGACGGGCTTGTATGCGGGCATACTCGATCATGCGCTTGCTGATGTCTATGCCAACAAGCGACATCGTTGGATAGGTCTTGGCTGCTTCGATGATCCAGCCACCTGTCCTGCAGCCAACATCGAGCACACGACGGAAGATGGTTGGATCGGGTTGCTCTGAGAGGACACCACCCATCCCTGCTGTGATCATCTGATCACCGATCGTCAAACGGGTGAGTTCTTTCTCGCTCTTTCTATCCAGAATAAAATATGTCCCCCGATGGTCATCTTTGTACGGGTCAGAGGAGGTTGGCATGGCTTCCTATGCTCCTTGTGCTAGACTTCGCGTAAAGTCCTGTCCCCAAATTATGGATCATAGTACTCATTTGCTGCTATTATACCTGGGCATGAAGGACTTGTCGAGAGCAGTATGCCCATGTTGGTCGATTTAGGAGTGATTTGCTATATTCCTCTGGTTGCCAACATCCGCTTGTTCACAATGCTCATCACCAGAGGATGATAAACATACTCATAGCCACCCAGAAACTGTGCCACGCGTCCACCCCAGCCACGCTTAAAGCGATAGACTCCCTCCATTGCCTCACCCGTGTCATCAGTATTAGGGATGCCCCAGAAGTCGTACAAGCGTGCTCCTTGTCGCTTGGCCCAGCGAATCGCCTCCCACTGCAACGCATAGTTAGGCATGAGGTGTCGCTCTTCGTTACTTGAAGCTCCATAGAGATAAATGGCTTGCCCGGCGAACAATACCACGAAGATGCCAGCCAGCAGTTGGCCGTCATATTCGGCTAAAAACAAGCGTACTTCATCACGACTAGCAAACAACTCCCAAAATCGTAAGTAATAGTCAAGGGTATGGATACCAAAACTATCACGTGCGCTGGTCACCAGATATAACTTGTACCACTCGCGCACCTCCTCAGGGGAGGTAGCTATCCGGACGGTCACACCTTTACGCACGGCCAGACCTATGTTATAGCGACACTTGGACTTCATCTGGGACAGTAATGTCTCCTCATCGGTAGACAGATCCAGCACAATTGTACGCGCTGGCTGAATAGCACGTACCGGATGCAGGCCTGACTGTGTCAGGTACTGCCATGCACCGACAGCACGATCATTGGGACCTTCTTGCTCCAGTCCCAGATCTATATGCAAAGCCAGAGCTCCTTGCTTGCGTAGGTAAGTATGGAGCAAAGAAAAGAATGTCTCCACTAATGCTGCTTGTGACCAGTCAATTACAGGACCTTTGGGAATATAGGCCAGATGGCCTAGCCGCAATGGCATATGTGGAATAGTACGGCGGAGCACCTGGGCAGCAGCAACCATACATTCCCCATTCCAGAGCCCAAGACGTAATGGAGACCAACCAGCGAATGCCTTCAGTTCACCCCAGTCCCAGCTTTGTAATAAATGACCCTCGGAATGCTCTGCAACAAACTTATCCCATTGCGAACGCTGCTGCTCAGGTACTATGCAGAGAGGTAGCTTATTCATAAAATTAACCTGTAGATATCCCTTTCCCTCTTTGATATTATCATAATAACAGTCTGAGCGAAGAGTAACTCACGAAAACACGCCTTCGTAAATCGACGCAAGAGGAAGTTCTAGATTAAGCTGATAAAGCTTTGCTACTTTACTATCCATATTATAGACTCGCTTGATCAAGCTTGCTTATCGCCTTCTGCCATGCAGTTGGTTACTGGTAGCACAAACAGAGAATTTATGGCAGCACAGTGAGGCAGGAAGTAGCCTTGCTCTTTCTGCCCATGTATGCGAGAATGTTTGCATCAAAGTAAGCTTGCCACAACAACAAGTGGCAGCTACGGTTTTTAAAACAGGAGGCCTCTGTGAAAGTTGTTATCCTCGGCTGTGGCCGTGTTGGAGCAACGCTGGCCACACAATTGGATCGAGCAGGACATTCAGTCTCAGTCATTGATAGTCGTAGTGACGCATTTCAGCGTCTGGACCCCAAGTTTAGAGGAGACAAGATTGTCGGAAGCGGTGCGCAGGAAGATGTTCTCCGACGAGCTGGCATCGAGACAGCAGATGCATTTGCTGCAGTTACCAATGGGGATAATCGCAATATTCTGGCCAGCCAGATAGCGAAAGAAATCTTCCACGTCAAAAAAGTTGTTTGTCGTATTTATGATCCCCTCCGGCAACGTACTTTTGGCGAACTCGGGCTAGAAGCCATCTGTCCTACAACCATTGTTGCAGATATGTTGTTCGATTCCTTGAATGGGATCAGATAAAAACCGTAACACAATAATAGGGGCAGCTATATGTACATTATCATCGGAGGTGGTGGCGACGTAGGCTACTACCTTACCCGCAACTTACTACACCAGGGCCACGAGGTTCTCCTTCTAGAGAAAGGACAGGAGCGTTACCAATCATTAAGTGATGAATTAGGACAGTCTGTCTTAAAAGGGGATGCCTGTGAGGCCAGAACAATGGAGGAGGCCGGAGCCCAACGTGCGGATGTAGTCATTGCGGTTACGGGTGAAGACGAAGACAATCTGGTTATTTGCCAGATGGCAAAGAAACGCTTCAATGTCGCACGTACTATCGCACGCTTAAACAATCCTAAGCATGAGGCCCTGTTCCAGAAATTAGGCATTGATGTGACAGTTAGCCCGACGAAAGCCATTCTGTCCTTGATCGAATCTGAGCTTCCCGGTCCACACTTTGTGCAGCTCATGATACTACAGAAAGCAGGACTGGAAATTCTAGAGATGAGTATTCCTCCACTCTCACCAGTCGCAGGTAAACAGCTCAGCCAGATTAACCTGCCGCGTCGCTGTAATCTGGTACTGATTATTCGCGATAAGGAACCTATCTTCCCCACCGCAGATGCTGTGCTCCAGGCCAATGATGATATTTACGCACTGGTCACCCGCGAGGCGGAGGAAGAACTGCGCGACATATTTGGCACGGCATAGACCTACGTCAGATGTAACTACTCAGGTTCCTTTTTGCTTCCTCACTGCCTCCGGCAGTTCGCAGATCATGGGGTGGGAGGTGGATTTGGCAGCCTGCGGCTGCCAAATCCACCTCCCACAGGGAACCCAGGCGAGCCACCGTAGGTGGCGAGGTGGCCTGAGGAGTTACTATTATGGATGAACATGCTTGCCCTGCTCTTCATCTAATTGCTCGTCCATTTGCGACTGGTGGTCGTGCAATGTCTTTTGTGCAGTAGTAGTTGTATTATATGGCCTTATGACTGTAGTGCCACTGGGACGCTGAAATGCCCATGGAGCGCGTTTGTGCGCAAGAATCTGGTCAGCGGTCTCGCCACGAGCAGAACGATAAATGCTAGCTAGAACCACCCAGGCAGCTGCCACAAGAGGTGTTGCAATCAGGGCACCGAATACACCAAACAGTTGAGCGCCAACCAGCAAAGCCATAATTGCAGCTACAGGATGCAAACCAACGGCATGTCCAACAATACGAGGTCCTAGGACATTACTTTCAATCGCCTGAAGTATTACAAAGCACAGGGCAATGATAAAGGTACGCGGGAAAGCATTGGGTAAGAGTAACGAGAGCAGCAGTGGCATAATTGAGGCAAGGGCTGGCCCAACCATAGGAATTGTCTCAAAGAGGAAGGCTAGTGCCCCACAGATCAAAGCATAACTTCCCAGCCCTGCCACTACACAAATGATGCTTGTACAAATCCCGACAATCAATGCCAGTATCAACTGCCCACGTATATAGTTTCCTACTACCCGATTGAGGGCATCTTCGAATAGAAGGAAATTCGGTAGCCAGCGTCGTGGCACAATGCTTACCAAGCTCTCCCGAATGCGTTTGCCATCGAGTGTCAGATAAAAACTGAGCACAATTACCAGCACAATATTGATCAGGGCATTGGTAATCACGAAAATTGCGTTGACAGCATTGGAGGCCAGCGACCTAGCAAAATCAGTTGCTTGTGCTTGGAATTGGCTAATAGTAGTATTAATGTTCTCAGCAGGAATACCACGTTTTTCGAGATACTGTATAGTCGAGTGGAATGTCTGTGGTAACGAACTAGCAAAGGCGGTTACTGTATTGGAGAAAGTAAGCGATTGCTGAATGAGAGAGAGCCCTAACTGATAGGCCAGCCAACTAATAACACCTAGCACAACGATATAGGTAATCAGAGCAGCTAGTAAACGAGGTACAGCATATTTCACTAGCAGGTTAACAATGGGAGTAAGTAAAAAAGCCACAGCCATTGATAACAAGAGGATAACAATAGCTTCGACGAATTGACCTAGGACCGCCCATAAAGCCCAGAAAATTATCCCGATACAAATTACACAGATTAAGACATCACGTGTGTGTCGCCAATCTCTTTGATCCATCATTCTTTCTCCTTTGGACCTATAAAGATCCCCCTCCACATTTCTCTGGTGTAGCCAAGTGGCATCACTCTGGTCTATTTTGGCAGGTTTTTGTAAAAAGAACAAGCCTCCATTCGTTGTCTGAATAGTGTGAAACTTTATTTATGTCGATATCGTCATTTCATTGGCTAGTACTTGATGGAACCTTTAGCCCAGGGATATGTAAGCAAGCAAGTACAATCCTATGAGGATTTCTTACCATTTTCGCCTCTGCTACTAGAGCAGTTGATGAAGTTTTTTTATTGTGAACAGTCTTGAAAGAGGAATGTGCCCCATGGAAATATCAAATACTGTGACACTAACACAACTGGCCTTGATCTGTGTATTATCCAGTTTCCTGTTGGCCTGGATGGTCACTTCTCTATGGCTAGCTCTGCGCCCTGGTGCGAAGCAGCCAGTTCAGCGAGAAGAAATGCAAGCTCCGCTTCTGTCTCCAGAAATACGCACCGCTGTACCGCCAAAGCGACAAATAATAGCCCAGGTCCAATTACACACTCCCGCGAGAGTAGCCGAGGCTAGGCGCGAAGTGGCCTTGGAACATTTGTAATGAACCTTGGGACGCATATATTCCCCAGGTATCAGGCCTATTACTTATAAACAGGTCTGATACCTTTTTTCTATCCCAAAAGCAACTGTAGGTAGCGAGAACACCAAACTACCTACATCTGCACATTCTCGCCAATGTGAGGAGGACGAAATTGCCCATTGTCGTTCAAAAACACGAAGTGGCTATCCTGAACGTTGACAATCATATCGAGGTTGCCATCCCCGTTTACATCCTTAAAGGTGAGTGTTACCGGAGCCAAGTCCTGGTCGGGTCCGATAAGAACGGGCCCAATATAGACTTTGGCCTTTGAGACATCGCCACCTGGGAATTCGATGATCTGTATGTGGCTGTGTAAGTTCAAAGCGATAAAATGGCTGGGATGAGTATTTGAGTCATTATGTCCAACAATCTGATCGACCTGGAAGGTACGTGGACGTCCATAATGCCAATCGTCTTGCACAACCTGCCACCAGTTGATCAGCATGGTCAACAGTATCCATCCTGCAAGCATAACGAACATAGCCAAGCTGACGTACACCAGCCAGTGGAAACGTCGGTTCTGCTCTCTATCCATCGTGCTTCTATTGCCTCCGGGCCTGGACGCAACTTCCTCGGTATCTACAGAAGAGAGCCTACTCGTAGGCTGGACAACAGGCGTCGGCTGGGTCGCGGTCCGACGCGGAGGAACAGGATTTCTGCGACCGGAAGCGGATTTGGGATAAACATTATGGCTGTTACTCAGTGCTATATATTGCACATCAGGGAGAGCACGACCCACCTCTGTTTTTACATCGCCGCGATAGCGACGTGTGCTGCTAGGCATGCGTGAGGGCCAGATATCATCATGTTCTTCGCCAAAGATATCTTGACTATTCATTGGTGCCTCGTGTGTTGCTGGTACGTATCTGGTCCGTTGCAGAGAGCGTTGATCCACATTAGTTACCGTCCTCTCTAGGGTTTTTTTATAGAGATCTGAACTTTTGTTCTAACTCATCATCATAGTACATGAAAATAATGGCTGTGTCAATGATGTTTGGAACAAATGGCCTATACAGGGGACATCTCTTCTCTTTTTAAGGAGTGCCTCTATCCCACAAACTCCCCTGCACCACATCCCTCTCACCAGTAGAACGTTTCTTCGCCCCCGTACGCCTCTCCCGAACCTGTTTTTTGACAGGCTTCGTAGGAACAAACGACGGCGACTCTGTAACTGGAACAGCTTCTCCAGTTACATCATTCGTCGTAGTGACCTCTCTATCGACCAGTTCTACGACAGCATCAAAGATCGAGTCACGCTGAATACGCACTTCGGGCCACAAATCCAGCAACGTCTCGATCGTAGCATCTGCACAATCTTGCAGTACAGCCTGTTGCTGCTTGATCTCATACAGCACATCACTGAGCGGAGCCGATTGAATAGTGTTCATCCACTCTCTAAATGATTGCCTGAGTTTTTGCATCCATGTACGATGATAGAGACCAAGGCCGGGTACAAAAGCGATGGCTGAGTGCTCGCTATTCTCCACATCGCTCAGCGCACACACTCGTTCAGCTGCCTGTTGTATTTCAGAGCGACGATAGCAGTGCAATAGTTCGTAACAGGCCGACTCCGGCAGAATACCTTCTTGCTCCACACGTACTCTCACTGCCGTAAGATCAATACTAGCCAGTCGCTCGGTAAAATCATTGTAACGACTCCTGAGCACCTGCAGCACATCGGTCACCGAGAGTTGCCCATTGTAGAAGACTATAGGGAAATCATTTACAATTGCTGTAAAGGCTGCTTTTGCTTCGATGGGGATTGCTAAGAGCAAGTCATCGCGTCCCCGTAGCTGCTCCAACTTCTGAACTTTGCGTTCCCGATAGGATGGAGTCCAGAAGCCAAGGATTTCGACATAGATGCGTTGTCGACCTCGTGTGAACGCAAAATCAGGAATGAAGATACTATGATCAAGTAATAATGGCTCCGGCTCTCGTTCCAGCCGCCAGCCATCAACGCCCAGGCCAACCGCTAGAGCTCCAAAGGCTTCAGAAAAGCTCTGCTCGATACTACTATCGAAGAGCTGTGAAGGATCAGCCTGAGCAGATCTATTCGTCTGACCGGCTTTGGTCTCTACAACGGAGGGAAGCAATTGCAATAGATTAGGAACCATCAGAAAACGGTAGGTGCGCTGTAAAAAGTGCACTGTTGCTTCAGCAGATACAATGGCGTCAGGCAGTATAGATTTCTTTTTTGTGCGTCCAGGCTCAGTTTTTGCGCTCTTTGGTAGACCATATCCCAGCAATGCACGACAGAGTCGTGCTAGACGCATGCCATATTGCTGTGGGGCACCAGTCACTTCTTGTGGGCCATACAATGTAAGCGATAGCAAGAGAGCATTATTACTATTAGCTGGATGCACTGCAGATAAAGACGAAGCTGGCTCATAGGACAGATCGTAATAGACCCCAAGAATGCGTGCCAGGTAGCAGAGACGCTTGATTACCGCACCGACTCCGCTATCCACATTAGTGGCATTGCCCTGGATATCACTGGCACGCATACGAGCGAAAGCTGCACAATCGATCACAAAGCTTACACTTGACGCGCCGCATAATGCTGCTTCAAAAACCCACTGGTTATATAATGTCGCTACCTCTTGGGGATCTGGAGGTTGGCAAGCTTCACGTGTAAGCAAAGCCTCACTCTCACTATCGAGGGCTAGCAGATATTCCAGGTCAGAAGCATCGAGCTGGTACGGTTCAGCAAATGTCTGCAAAGCCTCCTGCCGATTCTGCGCATCTAAGAAGCCTTGATAGCGTGCATTGACATAGCTATAGAGTGCCAGGCGTAGTTGTACAGACGAGGAACATGCTTGCAGTTCAGCACTTCCTTTCATCTCCTGTACAACCTCAGACCACGAGCGTTGTTGCCAGGTATACCAGTTGCTCAAGGTAGCAATCAGACAGTGGGCAAGACGATACTCACCAATATAGGTCTGCGCCTCATCATACGAAAACTGGCGTTGTGGCTGACCAAGCATCTGTTCATAGTAGGCAATGAGACGAGCAATCTCGTTATGTAGTTCACCTGGACGCAGAAATGACAAAGAGACGGTTAATTCACCGCCACGCCTCTGTATGGACTTCCTGACATCTTGCAAACTAAAGCGCACTGAACACTTCCTCTAACACATATTATCATCTGCACCTATCAATGATTTTCTGTTATATCATCAGCTTGTTCAATTATATCTACAATAGTATGCTCACGAGCAAGTTGTTCTAGAAAGGAACGTAAGTTACCAAATACTCCATTATCAAAATACCAGTAACGGCGCTGAGCAGCTACGCCAAGACTAGATACGGTATTACGCATACCAGAGAGGAATGCTTGGACAGTTGCTTTACTTCGGTTCTTTGGAGCTTCTTTGCCCATAGTTTGCTGCACCTGCTCCATAAAGGATCTGACGTGAGGCATAATAGGATGATCTTCCACAGACCGTAAGCACAAATCTTCTAGCATGCCTGTAGGATCTCCAGGCATGATATAAACTCCTACCGTAAGTGTATTATTATCACTCGAAGCAAAACAAGCATGGTTTGTAGGGCAAGGTTGGCGGTGATCTCTGAGCAGCTTTTGCACGCTACTTAAGGCATCTGAAGCATTAGCATCCGCATCGCGTACAATGACATAGCTCCTTACCAGAGAGAAATTAGGATCATTGAGGAAAGCAGGTAGCTCGTAACGAAGGTTATCTTTACCTCTCACATCCCTTACCTCTACATTGACTCCAGAACTCATATTTTTCACTATGCACTGCAGAGAGCGGGAATAAAACGACTCTATAAATTTTATGGTAGCCTCAGGGTTCATATGATTGAATAGAGCACCAAAAAAGTTAACTTCATCCCTTCCCTCGACGAGCAGAACAACAGGACAAGAGATTACAAGCGCTTCTTGCGATATTTCTATCCCGGGATTAATAGGCATTAACGGACCTCCCATCCACGAGCAAGTGCGGCACCTAAAACTTCATGTGTATATGTTTTAGCAACCGTTTCCTGCCCATGCCTATCCAAACGAACATATCGGAAGTCGCGTCCCATATTAGACTGTGCAATACCAGTATGTGCCGCTTGCAAACACTCGTAGCTATGTGTAGTTGCAATAATCTGACAGTTGAAGGTCTGCGCTGCTGTGCAAATACCTTCCCAGACCTTAGCCATGCGCGAGTGATGAATACCGGCATCTATTTCATCAATAAGCACTACACCATTTTTGGCTGTTGCAATAGCAAGAATAATCGAGAGGAGTCGGCTCATACCCTCTCCCAGAAAAGCCACTGGGATCTTGCGCTTCATACCAATATCAGCATACATCACTGGTTTTTGTTGAGGCAGTGATACCGAAGACAACCCTTCTAAGTTAGGCTCAAGTATCCGCAAAGATTCAATGACCTGTTCGCTACGCTTCCCGATATCCAGCTGACTAAATCGTAAGGCATCATCTGGATCTCCCTTTATCCGTAGCCCTAAATAGATTACTCCACGCCTCATAAGCTCTGGAAGCCATATTACAGGACCGGGATCAAGCTGAATATTTAGATTATTCGGCCCGTGCTGCCTTACTATTAGACGCGCATGATGCGGTGTTTGGCCCTCAACAGCGTAATCTATCTTAAGATCGTAAGAAGTTTGTGGAGTGAAATTAGTTTCCATCTGTGGAAATGCTTCGTTTGCATCGCTTAAGGCAATATTAATAGATTTTCGTGCAGAATCGGTATCAAAAATCATTTTCATCTCCGCACGATAAATATCATCAAAAATCACGATCTTCATGTGACGTTGTAGATTAAAGTCACGAAAGATAGGGGCAATGATGGCATCAGCATCAGCAGAAACCATATCAATTCCACGCCATGCCAAGTGACGCAAAAACATTCCTGGATTGTCCTGATCGTAAAATAAAAAAATACCTTCAAGTAAAGAGGTTTTACCAACGTTGTTTTGCCCGCCAATTAGTGTGATAGTAGCAATTTCAGGCAGTTCAAGATTCTTAAAGCTCTTAAAGTTTTCCAAGATCAGTCTTTTGATCATTGTTTCTCCTCCCCAATATTGCAAGCAAAGGTCTAGCTATCTACTCGCTAATGCAGTTACGAGCAGTATACCAGAAAGTGTGTTTCTCTGCATTCTCTCCGAGCAGCTAGATCTCTTTTTCTTTGTATCCTATGTATCTTCTCAATATTTTGGGGTAAAGTAGCCTGAGAGCATTGGTTGTCAGGTAAAGAAGCCGCTTCTGGCCTAGGTTCATCTGAATGATCAATTTTTTCTGCCCCAAATTTTTGAGATGATACTATCCTAACTTGGCAAAAGAGGCACTATATAGGATAAAAGTCCCAAATAGTTGAACATTTGTCTTGTGCGTGATATGGTAAGAGTGGTGCAATAGACAAATTCATCGAGTTCATCTCGATAATAGGGAGGCTGCCTTGACTACAACTTCACGCCGACTGGCACAATACGAGTTGCTGGACCAATTGGGAAAAGGGAATGTTGGTGAGGTATGGAAAGCACGTGACCTTTCACTTCACCGCAACGTTGCTGTTAAGATATTTCATAGTGATTTGCAGCGTTCCGAAGCGCATTTCTTGACATGCCTGACCAATGAGGGACAAGCACTTGTCACGCTTCGCCACCCCAACATCGTGCCAGTACATGAGGTCAAAGTCTCTCGTCCAGCACAGTCACAGGAGACAACAGCCTATCTTGTCATGGATTACATAGAGGGACGGATATTCGCTGACTATTTGCGGGCAACTGCTCACAAAGGTTTATTTCCAGCTATTACTGATATCGTCTATCTTTTCACATGCTTGGGCAGAGCTATTGACTATGCCCATCAGCAGGGAATTGTACATGGCAGCATTAAACCAGGCAATATTCTTCTCAACAGGCACACCACCACTCAATTCAGGGCAGGAGAGCCAGCCCTTACCGATTTCGGCCTCGCCCAACTCGCAGGTATAACAGGAAATAGTAGCAATCCATTCTACATCTCTCCTGAACAAGCCCAGGGATTTCCGGCCAATAATTGCAGCGATGTCTATGCATTGGGAGTCATGCTCTATGAACTCTGTACTGGCATCGTTCCATTTCGTGACGAGAATCCAGTTGCTGTGATGACGCAACACATTCATCGATTGCCAACGCCACCTATATTGATCAATTCCAACATTCCACCTGCACTGTCGGAGGTCATTTTGCGTGCAATGGCAAAAGATCCTTTCATGCGCTTCCCGAAGGCCTCGTTATTAGCGGCTGCGGTTGCGGACGCCTCTTCGTTGCAGTCCACATTTTACATTGGAAAACAATTACCGCTTGAAAATGGCAATGCGTTCAATAGCTCACCAAAGACCTCTTCTATTCTTGGAGTTGCACAGCCTTACCCCCAAGCCTTGACCTCTAGGCCTCTTACCCCACAAGGACCTCGTAGCTTGCCGGGCTTTGTGCCAAACTTCTTGCCTCCTGCTTCAGGTCAAAGCAGCTCTTTGCCTGGGGCATCACTAGAGCCTGCAAAGCAATCTACATCCAAGTCAGTACGGTCGTCGGATACGGGAAAGCAATCTACACTCGAACCAATACAGTCACGAGATACGGGAAAGCAAACCATGCCCAGACCTGCATATGCGACCGAGTCAGAAAACTCATCCAAACTCAAATCTTTACCGTCACTTCCCACAGTGCCGTCCGTTTCGATGGCACCCACCGCTCCATCTACACTGTCCATGGTGCCAGACCAGACAGTCCAGCCATCAAACAATACAAATGCGCCTCCTAGGATTACAGCGCCACGAGTTTCGGTCCCGGTTTCACAGGTAATGCAACCAGATCTGGGAGCAGTTGTTCCTTACTATGCTCCACAGGTCAAAAAGGAACAACCTCTTGTTCCCGTTCCTGTACAGCTTCTATCCCCATCCCTGGCAACACGGGCACGTCTGTTCTACAACAAAGCACCTGGATATATCATCTTCGCCTCTTTGCTCATTATCATTCTAGTGCTCGGCAGTGCTATAGGTGTTACTATCCTGATTAATAAGGACCAATCTTCCTCCAATACAAATGGACCGGGACGTATCTTCTTCCAGGACGATGCATTCGGGCAAAACGATCAGTTGCATATTGATATGCAGAACATTGCAGATCCGCTGACGGGAACAAGCTATTTTGCATGGTTACGGGGCACAAATGGACGTATCAGCCCTCTTGGCCCATTGAACGTACAAAATGGCCATATTTCATTTATCTATGGGGGCGATAACACGCATACGAATTTGCTCAGCACTATGCAAGGGCTTTTTATCACCACTGTAGATAAGGGGAGTAGACCACAGTCGCCTAATGAGAGCAATAAAGTATATCAGGCTTCGTTTGATGCTGGTACACTCAAATTCTTAAAAAATATTCTCTACCAGACGCCTGGTTTGCCTGATAATGGGAGTGTTACTGCTGAGATGCTGCGTGTCATCAGCTTAATAGATGACAAAGCTGCAAGCATCAATGACTCTCTGAATCATGACAACGGACTTGTGATTCGTCAGGCATCGCGTATTATTGATATGCTTGATGGATCGACATATGCCGTACAAAGTGGTGATCGTCCAGCAACTGTACCAAGTGAGCTCAGTGCTCCGATTGGTTTGCTATCATCACCAATGCAACCTGGCTATCTTGATATCCTGGATCAGCAACTGCAGCAACTCAAGCAGGTCTCTGGAAACGATTCGGAGCGGCTCCAGCATATCCAGAACGTAGAAAACACCATTACAGACCTACGTGACTGGCTCCAAAAATTACGTACCTACGACGTTCAACTATTGAAGGCTGCTGACTTATCTAATCCAGCGATCTCTAATATAGCTCTCCAACTGAAGCAAGCAGCAGCTGACTCCTATACAGGTCGCACCATTCCTCCCAATACAGCGCCTCAGCCTGTCCTCGGCTCAGCCGGAGCTAGTCAGGCTTATACAGAGGCTCAGTATATGGCTACGTTGGATATGCAGACAGTCTGATTTCTCACATGCAACTGAGGGGGGTCATATGCTACTCGCCCCCTTCTTTTGGCATGTAATGTGACCTCATCATCGCTGCCACTTGCATAGTAGTTCTAGGCGCTAGGTTCCATACGAGCCTGTGCAAGGTGCTCATACTCAAAAACGTTAACCGGTTCCACTAGAAAATTCCTCAGCCAGCGAACTTGAACTTCTCACGTCCTGTCACCCCCGCTTTCAGGCGGAATAAGTCGCCGGAGAGTGGATAGCGCTCTAGGACATCGGTATTTAGATCTGCACGTGAAGAGGTAATATAGAGTTCATCCAGATCAGGTCCACCAAAGACGCAACTGGTAGGGTGCAGAGCTGGTACCGCTACAACGCGATCTACTTTACCACTAGGAGCATAGCGTACAATCTTCGCACCATCCCAGAAAGCGCTCCAGATATAGCCAGCGCTATCGACGGCTAATCCGTCGGGTGTTCCAATTTCTTCAGGAACTTCAATCAGGTTGCGGCGATTAGTAATATTGCCCGTCGCTGGATCAAAGTTGAACGCGTAAATGATACGCGGGACCGAATCGGTAAAGTACATCACGGTATTGTCCAAGCTCCAGCCAATCCCGTTGGGGACACCCACTCCAGTGATCATAGTATGCACAGTCCCATCAGGATCGAGACGATAAAGCGTTCCCTCGCCATGTGGAGATCCATCAGCCAGCATTGATCCTGCCCAGAAACGTCCAGTGCTGTCCACTGCTCCATCGTTGAAGCGCATGTGAGGTTTAGTAGCTTCAGGATTTACAATATATTGCAGCTCTCGCGTGTGCTTATCCCAGAAAGCAAAACCATTTTTTGTCGCTAAGACAAGTCCACCAGAAGCACGCAGGGCAAGCACGCCTATTGCTACCCCAACATCTATTTTCTCAGAAACTCCTGTCGCAGGATTAAAACGAAAAAAACAGTTATCCTGTATATCAACCCAGTACAACACTTGCTCCTCGACGCTCCACAGAGGTCCTTCCCCTAGCTTGTTATGTACTGACAGGATATGTTCGACTTCACTCATAATAAAATAATCTCCTTTTATAATACTCTTAAAGCGTTCAATATTCTCTCAAACAGACACATTCTTGAGAATAGGTAACCAGATCTGTCAATCCCTACCTGAGCAGTTACAAGAACTTGACAAAAAAGGGCTTTAGCCCGCCGCAAGCCGCCATGGCTTCAGCCTGAGCGGTTAGGCGTCGTGGCTTTAGCCCAAGGTCTGTGAGCATGTGATTCGTTCCTCTTTTTCCTTATACGATCATAC